>Ga0265780_10002641_pt1 | contig 24122 bp, 24 predicted proteins | sample P1T30metagenome_FD_192432 | JGI IMG/M metagenome (GOLD analysis project Ga0265780, IMG submission 192432) | Plant litter microbial communities from East Loma Ridge, Irvine, California - P1 T30 | ecosystem: Environmental > Terrestrial > Plant litter > Unclassified | place: USA: California... | reverse complement strand
GGCTCCTGTCTCCTTCACGGGCGACTTGGCGACCGTGTTGTGCGCAACAGTGCCGTACAGTATCGAGCTCTGCGCCAACGACGAGGGAGTAAATGAGGCGGACTGCGAGGCTGCCATGTATGAAGCCTCGGGCGATGACGGGGCGATGTTGTTGTCGCTGAGGCTGCGCTCGGCCAATGCGCTCCTTCTCTTGGGCGGGTGCAGGGCTTGTGCGCTGACCTGGATCTCAGAAAGCGAGCCCGACGACTGCCTCATGCGGGGAAGGCGGCTTCGTGGTTTTGGTGGCACGCTCTGTGACGTCTGTGACGTCTGTGTGGATACAGCGCTGCCTGACTTGCGCGCAATGGTTTGCGGCGTGCCCTGCTGTATCCATTCCTCCGAGAGGTCCTCGAGCCACGGCTGTGTTGTGTTGGCCATGGTGGTGGTGCAGTCGTAATCGCGTCAAGTCGGCGGGCGTCTTGTCGAGAACTGCTGCGGTGCGGAAACGCGTCGGACGATTTGCTGTTATTGCGTAGTCGGCATGCTGCAGCGTCGCGAATTCCTCAATGGCGGGAGGTGAAGCGGAGGACAACGCGTCGCAGGACTGGCGGTATTTCGACAGTATCAATATGCAAGGATCCGGGCCATCATGGAACAAGGGCCTGGGGATTGGGCCCCCGCGCGTCTACGGAAATCGCCCGATGGTTGCCCAGGGCAACCACCAACGGCCCGCTTCCGACAGGTCGCGCCGTCCAACATCACCACTTGAAGGCTTGGAGAGTCAAACCTTGGTTGTACTGCAGACGACACACGACGCCCGTTAAACTGGAGGCAAAGAAAGCGACAGCCCTGGACGACTGGACCGCACGACACGATTACCTCGAGCATTCGAACATGCACACGGCCGCAGACCCCTCCACATATTTCTACCGAGCAGCGCCTACAGTGCGGACATATCCAGCACACTCCTCGAGCACACGCATATCCTAAGCGCACTTCGATCTGGACATGGACCGGGGAAGAGCCGGCAGCATGCGCTCGACGCTGCACCCTCATCTGAAGCGTCGGCTCGACCATGACGACTTCTATCTGGACCCCGCAGACATGATCGAGGGCATACCACGTGAATACAAAGACTCGCAAGAGCAGGCTGCTAAGCGACAGAGGGTCGAGAAGATCGCGGCGCAATACATACAGGGGAGGCTGCCTACGATCCTGACAGCAAGCCTGCGGGGTCCCTTCAACCATGGCTGGAAGAACCCTTGGGCAACAGCGAAGAAAGCAAAGCGGAGAACCCCGGATAAGGAGAACAGCATGAGCAGTGATAGGACTGCTGTGGGTGCAAAGGCTGGGGCGAGAAAAATCAAGCCCACCGAGGCGAAGAGGCGCACGAGGAGCGCAGGCAGCAAGGCATTGGAAGAACAGGCTGTAGCTTCGCCAGAGACGTCTAGCGCCATACATAGCCACGCGGAGCAGTATGAAGAAAGCCATACACTCGACGTCATCGAAGTCCCGCCTGCCACGGCCCCCTCTCCAGACCACGATACATCTGCCGCTTCCGAGTTCTTCAGTGTAGATACGGAGCGATGCATCCGGCAAACCTCTCCGCTGACTGATCCGTTCTGGTTACGACGCCCTGAGTCTCAAAGAAAGGTCGACATGAGGACGTCCACTAGAGGCGGCACGGATCTCTCACCAACACACAAACGGGGCACACGTGCTCAACCAGATAGGAGAAGGACACTCCAGCTTGCAGTGCCTAAATTCCCTGTCGGCCTTCCTCCCTATACTTCCAAAGCGGCTGCGTCGGACAACATACACTCGAGTGCCTCTGCTTCCATGGTCATATCTTCTCCCGCACAAGGATTCCTTCCCAGGCCTACAATTGGGCAACAGAAGCCGAATCTACCGTCTGAAATACAGCCCGCTCAGGTTCATTCTGCTACTGCGCCCATGTCAACACTCACGCCAACGACTGCTCAAAAGCTGCCCCTGATGGATCATCCGACACATGGACTGACCCGGGAAGTTATACAACGATCTGCTGAACGACTTGTCGACGTGCATTCAGCATCCCAGTCATATAACAGTCAGCCAAGTCGGACGAATACGGCTGGTCCCAATGAGGCCGTGGCTCCTGAGCAGCCTGAGAATGGTCATCCACCTCCAACAATGCCAGATTCTTCGACTGGGTTCGTGTACAAAAAGGTTGGAAGCACTAAGTGGAACATCACCAATGCCCCAAGGTCGAAACCACGAGCAGTCAACTTCAATTCGTCTCCTGTCAGCAAGGACGTTGGAATAACGAGTAAGCCAAATTCACAGAAAAACGAAACTGATAGCGGGAAGACACCTGGAACGCAACTGGCCGTAGTCAAAGAGGGGCATCAGTCCGAAAAGCCGACAAGCAGTAGCCAGCCGGACAACTCGGTTCAAGAGCAGGAGAGTCTCGTGTCAAATACCTCTAGTCGCCAGTCCGCCATGTCAACACAGGCTGCGATGCTACTTGCGCAACTCGAATTCCAGAAAAGCACATTCCCAACATCGTCTTCCGAGACCCCTAGGCCATGGTCGCAGCCCGAGGAGGAGACACCACGGCAGATTTTGCCCGAGCTCAGCCCTGCCATAACTCCTCTCTCCGTCTTCAGACCACAACTGGAGCAGACACATCCATTGGCCAGCGTGCTTCGGGGTCCACCTCTCAGTACGCAGGACTTGTTTGATGCAGCTTCGCCATTCGCCCTCAGCACGGTCAAGAAGAAGTCTGATGTGCCTCAACGTAGCAACCTGAGGATGTCTCTGACTTCTTTCGACGATGGAGATGAGCATACTTCCTATGCCTCGCAGCAAAGTCCAATCTCCTCGGACCGAATACCATTGAAGGAGAAGAATGTCGTGCCAAGCCCGTGGAAGCCTAGCTCTGAGAAGGCGCGACAGAACTCACAGGACTCATACAAGGGTGACAAAAGACGATCCATCAGTGACGTTGAACTTCCGAAACTTGACTTCCGCACCTCGCTGGACGATTACGGGACTACTGGATCTTTCCGTTTTGCAGACCGTCTCTTGCGTAATCTGAACGACCCCTGAGTCTTGTCACGATAGCTTCGAGTGAGGATGCCGATGCGGTCAAACGCGCAACTTGCATCGGCCTATCTCCATGCTCTGCTAGCACAACAGCGCATGCTCTTTTCTCTTAAGTATCCTAAAGATCGTTTGGACAAGTTGGCACATGCTCGCTGCCAATTGCGCGCAATCCGGTATCAGTAGATTTACTGTCGTGCAGCTGTACTTGAAACGTGTTGCAGCGCGGCGGTGAGAGGCCACGTTCTGCAGCGATTGGACGATATCGTCTTGCGGCTACATGAGCTTGCATCCGAGCATCCGACAACAGGGGACTCCTTTGTGCAACGAGCGAGCCGATGAATGGAATGTTTGCGGCTAGGGTAGCCCTCATGGCGGTCATTGCAAAGTTTGGATACGGGGCTTGCGCGGTGATGGGAGCACGGAAGATGGACGGGGAGACGGTTAGCTTGTATAGCGTGTGACTGCCGTGGCGACGCTGTGTCAGTAGGAAATTTGCTTGGTAGAGGTCAATGCTAGAGATGCACGCTTGTAAAGTTGCTGGCCTATGGTGAAAACATGTGTCGTTGGTCGGCTGGAATTGCCGTGTCATGGACCACGGCAATCCGACATCGCGCCTCCCCCAAGACCACATGATACGGAGAAGGCCCGCCAGCGTGTCCGCGACAACAGCACGTGCCTGAGGCAGAGGCAGGAAAAAGTAAATGTAGCCTCGTTTGTTAGCGACTCGGTAAACAAAACACCATTTGTGCGACTATCACAGCAATTGCGCGGTTGAGGGTCACTGCAGCGCTTTGTCTCGGCGCAAAAAGTACGTCATCCTCTCGCTTGCCCAACTGATATCTCTGTGCTCCCTGGGCCGGCGCCCGTCCAGACATCGCGGGAACGTGGGCCTTCTGCAATCCTCACTCGCTGCCCCGATCACGATTCACGACCAGCAACGTCCACTGCACACTGCCCATCCGCCGGCGCCGTCTTTCGCTCCACGCTAAGCTGGTGCTTCCGCCGCGCCCAAACAACCGCATCCTGGCCGCCGTTCCTGGCGCCCACCCGGCAATATCTGCCAGACAATCCGCCACGCTTCCAGCAGGACGCCCCCGAGACGGCCTGCCCAATGTCGACCCCATGTCGCAGCAGCCGGACACCCAAGGAGACGCCCACCCCGCATCGGTGAGGGCAAGGACGCTGCCTAGCCCTGCCCATGGAGCGCCCAACCCGTCCCCCGACGACGAAGCGGTGACCCCCAGGACGCTCGCGCAGACCGGCCGCTCTAAAACCGCGCCGATCTTCCAGGAGAGCGCGCTGTGGAAGTCTTCAGTCGACCGCCCGCAGCTTTCAGAGAGGGACAGCATCTTCGCTACCACCTATCTAGTGGCCGACACGCCCGCATCTTCCCCGCAGACCAGCGCGCATCTGCCAGCTGCCGACGACGACGATGCCCCAGAACACAGCTTATCAGATATGGCTGCGCCCGTGCCGCCTCAGCGACGTCTGATTGATGCTCCCATCTTCCGCAGGAAGCAATCGACATACCCGCCCGTCGCCCTAGACGATCACCACACGCTCCTAGCCACTCATTTCAATTCGCAGACGCCTGTTGCAGTCGGCATGGGATTGGACGGCATGAGACACAGTCCTCCGCCGTTCATGAGCCCCGTCGATTCTCCCATACAGCGCCCCGTTACCCCCCATCTTCCCAACGTGCAATCGGCGCTTGATGAGAGGCTCGTGGACAGCGAGGAGCGGAAACGGAACATAGCATGGCGCGGAGGGCAGCCTCTCTCGTTCAAGGGCACTGGTGCGCCAGACGCCTCCACAAGGGACAATTGCATCGAGAAGAAAATTGACGTCACTCTGGCAAACATCGATCAGCCCGTCTCATCACGAAGCCGGAAAGCCAGTCACTTTCTACGCGTCTTCAAAGACGGTGATGGTAGTGATGAGCTGCTGAAGCGCGATGCGCGCGCAAAAGAGCGGCGACAAACAGACAAGAAGCTCCCTGTGCCCCAGGAGGATGAACACGCCAAACCGGGCACCAATGGGGCCAGCTCTCTCACCGAGCAGCTGCAACGAATGTCGCGGCCGTCATCAATGGTACAATCACCCGCAAACGACCCAATTGAGCAGTATTTCGAAAAAGTGCCAACTCCGCGCACTGAGACTGGACCCAGTCCTCTATCAGATCACAAGGCTACCCATCAAGCATTCAAAGACACGCCGTACAAGCGACCGCTTCCAAATTATGTGCTGGACGAGATCAGGGCCATTGCCAATCTCACACCAGGCGCTCAACCGGGATCTTCATTTTCTCGAAGCCTGCCCACTTCAGCTGCAGAAAAGTTCCATGCCCATGCGTCCACTACATCAGTCAGGCATAAGTACGAGGAACCGACCGAATATTTCCAAGCAAATGGCAAAGCCAATCCCGAGCCATCGCCTGTGTCTGAAGAAGAGGAAGACGACTCGGAACGGGAACAAATCTCATCCGCCCTTTACTTCCCCCACCGGCGCCTAAAGAATTCCGAGCAAACTTCCGGCGAAGTACATGATCGCGACGCAGAGACAGAAGGTAATCAGGAGAAGTCTTCTTTCAATACAGGGAAAGGATCTGGAGGTCGTACTGAAGGGGATGCTCCTCGAACCCCACAAGAGGTAGAAATTTCTCTACAGTCCAAAGATACAAATCAATGCCTCTATGGTGACATTTCTACGTCGGCTTCGGTGCGGCATGAAGACGAGGATCCACTGAATACCACAGAAATCGAGCCGCTTTCAGCTGAATCTGAGTCCGAATCGCTTGCTGAGTCCACGCACTCGCTACTTGGCTATGAGTCTAGTGTCACTGATGATCTAGGCACTACGCCCACTGCGACAACATACGCGAAGGAGGTAAAAGCTGCACCTGCTCCACCTCCTCAGCCGGAAGCGCCCGTTGATGCCGTAGAGTTGAAGCCGTATGATCATCAAGTCGGTGGCCACTCGACGGTGTATCGCTTCTCCAAAAGAGCTGTTTGCAAGCAGCTCAACAACCGGGAGAATGAGTTTTATGAAACGGTGGAACAGCATCATCCGGAGCTGCTGGAATTCTTACCAAGGTACGGACCCTTCTTGCTCTGCTCTAGTCACATGAGACTGAGACGTTAGCAAAGAATTCGGTGGTCACTTTTGAGTTGTAGAACCCTGCTAACGTTGTGTGCTTTCTTTTAGGTACATCGGTGTATTGAATGTTACTTATCGAAAGGCACCCAAGAAGAAGAAGCCCAAAGACAAAGGAACAACCACTGCTGCGACATCTGTATCCACATCACAAAAGGACCCTAGCTCAAAGCAGGAATCAACTGCGAACCAGCCAGCGCAAGCACAGGATCAACAACGCATGGTCAGCCACAAGCAGCAAATCATGCCGGTTCCACAGGTCATCTTTGAGAACAATCGACACATAATACCAGACAATCTCTTCCGGGTGCCACCACGATCAGCTACCCCGGATCCATGGATGAATTCGCGAAACTACTCGCCGCCGCATCACCGACGTAACCAGAGTGAGTACGATCTGTCAACTCCCAGTGAGACACGTCCTCCCATGCATCATCACAGCAGTAGCTGGGGTGTGACTACGATCAACAGGAAACTACAAGAGGAGGTTTTGCGCCAAGTTTTCGCGCCGCCTACGATACATCATCGTCACCGTCATCACCGCCACCATGGTTTATCGGCACGAAGGCTCGATGCGGAGCCGCAGCAGAGCGCTATAGGGTCCGCTCCAAATCTTAGGAGGAATAGCACCGATGTTGCAGCCTTGCAAGCTGGAACTACAGAGGAATCGACGCGCAAGCAGGTTCTAAGGTCTGAGGCGCGCCGACATGCGTCTATTGAATTCAATACACCAATTTCAGACGATCTCGGCGAGAAGCCGAGCCAGAGGCATACGGAAAAGCTCGCACCGCCTGCCAATCCTACCTCCAGGCGCCGTCATTCTGGTAGTGGACTAGTCAGGAGGCCACTTGGTATAGATTGTGCCCAGAGACACAACCTTGAGTACTATGAAGAAGACGGATATGGCGGCGATCGTGAAGAAGAGGTATTCGCTATGGACGAGGACCGAAAGAAACCAGCGCAGTCAAATGGGGCAAAGACTGGCGAAAGGTCTGAAACGGTGGGTTCGCCCAGCAAGAGAGGAACGGGAAGCCTAGAAGAAGGGACAATGCTTCCAGCACCTGTGACTCCCAACGGATCGGGCAATCCGACTACTAATGGATCGCCTTCAAATCCTGATCAAGCCCAGCTACAAGCAGATGAACGTGTACAACATTTTATTCTTCTTGAGGACCTCACGGCGGGCATGTCGAAGCCATGTGTATTGGATTTGAAGATGGGCACGCGACAGTACGGCATCGAAGCAGACGGGAAGAAACAACGGTCGCAAAGGCGCAAGTGCCAGATGACCACCAGCCGAGAACTCGGCGTGCGCGTATGCGGCATGCAAATATGGAATGTCAAGACGCAAAGCTACGTCTTCGAGGACAAGTACTACGGCCGCGACCTCAAAGCCGGCAAGGAGTTCCAAGACGCGCTTAAAAAGTTCTTCTGGGACGGCACCGGCCATAAGGCAGCTACCAAGCACATCCCAGTCATCCTCGAGAAAATCAGCCAGCTCGAGCGCATGGTCAAGAAACTCCCTGGCTACAGACTGTACGCGAGCAGTCTGCTCATGCTCTACGACCGCGGCGACACCGAGGTCAAAGACAACACCAACGGCTACGACGCCATGCCGAAACCCAAATTCCCAGAGATCAAGCTCAAAATCGTCGACTTTGCGAATTGCGTCACTGCGGAAGATCCGCTGCCGGACGATCTTCCCTGCCCGCCTAAAGACCCAGATGGCATCGATAGAGGCTATCTCCGCGGCTTACGCTCTCTACGACTCTACTTCCAGCGCATCTGGAAGGACATCAATGAGGAGTGGGTCGAGCGCGGTGAGGGCGAGGGCATGGCTTCACGCAACCATCATGGGCCGGGGCTGGGCGACGTTGGGCCCGGGTGGATGGATGATGCCGGGGGTGAGGATACGGGGTATGTTAGTTTTTAATGGGGGAGGATATATCCTTTGTCTTTTTCCTTTCTTTACAGCATGGCGTTTTGGCAAAGACAAATTTTCCTGCTCCTTTTTCTTCTTTCTTTCTTCCGTCAGATTGAAAATAGGGGGCGGCGTACATGCAATTCGGCGCATCGTTTGTATGGTGGGCGGACTCTGCTTTTGTTGCATTTTGGGACATCGCTAGGGTAATGTGAAATGGGCGTTTGGGACGGTGGTGAATTTGTTAATGCATGCATGCGAACGATAGGAAGTGTTAGTTTGAGAGTAGATTTGTAAAAAAAAAATCTTCATTGATCATAATCTTCATTCCATCTCCCATCCCATCCTGTTTTTCTGTTCTCGATTTTTAAGCATCCAGTCCCAACTCCTTTACCCATCCATCTCCCACACAAAAAAAACAAGGAAACCATACACCTCCGTCTACCCCTGCCACTTCGTCCTCCTCGCCCTGAAAAACCCTACCATCCCAATCGGCAACAGCCCCGGATCAACCACATTCAACCCCCCAAACCGGCCCACCATCTCGCCCCCATACATCTGCGCAATCCACTTCCAATACGCATCCATGCCGCTCCACCGCGCCGTAATGCCGCGCAGATTCCCCTGGCCCTGCAACTGACTAATCGCCTGCGACACCTGCACCGAGACATCAACATGCTGCTGAGCCGGCCTGCGCAGCAGCTCAGCGTACGTATCGCGAACAACCGCCTGCCCCGACGACGCAAACGCCTCACGCCAGCGTGAGAATTCCGCCTGCGAGACGAAAGTCTCGGTGTCAGTGGGCAGGAGGGCCAAGTCCTCGCGGGCGATACAGTGCGTAACCAGGCCCTTTTCAAACAGCGCTTTCAGCCTTGCATAATCCTCCGCCTCCTTCTCGAGGAACTCGTCGAGCAGGTCGTGCGGGTTCTCACGTACGCTATCGCGCAGCTGCAGGAGATTGACGAATGGGGATTTGAGTTCCAGCCCGCCGAGTTCGACGGGGAAGAAGAGGAAGCCGTCGGGAATGTCGTGCACGCCGAAGCGCAAGGCGATCATGTCCTTGAGGAACTGCACGACGTTGCCGCCGGCGAAGATGGCGTGCTGGATGTGGCGGTGCGTCGCGAGCATCTTGTCCACGTGCTCGCGGCCGAAGCAGTTGCTGGGCTTGCCGAAGTTGGCGCTGAAGAAGGTGGCGGCGTACGAGTTCCACGTCTGGATCCAGTCGATGACGCTCTTGGATTTGCCCTGCAGCTGGGTGCGCAGCTCTGAGATGTGGCTGGAGACCATTTTTTCGTCGATTTCGAAGCGCCCCGTCGAGGGCGAGAGGGTGAGGAAGCCCCAGCGGATCTCGCCTGAGGGCATGCGCTCGTCGAGGGTGAGCGGCTTGCCGTGCGTGACGCGGATGCTGCCGGTTTTCTTGTCGGAGAGTTCGACGCCCATGATGTCGGCGAATTGTGTCACCTGGTTCCATGCCTGGACGCACTTGTCGTGGTCCTTGTTCCAGAACCAGATGTCGTCGTATAGACGGTGACTGAGAGCGCCGTCGGTGGCTTGGTTGATGGAGAAGTCCAGGCAGAACAATACACACTCGCCCAACACTTCGCTCAAGGTATGAGAGCCAGGGGCACCACGACGGCGCCGACGCGTTTCAGCGGTCGGTCCATCGTCCATGAACTTGAGCGGAGCCTCTAAGAACTTGTTGAAGAAAGATCGCCATTTGTCAGACACACCGAAGAATTCGAGGATTTGAAGAACTGTCTGGTGCGGCAGAAGGGGGTTCCAGGACTCAAAGACGGTGCGGAAACAGCTCAGCTCTCCATGAAGGCGAGTATTGACGATGATCTCCGTAGACAGCAGATGAAGGAGGTCTTGCTTATCCTCGATTGGTTTCTTTGGTCCACGAGGGGGAGGCGGCGAGTTATCGTCGTAAAGTCCAAAGCTTACATCCTCATCTTCACTATCGTCTGGTTCAGCGGGCTGTCGGAGACGTCCAGAAAGCCCTGCGGCCGACAGCTCAGCTCTTGCACTCTGCGAAAGATTCATATAATTGGTTGTCTGTGCCCTTGCCAACTGAAGACTTCGTGGAGCAGACCGCTTTAGTCGCTTGGCATCTGGCGGGTAATTCACATGATCACCATACTCTGCCTCTTCCTCGCCTTCATTAACTTCCACAGCTTGAGTCTCGAAGTCCAGCAGCTGGTGTACGAAGTAGCGGTTCTTCTGGGTTGCGTCCCGCGTGCCTTCGAGAGTCTTATTCGTCAAAGTCCAGGCTGGACCCATAAAGTACTGACGGCGTACGATGTCCTTCTTTGCGACTTCGGTCTTACTGCTCTTCCAAGAATTATCGTTACGGATGCTCCGGAAGGCGTCCCAGAAGAACACTGACCACTTCACACCAATGTAATGAAGAAAGATAGCTTGCAGGACGTCTTCGTGCATGTGGACGCTGTAGGAGCCGTTCAGCTTACGTCGCTGCTCCAACGGGACGTGGTCACCCCAGGTCCAGCGATCAAGTGCTGACAAGCGCATGGAAAGCACATCACCGATCTCTGTTAGAATGACTTCGTTACTCAGGAAGTCCTTCAGTGCTTCCCGCTTCTCGTTGGGCAAAAGGTCCGAGGCCTGTAAGCCCTGGATAACCCAACGCAGGGTACGTACGCTGAACTGACCAGGGCTAGCAAGTTCGTTTTCGAAGTCTTCGACTTTGTTGCGTAGCTTTTCGATGACGGATGCAACCGCCTTTTTGTCCGTAATGAAGAGCTGTTGAAGGTAGGACTTCAGTGCGTCAACATCGACGACAGCTGGCTCAAAGACGCTCTTTTCCCATTGGGATCTAGCAGCGAGCTTCTTGGCTCCAGGCACTTCTTCAAAACTCTCCTTCATTTCGACATCGCCGTCGCTCGGTGATGGCTTCTCGGACGAGAGCCACTCCGTCACCAGCTTGCCGTAGAGGTCTGCATACTGGAACTTGCTAGCCTGGATAGTGAGGTACTGGAACAAGGTCTTCTCCCAGTTCTCGAGCACCTTCACTGATACGGAAGGGTCGAACTTGGCCTGTTCGACAAAGCGATCGAGATTCTTCAGATCCGTCTCGAGGCGGGAGTTCCGTGTTCCACCAGAGATGATGCGCCCTGGCCGACCATCCTTGCTCTTACGATTGCTAGTTTTGATGCCGAGACATGACTTCGTCGCATCTGCTAAGGATATGAGGCGCTTGAGCGGATCTTGCTCGGCTTTTGCGGCTTCTAGGAGTGCCGCATAGTCCTTGTCGAAGGCAGCACGCTGTTGAGCTAGCTCTTCGAGTTTGGTGGTGGTGATCGTCTGTAGTGTCTGACTGAAAACACTACCTGACATGTCGAAGGAATGTAATGGAAAGACAGACTTGACGGGATACAGTTAGATAGGCTCTAAGTTTGCGTTTATGGTCTCCGTCTAGGAAATGCAATTGAATAATGGCGTTATTGGTCTGGCTCTGTGATGCAGCGGGTCATACAATCAGGAATAGATTGTAAAGAATGAAGGGTGAGCGAGGCTGTAGAGAAATGTAGTCGTGCCTGAGATATCTATACCTGCGTAAACCAAGCCACTCACAGCAGGCAGCAGCTACCTTGGCACTTACTGCGCCATGATGCAGGGCATTAGCCACACTCCACCTTTTGTCTATAGGTTCCGATACTGTGGCATTGCTCTACGCCCATATCGAGAGGGATTGCTGCTCAAAGTTGCTCTACCGGTGAGGGATCCTCAACCACATTCGAATTGGGCCCATATACCCCGCAAAGCCTCGTCACAGTCATGTGAGTGAGTCACAAACTGCTCAATCGATACTTAGGAGAATTACGCCTTGGGAAAGGAATACAGATGACTCAATTGTTCGGTGAAGTGAGTGGTACAAGTGGAACCGAAGTCTGCATGCCCGGGTGCTGGCTTATCGATAAGCATCACGTGATGACATTCTTCCACACCATCCCAATGTCTATCTTTTGCGAGATCCTCAAATTCACTTATTCTAAAAATCGTCATCAGCCGCGGGACTTGTGTTAGGGCCCACCTATTCATCTTGAATCCGCCAACGTCAATGATGGTATATGGGAGAACACAAGTGACCTCGGGAGATATTGTGTTGATCGTATTTCCCCTGCAAACTCGACTATCCGAACAAGTAGGCACAATAGATCTATTTTAGGCCGCAGGCTCCAACACGAAGGTCACCATACTCCTCCCCGGTACCTGCGCACTCACACTGCCTCCATCCGACGCCAAAGTAACCGCCTGCGCACCAACATCATGCTCGCCATTCGTAATCCAAGCCTTCGCAGCTCCGGCGTTAAACCCATTGACCTTCACCGTCACGACCTCCGAGCTGTCCCCACCCTGAATGACCTGCACAGCAATCTTCCCATCCAAATTCTTAAACGCCGTGACCTTCGCCCCACTTGGCCCACCAGACGTTCCAACTCTGACCGCACCAGGTCGGACATATCTGCTCCAGTTGGCGAACGCCCAGAAGCGCTTGCTCGGCGTGACAGTCATCTTGTCATCTGAGATGCGCACGAGTTTGGAATTCGTGGGGCCGCCTTGCACGCCGACCCAGTAGAAGTACGCAGACACATGGCCGAGGGTGATGGCGTCGGAGATCGTGTTGGCCCAGAGGAGGCCTTCGCCTTCGGAGTCGTTGCGGTACCAAGTCGCGTCCCAGGGGCCGGAGAGGTCTGCGTTTTCCGTCTGCCAGACGTTGTGGGGTGTGTCGATTGGCGTGATGGGTTGGGAGGAGTAGGAACTGTGAGATGTTTAGTGGTGATGCGGCGTTCTGGATGAAAGGAAGACTTACTGTGAGGTGATGGTGCCGAGGAGATTGCTCACGCTGCTTAATCCGGGCATGAGATCTTGTTGCTTCAACCACCCTGTGGTGTCGCAGCATGCAATCTTCACATCTGTGTAGCCTGCCTTGTCGAGTGTGGGCCTGAGAATCTTGATAAAATCCGCTGCTTGTTGTCCGTCGGTAAGCATGCTCGAATAAGTTGCTACGTAATCTGGTTCGTTCAAGAAGCCAACCTGGGTTAACTTTACACCAGCTTCTTTGTAGTATGTGATGTACTGGACGAGGTAGTTTGCATAAGCCTGCCTCCAGTCGCCGCTCGTGCAGTTTGTCCCGGTCACCCCGCACAGATAACCGCCAGCTCTTTCATTGCCGTTTGTCTTCATGTACCCTGGGGCAGACCAAGCATTCGCATAGATTGATTCGACACCGTAAGTCTTGCTTGCTTCGAGGCTGAGCCATACTTGAGCATTGTCATACCCGTCCCATCGATACTTTGGTGGCGCATCTGGGCCTCCTGGGTCCTCGGGCTGTATGCTTATCTAGATTTGGGCGCACGAGATCAGCAACGTCCCAACTCCAACTTATGCACAGACGTTGACTTACCATGGCATTGTCACTCGAATTCGGCTGTGAGCCAATACCGTTGCGAAGGATAGAGAAGCCAGCGCCGGATGTCTGGTTCCAAAGAAGATCGAGCGCGTAACGCTGCAGCGGCTCCGAAAGGTTCTTCATCTGCACCGCGCGTTGGAAGTTCTCGCATACGCCGAAGCCATCCATAGTCTGGAAAGTCTTGCTGAGATCCACAGTGACGGTGGACGCTTGCCGCACCGATAAGACGGCCTGCGACTTCACCGTCACCGCCAACGCGATGATAAGAAGAGTGGACAACATGTTGTGGCGCCTTGAAGTATAGCTTGGAGATCGACGATGTGCTGGGACACCAGGAAGACTTATACACGCATCTTGGACCCTGAGTGCGAAGCTTTCCCAGCTGTACAATCTTTAATTAATAGAACTATGCAAGCATTCCTAGCGCGGAACAATCTACAGTAATGTAATCGTTAACGACAGTGCTCGCTGAGGTCGGATTTTGGTGTGTGCAGCCCGCCGTTTCTACAATCAACCGAGTGCGGGATGGTAGTTGACGATGTATTCTAGTGGTGGAATTTACATGTCAGTACCCGACTAGCAGGGGTGAAGCCGAAATTCAAGCCGAGAAAAGAGATTACACTTAAGTTACCGCCGGTCCATAACCCCGAACGATCAATCCCAGACGTTGTTACAACACTGGTTGATCCAAACACTCTCGGTATAGCGCATGGACGTTGTTCCCCAGCTCCCAAATGTCCCTCCGAATTAGCTGTTCATAACGAGTAGCGCATGAAAGCTGACTCGGTCCGTGTGCCGAATGGAGGTAAGTGGTTGGTACGAAGCAGGAACGACCGGAGTCGTCTAGGCAGTCGCGAAGGCAACACTAGAGTCGAAAGCAAGATATAATGACAGACATTACAGAACATGAAAGGAGCACACGATTCGGTATAGTAATGACTCACAGGTAGTCAGAGGCATTTAGAGGGCCAACCGCGCAATGACACACCATGAGCCATCCATCGCCAGCAGGCACAAGAGTCACGTTGCAAGGGAGTCATGAGTTGCGCGATCAGGCATATATAAGGAGACTATCTCGCAAACTTCAGCTGAAAACTAATCAATACCGCCACAATCGAAACATCAGACAGATCAACGAGCGCGCAAAAGCCATGGACAACGCTCTACAACGCACCAGGAGGAGTCCATCAACCAGAAGGGAGACTGCACACCCGAACAAACAATAAACTCAAGTACGCGTGGTAACAACACCTTCATCCAATCAAGGACAGGTGAGCAGCACAAAAGGGATGTAACATGAACATCAGAGAAAGGAAAACTTTTGCCGACAAGGCGAGGCTGGTTTCTTCACCAGCTCCTTATGACCGCAGGGGACCATAATCGAAATACGAGGGAATTCACGAGGATCCGCTGTAACCATGAGCAATAGCAATGCTCTTCCACTTCTCAATCTCTGCCTCAAGGTCGGAGTTGCGCTTCTCAAGCTCAGAAACATGGTCAAACTTCCTCTGCCGAGACTCGCGAGCTGCAAGAGTGTTGCGGGCTCGCTTCAGGGCGATCTTGTCGCTCGGGTCGACAGAAATGGCGGGGAGAGGGCCCTTTCGACGACGAGACTTGCTGATGCCGTTTGTGGCGGGAGAGTTTGTAACAGACGACTTTCTGCGGAACGAGCTGTCGAGTACGATAGGAGAGCCAGTGCTGGAGGAGCCGGATCGCTCCATAGACTGGCTGCTGATAGTGCGCTCCAAAGGCAGAGACATAGGTGCGCCGTAGTTGGGCTCAATCGTCTTGGACTCCTCCTCGGGGAACAAGGAGTACCAATCATTGTTGGCCATCGTAGGCTCATTCTGGAACATAGGCGAGCACTCAAAGCTGTCGTTGAGGAAGGGAGAGTCATTGATGTCGGGGGAAGTCAAGTTTGTAAACGCGGCAGAGGGGGGCGCAGAACCGAAAGCATCGGCAAAGATGTCCTTGGGGGACACGGTGCGAGTGGACCCGGCGGCAGCCGAGTGGTCGTTGATAGCTGTGAAAGCTGAGACCTGGTCCAAGTTGAATGCACCGGTCTGGAAGCCGGGCATCAGGCTCGCGCCTGAGTCGAAGGAGTTGTTGCTGTTGAGATCTACAGAGGTGAGCCTACGCTGACAGCTACGGGCAGAATAAACCATACCTGCCATGACTGCGACGTTGTTTTGTTGCTGGGGAAGGTTGTTGCTAGAGCTGGAGAACAGTGGTACCGGTGGGTATTGGCGTAACAGAGGCTGTTGGAATTCTGTAGTGGATGACGGGGCAGAATTTGCGTAAAAGTGCTGGCCGTTGTTAAACGTAGGCCCAGGCTGAGGAGCGCTCGGTGCTCGCAGAGGCCGTGGAGAGACCTGAGCTGGTTGGTCGTAGAGCACAAAGTCCGGTTGGGGCTGCGCGAATGCGTGTTGACTCGTAGTTGATTGGTGCCGAGAGGCTTGGGGTGCTGGTGAAGAAAGCCATTTTTGCTGGGAGAAAGCCGTGGTGGACGACGTAAAGTCGGTCGGGGGAAGTAACGACGAACTAGAGCTGCGCGAGGCGGTGCTGAAGTTCAGAGATTCCAAAAAGGAAGACTCTGAGGGTGGTTGGTTAATGGTTGGAGTGGTTGTTCTGGGATCCAGGATGGGCGCTGTTAAGCTAGAAGGCAGCCATTTTGTTGACTGTCTTTGGGTTTATTTGTGTAGAGGCGTGTTGGATGGAAAGGAGATATCAGGCAGCGAGGTGGGAATGTGGGGGATTTGTACTGCGCACGAAGCGAGAGTGCCAAGCCTGGGACGAGTGACTCACAAAAACTTGCAGGTGCGACAGGCCAATGGGGCAACGCTGGCGCACTCAACATCAGCGCTAACATCAGCCTTCGCACCGATATTCCCTCACAGCCAGCATGCCTTTTCCCTGCGATGCGGTCCTGGACTCGGGCGCATTCTTAAAATTGGTATCACAAGAAACAGCGCGTTCGAATGTGTCTGGTTTGATCAGGATCGCAAACTGCGCGGCTCTACGCATCCCACGATACCGACATCGCCCAAATCAGGCGTCAGCTTGTGAACTTACCGGTAGGGCGCGCACGAAACACAATGCCCCTAGCGTGCAGCTGCATCAACCGGTGGACTTGATTACGAGCACTAGTCTGACGCGGCAGACGAGCCTCTTTTTCCAGCGGGAAAAAAGAGGGCGGAGCACAAGGCCGCCCTTTGAGCAGATGCGCAGTCCCGCGTCTCCAAGATGCTGTGCGAATCCCAGCAGATGAACGACCATATCATTGCCTGCTACTGCGCAACCTCGCGTTTCGAACAGAAGCGGTGAGGGTGTGCAACTTCTGAGACGTACGCGTTACCCGCGGCATTGGATCACAGGATGTCTAGCCAATCTATCGATAGAGGCTCAGCCCCAACATGCTTGCAACTTTGGTACGCTGTGGCTTCGAAGGCAGTCCGGGGTGGAATCATCGACCGGCCTTGATCTTGGCGGGCACTGCCGCAAGCTCATCCTGTTTGGGACGATGAACCGCGGGTTCAAGTGCGTTTGTCTATGGGAATCGTGATGTCCACTGGAGCACCATCTAGAGTCTCCGTCATCTTGTGTGCTTTGAGAGCATGTACCCCACCCACACCTTCCAGGACGCGGCCAGACATGCACGGCCGCGGATCGCTCAGAGCTCAGGGTAAGTCGGAGTTGTCGGTATTCTCCGTCGGCGTTGTAATTCAAGGTTGCATATCGTCGAGGTCCGAGCAGCGAGCTCCCGATGCCGCGCACAACCTGCATGTGAGGAAGTAATAAACGGGACAACTTGAGCGGTGTGCTTGCTGTCTTCTCCCTTTCGCCTTCGACGTTGCAGCAAGAAACAGTGGTCATTCATTTGTATCCGCATGATGATACCACTGAGCGATCGACGAAGAAGAATAGTCGAGGTCGAGTGTCATGTGACTTAGGCCATCCAGTGCATATCGCCTGTTCTTGGCGACCATGCGACCATGCGACCATGCCGCACAGGAACGGTGTCTAGCACTCGATGGGCTCCACAAGACAACTCTGCTTCTGACTTATATCCGAGATCCTTCTCACTGCTAGATCAAGTAACGATGGTTCAAACACAATCGAGCGAGAAGCTTCATGCAGCGTGTGACGAATGTCGTCAGTACTGTTCTAGGCAGCAACCGAAGCGGCAATAACTGATCCACATCAGGAACGCGGAAATTGAAGTGCTCCGGTGATAAGCCGAGCTGTATACGGTGTCAACGAGAAAAGCTAGTATGCATATTCTCACCACAGAAACAGATGGGCAGGCCAAAGAAGAGAAGAAGAGAGGATGAAGTTGATGAAGCCGCCGAGTTACCACAAAATGCAAACAACGCTCTTACGACGATTACTGATCCGTCTACCTACAATGACTTTGGCGTCATCACACCGCCGCAATTTCAGGAATCGAGTTCTTTTGTGAACGATATGGTCTTTGCCGATGCGACTACATTGAACCAGCACAATGGGAAGACAGGTGCATCTGGTCTTTCACCTATCTCGAACATTGAGTGGGTGTCATCGTAAACTCTATAGCTGCTATGCTCACTGTCTCTAGATTCCAACAGGACCCTGCTATCGATCCCTCATTGTGGGACAACAGCTTCTTGGCAGCTCCAACGGTTGACCAAACCGACCAGGAAACGTTAGCGCCATGCACATGTCTGGCCTCGATGTACCTGACCTTGAGCGAACTGCAATCTGTGCAATCATTCCATTTTCCTCGGGTCGTGATACCCCTACGCAAAGCCATGGGCGTGTTATCTGATCTGATCCATTGTCCGCAATGTCCCAAGGACAATTTTAGCGCAATCCAGAACGTGGCATCCATAGCTGCGCTATGCAAAGCAATCGTAGAGCGCTTCAACAAAGTGCTCCTAGTCATAGACGCCGAAGCTGAGCGTCTTGAACAGACCGGCGAAAAGAAACCATATCGCATCGGAGACAATAGCGCCGCATTACAAAATCTCCACACAGGCACCCTTGACTGTCCACTGGGTTTCGATATCGAGATCGGCGCTCAGGATTACAAGCGGTTAGCCAAGACAGCACTGAGAACTGAGGTGTATGGGAATGGAAGCAATCCACGTCCTTTACTGCAGTTAGTCAAAGAGGCGGAGGATAGACAACAGAGATGGCATGAAGATCTGGACATGAATTGTGTGGAAAGAGAACACATGTTCGGGAAACGAACGCCGGAGGATGCGAAGAAGAGCTGTCATGCGTTGGGATCGGAGCATATTCGCATGATGATTGACCGCCTCAAGTGGGAATAAATTTGCATCCTATGGTATCAACTAGCTTGAATGTAGCTTTCGCGAAATCCTGTAGCGCTCACTCATATGCATAAGAAGGTGGTGATATCAGCTCACATCGCAAATTACCAGCATGGTACAAGTCCTCGCGCGGTCTCCCACACCCCCACAGCAAGTCCCAGTCACGATATATAGGTAATTATTCATCGTTTGATGTGTTGCGGCACTCCTAGGCTAACAATGCTTGTTATACTAAGGTACAAACGGGTTTTGGCGCGATGCCGAGCAAGTGAGCCCACAAGTACATCTCGTTTCCCTCTGCAAGCTTTACCTCGAGCCTAAAGTAGCTCTTCCTGCGTGATGTAAGCTGCCTACGCTCTTACCTCCTCAGGCAGCAGTGATACAACTAGCGCCGCTATTAGCTTGCCTCTTCCTATATGTACTCCCACCGACCCACGACCATTGACTCTCCACCACCAACATCAATACTTCTAAGTACTACGGTCATCTCTCCACCACCAACAGTGATATCTATGGAAAACACGATGATAGGGTCCGGAACGAGTAGTCATCCGCGTAACAGACAAGTAAGTGTCACGAGAAAGCAACAACAGGTAGTTGCTGATTAGAAACCAAGCTTTTGCAAGTGCAGCTGAGACAGAAAGCGAAGCAAGAGGCAGTGGAGAGGGCGGAGAGGAAGAGGCAGCAGGCAGCAGAAGAGTTGAAGAAGGCGAAGATCAAGGAGATGAAGATGGGGAAGCAGAAGAAGGCTGAACTCAAGAAGCGCCCACTCGTCCCAGTGTCCAACGGGTCCATCTTCTCTTTCCTCGAGCTTCCCGCAGAGATCCGCAACATGATCTACCACCACCTCCTCGTCGACCACGCCTACACCATCCGCTTCCAAGCCACCGTCTCCAGTCGCGACGGTCGCAGCATCGTCACTCGGCTCTCCCGCGCCCGCCCACGTGGCCCCGATCGCGACGACATTCCCGGCCAAACTAAAGGCAGCATCACGCTTGCCAGCAACTCATACAAGCCCTGCATATCCAACTTCGACCTCGGCATCAACATCTTCCTCGCTAACCAGCAAATCAATGCCGAATCCTCACCCATCTTCTACAGCGCCAACATGTTCAACTTCGAAGGCGTGCCAGATCTGTACGCTTTCTTATGTCACTTCCAGCATCGGCTGCCACTCATTTCGAAGCTGGGACTATCGAGCGTGACATCCAACAGGAACAAGTTCCACGGCGCACTGTATGTGCAGAACATGCGGCTATATTCCGTCTTCCCTCTACTAGCAAGCGCAGTCAATCTCGAGGCGTTGTACATGCACGCGCCGGTTTGGCAATCGCTGGGCGGGCGCGCGGACATTGCTTCTCGCTCGTTCTTTCAGATGGGCTGGACGTGGATGCATGCGTGTGCGCTGGCGAAGGGGAACAAGTTGGCGGCGCTGGATGTTGTCAAGCTCCCTGATATAACGAGTGAGCTTGATCAGTATGGCAAGTGGCAGGTTGAGAAGGCTGGGCAGGCGCTGTTTAGGCGTGAGTTGGCGGGATATTTGGCGCCAACTTAGGTGGAGAGAAGGACAGGTGGGCGAGGAGGAAACGTGAAGAGAGATAGCAAGGATTTGAGATGGATATTCGGTTCATAGTAAGGCGGGTTTATCCTTGTATATGACACTATATGCAGTCCAAGGGCTAGGCCAGGATAGTCAGAATGGAGCAACATATTGCTAAATTTGTCTGTGTTGAATTTGCCGACCGTGCTTTGATATCTGGACCAAAGACTAGATATAGCGGAACATGTTGTTCTTGACACTTCGCTTCATGGACACTGGTTTGCCATCTTCGTATTCAACACCAGCATCGCCGCCATCACCTGCAAGACCTTGGAGCTTCAGTTGTAGCTCATGATCAAGTTCTGCCTGCGTTTTCTTCTTGGGCCTTGATTCTTCTTCTGGCTTAGCAACTGACTTCTTGCTGGCGTTAGTCGCATGTAATTCTCTGATCGAAAAATGAGTGCTCACCAGCGATTCATCTTTGACTTCTGATGGCTTTTCAGTGCGTGAGGCAAGTTTCGATGAATAATCTGATATACATCTTCTTGATGGAAGCTGGCTTGAAGTACAAGTTGTTGTGGCGTTCAGTCGAGAAAGTTGTCGTAGCATCTTGGAATAGTTCACCCGAGTGGATGGAGGGACATGGCGTTACTAGGATACAAGTGTGATCTGAAGGTTCGTGTTGCAAGCATCTACGTCACAGTGACTGCTGTCGCGTAGTATTCACTCACCCCGGCTTAGTAAGAGCAAAGCGCCAAGCCCGAACCTTAGCGTGGAATCTTTGACTTTTGGTTTCGCGACCAATGCGACAACTCAACGCGCCCAACGCCAAACCTCAGCGCCCACCACAACCAAGTCGTGCGGCATCCGCTCCTTAACCCTATCGCATAGGCCGCTACCGCAAAATCAGTCGCCATGGTCGTCACCAAGGTGGGACAGTGGTCCAACGTCGAGGACGAAGTGCTCAAGGCGGCCATTTCCAAATATGGTCTCAACCAGTGGGCTCGCTGCGCCTCGCTGCTTGCGAAGAAGACGGCAAAGCAGTGCAAAGCGCGATGGAACGAATGGCTGGATCCTTCGATCAAGAAGACGGAGTGGTCGAGGGAGGACGACGAGAAGCTTCTCACCATGGCCAAACTCTTACCTACGCAATGGCGCACTATTGCACCCATCGTCGGAAGAACTGCAACACAATGTCTCGAACGGTATCAGAAGCTGCTGGACGAACAAGAGGCCCGTGAGGCTGGTGATCTTGGACTGGCTGGTCCAGAAGGTGGAGAGTCGGCTGCCCCTTCTGCGGAAGATGTCCGACGACTACGTCCCGGAGAGGTGGATGCGTATGCTGAGGCTCGTGTAAGTTGTATTCCATGATGAATTGTATGTGACTATATGCTGACTGTTATAGGCTGCCAGACCGGATGCGATCGATATGGACGAGGAGGACAAGGAAATGCTGTCAGAGGCGCGCGCACGTCTAGCAAACGTCAGCGGAAAGAAGGCAAAGAGGAAGGCTCGCGAGAGGCAATTGGAGGAGTCGAGAAGACTGGCACTGCTGCAAAAGCGACGAGAGCTCAAGGCTGCTGGTATCAACATCAAGATCACTCCGAAGAAAGGCAACCATATCGACTACAACGCCGACGTACCACTCGAGAAGGAAGTGCCTTCAGGCTTCTTCGACACTACCGAGGAGCTCGATCATAATGAGAAGCAACGGGAGTCTTTCGATCCGCGCAAGCAACAACTGGCGAACAAGCGCAAGATGGATCAGCAAGAGGAGGGTGGAGATAGCAAGCGCAAGAAGAAGGACGAAAAGGCTGGAGGGCTTGCGGCGTCATACGCGAAGGCTGCCCAGATGCAGAAGATCCGAGAGGCTGAACAGAGCAGCAAGCGCCGTGCCCTTGTACTTCCAACCCCGCAGGTCGGAGAAGCGGAGCTGGAAGATATTGTCAAGATGGGCATGACAGGAGAGCGCGCAATCACAGGCCTTGGGAGCGACAATATTGCTACGCAAGGCTTGGTCGGGAACTACACAAATATTGTCGGCAACACACCCATTCGCACACCCATGGCGCCCAAAGAGGAGGACCTGATCGCGAACGAGGTGCGCAATGCTCGCCTGCGAACAGAGACCCAGTCTGCTTTGCTTGGTGGAGACAACCCGGATCTGGTCGGCGATCAAGTACCCACATCGTTATCTGCACCATCTTCGCGGCATCAGATCGTAACGCCAAACCCAATGGCGACTCCTTTCCAGCAAGGCAACGGCGGCGCTGGTGCTACACCCATGCGTCAGGGTCCTGGTGCGACCCCAATGCGAACACCTCGAGACACATTGCGCCTGAATGGAGAAGATGGTGCAATGCAGCTTGTGGGACAGACGCCGCGAGACATTAGGTTACGGGAGAACGCAAAGAAGCAAGATCTCAAGGGCAGGTTGGCTTCTCTACCAAAGCCCAAAGAAACTAGCTGGGAGTTCGAGCTACCCGAGGAACAGACCGACCAGATGGAGGTGGAGATTAGCGAAGAAGATGCGGCAGAGATCGATCGAAGGAACCGAGAACGACAATTGGCCGCCGAGCGTGCCGCGTTTGGAAGACAAACCCAAGTTGTTCAAAGATTTCTGCCGAGGCCGTCGGTGGTGGACATCGATGTGCTGATGAAGCGAGCACTGGATATCACGGACCCAGTGGAACGGGAGATCGAAACCGAGATGGCAATGCTGGTGGCCAATGATGCACAGAAATTCGGCAACGGGAAGGTCACCGGGACGCTAAAGCCTGTCGAGAATATGAGTGATGAAGCTCTGCGAGCCGCCAAGATGGAAATCGCTCTCGAGCTCGCCATGACTACAGAGAAGGATAAGAAAGCCTTCCACTCGGACTTCAGCAGTGCCTGGACAAACCTCCACGGTTCTGCCATACTCCCCGGTATTGCAGGCTACGAGGAGGACGAAATCGACGAGCACCAGCTCATGGTCGAAGCCTTCGACAACGCTCAGGAGAAGATCATCGAGTCGGCAGAGGCAGCCAACAAGATCGAAAAGAGACTCAACACACATCACGCGGGATACATCAAGCGTGCTGCTCTTCTTCGAACGAAGATTGGCGATGCATTTGCTGCGCTCGAAAGGGGAAAGGTCGGATTGGACTCTGCGCGCACGATGCAGTACTCTGAAGAGACGGCCATTGCTCGCCGGCTGGAGAAACTCAGGGATGAGGTCAACTTCGTCAGCAAGAGGGAGAGGGAGGCACAGGAATTGTACAGGTCGCGAAAGGACGAGTTGGACAGTTTGAAGGAGCCCGTCAACGGCGTACACTGAGGTGTTTTCTAGTCTTGTATAAACAACCACAATTTAGGCCCCGGCTTCTTTTCTGCATCGGAACCGGCGTTGGGGAAATTTGCTTAGCAAGTAGCAAAGTAGGCAAGGTCACATCACACATTCATATTCTGCGAGCAGCTCGAGGAGAAGATAACTCCACAATGAAAAACATTTTCTTCATTCGTATTTCATGAAAGCCATGACCCTTGTTTCCCTGAGGGGTATAATGTGAAAAAGAAAAGCGTCGCTACGTAAAAGGGGGGAAACACGGATGTCCGAGCCCCCCATTGCTTGTCCAGTGAGCTTTGTGTAAAAGAAAGAAAAAGCCGTGAAAACCGTTCAGATACAACCCCATTGATTAACTCCCCCCTCCCCTCCCA
>Ga0265780_10002640_pt1 | contig 24134 bp, 24 predicted proteins | sample P1T30metagenome_FD_192432 | JGI IMG/M metagenome (GOLD analysis project Ga0265780, IMG submission 192432) | Plant litter microbial communities from East Loma Ridge, Irvine, California - P1 T30 | ecosystem: Environmental > Terrestrial > Plant litter > Unclassified | place: USA: California... | reverse complement strand
TAGATGCGACGGAGCTATACGCTCAGGATGCTGAAGCTTGGGCAAAGGTGAGGCCGATCACTCATTAGGGAGTTGAAATCACTGACCTTCTCACAGGACGGACAACAACTTCGCTACCTCCTCTTCGACGAATCAATCCCACCAGCACGAGCTCAATGGACCGCCCAGGTCAGCGCGCTTATCAAGCAGAACAGTACCCAGCCTAGTACATAATGGAAACATGGTCTGTTCGACGGCCCATTTGAGACGTGTGACTGCGCACCGTGCAGAGCGGCACTGTAAGAAGGTCGCCGATGGGGTGGCGGGTGCTGCAGTATGAGGAGGCACTGCCATCCTAATATGAGATATAGTAGGATCAGGAAGGAGTTGCTTGATATGGACAGGGCGGAAGGCCTTGTTGTGGAAGATGAAGAGGAGGAGCAGGAGGAGCGTACTCTGACGGAAGACAAGGATTTACGTGCGCGGCTTGCCAATCTGCAAGCGAACTGCGCTCCGTGCTCTTAGGAGATGTTAGATGAAAGCGAGGAGCATGTGTTAAAGAATTTCACTTGCAGAATCTACTTCGTTTTTGTTGGGTTCAGTTAGCTTTTGTCGTTTTCTCATAAGTTTGGTCTAGTAGCTGTACTACACCCAGTCCGACCTATGAATTGCACATTCTCCGAGCTTTTCACCACGAAAGAACTTCACCAGATACCACATCCAAGAACATTGCATTCATTCAAAATCCTTCGACCCCACCACACTCTACTTACTCAAATCCAACACAACCCTCCCCTTCAACTCCCCCTTATGCATCTCCTCAAAAATCCCGTTCAACTTGCCCATCCCCTCGACCCGAAAATGCGTCTTAACCACCCCCCTCGCCGCAAAATCCAACGTCTCAATCGCCTCCCTCCGACTCCCCACCGCACTGCCAACAATCTGCAACGCCTTGCCCACCATAATCCCCGGATTCGCACCTTTCATCGGCACAGGCTCGCCCTCTGGAATACCAACACACACCACACGCCCTCCGAAACGCAACATATCCAGCGCAGACCCATACGCCGCATTATTCGCCGTGCATACTACCACGGCATGCGCGCCCAGTCCGCCCGTCAGTCCCTTCACCGCCTCAGCGATATCATCCGTGCCATCGACAGGAATGAAATGCTCAGCCCCGCTCTCGAGCACGAGTTCCTTTTTACTCGAGTGATCTACGCCAATGACGCGGTGCCCAATGCCCTTTGCGCTGAATTGCACGGCTAAGTGGCCCAGCCCGCCGCCCGCGCCGGATATCACGACCCAGCTGCCCGAGTCGGCGTTTGTCTTGCGGAGTGCCGAGTACACAGTTACGCCGGCGCAGAGGAGGGGCGCGGCGGCGGCGGAGTCGAGACCGTCGGGGATGGGGGTTACGTAGTTTGCGGGGGAGAGCACGTATTGCTGGAATGTGCCGGGGGTGTAGTATCCGGAGATTTTCTAAATATTCGCGTTAGCATGGGCAGGGGGATACGGGTCATTATACTTACTCCATTGAAGCAATTCGCATCCGCGCCAGCTCGGCATGCTTCACACGCTTCGCAGATTCCAGCCATCCACTTGATACCCACGCGGTCGCCGACTTTGACAGCTGCGTTTTCGGTGCCGGGTCCCATCTGTACAATTTTGCCCACGCCTTCGTGACCGCCAACTTGGCCTGCTTGTGTAGGAAAGGGCAGAATAGACCACGAATTCATCATGACGCCCATATCAGAGTGGCAGACGCCCGAGTGAGTTCTGCGAGGAAGAATGTTAGGGTGGGTATTTGTGATGGGAGCGTGTGTTTATCTTGAAAACGTACAGGTTGATCAAGACTTGTCCTGGACCTGGCTCAGGCATATCCAGCTCCTCAATCTTCGTGGAGATGGAGCCTGGCTTGTCGTACACGGCTGCCTTGTACTTCTTAGGAATGTCAACTGAAGCCATGGTTGCGAAGTGCTTGGTATGTTGTGCTTATGCTTGGGATTATGGAAAGAGAAAGTATTGAAGGTAAATTGTTCGACTTGAGAGTGTGTCAACAAAGAATTTATCGATCAAGGTAAGTAAATCAATCACGTACGCCGCGTAAAGGTACATATACTACCCCTCTCCTACGACTCCACACGTTCAACCAAGGACATACGCTCCGAGACGTAAAACCGGAACCCGCCAATACGCATACTCAATCGCGCCGACTCGATCTCTCAAAGTAGTAGTCCCGCATCGAGCCATCTCAAGTGGCGCCGCAAGAGTCCATAGGAGACGCGTCGTGGGACCGAGGCGCGATGGATGTACCCCTCAATGCGGGGCGTAGTGTGCATACGTCAGTGGAGTATATTCCGCGGCGGCACTTGACGCGAACGGTCGTCGAGTCGCACGAACTGCGAAGGGGTTGTTAAAGTTTGTGGTAAGTCAGGTGAGACGTTGGAAGTCGTGAAGGGATGATCACCAGATAGTCTTCAAAAGGTTATCAGGCATGAGACTGAGGCTGCTTCCACTGTCAGCCACCACGGCGCTATTGTCTCACTCCGTAAGATCGTCAATCGATTGCCAATGGAAGACGAGAACACCGACGATTCAAAGTAATAGATGAATTGGATATGGTACAGCTCCGCTGGACATTAACCATTAGATAAAGACGCAGGCGATGCTTTCGCACCACAAACGTTGAGACGCCCCTTACACCATTATAAGCGCTTCCAATCAAAGCGGTAATATCGTACATGAAATCTTTCGTATGAACACGTTGCGGGCGTGAGGAAAGAGTAGGAAACCTAGAGCTCCCTTGAAAGTAGCAGATCCAGCCGAATCCCAAATTCCCCGTTCTCCTTGTATATGCTGTGTGCTGTGCGCTGGCATGTGCCGCGTAAGAATAATGTTCCTGTGGCCGTGACGGCAGGGTATGCAGCTGAGTGATGAATGTATCGGCAAGTGTTTCAGCCAGCAGCTTTCTGAATGAATGGGCTGGCAAGAAGCTCATCAGCACTTGGACGCTTCTCGTGGTCGATGAGGAATGTCTGTCGAAGGAAGTCGCGGGCATCCTCGCCAGCGTTTTCGGGTACTGTAGGGCTTGCGTCACCACTACCACCAATCTTGAAGATGGCCTGCAGCTGGGTGCAATTTGGATGAGGGTGGCTGCCAGTGAACATCTCGACAACGAGACATCCGAGGGACCAGATGTCGGCCTTGCGTGTGTAGGCAGTTTGGCGAACGACTTCCGGGGCCATCCAGAAGACAGAACCCTGGAGCGACACGCGCTGAGCACCCTTCTTGCTACCGCCCAGAGTGGATGCTTCAATGCGCTTGGAGATACCGAAATCGGAGATCTTGACTGAACCCTTGTTGTCAACAAGAATGTTCGCACCCTTGATGTCGCGATGGATGATGTCGCTCGAGTGAAGGTATGATAGACCTTGCAAGATTTGACGAACAAAGTTCTGGATGAGTGACTCGCCAAGGGGTCCATAGTTGATAAGCATGGTGGCTACCGAGCCACCAGGGACGTACTCCAGGAAGATGTTGAGATGGCTTTCGTCAGAGTTCGAACCGAGGTACTGTACGATGTTGTTGTGCTTGAGCTCCCGCAGCAGACCAATCTCGTGCTTGAGGGCTTCGACCATGTTCGTCTTCCTGTGATCCATCTGGGATGTGCCGATCACGGAAGGTAGCTCGACTTGCTTGACAGCCATCAATTCACCCGTCACAGCGTGTAACGCAAGATAGACACTGCCGAAAGAACCCTGGCCGATCAGAGCACCCTTCATGTACTTGACGTTGTCCCAAGAGTCTTGTTCAAGATACTCGGTGAGCTCGTCATCGTCTTCTTCATCGTCTTCTGCGATGGCTTCTGAAAGGCGCTTGTTCAGAGAGTCGCCATTCTCGGTGTTGCTGGTACTGCTGCTGCCAGTCAAGCTGCTTTGACCATCGTCGAAGTATGATTGATGAGAGGTGTTGCCTTCGGGATCTGTAATAGCCAGAGTATCCGAGCCACTCCCATCACCGAACGAAACGTATGACTTTCGATTTGGCTCCAGAGGTGACTCCTCTTCTAGAGGCTCGAGAACGGAAGAGGCCATGGAATCTCGGTAGCCTGATTGGGAGGGCAACCCAAGTCGCATAACAGACAGAGGTCGAAGAGGACGAGCTGTGCTGCCACTAGCAAGCCAGCTGTCCGCGATGGATGGTAGTGGAGGAGCATCCTTCAGACTCGATGCGACGCTGAAGTTGGAAGCCATGGACAGGCGAGACGCCGCTCTACTAAGGCGGTGCGAACGCCGGATGGACATGCGGACGGTCTTGTCGATCTCGTCCTTGCCAACATCGGGGAAGTAGGAGGTCAGATCCGACGTGATCAGCTCACTGGGCGGCCGAGCACCGTAGAACTGCTTAAGCTTCCGGGCGCGTGCATGAAACTGTGGCGATCGTGCTGGCTCGCCGGGACCCTCGAGATTCTGGGCCGTTGAGTTGATGTGCCGTTCTCGCTCCATGGCTGATGTGGGCGACAGAGGATAGCTCACGGCGGCCAATGACTCGCCAGTCAGCTTCTCGATCTTGGTCTGGCTCCTGTTGCTTGTGGGTACGTATATGTTCTGCGTTTGTTGCAAGTTCTGCTGCTGGTAGATGGCGGCGGCGGCCTTGAGCTGGTCGTCGTCCGGCTCTCCTGCGTGCACCTTGCGGAGGATGAGACGTCCCCTCTCGTGTCGGTTGGCGTCCTTGCACAAGCGGAAGACCTCGATGTCGCTGAGGCGTTCCGAGACTGATGGGTCTGGGTCGGAGCTGTTGAGAATGTAGAAGCAGTAGTTCCTCACTTGGGCCTCGTTGAGATGACCCTTCCTCAGCGTCTTCAGCATCACCTCTTCCGCAGTCTTGCAGCCCTCGATGTTCACAACCGAAGTCCGTCCGCCGTCGTAGATGACCCTGACGAGGGCCTTGTCTTGGGGCAGTATTGCGCCGTTGGTAGCACTGTCTATGCTTGGAGCACCGCGGATGTGGTGGGCGAAGCGTGCGGTTTGTGGGGTTTCGGTAGGCGTGGTTCGTTGGTTCTGCGGGTAGCGGGCTGATGTGCTTGTGCTGGACGCGCTAAGGGGGTGTGCTCCATATGCCGAGGCGAAGTCCTTCTTCGCGATGTCCTTGGGGCTGTTCAGGCCTGCGTGGCGGGCACTCCGTAGGCCGCGGTTCTCCTGGTCGACCATGGGAGAGCCCGGCCGCGAGGGCGACTTGGCTCCGTACGCGTAGCTGCTAAGCTCCGAGTTCGTGATCTGCCGTGACATGCGCTTCTCGGAGCGCGAGCTGGTGGGGATGGAGCGTGCCGAGTGCAGTGGGCGCGGCGAGGAGGACGACGGCGGGGTGTAGGCGTTGTTGTCGAGGACGGCCAGCGACTGCCTGTTCGAGGTGCGGCGCGAGGCCTTCTTGTACTCCTTGTTGCGCAGCTGCTTGGCCTGCGAGCCGATGCGCACGCGGTCGCCGACCTTCTTGATGCCCATGTCGCGGAGGTGCGACTGGTCCATCTCCATGAGGTTCTCGCCGTTGATGTGGTTGTCTGGAGGGGGGCGTTAGTTTGGTGTTGCTTGTGGGTGGGAGGAGTTGTACTCACGCTTGAACAGCTCGACATACTGGCTGCAGTTGATGCGCTTCAGCCAGTCCGAGACCTTGTCTTCGTCCCAATGTCTGTGTACGTCAGCGACACTACCACCACTGAGAGAAGAATGTCATGACATACCGGACAGCGTCGGGGGCGTCGTACATCTCCGAGAACTCCGACTCGGTGGGTGAGGCAAACATGGAGTGGTCGGTTCGCGCATTGGAGGCGTGGCTGCGGTAGTTGGAGATGCTGGAGTTGTACTGAGCCGAGGCCTGCGCGCTGGACCCGCCCAGCGAGGATGTGGGATACGGTGACTTTGAGGCGAGCATGGCCATGTCTTGCACGTCGTGTACGTCGCTCGGTGCGTGCTCATCTACGCATGCTGGGACGCTCGTCGGATGCGGGATTGGATGGCTGGTGGGAGGCGCGGGCTGGCCGGCGGATGTGGTGAGGATGAGTATGACAGCAGACGACGTCGAGTGTCGGCGAGGTGCACCTGTCGACGTGGTACGAGGCCGACGTGTTGAGCCGGATCAAGAGTAGACGCAGCACCAGTATAGACCAGCGACACAGCACAGTGGGAGGTGCGCGCAGACTCCAGTGAGATTAGCAGCGATGCTCCAGGCGTGTCGCGGTGAAGGACAGTCGAGGCAGCAACAGCCAGTCTACACAGTACGCAAGCCTGGCAGGTCTACTCAGAGTCAGAGTGAGCTTCGGTCTCCGGGCCTGTGGTTGGCGATTGGTGATGGGCTACACGCTCTTTGTGCAGGTGCGTGGGGTCGTTCCTTCTCTTTATTGCGGCAGCACCAGTTGGCCCCCGGGATTGTGCTGGCACGAGAGCAAGATGATAGAGAAACAACGCCGCCGTCTCTGGTCACAAATCGAAACAGTTCCTCATGCGCAATCGGAAATGCCTCTCCGTCGTCCGCAACGCGCTGTGGCCGCCTGCAACGCGCTAGGTTTCATGCCCTGCCCGCCATACACGAGAATCCCTCCCATTGGCTGCGAGTGCTCTCCTCCACCGAGACCCCTCCCCATGCACGGCTAGCAGGTCGGATTCAATTAGAAGAAGAACAATATATCCTTGACAGCAACAACCGATCAACAACCGATCGACACCTCAGGGAAACTCTCATTACAATGCAACGCGCTCGCGTAGGAGCTTCTGCTGCTCTACCGAAATAGCCACTTCATGCTCGCTCTGTGCGACAACCAACACGCCACCACGCATGCTCATCAGTAATCTCAGAACTTTGATGAGCAGCTGCATCGTGCATGCCGTATCTGCCTGGCACGTCGCAGAATCTGGTAACAATAACTTCAGCGCCTAGCCGTGCGGATCGGCACAGTATATTTACATCAGCTTGCGCGCCTCTGTCTCAGCTTCAGAGGGCGAATACAGCAGAGCCTCAGCCTTGCATGTGCACAGCTGTAGCCGCCGCTGACACGACCGAGCGACATTATAAGTGGCCGAACGACAATGTTTCTACGGGCCCTTTCTCCCCGTTGTCTCATTGTTTCTTTGCGGCGGGCAGGGCAGACAGGCAAACATCGGTCTGACCGTGCAGACCGTGCAGACCCCGGGCGTTGACGACAAGCATCGCTGGTCGAAACAAAGGCGTGGAAACAATTGTGGAGACTGCACTCCGGCTACCTAGGTATCGTTGACAGCTACCACGTGAGCAAACCCAGCATACCACACACAACACACAGCCTTCACACGGCACAGCGTAACAGTGTTGGTGATCGCTGAAGATACATGCATCATTCACGGTTGGGATCCGCGATCCATTGCTTACTCTGACTGGGCGCTATCGTGACCTTGCAGACGTCATCTTCCATGACGCAAGAAACTGGGATGCGCCTCGAGTTTCTGCAAGATCGAGCAAATCAGCCAGTCAAACATCCTTTGCATTCGCTATCCACCAAACATTGCTTGTTACTGCCCGATCATACTAGATTCAAATCGCTGAGAGCTTTCTGGCGCAGTGTGCGAGCCCTACATACCAGGCTGAGCCCTGCTTGCATGTAGCCCTCTCTCCACTTGTCCAAGATATCTTTGCACCCACACTTACTACCCCACTGTCTTCACGAACTCTGCTGTAAACTGCGCTGCGCACTACGTCCAACGCTCTTGCATGAACCACTACAACAGTAGCAGCGCCAATCTGCTGCAACCAACAAACTTTACCGCCACACCGAAACCGATTCGACCGCGTCATACGCTAAGTACGTCTCGCCATGGCCTACGACAACTATCGCCAACCGGACGCACCGCCTGGGTCCTACCTTTCGCAGGACTACACCCAGACACCGTCTTCATATGACCACGATGCTCAATTCCGAGCATTTGCGCATGATGGGTCGCGGGCACCCTCGAGCGTTACTTCCGATGGTGTGCCACAGCCTTCCCAACTGCCACTTAGGACTGCCATCGGACATGCCTTCGATAAGTCCGACGCAGCGCAGAGCATCGACCCAAACCTCATTGCAGAAATCACCGAGCAAGTCAAAAAGTCAGTGCTGGAAGAAATCAAGATGAGCGCCGCGGCCAATGCGACACAAGCGCAGCCTGTTCACGTAACACCACAATATGTACCACCTTCGCCCGCATCTATCCCGCCACGCGATGTCTATACTCCTCCATCGCCAAAGCACCGCGATAATAGTCATAGCCCCCCAAGCCCAGAAGAGCCGGCTCGCGATCCATTGTTCGACGGGAACCACGATACGCCAACGCCTCGTCAGGGACGGAGTGTACCAATCGATATACCTGGCGAACGACTACCTGCACGCCCCACACCAGCACCCAGGATGGCCACAGAAGACTATACGCCTATAGAGAAAATGTGGCAGCGGCTGTTCGATCCAGATGGTCAGCCTTTGCCACGGTTGGGTAACTTTCTGCGAGGCCTAGCCTTGCATCTTGTCGAGGACTACGAACCCAAGCGAAGTCTGGTCATCACACCCGCCAAGATGCTCAAGTTTTATGAGGAGGTCAGTCTGCGTGATGAGATCTATCCTTGGAGTAGTAAGTCCACATGTTCGTGAATGTTCAGTATTTTGTACTCATACTTGTAGCTATCTTCGGCACTCTCTCATATTCCTCCTTATCCAAGATCTATCGAGACATGCGATGTCAACACCATCTTGTTCAGGAGCACCCTGCCGAACAGCCTTACATTCCTGCTTTGACTCCGGAAGGGTTTCAGGAATGGATGACTGCAATGATTCTGGCTTATCCGGATATCGAGTATGAGCGACTCACAAAGGCAGTCCTAGACATGCCGATCAGCAACGCCGACGATCGCAAGGAGCGATTCCCCAAGGAGATTCCGCGAAGGATGTTCCCACGGATCGAAAATCTCCAAGCCCAGCAGCGCTGTGCCGCAGCACTATCATCTGAAGGCGTCGGCCCTCTCCGCAAGGCACCCACATTTCCTCCACCGCCGCCTAAGAGCCAGCCGTCGAATTCAGTGCCCAATCTGGAGCGCGAGCGGAGTCCTTACGTCTCCCAGCCGGAAACAAGGTCGTTTGGGTCCGAAGACGAGCTCGAGCCGTCATCTGTGCCCATCGAGCGTCAACGGAAGCCCTACGCAGCCACAGCAGGCGGCGGTAAGCTGTATGACGACGACCTCCAGCGTAGCGTGACCGCAGACGCTACAACCCAAGACCAACGTAGACGTAGGCAGTCTACAGCAGCTCAAGGTCCATGGGCGCCACCAACGGATCCTTACTACGATCCAAACAGTCAAGCTCGTACCGGACCGCAAGCAAGCGCTCGCCGTGCCCGAAGCCCCAGCTTCTCCAACCCAAACACCAGGTCTGATCCTACAGTGCGAGATATACCGAGCAGCTACTATGCTTCTAACCTTCACGACTACAATGAAGATCCTCGCCGGTACAGCAAGGAGGCTGAAGCGAAGCGACGTGAACATCGGAGCAGCACGGCTGGCACAAACACTTCTTACGACCCGCAGCCACGGTCCGTGTACGAGGAGGATGAATACCGTGGTCGGAATGGCAGCAATGGGTACGACCCTAGAGGCTACGAGTCGCGTCGCTACTAGCTACTGAGGACGACATGAGAAGGGAGCCCATTACGACGTCACGAAATCTCATATTATGCGCATTGTCAAGGGATACCCAGGGGTTAAAACGAGCATTTCTTTTGTTGTTTGGTTTGCTTGTATACCACTGTGCTTGCGTATTTGGACATACATACCCTTTGTAGCTCTGCGGCCTGCGTGGACGAATTCTGTACATGTATCTACTTTGAGTGTAGGGTGCCACGGCACTAGTCGGTCGCTTTACGGTTGGCTGGTCGTGAAAGTAGGAGCATCGTATATAGCAGAAAATCTTGATCGAACATCGTGTACTCTACGCATAATTTGTAATGTCGTTAAATCTTGAAAGATAGTCATGTGTGCCAAGGCTTGAACGCGTAAAGTGGTCGTCGCGTCGCGTCTCCATCGAACACCACTCGCGCAACATTCACATCAAACTTGCACAGCGCAGAGCACTTCGAACACACAACGCAACACGTCGAACACCAGCGCAATGGCTCTGCTTGTAGATAAACACAGGCCACGGAATCTAGACGCTCTGAACTACCATCCAGACTTGTCAGATCGGCTGCGTGCCCTCGTAAGCAAAATCACTCCCGCGAGTTCCGCTTTTGGCTTCTGACTGTCAATACAGGCTCAAAGTCCAGACTTCCCTCATTTACTCGTATACGGTCCTTCTGGCGCCGGCAAGAAGACTCGTATCATCGCAACATTGAAGGAGCTGTACGGTCCGGGAGTGGAAAAGATTAAGATCGATGCGCGTGTCTTCCAAACCACCTCGAACCGCAAACTCGAGTTCAACATCGTCGCCTCCGTATACCACCTCGAAATCACACCCTCAGACGTCGGCAACTATGACAGAGTAGTCGTCCAGGATCTGCTCAAAGAAGTCGCACAAACACAGCAGGTCGATCTGGGCGCAAAACAACGCTTCAAGGTTGTAGTGATCAATGAGGCAGATCACTTGACGAGAGATGCGCAGGCGGCGCTGAGGAGGACCATGGAGAAGTACAGTCCAAATCTACGGCTGATCCTACTTGCAAACTCTACGAGCAACATCATCGCACCCATCCGGAGTAGGACACTGCTCGTGAGAGTAGCTGCGCCAACAGAGACGGAGATCTGCTCCGTGCTGAAAAACGTGGGCAAGAAGGAGGGCTGGAAGGAGGTGGAGAGTCTGAACCAGAGGATCGCACGGGAGAGCGGGCGGAATCTACGAAAGGCACTGTTGATGTTCGAAGCAGTCCACGCGCAGAAGTGGGTCCTCAAATCTCTTCTTGTTTCTTATACACATGCATCATGCTAACATACACCAGCGAGAAAATCACAGACACAACACACATCCCACCGCCCGACTGGGAAGCCCTGATCGAGCAAATCGCACGCCAAATCGTCGAAGAGCGAAGTCCCCAGCGGCTCCTACAAGTCCGCGCCTCACTCTACGACCTCCTTTCGCATTGCATCGACTCGACCACCATCATCAAGACGCTTACATGGAAGCTGATACCGAAGACGGACGATGCGTTGAAGCCAGAGGTCATCAAGTGGGCGGCATTCTACGAGCACAGGTGTAAGATGGGAGCGAAGCAGATTTTCCACTTGGAGGCGTTTGTTGCGAAGTACATGAGGATGTATGAGAGGTATGTTCTGGTGCTGACGGGATTTGGGTGGAAGCTAATCTGTGCAGCTACTCCATGGGTATCGATTTCGACTCAGCATAAGTACGACACGACACGACACGAGTATGCGCAGTCACAAGGAACATCTCATCACTCGCCCATGCATTTGAAGAAGTAGGTGGTACGGTGTCAGGCGTCTATCTGTTCAGCGCGCATGTATTTCGGCGTTGGGCATTACGTCATTAGTTATGTGAGGAGCTTCTTTCCATGAGCACCGGTCATAGCTTCTGTACACCATGACAGCGACACCAATTGCACTTTCAAAGCCTCTCACACACTTTCCAAGCTGTTCCACCTTCCTACCACTAGACACACACACACCGTGACACCCTCAAACATGTCAGACAAACTCATGGATATCTCCCCCGGCGGCGAACAAACCCAATACGAAGCCGTCCACACCTTCGTCGAGCCACACAGCAAGCAATCCGGACAACTAGGCAGTGCGCATCCTCACCCTCCCATACACACCCCCCAAATTTTCTCCGCCTTCCTCTCATCTCATCCCGACGTTCCCTCTCTCAAACCCACTTACATATCCCACAGACGCCGCAACAGGCACATCCACCACCCCACCCAAGCCCGCACCCAACGAACCCAACACCCAAGGCGTCAGCAAAGCCGACAAGATCCGCTACGGGCAGAGCATACAGGAAGGCGGTATGGGCGGCAAAACGACGAGCTCGACGGGACAAGCGAATCAGGATGGGGGGGTTGGTGGCGCGGAGGGCATGGAGGGCGAGGAGGATGGATTTAAGAAGGAGAGGAGGGAGCAGGGGTATGGTGGGGGGAAGGATATGGATAGGACGATTGGGGCTTGAGGGAGTGATGAATGAGGTACTTGTACAATAGTTCTACATGGAGTGATATGATATGATATCCACCCATTTGGCGCCTGTCTAGATGTTCCTACATTGTATATCCAAACGCCATCGCTATGCATCTTGGACTCTAAAGCCCCAATCTAAAACAAGGAAGAGGAGGGATATCTCAAAACAGAGCAGAGCAGAGTAGCAAAAAACGCAACCCAAAATCACCGAGTAACAGCCTCATCAGCCCTCAGTTCGGCCTTTGCCAATCTCCTCGCATGCGCCCTCTCCCTAGCCACAACATCACTCAATTTCTCCCCCTTCGTCGTCATGCTCCCCAGCTCCGGCACCTCGCGCCTCCCCGGCCCTCCACCCCACGCACCCAATCCCCAGCCTCCATGGCTCTTACTCACAATGCTCCCAGGCCCATGTCCGTACATGCTGACGCGCTGTACTTTTCGAAGCTTCTGCAGTCCGTACGCGGCGACCATGAAGCCGAATATTGTGCACCAGCCGCTGATGCCGTAGAAGCCGAGATCGCTTTCTTCGATGAAGTTTTTGAGATTCATGCCGTAGAGGGCGGCGACGAAGGTGCCTGCTGTTATGGCGAGGGTGAGGATGGAGAATTTGAGGTCGAGGAGCATGAGGGAGTTGCGATTTGCGTCGAGGATGGCTTTTACACTAAAATCGGTGTTGTCAGCTGGGAACACGGCTGGTAGGTGGGGATTGGGGATGGAACGTACATCTCCTCCGTGTTGCGAATACTAGACACCAAGTTCTCGGCTGCTTGCACGATTTCGTCGGCGACTTTGTGGTATGATTCGAGCAGCATTTCGACTTCGGTGTGGTCTTCGTCTTCGCGCTCTTTCCCTTCGGCTTTTTCGGTGAGGTACATGGCTGACAGGTCGTCGTCTGCCTCGAGGAGTTCTTCTAGTGCGTTCCTTACGAGTCGGGCTTTCTGCTCGAAACTGCCCAGCTTCTTGCTGTAGATGAGCAGGTACCGGAGCTTGTCGCGGTCAATGTCCTCTTCTAAATCCCTGAGGACCCTCACAACCGGCTCGCTGACGCCTTCGAACTCCTTCTCAAGAGACAGTGTGACAGATATAAGGACGGCTTCGAGGGCGCGGAATTCGTAGGCAAGGGTACCATTGGCGGGTGTTTCTTTCTGGCGCAGTTTGAGGTCGAGGTCATACATGAAGACAGATTGCGACTTTGAGTCGGTCGTGCCGTATGCGTCGAAGACTAGCACGCGATTGTGCTTCAGGAGAACGCGGAGGTTCAGAAGGTTGATCAAGATGGCGCTGGGCCTGACCAGGATATGTGGCAGCAAGCTCGAATCGATCTTGCGCAGGTCGCGAGGGAGAAGACCGTACTTGGCAATCAGCTCGCTCTTCTTGAACTCGCCGCTGACCATTGTCACATTCCCGTCTCCGTCCAGTTCGGTACAGCGCATCTTGAGCTGGTCCGCTGGCCGCATTATTCTGCCCAAACTACTGCCAAATCCAGTCGAGCCCGGAGTGTCTTCTGGCGGTGCAGGAGATTGTAGCTGTGCCCGCGCAGACTTGAACATGTTCCAGACATGCTTCGAATGGGTGGTCGAGAAATCACGCCGCGAGGTGAAGGGCTCGTGGAGGCGGTTTGTCGAGTGGAAGGCTGTCCTGTGCTGCAAGGAGCCGCTGAAGGTCGTAGACAGTGTCCCACAACGCCGTTGTTTAAGAGGCCTACTCGACTGCCATTCTTTGGAGCGAGTAGTACTCGCGCAGCCGTCTCGTAGTCTTAAGCTACCACATTGGTTCTTGCTCCTGGCTGTGTATGCCCGCTGTTGCGTTCTCAGATGGGTGCATTGTCTTGTCGGCGGTTCGAAGGCATTTTTGATCTGAACCCTAAGGAAACTCAATACCGAAGGCGACGGGACTTGAAGCACGGGAAGCTTCATTACTTGGAGGTCGCAACTGTTGGTATACGAAGTCGGTCCATACGGTCGTTGTTCAGACTTGTTGCGCCAGCCTTCGCTTCGCCTGCACGTCATTGCATTTGCAAATAATTTTGCGCTAAGTGACGTCACGTGTTCTGGCGTCGAACTCGCATCGAAGTGCGACTATCGTCCTCTTCCAGCTTCACCCTTCCTAGCATCTGAGCACACACCAATCAATGGCATGTCTGGCCCGATATACAATGCGCTGATTCGTACTCACCACATTACCTCGCGCAAAAAGGTCACAAAACTCAAGCAAGCTGCCACGAACTACAACATATACGTGCTCTTGCGCTATGGAGGTCCTCCAGGAGTGATGTACTGTCAAGGTTCTGAGTCTGGAGTAAGAGACTGGGTATCAGCCGTGCAGAGATTGCGATACAAAGACTTCCAGCTCGTGAAGAAGCCTGCAGCCAAAGAGGCTGACTCAAATCCATCGGAGAACAAGGATTTCTCATACGGCAAACTGGAGGAGGTCGACAGTGTCAAAGATTTTGGCGCAAAGATGAGCGATTTCGGCGTCTGGGGTTGGTGGAGGAAGGGAATGGGATACGTCGGTGAGGAGTGACCTGCAGCTTCAGCTTCCAACTTCAACGAAGAACCAGATGATCGGCAAAGTTCAGTTGTTCTGATGTCGCTTCTCCACGTTACTGACATCGTTGGTCACTACTACCACAAAGTACCGGTCGGTACTTCCTGGTTATTTTCAATGGCAGCCACTGTCTTCAGGAACTGAGCATTCTGTCATGAGTCCTGTTTCCCAACTCTGTCCACCTCAGCCCTTCGTCAGAAATCAGGCCTCGCTACACATTCTTACGGATCACGATCGTATTACTACCATCACTACCATCGAGCTCAACGCGTTCGCTAGCATCGTCATGGACTCGGAATACGCTGCGAACCAGCTCCGCAGCGTCCAGCCGGATGAAGTCGAGACTCGACTGATTCACCTGATATACTGTGGATCACTGCCCGATATAGCTGTTCAGCAACAGACAGCAGAGGAAAGCAAGCCCGAGGAATCGAGCAGTCAGCAGCCAGAAGCAACGCCGGCATCAACGTTGCCAATACCATCATTGCCATCGCCGCCGCCAGCAAACCAGACAACCGTAACCGCATCTCCGTCCAAGTTACAGCGCTTGAAACGCGTCTTCCAGACATCACAAACTCCGCGACACCCGACCAATGACATCCTGGAACGCTTCCGTAATCCGTCTGTACAGCTGTTCCCCCTCGATGTCATCCTTCATCTCAACTGTCCACTCCACGTAGACTACAACGGGGAGTTCATTGAAGGGTGCCCATACACTTCCGGGAAGAAATTCACTGTGAAGCTCCTAGAAGACCGCCCTCCACGATCGGAGCGCCTGAATATTATCGTCGGTAGTCCGGACGCACCCACCGGTATGTACACCTTCAAGACATCAGGACCTATGGTCAGCATGTGGAACAGGACCTTGTCCAACCGATGGCGGCCCTTTTGGCGCTGGGCTTGCGCGCCGCAATCTCATATCACCGATGTCGAACCAGGTGCAGTATGCATTGCCCTGCTATATGCGCATAAGCAGACCGAACGTTTGCCCGCGGCAGTCAGTCTCCGGACGCTCGTCCAACTCGCCAAACTGTCAGCGAAGTTTGACATCAACAATCTTTTGCGCACGCACATTGCCGACTGGCTCGCACCGCATCGCCTTCGGATTGCCGAGCCCCGCTGTGAAGCGTACTTGGACGTAGCCTACCAGTTTGGCATCGAGGAGGACTATCTTGGCCTTGCCAATCATTTAGCTATGAATTGCGCAATTGATGACGACGGACATCTTTTGGCTCCTGGGACGAGAGATCGCATCAAGCTCAATGGTCCCCCTCTTGTGGACCATGAAGATAGTAAGGGTCCCTCAACTACTTTCCAGCCGTCTGCTAACCGCAGTCGAACAACAGTCATTGCCAGTGCCCGACTGATACTCCTAGAGCGACTACGAGATGAAATCGCACAATTCTGGGATAAATACTGGCAACACAACCTCGTCCACTGCAACGCCATGTGGTGCGATCGCGAGGAGCAACACTTCTGCATACTGAAAGGTTGGACGGTCCTGGAGCAGTTGCTGGCCACCCACAACCTCATCCCCACGGCACCCGACGAGCCTCTCCAGAGTATCCGCATGTCCGTAAACCAATTCATCCAGCTCTTGAGCGATGCCGGGCGCCTCGGGACGTACCCCGTAAGCATACCTAACGGCTTCCACTACATCGAGGCCGAGCACGTCGGGACGGACGAGTATGTTGGGTGGGCATTTGACGAAGAGCTGGACCAAGGTCAGGAGCAGAAACACTTTCAGCTGGAAGATTGTCATCGGGATGCGTGCTATATTGGGAAGTACTTGAAGATGCACGTCGTTGATCCGATTATGCAAGAGGCGAGGCATCAGCACTATTGGATCTTTGAGCAGGTTCCTCCTGTCTTGGAACGGCTGCGCACTCACGCTCGTAAGTCGTGAAAGTATAAGGATCTCGGAATGTACTGACGCTGGTGGCAGACAATAGAGGCCTGGATTGTCCGCGGATCGACAGGACTTGGGGACCCTTGTAGGAGGTGAGCGAGCAGGATTGGGACTTTGCAATGGGCAAAGAGGATATCACTCGCTATTATGAGGACTGGTAAGGGCTGGCACACGAGTTGCAACTTTGAGCCTGTTAGACATAGACATTGAGTGGCGCTTCTGTACAGCGCTTGCAGCGCTCAAGCTCATCAATGCTACTCTGTCTTGTTTCTCTCCGAATGTTGTTGACGTCCAGCCATATTGTCTTCATGTACACTTTACTTACCCTTCCCAGTCCACGCGAGGTAACACACCAAACCGCTCATTCTACATCCCCTTCTCATACTCCATTACTGATAGCTCGACAAGGACGTGCTCCTTTGACATACACTGAACTTGAGCAAGATGACTTTTTCTGACTTAATGCAAAGAGAAGCATGTTCTCGTTCGCTTGTCATTACTACTCATACATCGTTACAAGGTAGATGAGATGCTCGTGATATCCACCCTTTCATGCCCAGACCCAGACCTGCCATAACGCCGTGTTCCATACCGGATGCATGATATCCATGCTCTCTCAACCTCAAGTCTCCCATCCCTCAAGTTCCCCTAATCACTCCTCAACATACTCTCCACCAAATCGCCCAACGGCCCCCAGAAATCCTTACTCCCGCTCGCCAGCCCATGCTCATCAATGAACAGCACATAATGCTTGAAGCTCGTATTCAGATGCGGTTCGAGGCCCAGCTCGATGATGACGGGATAGTGGTGGCAGTAGATGTGCGCGTAGACGCGGTACAAGCGCTTGAACATGTTGCGTATGAGAGCGGGGAACGTCTTGGGGAAAGGCACGCCGATGCGCGAGGGGAACATGGCTTCGTTGTCGACGTTGGATTGCACCCAGGCCATGAGGTGCTCGACGTACTGGGGTGCGGGCATCTTGGTGGGCTTCTTGTAGGTCTCGGCGTCTTGCCAGAGGTATTCGAATCTGCGGAGTACTTTAGTACGTATATTGCGAAGATGAAAGGGTGTATGTATGTACTCACTCGTCGGTGGCTTTCATCTCGGGGCAGCTCTGGGGCGAGCAGAACTCTGTGATGGAGCCGTAGAGCAGGTTGATCTGGTTGTAGAAGTCGACGATGTTGACGGCCAGCCACTCGTCCTTGTCCTCGCCCTCGGGCAGCTTGACGGCCTTCCTTAGACTGCCGCTGCCCAGGGTGGCCTCGGCATACTGCTTGAGCTGCCAGCTGCTCGTGCCGCGGCCGGACTTCTGCGGCTTGAAGGGGCCGCGTGTGCGTGGGTTACTAAAGAAAGACGAGAGTAAGCTTGGTGGCCCGAAGTAGCCTCTGTTGCGTGGTGGTGCTTCTGCCCGTGCCCGAGCTGCCGGTCCGATGATGCTGCCCGTGTCTATTTCGCTCCCAGAGTCTGGAGCTGCAGTTTGTCGTGGGTGAAGGCTTGAGACGAGATTGTATGAGTAGTTGGGGTACGGCGCAGCCTGTTGTATGCGCAGCTGCTCCAGCCCTCTGCAGCGGACTCTGGTACGCGTCTCTCGGCCTCGCCAGGTCCAGCCCACTCCGAGGGCCACTGACCTCCGACCACACGTCCAGGTCCATGCTCAGGTTCATGCAGCTCTGGCTCTGCACAAACGTGGACACGGGCACGAGAGGCTTGGGCTTCGCGGGGAAGGCGGGCAGGTACGCAGAGGACGAGGACGAGGAGGGGAAGGGGGAGGAGACGAACATTGTGGTTATGAAGCCCGACATGGCTGCTCGACTGCCGTGCGAGGCCTTATCTCTCGTGCGTCGTGCGTCTGCTGTCTGGAGCGCATTCCGATGGTTAGCACGGCAATCACGGGGTGGAATGCGGAGGACTCACGCTTGACGCCTGTTAGACCTGGCTTGACTGCTAAGGAGAGACAGCAGGTATCAGACTGAAAAGACAGGAGAAGATGTGGTGGTGAAGGGCAATGCTGGCGTGCAGTCGATGTCTTGGTGTCTTGACAACCATGTTTGGGCGCAAACATTCAGACCCGCGCTAGTGCGCCATCCAGATACGTCATGCTATGCTACCATCTTGGTGATCTCAAATCTCATGACATGGCAACAGAACAGACACTTGAAGATATACAAACAGTCGAAATTCATTGAAGAGGATATCATGGTCTTAGGTCTAATCTAGGTCTAGGTCTTGGTTGCAATTGAATGCACAGGGACTTTTGCCGCCTCCATACTTCCCCACCCTCGCCGTCACCAACTCACTTGCTGAAATACGGGTCCTGCTCGAAGTAATCGCTGCGGTCGCGACGTTTGCTGGAGCTGCTCTGGCCATTCGACTGTTCCTCGGATGCACCGTCCATCGAGGTGAGGAACTCATCCTTCTCTGTGTGGGCGTGCCCGTTCTTGTGTCGCGCGAGCTGTCCGCTCACGTAGTGGTTCAATCGATGCTGCAGCGCCGCCTTCTCCTTCATGCTCTCTTCATCTTGGTATCCTACTGAACTCCTGCGCTTGGCGTTCGCGGCGCTCGAAGCTGCATCGTCGTCGTCATCCTCACCGTTGGCTGACCCATCCCAGTCGCTCCGGAAACCGATACTACGGCTAGTGGAAGATCGGCGCAGATGGTGCGGCTTCTTTGGTTTCCTGGTCGTCGTGAACGTATCGTCGAAGTAGTGTGCCGCCGCGCCCGTGGGTGTTCGTGGTGTCTGCGGCAGCCGGCATGTCATGCTGTTTATTGTTAGTACAGGTCAACCAAAGACAACAAGGCAACCTACCCTGTGTCGTGGATCATCTTTGCAATGAGTCCAGTCCAGCCACACTGATGCGTTGCTCCAAGTCCTCGTCCAGTGTCGCCGTCAAAGAACTCATGGTACCACATGTAATCCTTCCAGTTCGGGTCGAAGTCCAGCATATCGTTGCCATCATTGACGGCCCTTCTGCCCTGGTCATTCCGAGCAAACATGTGTTGAAGACGATGTTGTATCTCTTCAGCCACATGGCCCATGTGCATGTAATCGCCAGAGCCGACAGGGCACTCCACCTTGAGCTTGTCGCCATAGTAAAGATGGTATCTTTGGCATGACTCGATCAGGAGGAAATTGACCGCCAGCCAGATGGGGCCGCGCCAGTTGCTGTTGCCGCCGAACATGCCGCTGTCAGAGTCGCCGGGAAGGTAAGCAACTTCGTATTTCTGGCCGTTGACGTCCATCGAGTACGGGTGGTCCTTGTGGTACTTTGACAACGAACGAATGCCGTGGTCTGCCAAGAACTCCTCCTCGTTCAACATCCTGTGCATGACACGCTTCAAACGATCCTCGCTGACCAGCGAAAGCAGTAGACGATCACCCTGTCCGCGCTTCTTCATCGATGCAATGTTGCGGTGCGCAGTATCCTTGCGGTTGTTGAGGTACCATTCGAGTCGCTTCTTGAAGTTGGGAAGCTTGTTGATAACCTCTGGTTCGAGGCAACACGTCGCGTAAAGGGGAATGAGGCCAACGAGGGAGTAGACTGGCATCCGATGGGACCATGGACCACCCCAGGAAATGGCATCGAAGTAGAAGCCCTTTTCTTCGTCCCAAAGAGGCTTCGACTCACCGCCGGAGCGGAACTGCATCGCGTCGCTGATCATGATGAAGTGCTCGAAGAATTTACAGGCCATGTCTTCGTAGATGCGCCGGCGCTTCGCAAGCTCCAGGCAGATGTTGAGCATGTTGAGGCAGTAAAAGCCCATCCAGCCAGTGCTGTCGGCTTGCTCAAGAACACCTCCGGTTGGCAGGGGATCGGATCGGTTGAAGACACCAATGTTGTCAAGACCGAGGAAGCCACCTTCGAAAACGTTTTTGCCGCCGGCATCCTTGCGATTGACCCACCAGGTGAAGTTCATGAGCAGCTTCTGGAACACGCGCTCGAGGCAGTCGAAATCTTCGCGGCCATACATCTTGCGCTCGATCTTGAATACCCTGAAAAGTGACCAGGCGTGGACGGGAGGATTGACGTCACCGAAGTTCCACTCGTACGCTGGTAGCTGGCCATTCGGGTGCATGTACCACTCGCGCGTGAAGAGGTCCAACTGCTTCTTGGCAAAGTCGGGGTCTATCATGGCCAGAGGTATGCAATGGAAGGCACTGTCCCAAGCAGCGAAGAACGGATATTCCCAAGAGTCCGGCATGGATAGTATGTCGTCCAGATGCATGTGTTTCCACTCACTGTTTCGCACCGCCTTGCGACTCGGTGGCGGAGGGGGCATGCCAGGATCGCCGTTTGCCCATTGGTCCCAGATGAAGTGGTAGAACTGTTTGCACCACAGCATTCCAGAGAATGCCTGACGCTGGATGTTCCTCAGATCGTCGGACATGGGCAGCGGGCTGATTCGATAGTAGAATTCGTCTGCTTCCGCACGGCGCTGTTCGACAATGTCGTCGAAGAGCTCTTCGTCCAGGTATCCCTCGTTTTTCCGGGAGAATCTGAAACGCACAACAGCGCACTCGCCGGGAGGAACACCTCCACCTTCATTGAAAGCAAACCAGGCCGCGCATTTGGTGCCGACGTTCGCTGGGTTGACTGCAGCTACCTCGTCGTTTACAATGCGACGGTGGATGCCGTCCTTGACGTATTTGGTCTTGTTCTCGACGCCCCAGAGCTTCTTGTAGTTGGTGTCATTGTCGGTGAAGAGCAGCTCCGGTTGTACATCGTCGCCACTGGGGCCGGTACCGGGGGACGGAGAGAGTTGGAAGAAGCGGTCGCCGAGCTTGTGGTGTTTTGACTGCGCAGTTGTCGGACCCACCTTCTTGATCGAAGGCTTCTTGCTTGCTTCCTCGTGGCCCCAGGCCCAGGTGTTGCGGAACCACGTGTGGGGGACTATGTGCAACGGCGCAGGATCGGGTCCGCGGTTGTATGCCGTTACTCGGAATAGCAGCTCGTCAGGGTCATCTGCCTCCTTCGCCGTCTCGATGAAGATGTCCCAGTATCGGTCTTCGTCGAAACAGCTAGTATCGACGATGTTGTACTCCTTCTCGAGTCGTGTTCGCTTTGCGTTGGTCTTGATCAGGTCTTCGTAGGGAAACGCGCGCTGCGGCAGCTTGTAGAGGAACTTCATGTACGAGTGCTGGGAGTGGTCAGCGAAGATGTGGGGCATATTGACCGAAATAGCCTACAGATGGTGTGTTGTCGAGATGGAAATGGGCTTCCTTGATCGACTCGCCGTGGTTTCCCTGTGGGTTCGACAGGCCGAACAGCCGTTCTTTGAGGAAGTTGCTGGATCATGTTAGCTCCGTATAGCAAATCTTGGTAGTGGTGAGCACGTACTCTTCCTCGTTCCAGAATGAAAAAGCGATATTCTGCAGGCCGTGAGTGTCGCAGACACCAGCAATGCCGTCCTCGCCCCAGCGGAAAGCACGCGAGCGGGCCATGTCATGCGTGAAGTCTGTAGAGCTATCAGCAAAGTCCAATGGCACAAATCATGGGTACTAACGGCTCCAGGCATCTCCATCAGCGCTGGGTTCGACTGTTAGCAGCGTACAGCATCATTCGAGGCGGGTCACTCACGAGTAGTCCTCGCGAACTGAAGTTTGTTAGCTCGTGTCATTCAATTGAGGTGGTGAGGTCTGACCTGTGGCCCATTGCCTCTCGGCTACATAGGGACCCCATCGCTTCCAGTAAGCCGTGCGCTCGCGGTCGGCCTTGAGGCGCTTCTCCTCTTCACAGAGGTACTCCTGGTTCTCTATGAGGACCATGGCAGTGGCTTTGGCGGATGGTAATGGGAAACAGGGCTAGCGGAGAAAAGCGAAAGATGTAGTCTGCAGGGTGCAATGAGCGGTGTCGGCTGGCTGCTTCGTAGGATACAAGCAAACAATGTGGTATTTAGACAGCCGAGAATGATAGTGCAGAAAGGGAATGTATGCGGTATTGTGCGGGTAGAATGCTAGGCGCTCAATGGATGGTGAGAGAGGATATGGCAAGAGACATCAGAGATAGCACGATGCAGAAGATTTTGGGTAGCGCGCATGGGAAGCAACCGCGCTGCATATGCATGCAGGAGCTATGGGAATCTCGTCATAGGATAAGCGTGCGGGATGAGCTGCTTATCGCTTTGGCGCTGTCTTCCGCGTCGCTACCCGAGACAGAGCCGCAACATGAATTGTTGGCCAGAACGTGCACCACCTCGACGCCTATTACAACACTTTTGCCCCCATCGCGAAGCTCTGCAAAGTTCATCGCCACCTCGCGGGCGTTCCTGCTAAATTGTTGAATGCGCCTACGGCCGGCAACGCCAGGACAAGCAATGCCGGCCGCCGAATCGTCGATTCCTAACGGGGCCAAGAACAGCACGTTCGCGTGTTCGCCTGGGGCATGCATATCGTGAGACTTGACACGACATGGGGGAAATCAAGGTTACGAGCTTTCATATTATTGTACAAATGTGCACTTCTCAGTAGCCCACCACTACTCCATTCCTGTGGACCTTGCCATCATCGAAATTTACAAGCAAGATCTTCTTCTGCGACGCCATGGAATCACAGACTTGTCCCACGAATAAGCCCTCGTGGATCAAGTCGGAGACCCTCTCGTCTACTTGCTTGGTCTTCTTCCATCCCTCGAGAATTCTACGAGCCTCTTCGTTTGCGCTCTCTTTTCACAGGAACGTCTTGATCACCTTCCAATCAAGCGTCGGGATGTGTTCGTGTGGCCATAGGACTGCAAGGATTTGTTCGTGGTCAGGATGGCAAGTCTGCTCGAGGATTGTGTATACGGGTCGTGGGCTGCGTGGCGGACAGTCGTTCAGGAAAGTTGCGACTTGGGCGTTCTTTTCACGCACAATCTCAATTGTCATGTGCTGACCACCCGGCAACGGCGCAACGATATGCCCTAAGCTGACGATGCCGGCGCCTTCGATCGTCTCGCGCAGTACAGGGAGGGCTGGTAGACTGTTTTCCCGTATACAGCGCTGTTCGATATGTTGGACGATACTATCCATTGGACAAAATGGCCCAGCGACGGAGACATCGTGCACGTGGGGCATGCTAATCTTGGTGTAGTATACAGTGTCCGGATCAGGGGTGAAAGCAGACGGATCTCCAGGACGGAGCATCGTTACTCCATTGATTCTCGTCGAGACCCTCCTGAAGCGCGGCATCGGCCCTCCAGCCTTGATGGTCTGGCACTCCTCCTTGTGGTGTTTCCAGTCGCTGGTCTGGCACGTCTTCTCACAGTAATGCAAGATCTTGCACCCGCTACATCGCTGCAGTGCATGGCCGACATCTTCCGCAGTGCGCTGGCACCAGTGGCAGTGATCTCCAAGGGCAGACATGGTACGCTCGTCGACAGCAAGGTTACAGTGTCTACACACAGCGATCTTAGATAAGTTAGCGGACCCAGGACCGAAATCAGACGAGCCACCAAATCTCGTTTGCTACCGGAGGTGCGTAAAGAACGATTGCTAAGACTTACATGATAGGAACCAGATTGCGGTGACGATAGAGGTGCAGTGAAGAACG
>Ga0265780_10002639_pt1 | contig 24136 bp, 22 predicted proteins | sample P1T30metagenome_FD_192432 | JGI IMG/M metagenome (GOLD analysis project Ga0265780, IMG submission 192432) | Plant litter microbial communities from East Loma Ridge, Irvine, California - P1 T30 | ecosystem: Environmental > Terrestrial > Plant litter > Unclassified | place: USA: California... | reverse complement strand
ATTTGTGATAATTGTGGCTCAATTCCAAGAGAAAGAGCGTTAATTGTCGTTTTAGAGAAATATTATCCAAATTGGAAAGACCTAAATATACATGAATCTTCACCGGGTAATAGGGGAGCAAGTGTAAAACTGAAAAAGAATGTAAAAAAATATATTGCTTCGCAGTATTTTCCAACGATGCCCTTTGGAAGCAATGTTAAAGGCTGGCTAAATCAAAATTTGGAAGAACAAACTTTTCACGATGAATCTTTTGATATCGTTATTACTCAAGATGTGATGGAACATGTTTACAATCCAGAAAAAGCGTTCACTGAAATAGCCAGGACTCTTAAAAAGGGAGGTTCACATATTTTTACAGTTCCAATAGTTAATAAACATAAGAAATCTGAAGTTTGGGCTACAAAGGGAAATGACGGCGCGCCAATATTTACTAACACACCAGAGTGGCATGGTAATGTGGTTGATGAAAAAGGTTCACCTGTAACAATGCATTGGGGTTTCGATATTGTCAAATTTATCGAAGAAAAAACCGGGTTACAAACAATAATAGAGCATATCGATAATTTAGATTATGGGATAAGGTCAGAACTAATAGAAGTATTGGTAAGCCGAAAAGAATCTTAGTTATTAAATTAGAGCCCGTTTTTCAAATTGAAATATAATTTATGAATAAAAAAATATTCCTATTTCTTCCCGATGGCGTGGGTTTGCGCAACTTCGCATTGACACGATTTAAAGACGTGGGCGAAAAAAACGGCTTTAACATCCAGTATTGGAACAATACTGTTTTTTCATTGGAAGACCAGCTTGGCTATTCCGAAGTGAAAATCGATAGTACCAAAATTCATCCGATGACACCGGTTTATAGCCGTGCCCGAAAAAGAATCGAGCTGAATATCTTTGATAAAAAATTTAAGGAAACGGTTTACAATACCTATAATTTTCCGCAAAGCTATAATGGCGTCAAAAATCTTTTTAAAAGCCTTATTGTCGATACGCTGGTAACGTTTGGATCTAACCAAAGCGGGTTAAATTACGTTCGGAACAAAATTAAAAACAACGAACGAACCACTGAAAAATATGCGCTTTGCAAAGCACAGTTAAAAGAACACCGTCCGGATTTTGTTTTCTGCACCAATCAACGTCCAACTCAGGCTATCAGTGCACTTTTGGCGGCCCAAGATATGGGAATTCCAACTGCGACATTTATTTTTTCTTGGGATAACCTTCCAAAGGCAATGACTGTAGTGGAAACCGACTACTATTTTGTTTGGAGCGAGCACATGAAAAAGGAACTTTTAAAATACCATTCTTATGTTGATGCTTCCCAAGTTTTTGTAACCGGAACACCGCAATTTGAAAGCCATTTTGACCGTTCGCTTCTGCAGACGAAGGCAGCTTTTTTCGAATCGCACCAACTTGATTTAAATAAAAAATACATCTGTTATTCTGGCGATGATATAGTGACTTCTCCGCTAGATCAATTTTACCTTGAAGATCTTGCCAAATCCGTTATTGAATTAAATCAAAACGGTTATAATTTAGGAATTATCTACCGAAAATGCCCGGTTGATTTCACAAGCCGTTATGATGAGGTATTGGAAAAATATAAAGACGTGATCGTTTCCATTGATCCGCTTTGGAAACCCATCGGAACCAGCTGGAATGAAATTATGCCTACAAAAGCAGATTTTGCATTACAGGCCAATGTTTGCGAACATACTGAATTTGTTGCCAATATTGCATCTTCAATGGTATTTGATTTCGTGGCGCACAATAAATCGTGTCTGTTTTTTGACTACGAACAACCGCAATTAAAAAAAGGAATCAGAGATATCGGACAGAATTACAAGTACATTCATTTTCGTTCGATGCCTTCTAAAGAAGCGGCCTTGTGGTGCTATGACAAATCAAAACTAACTCCTATTGTGCAATCTATTTTAGACGGAAATTCCTCGAATGTAACTGAAGGGAAAAAATGGTTTGATATAATTGTGGGCGAAAAACCCACTGAGGCTTGCGAAATGATTTGGAATAGAATTAAAGAATTGACAAAATAATGCACATTGCTTTTCTAACACCAGAATATCCACACGAAAAAGTTCGTCACGCTGCAGGAATTGGTACCAGTATCAAAAACTTGGCGAAAGCTTTGGTGCAAAAAGGTGTTAAAGTTTCAATATTTGTGTATTCGCAAAAAGAAATGCTGGTTCTTGAACAAGACGGCATTACAATTCACTTGATACCGCACAAAAAATATAAATTTTTCTCTTGGTTTTTCTACCGAAAACACATTCAAAATTACCTTAACGGATCTATTTATTTAGATAAAATCGATTTGGTCGAAGCGCCGGATTGGACAGGAATTACTGCTTTTATGAATTTAAAAGCACCATTAGTTATTCGCTTTCACGGAAGCGATGCCTATTTCTGCCATTTGGAAAACAGGAAACAGAAACTGAAAAATTACTGGTTTGAAAAATTAGGAATGCAAAAGGCCAACGCTTTTATTGCGCCAACCAATTTTGCCGGAAAGTTGACAGAAGAACTATTCCATTTGAAAAATAAGGAAATTAAAACCATTCATAACGGAATACAATTGGATGTATTTTCAAATCAGGAGCCTTCCATTTTTGAAAAAGGACTACTGCTTTATATCGGAACCATCATCCGGAAAAAAGGAGTTTTTGAATTGCCCGACATTGTTAAACGAGTAGTTTCGGGTTTTCCCGAAGCCAAGCTGGTTCTGATCGGTTCTGATTCTTTTGATATCCAAACCAATTCAAGATCGACATGGGAAATATTGGAGAAACAATTTGATGAACGCTTAAAAGAAAACGTGACTTACCTTGGAAAAATACCTTATGAAGAGGTAAGCGAATACATAAAAAAGGCGAATGTTTGTATCTTTCCAACTTATGCAGAAACATTAGGCATGGTTACCATCGAATCGATGGCGATGCAAAAAGCGGTTGTCAACAGCAATATTGGCTGGGCAAACGAACTTTTGATTGATGGAGAAAGCGGTTTTTTAGTGCATCCAGCTTCTCATGAGTTGTATGCTTCAAAAATTACTATGCTCTTAAAAGACAAAAAGTTAGTTGAAACTATTGGAGAAAATGCCAAAAAACGTGTTGAAACGTATTTCGACATCGAAAAGGTAGCACAGCAAAATATCGATTTTTATAAAAGACAATTATGATTTTATTGTGCCATGAATATGACAGCATTGTTTCTGTGTCTAATTCGTTAGACGGATCTGCTATTGCCATAAAATCAAAACAACCTTCGGAGGCATTGTTTGAAATAGCTCAAAAATATCCTGAAGAATTAGTGATTTGGTACCACGTCTCTCAACAAGGAAACTTAAATTTTGAAGCTTTTGATTCTATTTTTCACCATAAAAAAATCATGGCTTCTTTTCATCCGACTGAAAATTATTTGCTCGATGCTATCGGTTATGTGGATCAATCTCCATTTATAAAATTGCCGAAAAACGTCACTTATCCCACCTTTCAAATGAGCAGTTTGGTTGGGGGAATCCATGCTTCCGTTTTAAACTGCAATCCTTTTAAAAACAGCGACGTAGCTTTTGATTATTTCTTAAATTCGTTGGCCAAACAATTTATGCGCGTTGGCTTATTTTGTTATTCCGAACCCCGGTTACTTTTAGAAAATCGAAATACAATAAACAGCAAGTCCAATTTTTATGACTTATTTCGCTTTACGAGACAACATTATAAAACCAGATGGGTGTTTTTGCTTTTTTTTAATCTACTTGTTTATGAAAAGAGATTAAAGATGCTGCCTTTTTTGTACTCGTTTTTATTTAAAAGGCGATTCCAACAAGATGACGTATTGGATTCAGTTGCAGTAAAGTCCAATCGAAGTAGCAGCTCTGAGCAGACAATTGATGTGATTATTCCCACCATCGGAAGAAAAAAATATCTTTATGATGTGCTAAAAGATTTGAGCGCGCAAACACATCTTCCGGTAAATGTTATTATTGTCGAACAAAATCCGTTGCCAGATAGCAGTTCAGAACTAGATTATTTAACTTCTGAACCTTGGCCGTTTCATATTGATCATACTTTTACACACCAGGCAGGTGCTTGCAACGCTAGAAATATTGCGTTATCTAAAGTCACGAGCGAATGGGTGTTTTTAAATGACGATGATAACAGGTTTGAAAATAATTTGTTAGTCGATATATTGTCGAAAATTTCCCAATATGGAATAAAAGTAGCAACTACATCTTATTTGCAACCATTTGAAGAAAAGAAAATCAAGGTAGTGCATCAATCCAGTATATTTGGGTCTGGAAATAGTTTTTTAAATAAGAGTATTCTAGAAAAAGTGAAATTCGACAGTAGGTTTGAATTTGGTTACGGGGAAGATAATAATTTTGGACTCCAGATGAAGATTGAGGGTTATGATGTCATCTATTTTCCTGACCCTTCAATAATACACTTAAAAGCTCCGAATGGAGGATTTAGGGTTAATTTTTATAAGCAGTGGGATAACGAAGAAATAAAGCCTTTGCCCTCGCCGACTATAATGTTGTTGAAAGATTTACATTATACAAAACATCAAATTTTAGGATATAAATTTATTTATTTTTTTAAAAGGTGGAAAAGTAACTTTTTTAAAATCAATCCGATCGTCCACTTTCAAAAATTTAATAAAAATTGGAAGTCAAGTTATTATTGGATGAATGTAATAAAAAGAGAAGTATGAGCGAAAATTTTTTAAAGATTAGTTTTTTAATCACGCACTACAATCGACCTTTGGCTTTAGAACAGTGCATTGACGCTATTCATAATCTAAAAATGGCGATCAAATTTGAGATAGTTGTTAGTGATGATTTTAGCGATTTGAACGTTTTAGATAAAATAAAAACTTTTCGATACGATAAGCTCATCTTGAGCGAGAAAAATTTGGGACTTGCGGCAAACTTAAATAAAGGTATTAAAGCATGTGACGGCGAGTTTATATTATATTGTCAAGAGGATTTCCTTATTAAACACGATTTTAAAAATGTGCTCTCTGAGGTTTTTAAAGTGTTAGACCATGATCTCGACATGGTTCGATTAAGAGCGAATTATACATTTCCCAAACTGGTACAATTAACCAAAAATGTTTATAGGATCCCGAAATTTTCATTTAGAAATTTTTACTACAATGCATTTCAGTACAGCGATAATCCATTTGTTGTCAACAAGATTTTTTATGATAATTATGGATTATATCTCGAAAATACGGATAGTGACTATGGCGAAGCAGAATTTGCAATAAGAATTTTTAAATCAAATGCTAGAATAGGAATTTTAAATAAAGATTACATTGCCAATTCAAATTATAACGAATCCGTCGTAAATAGGCCACCCGAACTTAAGCTAAAAAAAGCATTTAAGAAATTTAAAAGATTTGCCAGAGCCTTTCGACTACATATTGAATATTTATTTTATGATAAAAATAAACGGGGTCTCTTAACTTATAAGAGGCGTAGATAAAGTGTTGATATTAGTAAAAGCGAAAGTTGACTTATTATGAAATAGTAATAAAGCTAAGTAAATTGTCCTTGCAAAAAATGATTTCACTTGACCTATAAACATAAATGCACAAATTTATAACTCTTACCGATTACTTAACATCAGAAAATCGTAAAAAAGTTTTTCCCTTTTTATTCGATTACCATTACTTGCGCAATCCGATATTGGCGTCAAGTTTTATTCAAGTTGAAGATTTTAAAAACGCTGATTTCGCCATTTTTCCTTTAGATATTGGTTATTTTTTTAAAACCAAACAAGAGGCGGTATTGTTTGAATTTATAAAAAATGCGAAAGCATTTAAAATTCCGGTTTGTGTTTATTCGGCAGGCGACTTTGGCATAACGCTACCCCAAGATATAGTTACATTTAGAATGGGGGGATTTAAATCCAACTTAAACAAAAACACCTTTATTTTACCTTCTTTTTTAAATGATCCAATCGCTGATTTTTTTGAAAATAATTGGAAAGCTTTGCCGAAATCAACAATGCCAACTGTTGGGTTTGTTGGCCATGCCAGCGGAACAATTTCTAAGTATTTAAAGGAATATCTTATTTATTTGCGACATTCTATGAGAAGGAAATTTGGCTATGAATTTTCAGACAAACAGTCATTTTTTCCCTCTAGCATCAAGCGATATAAAATATTGAAGAGGCTTGAAAAAAATAAAAAAATTGCCACTGATTTTATTTTCAGAAAAAAATATCGTGCGGGTGCAACTACGCAAGAACAAAGAGAAGTTTCGACATTAGAATTCTTTGAAAATATCAATAGAAATCTTTATACATTCTGCCTGCGTGGTTCGGGTAATTTTTCTGTGCGTTTTTATGAATCTCTTTTAATGGGACGAATTCCGGTTTTAGTGGATACCGACTGCCGATTGCCATTGGAAGAAATTATTGATTGGAAAAATCATTGTGTTTTTGCAACCGCTATTAAAATCGAATCCGCATTATTGGATTTCCACCATTCAAAATCGGAAGAAGACCTTGCTGCAATACAAAAGGCTAATCGAGAATTGGCATTGGAGCAATTGAATCGAATTTGTTATTTTATAAGAGTTTTTGAAAATTTGCTGGTTGATAAAAATACAAGTTAAAAAGCGAGGCGATCGGGGCTGCTTTAACACTAATTGTAATTATATTTGCTTGAATTCAAGTGGTATGAAATTTTCGTTATTGGTTTGTACTTACAAAAGGGCAATGCCCTTGTTACAACTTCTGGAGTCTGTGGCTGTACAGAGTTGTTATCCTTCAGAAATACTAATTATTGATGGAAGTGTTGACGACGAAACAGGTCTCATGCTGTCAAACAACTTATTTTTAAACTTGACTTATTTTAAGGTAAGTTCTGAAGACAGAGGTTTGACAAGACAGCGTAATTTTGGCATCAAAAAAGCGAGTTCAGACAGCGAAATACTTTGTTTTTTAGACGATGACACGGTATTGGAAGCAGATTATTTTGAAAACCTATTAGATACATATGCGATTTATCCCGAAGCTTTAGGGGTTGGGGGTTATATCAACAATGAAGTAATCTGGACCAAAACAGATCCCAATTACATTGCAAAAAGCAATGAATTTACTTTCGACGGATGGAAACGAAACGACGGAAAACGGTTTGTTTTACGAAAAAAGCTAGGGCTTGACAGCAATGTTCCTCCCGGATTTTCGCCTAGTTTTTCACACGGCAGAAGCATTGGTTTTTTGCCTCCGTCTGGAAAAATATATCAAACACAGCAATTAATGGGAGGCGTTTCTTCCTTTAGAAAAAACGTTTTTGAGAAGTTGCAATTCTCCACTTATTTTGAAGGCTATGGCTTATATGAAGATGCGGATTTTACATTACGAGTTTCAAATATTGGGAAGTTATTTGTGAATACCAATGCCAAATTAGCTCATTATCACAACGAAAGTGGTAGACCCAACAAATATGAGTATGGAAAAATGGTGGTCAAAAATGGCTATTATGTATGGCGGGTAAAAAATCCAAAACCCTCTTTTAAATCTAAAGTAAAATGGCACGCCATTACATGGCTTTTGACGGTCGTTCGCAGTTTCAATATTTTAGATAAATCTTCCATTAAACGCAAAGAAGCTTTTACTGAGTCTTTAGGAAGAACAATAGGTTGGTGGAGTTTGTTATTTAATAAGCCTAAAATTTCTCATCTATGAATGTGTTACAGCTAATATCAAGCGATTATAAAAAATATAAAAAATATAGAGGACATTTTTTTGGGATCGTATTTTTTACGCAAGGTTTTTGGGCAATTTTTCAATACCGATTTGCAAACTTTATTTTCAGGAAAATTAGAATCCCTTTTTTTAGACAAATCTTATTGTTTTTGTGTTTAATTTGGCAGAAAATAATTGAAATAACAACTGGCATTTCAATCCCGGCTTCCGCTCAAATCGGAAAGTCTTTTTACATAGGTCATTTTGGTGGGATCATAATTAATAGCAATGCTATTTTGGGTGAAAACTGTAATATTTCACAAGGTGTTACCATTGGAGTTTCCTCCGTTGGAATGAAAAGAGGGGTTCCAACTATCGGCAACAACGTTTATATTGGAGCAAATTCTGTTGTCGCTGGTAAAATTTTTGTAGAAGATAATGTTCTGATTGGAGCTTGCTCACTCGTTACTGCTGATGTAACTGAATTCAGCGTTGTACAAGGTGTTCCAGCAATCGTAATTTCTAAGAACGGGTCGGGGCCTTATATTTAAAAAAATGAAATTACTTATAATATCATCGGCGCCATTAATCGTTTCTGAAAAAAAATGGAAAGCCTATAGTCCGTATGCAAAAGAACTGGAAATTTGGCGGCACAATCCAAAAGAAATAATGTTTTGTTGTCCAATTTGGACTGATGACCGAGGATTATTATCGACAGCACTTCCTTTCAATATTGATGAAGTTACTAAGCTAAATGAGTTTGAATCCACATCATTTTATAACGCTCTTAAATCTATTTTTGCTGTAATTGTCAATCTTCTGAAGATTTTCAAAGCTATGAAAACGGCCGATCATATACATCTTCGCTGTCCCGGAAACGTTGGACTTTTGGGATGTATTGTTCAACTATTTTTTCCAAATAAGAAAAAAAGCGCCAAATATGCCGGAAATTGGGATCCAAACGCCAAGCAACCATTAAGTTATAAATTACAACGTTGGATTTTGAGCAACACATTTTTGACCAAAAACATGACAGTTTTGGTCTATGGCGAATGGCCCCACCAAACTAAAAATGTGAAACCTTTTTTTACAGCCAGTTATTCTGAAAACGATAAAAAGCCAGTTGCTCTTCGTGATTTTAACGGTATTGTCGATCTGATTTTTGTGGGGACATTGTCCGCAGGGAAAAGACCTCTTTATGTTTTGCAATTGGCCGAGAAGGTGCTAAAGAAGGGACACAACGTGCGATTGAAATTTTTTGGAGAAGGTCCAGAAAGAGCTAAATTGCAAGATTACATTCAATCAAATAATTTGACTGGATCTGTTTTTTTATTAGGAAATAAAGACAAAGAAGAAATAAAAAGCGCGTATCAAACCAGTCATTTTTTGATTTTGCCCTCGCAAAGCGAAGGATGGCCAAAAGTTGTTGCAGAAGCCATGTTTTGGGGATGTCTTCCGATTGCCACACCAATTTCGTGCGTTGCCAATATGATAGGAACTGATAGAGGAGGATTGTTAAAACTAAACTTAGATAAAGATTGCGAATTGATAGAAAATCTCATGGACGATTTGGACGTTTATAATCAAAAATCTGAAAACGCAATGAATTGGTCTCGATTTTATACGCTTGAAAAGTTTGATGCCGAAATTAAAAAACTGTTGGTCAAATGAGGGTTCTACAATTAATTGATTCTCTAGAAGTCGGTGGCGCCGAACGAATGGCCGTTAATTATGCAAACGCGTTAAAAAGTCGGATTGGATTTTCCGCTTTGGTCAGTACCAGAAATGAGGGAGGTTTGAAAGAACAGCTTGATCCGGAGGTTTCTTATTTGTTTTTGGGAAAAAAGAAAACGATAGACTTTAAAGCGATACGAAAATTAAAAAACTTTGTCATTGAAAATAAAATATCCGTGATTCACGCCCATTCAAGTTCGTTTTTTTTAGCGGTGGTTATCAAAATTTTGATAAAAAACATTAAAGTAATCTGGCATGATCATTATGGCAACAGCGATTTTTTAGCTTCAAGGAGATCTATTTTTTTAAAGCTTTTCTCGAATTTTTTTGATGGAATTATTTCCGTGAACAAAAATCTCGAAACGTGGTCAAAAGAACATTTGAATTGCCAAGATGTAATAGTTCTTAATAATTTCGTGCACTTTAACAATGCTGAAAAAGCGATTACGAAATTACAAGGAACTTCTAAAAAGCGAATCATCCACCTTGCGAATTTAAGGCCTCAGAAGAATCATGATTTGTTAATTGAAGTTGCTAAAAAGATAAAATTAGATTTTCCAGATTGGACTTTTCATTTGGTTGGAAAAGATTTTGAAGATGATTATTCAACGCTTTTGAAAAGTAAAATTGCATCTAATAATCTTACTCAAACCGTTTTCATTTATGGCGCTTGCGAAGACATTGAAGCAATAGTAAAACAATGCGATATTGGAATTTTGACTTCTGTTTCAGAAGGACTTCCTGTGGCAATTTTAGAATATGGCTATTTTAAGCTACCTGTAATTGCTACCAATGTGGGCGAAATTTCAAGTGTAATTAAAGATGACAACAGCGGATTTTTAGTTACATCAAATGATTCAGAAGATTTTTCTAAAAAATTAATGCAACTAATAGAAGACGAAGATAAAAGAATTGCATTTGCCGCTAATTTGCAAAAGACTATTTTTGAAAATTATACTGATGCTGGTGTGATTGACAAGTATCAAAAATTTATTGAAGGACTATCTTGAAATTAAACAATCTTACATATCGAGGTTTGCTGATCGCACACGTTTTTTTGGCGCTGCTGCTTTACATCGCTCCGTTTTTTTCCCAAATTTATAGTCTTATGATTATTGCTTTTGGGATGCTTTTCGTCTATAACACGAAAAATACGAAAAACGAAGTTTTAATTGTTTCTGCTTATCTTATCAGTATCGAAGTTTTGATGCGCATGACAGGCGATATGTTTTTTAACGAATTTGCCAAATATGGAGTCATTCTGTTTATGATTATGGGAATGTTTTTTAGCGGTTTTTCTAAAAATTCGTTACCGTATTGGTTTTTTCTGCTCTTGTTAATTCCGGGTGTGATACTCTCAACGGTCACGCTGTCTTTGGAAGCAGACATCAGAAAAGCGATTGCTTTTAACATCGCTGGTCCGGTTTGTTTGGGAATTGCTTCCATATATTGTTATCGAAGACGAATTACTTTTGCAGAACTCAACGCGATTATCATTGCGTTTGCAATGCCATTGGTTTCCCTTTTGACCTATTTGTTTTTGTATAATCCGAGCGTGCGCGATGTTGTAACAGGTACTTCGAGTAATTTCGCCACTTCCGGAGGATTTGGTCCAAACCAAGTTTCTACTATTTTAGGGCTCGGGATGTTCGTATTTTTTGCTTTATTCCTTCTAAATTCAAAATCAAAATTTCTCTTTGGCGTCCATGCGCTATTGACAATGGCCGCGACGTATCGAGGTCTCGTGACTTTTTCCAGAGGTGGCGTTTATACGGGAATTTTAATGATTATCGTTTTTTTAATTGTTGTGTATCTCACTTCTAACAAAAAAACAAAGGCGAGAGTAGGCGGGATTGCAGGTATTACGGTATTGTCAGCAATCTTAGTTTGGGGTTATAGTTCTTACCAAACAAACGGTTTGATCGAAAAACGTTATGCAAACCAAGATGCAATTGGTCGTGTAAAGGAAGATAAATTAGGAGGTCGCGAACGAATTGCTATTACCGAAATACAAATGTTTTTAGATAATCCGCTTTTGGGAATTGGTGTCGGGAAAAATAAAGAATACCGAGAAGAAACAACCGGAATCGTTGCCGCCTCTCACAATGAAATTACTCGAATGTTAGCAGAGCACGGCAGTTTGGGAATAGCTGCCTTGCTTATTTTATTAGCAACACCTTTGATTTTATATCTTGACAACAAAGCTAATATTTATGTCTTGCCGTTTTTTATTTTCTGGCTTTTGACCATTAATCACGCCGCAATGAGAACCGCCGCTCCAGCATTTGTTTATGCATTATCACTCTTAAAAGTATATACCAATGAAAAGCCTTCTTTACATCGGGAATAAACTTTCGGTTCACGGATTGTCAGTTACCACGATAGAAACTTTAGGGCCACTTTTGGAATCCGAAAGTTATTCTGTGAAATATGCTTCCAGTAAAAAGAACAGGCTTTTTAGGCTTCTTGAAATGCTAAAAGTTACTTTTCAACTGCGAAATAAAGTCGATTATATTTTAATCGATACCTACAGCACTTCTAATTTTTGGTATGCTTTTTTTGTAAGTCAGCTGGCCAGAATTTTAGATGTAAAATATATTCCAATTTTACACGGTGGCAATTTGCCTAATCGTATAAAGAAATCGAAATGGTTTAGCAAACAGATTTTTAAGAACTCTTATAAAAACGTTTCGCCATCTCAATATCTTTTGGAAGCATTTATTTCGAATGGATTTTCAAACACAATTTATATTCCGAACACGATTCAAATTGAAAATTATCAGTTTAAATTGCGTTCTAAAGTTGCGCCAAAATTACTGTGGGTTCGTTCTTTTGCAAAGATTTACAACCCAAAAATGGCGGTTGAGGTTTTTAAAATCGTAAAAGAAAAATTTCCGGAAGCTACTTTATGCATGATCGGCCCAGACAAAGACGGCTCTTTAGCAGCAACAAAAGAGCTGGCAAAACAATATAATTTAGACATAGAATTTACCGGAAAGTTATCAAAAGAAGAGTGGGTTTTGCGTGCAACAGAATATGATATTTTCATTAATACCACGCATTTTGACAACATGCCAGTGAGTATAATTGAAGCAATGGCACTAGGTTTGGCAGTTGTAAGTACCAACGTTGGCGGATTAAATTATCTTCTGGAAGATAGAAAAGATGCTTTTTTGGTAAATGACGATGATCACATTTCGATGGCGGAAACCATTTTATTTCTGTGTAAAAATCCCCAATTAAGTTTAAAATCTAGTCAATTTGCCAGAGAGAAAGCAATCGGTTTTGACTGGAATTTTGTTAAAAATAAATGGAACGAAACGATCATTTAATTGAATGTCATTGCTTTTCTATTTGTAAAAGTGTTAAATTGCACCGTTTCCCAAAAACGATAACCTACAGATATGCCTTTTTCTAAGAAAATACATTTTGAAATCTCAGAGCGAAAAGTGCTTCTCAGACTGTTTGATATTTTTACAGTTTTGATCGCATTATATTTTGTGGGGCAGATTTTTAAATTTGATTATTTCAATATTTCCAAAGCCAATTTTTACTGGACCATCGTTTTGTCGCTGTATATCACGATTTTTGGGACAGTTTTCGAAATGTATAATTTGCAAATTGCGAGCAATCAATTTCAAGTTATAAAAAGTATCTTGCTGACGTCCACGACCACTGTGCTTTTCTTTTTGCTGACGCCAATTTTTACGCCAGTTTTGCCTTCTAATAGACTTCAGATTATTTATTTCTTTCTGGCGGTAACGCTATCACTTTTCGCTTGGCGTATTTTTTACCAGGCATTTTTGGCATCGCATCGTTTTTTGAAAGGCGTGATCATGGTTTGCGACCGAAATCAGCTCGAAGAGCTCGTGCAATCACTGGGAAAAGTGGATCCGCACTACAAGATTATCGGTTTTATCAACACTGATTCCCGAGATTTAGATGAAGGAAAAATCCTTGACATCGAAAATATAAAAATTCCTGATTTACAGTCTTTTGTAAAGGAAAAAGGCGTTTCTGAAATTGTAATCGCTTCCCAAAAAACCGACGGAATTACGGTGGATTTATATAGCAATCTGTTGGCTTTACTTGAAAAAGGTTTTATGATTCGCGAATACACGCAGGTTTATGAAACGATCACGCAACGGATTCCTGTGCAATATGTGAACAAAGATTTTTACCGCTATTTTCCTTTTAGCCGAAGTAATCACAATCGTTTGTACTTAATTTTAGTGCGATTAATTGAAATTGTCATTTCTGTTTTTGGAATTTTTATTGGATTTTATCTGTTGCCATTCATTTATGTCGGAAACTTTTTCGCTAATCGAGGACCACTTTTTTATATGCAGGAAAGAGTAGGGAAGAACGGAAGACCTTTTACCATCTATAAATTCCGAACGATGATAAGGAACGCCGAAACCAACGAGGCGGTTTTTGCGACTCAAAATGACGCAAGAATTACTGCCTTTGGTAAATTTCTCCGTAAGTCAAGAATTGATGAGTTTCCGCAGTTTTTTAATATATTAAAAGGAGATATGGCCGTAATCGGGCCAAGACCGGAACGTCCATTTTTTGTTGAGAAAATCGCCAGCCAAATGCCTTTTTACCAAACCAGACACGTCATCAAACCCGGATTAACGGGCTGGGCGCAAGTGAATTATTCCTACGGAGATTCCATAAAAGACAGCTTGATCAAACTTCAGTATGACTTATATTACATCAAACACCGAAGCGTTTTCTTAGATATTAATATCACGATTAAGACGATAAGTACCATTTTGTTTTACCGAGGACAGTAGTCAGATTTCAGTGTTCAGTGTTCAGTGTTCAGATTTCAGTGATCAGTTTGATTGCAAACTGCGACCTGCAATCTGCAAACTGCGACCTGCAATCTATCTAAACTTCTTGTTTTCACGTGCAAATTTCGCCAGCAAAATCGTTGAGGTAATCAGCATTGGCAAGAACAATAATAATTGCGCTTTGTTGATGATAATCACCATGTAAACCACAATACAGAGCAAATTGAACAAGGCCAAATTAGAAATCCATTTTCTGTTTTTTTGTTTCAGGAAATATAGAAAAACTAATAGCGTTGGATTAAAAAGCAGAATATTGTAGTTCCAAGCCACTTCTTCGTGGAACGAGTAAAATCCAACTCCGGAAAGAAATAGACCTAAAAGTCCCAAAATAATGAAGTAAGCGATATAAAGACTGTTCTTTTTTAAGACTAAAATTAACAGAATTACAGCCGAAAAGAAGTAAATGTTGTTCCAGATTGAAAAGGTATTTTCTAACGGTTTTGCTTCAAAAACAGTTTTGGTTTCTGAAACCAATGAGCTTCCGTTGATTTTTGTGGTTTTCAAAGCTTCCATTAATTCCAAAGGAAGAAAAAGAACTTCGGCTTTCTTGTCTGTTTTTGGTCCGAAGATTATATTTACGCCTAATTTTTGGAAGAAATTAATTGTCAAATACGGATTCAGAATTTCTCTATACGTTTTTTGAACCGGTTTTTTTGTCGTAATAATTTTGCTTCCCAAAACCTCATTGACCTTGTCAATTACCATCGTGGTGCAATTTCTGTCAATAAATTTATAAGTATAAAAACGTTCTTCAGAAAATAAACTTTGGTTCAAACGGTCAAACAATTGCTGTTTCTGCGTCTTTGTCAAGTTTAATGTTTGCTCATAAATAGAGCGGTTTTCTTGTCTGTAATTGTACTCAAAATCAGGATAAGGATTTGTGGCTACAAAATACTGCAAATCGCCTTTCACAAATTTTGCCAAGAAAAAAGGAGTGTCAAAATCAAAATAGCCAAAGTTGTACACGATGTCAATTCCGCGTTGCTGGTCTTGCACTCTTAAACCGGTGTGGCCGTACAAGGTATGCGATTCATCAGAAGTTCCAATGGTTAAAATGCTGACTTTTGCATCGTCAGATAAAATGCCATTTTGGGCAAAACCGTTAAAAAAAGTGATTAAAAATAGAACTAGAAGAAGCTTGAATCTTGACATTTTTTTCAAATTTGTACACAAATATCTTTAAAAGATTTGATTTAGCCACGCAAGTTGGAAATGTTTAGCAAATTAAAAAGAAATGATTCTATCGATTTGCAATCTTTTGTCTTTCGACTTTGAAACTTTCGACTGAGTTATCTTCTGAAAATTCCCAAATCCACTTTTACGGAGAAAATATTTGAGTACAACGCCACACTTTGGTCGCCTATATCTGTCAAAGCATAATCGACCTGAATCCCTTTGTATTTGAAACCCACGCCAATATTCGGCTGAAAACCTACTTTTTCTGTATTGTCAATTTGAGTCACATTTTGGAAATTTCCAACACCAGCTCGCAAGAAAACCAAATCGGTATAACCAAATTCCAGTCCAACTGCTGGGTCAATACTGGCAAAATCAGTAGAAATAATATCATTTGTCTGCTCAAAACGCATATTTAAATTCACCGCAGCCAAGATAGAATAATCGTATCTGATGATGAATTTCTTCGACATTCCCAGTTGCACTTTTGGCAAAGTAATCTCAGAATCTTCCGGTAATTCTTGATTTTGTCCCGGAATCGCGTCCTTGATTTTATTGTATTCGTCTTCGTTGATGTTCCAAATATTATAGGTAGTTGTAATATCTCGAACCATCAAACCAAACTTCCAGTCGTTTCTTTCAAATTGAATTCCGGCATCGAAACCAAAACCCCAAGAATCAGCAAAATCGCCAATAATCCTGCGGATAACTTTGGCATTTACACCATATTGAAATCCGGGAATTTTTAATTTTCTGGCGTATGAAAACGTAATTCCATAATCTGCTGTAGAAAAAAGGCTGATTCTATTATAATCGATATTTCCTTCAGAATCAATTAATTCAGTCGTGTTTAAGATGTCATCAACCCCAAAACGAATCACAGAAAGTCCCCACGCGCTTTCATCGTCAATTGGCATTGCAAAGCCCGCGTAATCATATTGCGCAATATTGGCAAAATAACTCGCGTGCATCAATGAAATCTGCTTGTCTTCAACGCCAATCAAACCCGCCGGATTCCAATATCCGGAGTTTACGTCATTTGTGCTTGCCGTCACCGCGTTGGCCATTCCCAAAGCTGCAGCATCAACACCAATGTTCATAAATTCGTTGGAATATTTTCTAACCGCTTGGCTGTGAGCGAAAGTGCACACGAAAAGAAAGGCAACAAGTAGGGGTTTTTTCAAAGTAAATTATTTTTGCAAATATCAAATAAAAATCTGTACTATGAAACGCACCACACTATAAACTTATTGTGCTAAATTTGTGGACTTGCAATCCAAAACACAAAGCTATGCGAATTAAAGCTCAGATTCCAAACATTATTACGCTATTGAATTTATTATCAGGCTGTTTTGCCTTGATTTTTGCCTTTCATCAAGACTTTAAATTTGCATTTTTGTTCGTGGCGCTGGGAATTTTTCTAGATTTTTTTGACGGTTTTTTCGCAAGATTGTTTAAAGTTTCAAGTCCGCTAGGCTTGCAGTTAGACTCTTTGGCCGATATGGTGACCAGCGGTGTCGTTCCAGGCGTGGTGATGTATCAGCTGATGAATCAGGCTTTGGGTTTTCCATCTTTTGGCTGGCCGACTTTATTTTTTCCTTTTTTAGGATTTATAATTACGTTGGGTTCTTGCTATCGACTGGCAAATTTCAACGTCGATACGCGCCAAACCGATTCTTTCATCGGATTGCCAACTCCCGCAAACGCATTGGTTATCTTGAGCTTGCCGTTAATTTTGGCCGACAATCAGTTTGAATTTATCACAAATGCCTTGAGCAACGAATATGTTTTATTGGCAATTTCATTGCTGAGCGCTTATATTCTGAACGCAGAAATTCCGCTTTTTTCGTTGAAAATAAAGAGCATGAGCTTTGCCAAAAATAAATTGCAAATCTTTTTTCTGGCCGTTTCAGTATTGCTTTTGATTTTCTTCAAAGCACTCGGAATCCCCTTGTTGATTATTTTTTATATTATTTTATCGCTATTGACCAACAAAAGAAATTCGTGATAATTCGTGTAATTCGTGGCCAATTATCAGAAGCGAATCACCAGTAATTTATCAGTAAAGGTAATTCCCGCTTTCTGCAGTAGCTTTTCTCCGTGCCGGAAGAAAAGGCTACAGCCGCCAATCGGGGCTATTTAAGAAACTTGCCGCTTTTTTGTAAACTTGGGGACCAAGATTGTCGATAAACTTTGCGAATACCTAACAGGTTTCAAAAACCTGTTAGGTATTATTTTCAATATCAGCAGAGCCGTCAATCTCGTCAGGTTTTTAAAATCTTTTAGGAAATCATCTGAAAACAATTATTTTTACGCAATGAAAAAACCGCTTCCAAGAAAACCGCCACCAAAACGAAAACCTAAAAAGAAGAAATCGTTCTTTTCAGGAAAAGTTTTGTCATACAGTTTGGTAGCGTTTTTTCTACTGATTCTTCTTGGGTTAGGTTATCATTATCGAAATGGTTTGGCGTATTATTTCAGCTTTAAAACCGACAAAATTCTGCGCGAAGAAGAAGATAAAAGATTGGCAGACATTCGAATTTATCAAGTGTTACGAAAACATAATGACCAAGTTTATGGCTTCGACGTTTCAGAATACCAGGGAAAAATCAACTGGAAAAAAGCAAATTCCATTGAAGATACCTTTCCTTTAAAATTTGTTTTCATCCGGGCCACCGCCGGGAAAAATAAAATCGACACCAAATTCAAGGAAAATTGGCGCGATTCAAAAAAGAATAAATTCATCCGTGGCGCGTATCATTATTATCGTCCGAACGAAAATTCTATTGAGCAGGCCAATAATTTTATCAAAAACGTGAAGCTTCAGAAAGGCGATTTGCCACCGGTTTTAGACATTGAAAAGCTTCCAAAAGAACAATCGTTAGACAGCTTAAAAGTCGGTTTGAGAAGATGGTTAAAAAGGGTGGAAGAACATTATAATGTAAAACCGATAATTTATTCGGGAGAGAGTTATTACAGCGATTTCCTTGAAGAGGAGTTTAGCGAATACACGTTTTGGATTGCCAATTACAACTTCTTCGTAGAAAACATAAAAGACGATTGGACATTCTGGCAATTCACAGAAAAAGCCACCGTTCCAGGAATCAAAGGTTTTGTGGATGTCAATATTTACAATGGGACGCCGAAACAATTGGGGTATTTTGTGATAAATTAGGTTTAAGGTTTTGAGTGAAGGGTTCAAGTGAATATAAATAATAAACCCTGAAAGTTAAATAAACTCTCAGGGTTTTATTTATAAGTTTGATCAAAAATCTTAAATCTTAAATCAAAAATTATCTAAAAATCCAATTTCTTCTTACGAAGCTCAAAATTCTGTCCCAGATATACTCTTCGCACCATTTCGTCTTCTACTAATTCTTCTGGAACTCCAGCTTTTAAGATTCCGCCTTCAAACATCAGATACGTTTTGTCAGTAATCGCTAAAGTTTCCTGAACGTTGTGGTCAGTAATCAAAATCCCGATATTTTTATTTTTCAACTGCGCCACAATTCGTTGGATATCTTCCACGGCCACCGGGTCAACTCCAGCAAATGGTTCATCTAAAAGAATAAATTTTGGGTCGGTTGCCAGCGCTCTTGCAATCTCAGTACGGCGACGTTCTCCTCCTGAAAGCAAGTCGCCACGGTTGGTACGAATGTGTCCCAAACTGAATTCTTCTATCAGGCTTTCCATTTTGGCCTCTTGTTCGGCTTTTGAAAGATTGGTTAATTGTAGCACGCTCAAGATATTGTCTTCAATGCTCAATTTCCTAAAAACAGAAGCTTCTTGCGCCAAATATCCAATACCGATTTGTGCTCTTTTATACATAGGATAATCCGTGATTTCGGTATTATCCAAATAAATTTTACCGCTATTTGGTTTTACAAGACCCACAATCATATAAAAAGAAGTCGTTTTTCCGGCACCATTTGGTCCCAAAAGCCCAACGATTTCTCCTTGATTTACTTCCACAGAAATGCCTTTTACAACGCTTCTGCCTTTATAGGTTTTGATTAAATTATCAGCTCTTAAAATCATTTTTTCTGTTTAATCGTTTGTTAGTTTAATCGTTCAATCGCCTGCAAATAAACGAATAAACTGTTAAACAAATTGGCGTGTTAACAATTATTTAGTTTCGGCTCCATTTTCTTCTAAAGCTTCCCAAAATTCATAGGCTCTTCGCAAATGAGGAATTACAATTGTACCGCCAACCAATGTAGCAATTCCCATCGCTTCCATCATTTCTTCTTTGTTGATTCCTTGTTTGTAGCTTGTTTCCAAGTGGTATTTTATGCAGTCGTCGCAACGCAAAACCGCTGATGCCACAAGGCCTAAAAGTTCTTTTGTCTTTACATCAAGAGCGCCTTCCATATAAGCGTTTGTGTCAAGATTGAAGATTCTTTTGATAATTTTATTGTTGTCGTTCAATAATTTATCGTTCATCACCTGACGATAATCATTGAATTCTTTAACTAAGTTGCTCATTTCTTTGTTTTGTTTTTAGAACCCAGCCTGAAATAAAAATACTGCATTCATATAAAATTAATAATGGGATACTGACCGTGATTTGGCTCACAACATCTGGTGGCGTCACAATCGCTGCGATAATCAAAATTACAACAATAGCATATTTTCTGTATTTTCTAAGAAAAATAGGCGTTACTAATCCTAATTTAGAAAGGAAAATCATAGCTACCGGCAGTTCGAAAATAAGCCCCGTCGATAAAGTTGTACTTCTGATTAGCGAAATATAAGAATCAAGGTCAATGTCATTATGAATTTGCGCACTTACTTGATAACCAGCTAAAAAGTTGATTGAAAGCGGTGTGATAATAAAATATCCAAATAAAACTCCCAAGAAGAATAAAATTGAAGAGATAAAAATAAATAATTTTGCTCCCTTTTTTTCAGTGTCATATAACGCCGGACTGATAAATCTCCAAAGTTCCCAGAGAATAACCGGGAACGCAATGATGAATCCAGCTGTAATCGCGGTCCAAATATGTGCGTTGAACTGCCCAGACATTACACGGCTTTGTACTGTAAAGTTCATTGTCAAGTTACAAAAGCCTTCTCCGTCAGAACCAAAAAATTTACTGGCTTCACAAAACCAATGGTACGTGATAAAATTGGGGTCTTTCGGACCAAAAATAATATGGTCAAAAATAAAATCTGTGAAAAAAAAGGCAACAACTGCCCCGATTAGAATTGCTAAAGTGCATCGAATTAAAAGCCATCTCAAATCTTCGAGATGGTCTAAAAACGACATTTCATTGGTGTTTTTCTTTGCCATATTAAACTATTCCTTCTTTTAAAATATCGTGAAGGTGAATTACACCAAGATACTTATTTTCATCGACAACTACTAATTGTGTTATCGAAAAATCTTCTAAAATATTCAACGCGTCTACCACCATATCACTTGATTTGATGACTTTCGGGTTTTTTGTCATAATGTCTTTTGCAGTCAAATCAGCGAAAGAATCTCTGTCGTTCAGCATTCTACGAATATCTCCGTCGGTAATAATCCCGATTACTTTTTCGTCTTCCACAACTGCTGTTACGCCTAGACGTTTTTCTGAAATTTCCACGATTACCTTTTTAATGCTCGAATCTGGCGAAACGACAGGTTTGTGCGTCGTATCCAGCATATCTTTTACGCGAAGCAATAATTTTTTACCCAAAGCACCACCCGGATGGTATTTTGCAAAATCTTCTGCTTTAAATTCGCGCAATTCCATCAAGGCTACCGCCAAAGCATCGCCTAAAACCAGCTGTGCTGTCGTACTGTTTGTGGGTGCCAAATTAATTGGGTCGCATTCTGATTCAACATACGCATTTAAAACATAGTCGGATTCTTTTCCAAGGAAAGAAGTTAGATTTCCTGTAATTCCGATAAGTATATTTCCAAAACGCTTTAATAATGGAACCAAAACCTTGATTTCAGGACTGTTTCCACTTTTTGAAATACAAATCACGACGTCGTTTTCCTGTACCATTCCAAGGTCGCCGTGGATGGCTTCAGAGGCGTGCAAAAACATTGATGGCGTTCCTGTAGAATTAAGTGTGGCAACAATTTTCTGAGCAATGATGGCGCTTTTACCAATTCCGGTCACAATCAATCTTCCTTTAGAAATGAAAATGATTTCGACGGCTTTTGCAAAATCTTCGGTGAGAAGTGTGGATAAATTTGCAATGGCTTCACTTTCAGACAATATTGTTTTTTTGGCCGAAGCCAAAATAGTTTCTTTATGTATCAAAACAGATTTTTTATAAAATTTGTGGTTATAAAAGAAAATCGTATCTTTATATAATGCAAATTTATGTAAAATACCATATAAAATAGAATGAATTCAAACGAAATTGACATCCACCAAGAATTAAAAAAATATTTTGGCTTTAGCCAATTTAAGGGGTTGCAAGAACAAGTCGTGAAGAGCATTATAACAGGCAATAACACCTTTGTGATTATGCCAACGGGTGGCGGAAAATCGCTCTGCTACCAACTTCCTGCTTTAACTCAGGAAGGAACCGCAATCGTAGTTTCCCCCCTAATTGCGTTAATGAAGAACCAAGTTGATGCCATCCGAAGTCTTTCGTCTGAAAATGGAATCGCCCACGTTTTAAATTCCTCACTTACCAAAACTGAAATTGCCCAAGTCAAAAAAGACATCGTTTCAGGAATTACAAAATTACTTTATGTCGCACCAGAATCGCTTACGAAGGAAGAATATACGTCCTTTTTAAAGAGCGTTCCGTTGTCTTTCGTGGCCATTGACGAAGCACATTGTATTTCAGAATGGGGTCACGATTTTAGGCCAGAATATAGAAACCTTCGTTCGATAATCAAGCAATTGGGCGATATTCCGGTGATTGGTTTGACAGCGACAGCCACGCCAAAAGTTCAGGAGGATATCTTGAAAAACTTGGATATGGTCAATGCCAATACGTTTAAAGCGTCATTTAACCGACCGAATTTATTCTACGAAATACGTACAAAAACTAAAAATATTGAATCGGATATTATTCGTTTCATTAAACAGCATAAAGGAAAATCAGGAATTATCTACTGCCTAAGCCGTAAAAAAGTGGAGGAAATTGCAAACGTTTTGCAAGTAAATGGAATCAGTGCCGTTCCGTATCACGCAGGGTTGGATGCCAAAACGCGCGCCAGACATCAAGACATGTTTTTGATGGAAGACGTGGACGTGGTGGTGGCAACCATCGCCTTTGGTATGGGAATTGACAAACCAGACGTTCGTTTTGTAATCCACCACGATATTCCAAAATCATTGGAAAGCTATTACCAAGAAACGGGCAGAGCAGGACGTGACGGCGGTGAAGGCTATTGCTTGGCTTACTATTCGTATAAAGATGTAGAAAAGCTGGAGAAATTTATGTCGGGGAAACCGGTTGCAGAGCAAGAAATTGGTTTTGCATTGTTGCAAGAAGTGGTGGCTTACGCCGAAACATCTATGTCGCGTAGAAAATTCCTGCTTCATTATTTCGGCGAAGAATTTGACAGCGAAACTGGCGAAGGCGCTGATATGGACGACAATGTTCGCAATCCAAAAAGTAAGGTGGAAGCCAAAGAACAAGTTGTCAAATTGCTGGAAGTGGTTCGCGATACCAAACACTTATACAAATCAAAAGAAATTATTTTCACCTTAATCGGAAAGATTAATGCGACCATAAAAGCACACAGGACCGATGCTCAAAAATTCTTTGGGACTGGTGCTGATTTTGAAGAAAGATATTGGATGGCTTTGATTCGACAGGTTTTGGTGGACGGTTATCTGTCAAAAGATATTGAAACCTACGGAATTTTAAAATTGACTCCAAAAGGTGCCGATTTTATCAAAAATCCAAAGTCGTTTATGATGTCTGAAGACCACGAATATAACGAAAGTGCTGATTCTGCAATTGTTACAGCGTCAAAATCAACGGCTACGGCTGATGAGGCTTTGATGGGTATGTTGCGTGAACTTCGCAAAAAAGTCGCAAAGAAACTACAAGTACCGCCGTTTGTGGTTTTTCAAGACCCATCGTTGGAAGATATGGCATTGAAATACCCGATTTCGATTGCTGAAATGGGAAGTATTCACGGTGTGGGCGAAGGAAAAGCGAAGAAATACGGAAAGGATTTCGTGGAATTAATCGCGAGATATGTGGAAGATAACGACATCACGCGTCCGGATGATTTGGTTGTAAAATCCACTGGGACCAATTCTGCGTTGAAATTATACATTATTCAAAACGTAGATAGAAAATTGTCATTAAACGATATTGCAAAAGCAAAAGGCCTTGATATGGACGCGTTGCTGAAAGAAATGGAGCAAATTGTCTATTCCGGAACCAAATTAAATATAAAATATTGGGTTGACGATATCTTAGATGAAGACCAGCAAGAATAAATCACCGAATATTTCATGGAATCAGAATCAGACAGCATCAAAAATGCGCTGAAAGAATTTGATGGCGACTTTGATATTGAGGAACTTCGATTGATGCGAATTAAATTCATCAGCGAAGTAGCGAATTAAGGTTTCAGGTTTCAGGTTTCAGATTTCAGATTTCAGATTTCAGATTTCAGATTTCAGATTTCAGATTTCAGATTTCAGATTTCAGATTTCAGATTTCAGA
>Ga0265780_10002638_pt1 | contig 24139 bp, 23 predicted proteins | sample P1T30metagenome_FD_192432 | JGI IMG/M metagenome (GOLD analysis project Ga0265780, IMG submission 192432) | Plant litter microbial communities from East Loma Ridge, Irvine, California - P1 T30 | ecosystem: Environmental > Terrestrial > Plant litter > Unclassified | place: USA: California... | reverse complement strand
TTAAGCCTCTAATTTTGACTAAATAATCGAGCTAATTAAGCTGCGAACACCTCTAAAAACGAGCCAATCAAGCCTTAAGCCGGAGGCTTAATTGGCTTGATTGTTAACATCTCTGTCTGCAAGTGTAGGATAGATCTAAGAGACCTACGTGTCTTCTGTCGTAATCGAAGGCGAGGCTGACGATAATGTCTTAGAGCTCTTGCGGAAGATTTGGAAGCGACGCAGGGGGTTGGATTTGCATTGTGAAAGACATTACATAAATGTCGCAGGTTTGTTTGATGATCACAAGTCATTGCAGGATATTTGAGATGACTCTCCTAGATGCGGTGACCTGCGTGCTGACATAATGTGACGCAGCATTGGGTGAATGGCTGCCTTGCACCCTACGATCATCATTATACAGCGTGCCGACTTCGCCCTTGATCGACAGAAGCGCTATCGTCGTCGCCCCAACGCTCTGCATTTCGGATCTCTCTCTCATGCTTTCTCTTCACCAGCTTCAGCATTACGATATTGTACAACAGGAAAAGCAAGGCAGCAACTGCCGAACATGCCGCAGTCACGATGACGGTCACTTTGGTGGTGACTGAGTATTGGCCTGATCGCAATGCTTTAGCATGGGTACCTCATTAATCATCGCCACTCACCATCTTGAGCAGAGTAAATGTTGACTAGAGTCGATACCAGTCCAGCGATTGAGTTCAGCAACGCAGGAAGGAAGATGCGATTGATGACCCAGACATAGTTCTTCCAATGTTTTCCACCACAGCCATAGACACCCAGCAACGCCTAGACCACACGCAAATGCAGCAACATACAGCAGCGGCACGTTTCGCACGGTATTGAGCGCATGTTTCTTAAGATCAGTATCTGCTTTTTCGTCATAAGTTTCCTTTTGCAGCTTGTTAAACGTGGCTGGAAATACAATGTATCCGGCTAATAATATCCACACAGACAGCGAAGCAAGGATGTTGTGGAAAGGCGAGACATGGTCAAGTCCAAGAAGCATGTCGATATACCGTGTGCTTACAGTTGTGCCTCGACGCTGGAGCTCGGGGCGTTGAGGTTTCTCGGCCTTGGTTGATGCTCCACGGTGTAGATAAGGCTTGGAGCTCGTATGAGAGGGTCTTCGCGTTGGGTCTTGGATGCGTGTAGAAGGCGTACGTCCTAGCATAGGTTTCGTGGGTGGTGTCCTGACACTGGCACTGTCTTTCCATCCATCTTCTGTCGTGGCGGATCTCGTCTACTGCTGGCAATGTGCCCGCTTCTTCCTTGGGGTGCCGTGTGAAACGCATGCCTGAAAGTGTAGGACTAGCTTGCGCAAAAGCGCGGAAGTGATACTAGAAGATGAAAGATAACATAGATTGATGAAATACTCAGAGGGATGGCAATTACTTGCGGAGGTATATCCTGCAGCAAAGCCTACAAATGCGATAAGCAGGTACATAAAACCTGTTCCTGGGCCGTTGCTGTTCAGCGGTAGCTTCTCGGCGATATGGGCCTTTCCCCATACCTAGAGAGCTCGATTGTTGGAGACATGACTTCTTTCGTGATAGAAAGTTGCCAAAGTTGTGGTGTGTCGACATGTGGTTGGTGGTGGGCTCAGGAAAGAGAGCACGCAGGGGTAGCGACCGTCGATCGCGACGTCATTTCGCATGCGATTTCCTGGTTCCTGGACAGCGGTGCTCTCGAGCTCAATCACGGTTCTTGTACGGCGAGTTTGAGAGCGAGCTTGAGAGCGAGTAGGATAACGACGTCGGTCTTGCAGGAAATGTTTGCGTGAAGGATGATGATTGCTGAAGTGTCCACGTGTTGCAGACAACCGCGAAGTACGGCCGGCATGTGACAAGCATTTCCCCAACGTGCTAAGCACTTCAAAACGCCCCAAGGATCTCCATAATACAAAATGCGGAGAAAGCCTGGCGCTCAGTGGTCCTTCTTCGGCAACGGTGTTCTTTTAATCTATCGCGTTCTTCTCGCGCTCTTGCTAAACCCAAAGTAATCCCTGCGGTTAATATGGGAAGCGGAACACCAACGCGGAACGTGACTTAGACGCCAAATTTGAGGGGAAAGGACAGAACGCATGATGATCGCAAGACTGACATGTTGGAGGTATATAGCTGCGTAGCCCGAATCTACTCAATTGATGTTTTCTGTGCTGCTCAACCTTTCCTTCGCCTGAAAGTCGCCGAATTGAAGCACAAAGATCACGATGAGACTACAAACGCTTCTATCGACGGCGCTCCTCGCAGCAACCACATTTGCAGCAGAAGACTCTCCAAACGAATCAGCAGCATCGCCATCACCCGACCCCACACCCGCCGGCGCTCTGTGGACAGCGAAATGGGACACCGCCGACCTGCAACCGTACCAGCGAAAGTGCCTGAACCACAACACCTACACGGCCAAGATTTACAAGCTCTCTGAACGTAAGTATCACTTTCTCTCTTTATCAAACTCTTGCTGACAGAGCGACATCACAGTCTACCCCGATCTCAAAGAATTTGCTCCAGACCTGAAGATCTTCTACAACAAGCAACTCTACGCAGGCTCCTGGTCCGGCCACGACGCACACGGCGAGAAGCGCGAACTCATGCGCATGTCCACCTCATCCCTACCCTACAAAGTCCGAGAATGGCTTAAAAAGACACCGAAGCAGAAGCACTTCAATGTGCAAGACGATAATGTGTTTTTCGCGCCGGGCGCGATTTACCCGATATTGCCGCTGTGGGTAGACGAGCCGGAGAACGCAGAGTGCGAAGACGTGTTTGACAATTTGGACTTGTACAGCAACGAACCGGCGGATGGAAAGGTGGTCGGAAAGTTAAGTCATACATACGATGAAGATAAGGAGGTTACATTCACTGTCGAAGCGATGGTGTTGAAGGGGAAGGGAAAAGCGCCGACGAGGAAAGAGGGGGATAGTGACGAGTTGTAAATAATTCAACATGGCTGGCGTGATAGATGTTTCTGGGACTGGATAGATATGTTTTGTGGTTCAACCGTCTTTTGTTTCATCCCTTTTTTTTTGTGCAAGTTTCTTCCTCTTCCGCTGTTCTTCTTTTGCGTGATTGATTGCAGCGACCATGTTGAACAAGAAGATAGTAATGAAGATTATCCCAACCACGGCGAGCACAGCGACAACGCTGACCATGCTGAAGACCACGAAAATATAGCTGGCGCGGAGGAAGGCGCGATTGTCTTTCAACTCGTCCAGTCCTGTACCAACTTGCATCGCGCTCAGCACCAGGCTGAAGAACACAAACACGATCAATATCCAACTAAAGTTCCGCTGGAAGAAGACCACATATCGATTGTATCCATACAAATACCCACGTACGAAGTGCGAGTAGAAGAAGCGAATGCGATATGTGGAGTTGATGCGTCCTAGTCTCAGGTCTCCAAATTGGTAGCGCTTGTTGACCTGCGCAAGGGTATTGATATCCACATGTCCTGGCGCAAGGAAGTCTTTTACGAAGTCTTTCCACCAATGCCACGTTATAAAGCTAGGCACCAGAGAGAAGTCGTGTGCGAGCTTGAGGTCCAGCGGTGTGACCAGGAGCCAGACATACGAGAGTAGAAACCCGCAGGCTGATTTGTGCAGCACCTCGTCGCCACACAAGTGCTTGGTCCAAAAGTCGGCGCATAGTATCCACTCAGGTAACGGCTTGATCAGCAGGTGATTGCTGAACTTGAGTAGATGCAAATCCATTTGCTGTGTGAATAGCACATCGAAACCCATCATACGGTATCTATGTAGTGGGCGCGCGCGCATTGGGCGGCCTGCCATCCACAAATGGCCATGGATGCGATTTAGACGCGACAGGTCGAGTTCTGCTGCGAGGAATTGTTCGATCGAATCGTTCGAGAGTACGACATCGTTGCCGCGACCAGTTATGGTGGGCAGCGAGTCGAGCGGTGTTAGGGGAATGCTAGTCGCTGTGTCAAGAACCGGCTGCTGGCTGACAGCGTTGAAGAGCGAAGTTTGCGAAGCGGAGAGCGATGATTCTGGCGGAATGGATCGTTGCCTGAAAGGTGGCTTCAGCGACGTCGTCTGCCACGCGTCAGTACGTACATCCCACCCAGTACGCGCTTTGTGCGGTAGTGCTACTTACCACGGTCGCAGTCTTCTCAGCCATTTTGCTGTGCGAACTTTGCCGGCACGATGATCGTGGGAACGAACATGACAGCGGCTGAGCGTCTATGTATGCCGTGCTGAGCAAAAGGCTTGCTGCTTGGATTCACCAGGCTCGCACATGCAAGACATGCGCCACATGATACGGGACCTGATCCGCTTACTGGAACTAAAGGGGCGCGTGTGGGGGCGGAAGCTTGCGCCTCCATTGCAGCGACGATGATTGGATAATTCGAATCACAGGCGCACCAGGCGCTAATAATACATGTATGTACATCACGACCACACTGCTGGTCACATACCATGAACACACATGCAAGACGAACGTACTGGTACACACATTTAGCTATGCCTATCTCGAGGAACTTTGGTGTTGTTGAGCCTCCTGCAGATAAGTAAGCTGATCAATGATGGACCTTCTCCCTGCATCCTCCATGCGCTTATCAATATCATATGCTACGAGTCTAGTCTCCATCTCTTCTGCGCATTCTCAGTAACCGTCTAACGGCTGGCTTTGCCTTCTACCGTGTGTTGTCACATACGACGGAAGGTCGCCCAAAAACGTCATACCCAAAAGTAATTAAAAAAGTCGCCAATCATAAAAACGAGGAGCTGACCGCTAGCTATAGCTTCTCAAACTTTTTGCTTCTCTAAAATTGTTTCTATAGCTGACTTATCATCTATTACACTTGTAGCACCCCTCTTACTTTCTTTCGTATGCTCCAACCTGCAGTACATCGTGTTCACATACGCGATGTCCAAGCCCATCCAACTGCGGCAATTCTCTCGCCGATCAACCCTTCAAATATTGCCCATCAACATCCACTCCACTATCCAAAAGAAGCTTAGATTGCTCTATACCACCTATTTTCATAGCATATGATAATGGTGTTCCACACCATTTTCTCACTAAATCGACATCGGCGCCGGCGTCAAGAAGGATTTATGATGTTGTTGTGCCAATGCGCTTGCGTCGCAGGCGGCTGTGCAAAGTCTCTAAAGCCAAGCCGTATCATGGTCAGCATAGTCGATTAGTCGTCACGGGTGCCAAGAGATTGAGTCTCATCATTATTTCTAAATCTGGCGTATTCATGCCGATTTACAGCCGTTTCCTCCAAGAAGGTAGATGCGCGACGGTCCGGCGCGGCCATGCATACACCCTCCTCCTCCCTCCTCCCCCCCTTGGAACGGAAATATGACGCACTTGGCGTTCCAGATCCAGATTGAGGGTTTGCACAATCTCGGGGAGTGTTCGTATAACACATATACTTAATGGTAGCTTGAATCAAACAGAATGTGGCTTGGCGCTTTGTGACCCTGTATGCTGGCCACATGGGCATTGTGTAGAAGATTGCCATACGATCGACTTGACGCCGCGGCCGACAAGATTGTCTGCCCATGGGGGCACGAAGACCCTTGACGGATCCACACGATTGTCATTTGACATATGACTTTGCGCCATTTTGGAGCAGCCGTTGCAGTGAAATGGTATAGTTCGGAGTCATCCTTGCTTACCCTTATGTTTGCTGCCCTCGTGGCTGCTTGCCCCTCTATTTCTTAACATCTGACATGATACCACAGGAATTAATGCGGGTAGCATAGCTCTTTCATCATTTTACCTCATCATGGATATTGAATTGCTCATGTGCCGATTGATGTCGACAGTTCATATCATCATATGGTTCTTACAATAGATATGCAAACATATCAGCAACACTACACTTGGCGCTGAAGCATGTTCAGTTCCGATACAAAGGAGCTAACTATAGAGCCGCGTATGCATGCTCGGCGGAATTATTGTTCTAACCGGCTTCGACTAACAGTTCCAACATTACTAATTCTTAGAATGCAACTTGGCATTTCAACACCCTGACAAGCATCACATGTGAATTTAGCCGATGGAGAGTTGCAGGGGTACTGTTCTCAATGATAGAGTTGAAACAACAGCCTCCAAGAATGTCGCCTGTCACATGAGCAGCGTCTAGGCCTGTGATCTTTTCTCACGCTTAAGAAACAACCTTTGGGCAGTCTATAGCAACCCTGCAGATTCTAGTCGGTCGAACATACATGCAGCACTAAGCTGGCGTCCCGGACCTGCGCTGGACTGGGACGGGCCTACCTCGGCTGCAGCTACCCTGCGGAAGTTCGCGGCAACCGATGCACATCTGTAGGATAAACCCCTGTAATGTACTACACCCCCACCCCCCATGAACGGGTCGTTAGCCTTTTTCTCGTACAAGAGCTAATGCCGGGGTCTTTGTCCAATCCGATGTTGTGAACACCCTTGAATCGGCTCTTGCACGAGAAAAAGGCTAACAACCCGTTCATGGGGGGTGGGAGTGTAAATGGACAAGGTACTAATACCATGGCGGCTGTGCAATTCCAAGAAGGCTAGACTATGTTCAGGCAGTTTGATATCACATGTGCAGTCTTGGAACTCCATCCGGCCGGACTCTCGAGTGCTGGGACTTTTATATATTCAACAGCATTAGCGTTTCCAGTCTGCCTTCGTATCTCTTCTCTGGTTACCGTTCAATACGTATCTTATATTTCTTCACAATACCGAGCGCATGCATCTACACTGAAAAGTCATTTGCAATGTTTGGAACTCTGGTGACAAGTTCTCAAGGACGCCGCATACTTGAATTCATTGAGCATACCGATCCAGTCGCGGCAGTCAGTCGGACCTCACATGATAAGATGCGTGTTGCGTGCCTCTTTTGCCGCTCGAGAAAAGTACGTCATTCGATAAGCATGTGTGCTGGCATCGTACTACCACAAGGACACACCTGCTCTTCCACATCCTGCCCATCCGCCTCCCTTCATGCGGAAGAAATTCGATTGCTAACGAGACTAAAAGGTACGCTGCTCAGGTGGTGGAAAGCGATGCCAAAGATGTGTAGCAATGGGTATTGAGTGTGTGTATCCAGAGAGCAGACTACAACAGGAAAAGAACAAGGATCACCGGACGGTAAGTACAGAGAGACAACCCTGTACGCACGAGAAGAAGTGGCTGACGCAAGACCTCCGCCAGGCGGAGAACCAGCGTGCTGACTACAGTATGAAAACTACGCGACGCGATTCATTCAGTGATGCTATCCTCAGCGCCGAGAACATACAAATAGAATATGACGACAGCTTTACCCTCGCCGAATTGAATCAGAGCGCGTTTGACGACAACCATATCAACAAAAATTTTTCTACACCCTGGACGTGGAGTATGACCACGCCATATAGCTACAATGGCGAGGCATGCTCGAACAATAGTGATGGCAGTATGCAAACATGTACGTTAATATCAATTCATTTTTCAGCCTACTAGAGACCCTGAGCAAAGCACATGCACAGTCAATATTCTGCTAACTTCTCCTCAATATAGCCGCTGAGGAGTTTACGATGAGACGAAGTGAATCGTCCTCTAGTGTAATCACTCACAGTCCTACGCTGTTCTTACCCTCGTCATCAGCTATGGACCAGTCGATGGAGGCAGAGCTGCTTGGAGGTCCCACACTCACCGAAGGCACAATCGATTCGGGCCACTTAGACATACAGCTCCCAGACACAACTATGACATGGGCAACGGACTCTGGTACATCCATGGACAACATATACGAGCCGCTGGCACCCGCTTCCCCAGAGAAAAAATCAGAAATAGGAGGCAGCACCTGCCACTGCCTCCTGCTCTCAATTACCTTTCTAGAGTGCCTGGCTTCGGACTCTGTGTCGCGTGAAAATCGCATGGACACACTACTCGCTGGGTTTCGTGAAGCCATGGAGAAGTTGAATGTGTTTTGGGGATGCAAATGCTGCGCAACAAGCTTAGAGCAAAACACATTGCTTGCTAAGGTGATTCGGCAAATTAGCATTATCTGTGCGAAAACAGCAAACTCTTTCAAGGCTCTATACCTACATCATAAAAACGACAAAAACAACAACACAAACTGGTCTTTACAAGAGGATATCGGGCGAGACGACTCATCTGCTGCCTTTTGTTCTGTTAACATTCTCGTATCATCGTACCGTGTCAACAGTCGAGAAATGCTGCTTTTGCTAGACAGGCTGGTCACGCTTCAGCTCAACGAGTTCCAGGGCCATATCGATAAACTTAAGGAGCGATCGCGCAGTCATTCACATCAGGGCCTAGCAGGAGCAATAGAAGAGACGGAAGAGTATCTTCAGCAGGCAAAAGAAACGATCAGAAATTGCATGGCATTGGGGTAGGGGCTGGGCTGTCCATGGGATCAAATGATTCAGACCACAGTCTCTGTTCATCATGCATGATAGTAGCCTTCCAGGGTATCATCGTATCATGGGGAGGAAGCTGAATGAACATCGGATATCAAGCAGGGAGCACTTATCAGTCTACCCCTTCTTTGCTTGAGGTGATGAACTCACTTGGGCATGGGTGATGCCACACTTAACAATAGCTGCTCTTCATTCTTGCTCTACTACTTCAGGGCTTTCATCTTATCTCATTTTATAACCCGTACACTTGCAAAAAGAAACCTAGTCTTCGCTGTCGGTTACCTTGACCAATTGACTCTTTGCTGAAATCTTGGCTGATAAATCCGCCAGTGGCATTGCACTCAAGATATCAAAGACGGAGATGTCACTATGCATGAACTTCTGAGCCTGATTTCTAATTTCCACGGCTTGCAGTGAATCAACTACAGGAGTCAGTTGAATGTTTAAAGCGTTCGCGAAAAGAGAAGGGGAAAACCTGCCACCATACTCAAATAGAGGTTTTTGAGGATCGATCTCTCCTATACCAATACGCATGGACGCAGCAATCAGTTCTTTGATATGCGCTTCCACAGCTGCCGTCGCCTCCTGCATAGTCGTCGCATTAGACATGAGGGCGCCTATATCCCGCTTCACATTGACGTCTGCGGTTTCGTCTCCTCTTTCGATGATGCGGAGATGGAACTTCTTGTCCTGTGAGAAACCGCCCATGCTTTCATTGTGCTCGATTCGGTCACCTAAGCCCAGCACCAGCTGTGCCGGTGCCGCTTGCCCATTTGTGGTGGAGCCGCGCATGATGGCCCGCATCACGACGCCAAGCTCTGTAAGGTTGGTCTGTAGACCGCGCCAACCGTGCTGATACCGCCCTACGTAGCTTTTAAAATCGCCGAATTCTCCATCCGTGGTAAAGTGCGACGAGTCAGAAACTAGCCCGACATCAATACTGGTAGCATTGATACCTAAATGATTTCGAGCATAATGCGCCAATGCGTCCTCGAAGGTGTTTCCAGAAGCGTAGTTTGCTTGCGCTGTGTTGCCTATGATACCTGTGATGGACGAAAGGAGGATGAAGAAAGTTCCATCTCCCGGCGAGATATTGGCCAAAAGGTTCCTGGAGCCCTCGGTCTTGGGACTGATTGCACGACGCCACTGATCGAAGGACATGTTCTCAAAAATACCATCTTGAAGAACCATCGCAAGCTGGACCACTCCGGCAATCCGCTTACCACCAGCCTTGAGCGTATCAAAGACACGGGCAACACTGGCGGCGTCTTTTACGTCACATTTGTAGGTCTCTGCATGGACAGAACACTCGGATAAACTCTGCAGAGCATCTTGAGTCTTCGACTCGCCTGTTCGAGACAAAAACACAAGATATTTAGCACCGCAGTCGGCCATCCACTCGGCAATATCCAGCCCTAGAGCGCCCAGGCCACCAACCAACACGTAGGTCGCTTCGCCATCAAGTTCTAACTCGCGTGAGGGTGGCGGAGGCATGAGCACAGGAGTTGCATCATGAAGTGTTACGACGGTTTGTTCGTCTCGGACACTGTTCAGTGTGGATGGTAGCTTAGTAGCTGGTATGGCCACCACGTGTGGAGGGCCTTGGAGACTGTACTCGGTAAATGCTTCTTGGAAAAGTCTGCTGACGACGTTTGCCCTGCCCTTTACTACTGCGGTCATGTCAACGCGAGTAAGTGTTATGTTAGAGGCCGACGGAAGAGAAACCCTGGAACCCCCAGTTCTGATATCGACAAAGTGACCAAACTCGCTCATGATAGACACGGCTCCAGAGACATGTGTAACCGGATTTTGGCTGACAAACACGTCGATGCCACATTGGTTGATGGCACTCCCAATGAGTGGCACAAAGTTATTCAGGGCCGAGTCAAAGACGTGGTCTGTAGGGATGGCGAATTTCTCCACCAGCAGGTCCCGCTCTGCTTTGTTTTGTACTAAAGCGAAAACCTCGGAGCCAGCCGCTTTGGCAACTTGTATCAAGGCTTGACCGATAGCACTTGCTGCATTATCGAGCAGACATAGTTGTCCCTGACTCAACCGTGCCAACTCAATAAGCGCATACTGTGCAGTCACTACCGGCTCAACGAGCGCAACAGCATCATGCGACTCTAGACAATCAGGTTTTGACACGACCATAGCCTGATTTTGACGTATATGTGTTCTCGCGGCAGCGGTGGAGAACACAATGACAGGTTGACCGAGCTCGAAAGCTGTCACTGAGTCGCCCCGTCGTGTAACCATGCCAACAGCGTGACGAACAGAATCCAGTGTTGAACCGGTTCCGAGACCTACGCATTCAACATGAACTTCGACCTCGTCTTTTCCGAGTGGTAAATTTGCTTCGTTGTCTGGAATCCAGATACAGTCTTCAGAGTTGGGAGACTGGCTCGCCTTGAGCGGTTCTCCTGAGACGCTCAAGGCCGTCAAGGTTGGATTCGCAGTATTGCTTGCTAACTGCAGTTCGTAATCGAAACCAGCATTCTCAGTCGCACGTGGAAAGTATATCAAGCCATTGGCTTCGACATATTCCATTTCTCCATGCTCATCCAACGACGCTCGCCAAACATCCAGAACAAGATCTGCATATTTGGAGTTGCAGATTTCTGCCATTGCAGACAAGTTCAGGCTCGGCAAGATGGCCGATGGGTATTCGTTACGCATGACTCTGAACAAACCCTGGCTTGTCGCGAATTCGACACCGCTCGACCAGCCTTCGAGCACGCTACCACGAGCAATCCAGAAAAGATGTCTGACCGTAGAGACTAGTCCCTTGAATGCACTGAACTCTTCCTCGTTCCATTCATACACCAGCGGACTATCAATTTCAAGGAGCGATATCACTGACTTTCCGCCAAGAGAAGCGAAGCTACTTTCAGACAGTCCTGACTGTGTTACTGACGTACCCAAGCACTCAATTTTGGCCTGGACCATCTTCGCGAACGCGTTGAGATTATCGGATGGGCGGGTAGGTAGGAGGAGCACAACTGAGCTTGGCAGCTCAGTCAACTCTGGACTCGTCTTCGTTACGAACAGAACGCCGGTTTCATCCTCCTCCAGGTGACTGACACACTTTCTCCCTGGTACAACGATTTTGTCTTCACCTAGCGTCTTGATATGGGTGAGACAAGCTAGTGGAGATAGCTTAGTGAGGATTGCAGCGTTGTTGGCAATGTCTGGAACGCCCAAAGCGATAACAAGATCGTTTGCTTCGGGCGCAAGCATCTGCAAAAGTTCGTTCTCCGGCAGCCAGTCATAGCTTATTTTCAAATTCTCGGAGCTTGCACCAAGGGCAGCTCGCATCACCTCAGATCCAGATTGAGATGTAGCAAAGGCAATGATCTTGCTAGGTCCGTAGGTCCGTGCCCTAAGACGAATGAGAATCTCCAAATTGCACTCAGACTCATCGAACAATATAATCAGTGCTACGCTGTTCGATTCCTTCAGGAATACGGCGTCTAGCCAGATGTCAATTGAAGAACCTTCCGTCTTGGATGATATCAAATTTGTGAGATCCTCACTATCAGCCACGAACTCAAGGTCCGGGACCCAGGAGATTTCCGCGCAAGTTTTGATCAATCCGGAGTTGGTGTTGCTAGTAGTTTTGGCGGCGTGGCCTGCGTTACCAGATGCGACTTGACGAAGACCAAAGTTCTTGACTGTGAGTTTCGGCTCTGACCACTCTTGGTCGGATACCACTAACTCACTTGCAATTTCATGGCCACGATGCGACAGCAATCGACTATATCCAGAGTAGAGCGTTCCTGGTTCCTTCGGCTGGTCATAGGCAACATAGATCTCCTCAATGCTATACGGTACTACAGCTTGACTGGGCGGCTCACCAGTATGGTAGGAAGCAATAGCCAAGTGGAATATGGAATCCATAGTGGCTGGGTGTATAACATGGGGCGATTCGTAATCTCCAGGCATTGTTGATCTTGTATCAGGAATAGCAACAGATCCGTAGGAAGCTTTTCTGGATGGCACTGCCGTTAGGGATACCATGTTCCGGAATGTCGGCCCATATTGCATTCCAATAGTATCCAGATCGTTGTAGAAATCATCAACGTTCAGGGAAAGAGAATCTGCTTCGCGAAGGAAGGATCTCTGTACCGCTAGCTGTCGTTGCCACACGACATCTAAGCCGTCTTCTTCTATTCCACTTGCTTCTTGTTCGTATACAAGCGTTATGGTCCCGGTACAATGCCTCAACCACTGCGGGCCATTTGTGACTGAGAATATTGAGAACTCAAATGACCCTCGTTGCGTGCTGTGTGGATGGAAACTCAGGCGTGTCTCTACTGGCGCACTATCATTGAGAGATAGCACCATTCCGCGCTCAAAAATTACATCGTTCATTCGGAAGCCTTTGAGTATCTTGGAAGAGTCAGCAGTGAGTAGTGCACCTTCCAAGGCCATGACAAGCATGCCCGATCCTGGATACAACACAGTTCCTGTGATCACATGGTGTTCAATCCATGGGTTTTCAGTGACACGGAGATAGTTTCTCCATCGGGGCTCGTGCCTAATCTGAGCATCTTCGGCAATGCCCAGAAAGTCATTACGGACGTGAAGTGGAAACCGACAAGCGCGGGAAGTATAGGACTCATGCCAGAAACTTCTCGTGTGAATCCATGGATATGGAGGCATGTCCGGAATCATCCGAGGGGTGCTATGATTGGAGGCTGAGAAACCGTTGACCGCATTCAAGTCAACGTTGTAGCCTGAGGACCAGAGTACTCCTGCAGCAGTCAAAGATGTATCTACTGCATCTCTGCCACGGAAAAGCATCGATGTGTAGGGTGCGGATTTGGCGAAATGGTTGCTGCTTGTGTCAATAATTTGTCGCAACGGTCCTTGCAGAGCGGCGTGGGGTCCAACTTCAAGTAAACCACCCCAAGGCACAAGGATTGGAAGAGGACTACCAGGGGTTGTTTTCTTGTGTTTTAGTAAGGCCAGTAACGCTCGAGAGAATTGCACTGGGTTCTGCATGTTGTCGACCCAATATTGAGCGTTCAGTTCCTCAGCGAAAGAAACGATGCAACCAGTAAGAGATGAGTACATGACGGGGGCATCATCCGTATTGCGTCGCTGGATTGGCAATATGGGGCCAATACTTTGGAGATAGGTCCCTGCGACCTCCTTCATATGAGGAGAATGGTACGCAGTGACAACCTGCAGTTTACGAGCGAATTTGCCATCACGAGAAATCAGAATTTCCAGCTGACCGATAGCTTCAACATTGCCGGACAGAGTCACGCTAGAAGGACTGTTGATACAAGCTACAACAGCCGATCCAGGGGCAACTTTCTCGAGATACGTCTGGGCTTCATCTTGGGAAAGTCCGACAGCCATCATTGCACCTTTTCTAGAAACAGCAGAAGAGCTGAGTCCGCGGACATAAGCCAGCTTTATCGCGTCGTGTTGAGTCAGCAGTTCGGCGGCGTACGCAGCTGCGATCTCGCCACTGGAGTGTCCAATGGTGGCCGTTGGTGAAATCATCCAGGATCGTAGCATGTCGACAAGAGCTATCTGAACCACTGTACAAAGAGGCTGGCTGTATTCCGGGCGGTTGATGTTCGGGTTTGTTGTGCTTGTCAACTCTTGGATTGCGTCCCATCTGCAGCCTAAAGCCGTGAGATAGGACTGTGAGGTCTCTACGCTGCGGCGGAACGCAGGGGTTTCGAAAAGCTCGCGACCCATGCCCGCCCATTGGGCACCCTGACCAGTGAATACCATGATAAGATTATTTCCATAGCGCTGTGATCGAATTGCGGCTGGCAATCCATTTGTAAGTCGTTCTGTAAGCTCCGATCGCGATTGGGCAATTGAAAAAGCTCGATGCTCCAGATGGGTACGGCGTGTACCAAGAGTGTATGCAAGATTTTCCATGAATCGCGAGTCTGTCTTATCACTGACTTCGTACTGCATCCATGTGTTCAATCTATCGGCCACCCGCTTAGCACCAGCCTGGTCTTTGCCGGTGAAAAAGAACAACTTTTTAGAAGTACGGATGGTAGAACCGATCTCTTCGTCTTCGTCCATCCTTTCAGGCGATACTGGAAGATGCATGGTGGTGTTATGTCTGCCATCAAGACCCCTTTGTTGGCAGTAATGGTAGGCATCGTCCAGGATAGCGTGGGCATTGGCACCTCCGAACCCGAAAGAGTTGATACTGGCTCGGCGAAGTCCTGCTGTCGGCCACTCAGCAAGATTCTGTGGGAGAGTAAGGTGCCAATCATCAAGCTTGAGCTTCGGGTTCACACGTTGCACACCATAGGTGGGTACCAGCTTTCCTCTTTCGAGCAGTAGGATAGCCTTGAAGACTCCCGCTAGGCCAGCACATCCTTCTGTATGTCCTACGGTAGGCTTGATGCTGCCAATGGGGAGGGGAGATTTCCCAGCTGATCGCCTTGCCGCTCCGATGGTGGTGGCAATAGCAGTCAGTTCCAGAGGGTCACCTACGGGCGTACCAGTACCGTGGCATTCAAAGTATCCTGTATCTGCCTGATCCAAGCCTGCGTCCTCATAGGTCTGATTGATTAGATCGGCTTGTGATTTGGCGCGTGGTTGTGTGACACTAGGTGTTTTGCCATCGGCGTTAACGCCCGTGCCGCGTATGACGGCACGGATAGTATCGCCGTCTCGAATGGCATCAGACAATCGTTTGAGGACTAATGCGGCAATCCCATCTCCTCTACCGTAGCCATTAGCTCGATCGTCGAATGTGTGCGAAATACCGTCCGGGCTGAGCATGTGCATGGTTGTGAGCACGTGACTACCCTTGGGATCGATGATGAGATTGACACCAGCAACGAGCGACTATAACAACATTAGTGGGGTGTATGTATACGGCAGCGCTTAAGCCTACCATGTTTGTTTCTTTTAATCTGAGTGACTGGCATGCATAGTGAAGAGCGTACAGTGAGGAGCTGCACGCGGTATCGATAGTCAAGCTTGGTCCCTTGAGACCATAAAACCATGAGACACGATTCGCAGTCATCGCTTCGCTCACGCCAGATGCTGCATGATGGGCAATGTCGTAGGTATCGAGCAGAGTAATCGACTCGTAGTCGTTTGTCATGCATCCAACGTAGCAACCGGTGCGGCTGTTCATCAGGTTGCTGACTGGAATGCCGGCTAGACACCAAATTCAGTATGGTGTGCCATCTGATCGATCCAAGGGGCTTTTACCATTCTCGAAGCTCTCATAACTTACTTCGAGCAACAACCTTTTCATTGGATCCATAGCAGCAGCCTCTTTGGCTGTCATTGAGAAGAATGGCGCGTCAAATTGGCTGATGTCCTCCTGAATAAAGTAGCCATAACGTGGAACGATGCCCCCCTTTCGGTTCGGATCGGGGTGATACCAACGCTCGCTATCCCATCTATCGTTTGGAACTCGACAGTGTCCTGTTTTGACCTCGCTGATCATATCCCATAGAGATCCCAGGGAGGACACTTCACCAGGAAACCGACATGCTGCACCGACAATGGCGATGGGCTCTTGTTCGTCCGGGCAGTCCATGTTGTAGTTGATTCGAGTAGAGTGAAATGAAAGATGGTTGGACTAGGTAGTCGGGCCTCCGAATCTCTGTCCTGAAGGTACACAATATAATTATTGGTTTCCAAGGCCGCCGATGTTTTCTAAAAGAAGAAAGTGTGGAGCGGATAGAATTAGCTATACATGTAGAGGAAGAACCTCGTATCAAGTGGAGGAAGGGTTACAGCAGGTAACGAGTATGCTTAAAACGATCCAGGTCAGAGAGAGCGAGATGCTGTAAATATTTGGCATGCTTAATCGGCCAAATGCACGCTTCCTAGGTGCGGTTGAATACCTATGATACAAGCTCCGCTGCACAAAGAGTAGTCACTTCAAGACGATCGCGCGTGACGCGTTCTTCGCTTCATCACGTTGCGCGATGAACCGACAACGGCGCGATCCGATCTGGACGGACGGCGATGGGCTGCATTGGGCATACTAAATGAGGAACCGCCGTGCCCCGGATGGGTAAAGAGGGCTCGGGGCTCGGTTCGGCCCGATCCAAATCAGGAAGCCCTCCAACGTGACAAGAAGTAGATAGCGGAGGTTCATTGATATAATTTGTCTATTGCTCAATAAGTCTCTTCCCAAAACATCTTATCTAGTTTCTACCTTTAACGTTCTTCGCGTAAAATGCGGATTCTGTGTCTCCATGGTGCCGGCAGCTCCGGCTCAATTTTCGAAGCTCAGATCGCCAATTTACAGCACCAGCTAGACCCAAGCATAGAGCTTGTCTTTACAGACGGACCATTCGAATGCGAGCGAGGTCCCGGTGCGTATCTCACCCCAAATCTGCCATGTGTCACTAACATCTCCGTATACAGGCGTTTCCGAATTCCACCCAGGTCCATTTTTCACTTTTATCCAGAATCTTGCACCATTTTTTATGGCACGAGCGGTTGAATGTCTCGAGGATCTTGTCCGAAACGAAGGTCCTTTCGATGGCATATTTGCATTCAGCCAGGGCGCAGCTCTGACGTTGTCATACCTCCACCACCAGCAACAGCTCGGCAATTTACCAGGGATCAGATTTGCGTGCCTCTTTTCAACCCTGGTTCCAATGAGTCCCGACTCTACTATGGGAGATGAAATAATTTCGAAGTTACGGGCTCTCGAATGCAATATAACGGACCGGGCAATATGCAACAGCGAAGATCTGACGGTGGCAGAGCGGGAGTATGTAACCGTACTTCAACAGACAGTTGTCGATGCTGCTTCCAAAGACGCCAAATTCCTGCGGATTGACATGGACGTATTCGGATGCGGAGAACGCGCCGCTGTTCCATGCGTAATGTTGCCATCTTTCCTGGCACAAAAGATCCAGATCCCAACTGTCCACGTGTGGGGACAGAAGGACTTCCGGCACATGATCAAAATGGCAGAAGTAGCCCGGAGCCTATGCGACGACTCCCAAACAAAAACCGTATTGCATACCGGGGTTCATGATGTGCCAAAGAGAGAGCCTGAAATCTTGGCGGTACTTCGAGCCATTGACTGGGCTATAGCCCAGGCTTAGACTGGCAGTCGTGTGGCGCATGCAATCGTCACGCTGTTCACATAGCCCCGCGCAAGAATGGCCTCGACATGTAGAATAAGCAACGCCGTGAATTCGTGCTTTTCAAGAATTAACCTTCACACATTGACCAGCCACATCTTGTAGTTCACGCATCTGTACTTCCACATTCCCGCATTGAACCTATCATCCTTGTCGTTACACTGACCCAGTATTTTTCGGAACGCATACCGACAGTCGTCTGCGCCCAATTTCCAATCGTAGCCACTAAGTGTGTGTTAGCGACTGCTCCGATTATAACATTTCGAACGTCAAAACTCACTCGCAAGCTCTCGTGTCAAAGTATGGACGCTTCCCATCCTTCAAGTTCAAAGGCTCAGCACCAATCGCCAAGTGCGCAGACTTGCCTTTCCCATTGTCGTAGAATTGCGTCTGTCCTTTTGGTGGGTAGTCAGTCATTCCATTCCATCCATTGTCATTGTGAAAAGGCTTCAAAGGCCCGCCATTGACGCAGAAATAGTTGATAGCCTTGTCTATATCATCTGGGTAGAGTTTGCGGCCCGGGTATCTGTTTGGGGGATCGCATTCTATGCCCCATGGATCACCATTGTCGATAGCGGCATTGTATCGGCTCTGGTATTCGGATGGCGGAAAGGATAATTTTTCGCTCCCTTGCCATGGCGGGTTGCCTTCTGCAACGAGACCACTGAGCTCGAGGGAGTACTTTGCGGTACCGACAACAGCAGTGAAACCGTGTGTTCTGTCCGATTTAGAATCGCATTCTTTCAGGTCATGTGCGAACGCTGAAATGCACTGTTCCTTGACAACAACACCTTTCTTGTCCGAGTCGGCCAGCTTAACGCGAGGCCAGAAAGAGCTGCGTTTTGGCACTCCCAGCTGTGCTATGTCAAATCTTCCATACCGTTCGTCGCTGTCCGAGTTGAGGTAGGTCTGATCGTTGCGCGCGCACCACTCTTTTATCGAACTTTCCACGCTAGGAGTTCCGGCACTGTCGTACTTTGGCGCTGAGAAGTGACCCTTTGAGCTGCCGCATTCGATCTTTGCTTTCACTTCTGGCGGCTTTGGCACATCGATACTGAACGCGTATGAAGCGCACCCAGCATCAAGAAAGCCGGTTGCTGCAATCGATTTCTTGTCATCCCCTCTCTTGCAGATATCCTGGAGACTGAGTTGCTCGAAGGCACGGGCGCACGTCGTCGAACACGTTGTTGAACTTCCGCCGCGGATGGTACGTGAAAGTGTGAAGACATAGCCTTTGTACTTTTCGTCATCGCCAGAACTACCTCTTTTGAGCCACCGGCGCAATCTTGATGTGAGCGCAGGTGAGTTTCCCTTCGCGTCTACAGCGCGGACCGCACTCGTAGTGCCACTCCCAACCTCGGTGCAAAATTTTGAGTAGACATTATTGAACAATTCAAGTGGGAAGTCGGCTGCATTGTTTGGGGGTGGTGGACATATACCAATGGGCGCTTTGACGAGTTTCTGTTTCTTTGGAGCGTGCCATGGTTCGAATGCAACGGTCTTCACTGTATATTCTGTCGGCCTGGTATAGGAATCATCTGTGGGCGTCGGGCACCATGTGTTACAATTCCTCATGGGACCGATCATGGGACAAGACGCCGAGCATTCCAATATGCTGGACGAGCTTATGGTACTCGTTGCCGTAATGACCATGGTTGGGCTCCCAGCAATCGTGGAGGGTACTGGTAAAGCTGGCATGACACCTTTTAGCTCAGACCTCGGGATCCAGTTCACTGTCGTGAGGCGTTGTTTTCCCGCAATTTGAACGTAGGCAATGCACACTGCAGCAAAGGCCAGCGTCGTAGCACCGACTGTATTCCCTCCGAAGGTTTTGAGAAGACCCGCAGCAAATGTCTTAACGGACGAGGCTAGTTCTATCATATCTGGAGATGACCAGCCTGGCTGCTCTCCGGTCATGGACCCAAGGTCGGAAAAAGGTCCACCAGGAAAGGAGTTGAGTACAATTGCCTCGGCTGCACATTTGATTGCACCAGTGTCGTCGGCCAGAGCCTTCATCGACACACCGTTCTGCTGAGCAGCCTTGTTGGCCTTTACATCGCCTGCGGCACATTGTTGGCTCCGATCAATCATCTCACTCAGCCGTCTGGCCAGGTCAGCCGAGAGATGGATAGCGAAATCGCCGGGATTATGTCCATCTTTAGGGCTGCTCAAGATTGTTTCCGTCGGTTTATCGGCCCTTTGATACGTCAGTTTGTAGTTTGTATTGAAGGTGGTGTTGGGTTATGTACCCGGGTGCCGAAGTAGTATGAGGTTTAGGAGCGATCGTCAAGGGAGTGCCCGATGCCGTAACCACAGCAATTGTTGCAGTTGCTGCAACAGATACAGCAGAGCTAAGCTGTATAGATGGTATATTCAAAGCCACAGGTATACCTTGTGTGCGATCCTTCTCAAACAGAGGTAGCATAATCGCAGCCAGAAGAATGACCGCGGCAACTGCACCGGCAGCTGCGCCCACTTGACGGGACTCAAGCTCCGTATGCGGATTTATGAGAAGGTCCTTCATACTACCAACACACTTATCATCGACGGTTTTGCAATTGCTGTCGAAGGCCTTTTTGATATTGGTGCGAAGCTCTTCTGACAGTACAACGTCCAACCCACCCTTGGGACTTGCAGCGCCAGTGAATAAGACACGAGATCCGGTAAGAGTTGGGGTCGTAGCCTGTTTGAATAAGTCAGTGAATGCACACATCTCTCCTGGCACAGAGTGAACGTACTAATGATGCAGAGTATTGGGCAATATCACCGAGTGACAGTGTAAAGACTTCTGCCACACAAGGGGCTATGATTGTTCCGAGAACAAATAGAATCGGATGACGCATCTTGAAATCTTCAAGTACAGACAAGGGATGTGAAGTTATGGTTCTATGTTCAGTCTCTGGGCGACGTGAACCTTTAAGCTGTGTCAAAGTCATGTACGTTGCTTGTTCATTTGACCAAGAGATGTCTGCCTCACGTCCCGTCTCGTCGGCAGTGCTCTCTCGGTTGACTTGACCAGCGCTTATACTTTGCCGCCTCCTGCATATGGGTTTGACCTGACATGCATTGCAACGTTCTATTCGTACGCTATCATGGGGCGCTGATCGAGAACTTTGAACGCCGTGCCGTAGTGTCGGTCCGAAAAGGCACGCTCGTAAATTTGCCTTGCCTTTAGAAGCTTGAACATGGACCCCAAGTTTGAGTAGCTCAGAGATTCGTTGCCTGATCTTGGACACCGCTTTGAGTTCATCAAATGTCGAGGAGCAGGCTTAGTCGACCCCCAAAAGTACAACTTAGGATAGGATCAATAAGGATAAGAGACAGCACGAAGCCTAGCCATCTACCAATACAATAACCGAGGTTAACCTGCTTGCAACCATGTGTAGAAAAAATGCCATACCGTGATATCGACTATGGGAAATTCCGAGAGTACAATTCATGGCTCACTGAGCTTGTGCGGCCACTCGAAGACGAACATTCACATCGCCACCCACTAAGAGGAACCGACACTGGACTCATCGGGCATCTTCTGGCTACACGCCGCCTTCATCAGCTCATACATTTCCATGCGGCCCTTTTTCTTTGCCAACTCTAGCGGCAACGTGTGGGTGTTCAGTGACTGGATCTCGGGGTCAACGCCGCTTGCCAGCAGAAGCCTCAGTTTCTCCGGTGAACCTATTCGAACGGTATGAAACAGTGGCGTGGACCATCTTTTCGAATTGTGGTTAACATCAGCACCATGATCAATTAGCGCTTTCAAGGTTGCCGTGCCGTTCTTCTGATATCGTATGCCAATAGCATGATAGATCGCGTCGGGGTCCAAAATGGCGCCGTGAGACAGTAGGATGTTGACCGAGTTAGGGTCGGAAAGTTTTGAGGCGTAGTTCAGTGGCGTAGCACGTTGCAGGCAAGATCCGATTTCTCGCCTCTCTGAACTAAGGTTGGGATCTGCTCCATGTTCCAGCAGCCAACGAAGTGACACTTCATGATCCACCGCGTGGCTATGTACGTGTAAGCTAACGTTTCGGAGTAGCTCAGCCGTGGGCCTTACTGAATTGCGGCATGTGAAAATCTGGTGGAATTGATATCCCAACCAAAGTCTATCAGTAATTGGAAGACTCCTGGTTCTTGTCGTGCCACAGCGGCAGGGAGTGAATCAGCGACTAATCTTGCGCCAGGATTGAGTAATCGTTTGATCAAATCTAAGCTTCCTGTGGGCATAGCTAACTCAAGACAAGCATCCAACTCTTTCTGGCGCGTGCTCATGTTGACAGGGCCTTTGGTCATGTTCGTCTCGATCAAGTCTGGCTGATTCATGTAGATCGCGTCTTTCAACGAACTAGAGAGGTAAGAGGTCATGCTGACAATGGAGGAGATTATTGTCGCCGCAAATCTGAGAAAATCTGTGAATTGGTTGCAGTACCGCTGAGGCGTAACAATGAATTTGCGTGATGGTGTACGCGAAATTACGGCGCAGTAATGATGCGTCATGTGCCAAGCCCCCGACCGCTTACCTCGAGGCATACACAACACATGTGCCTATCATGATGTCCGGCCAATCATGATGTTTGGCCAATCATGATGTTTGACCAGGCGTCAGTGGTCCGTCTTCTCAGACCTATTTGAACTCTATCCCATGCATGATGTAAAGCCTACAGTAGACTACAGCGGCACAGCTCAAACACCTCTCTGCCTTGCGGCGGTGTGGCCTGGCTAAAAATCTATGTTAGAATTAGGCTTTTTGTACACAAGTAAGAAAGCCGTCGCTTCTGTACATAAGAAGAAATTTACTCCTCGATTAAGATGTAATTCCCAAGACATTACTTTGAACTTGTGACCTTACAGAATGAGATTCTTGAATACGCTGTTGCTTCTAGCGGTATGGCACTGCTGTGCCAATATTATCCCACGTAGGTAGTCTGCTTCCTGTCGGCAAACTAAGACTAACATCATGCAGACTCGAAGTTGGTACCTATTTTCATTCCCGTTTCGCATAGGAGTACAAACACCACTGGCTGTGACGGATACCTATGCCCCACACATACACTCTCGAAGCGTGCCGCAAGAGTAAAATGCAGTGCACCGAAGAAGCCAAAGTCCCAACGCCGATCTCAGCCAGACTCTGCTACCCAAACACCCAACAATGCGACGCTATGGCGTCGAATGATCCTTCCACAACCTGCCGAGCTCGAAGATTTCATCAAAACTGAAACCGGTAGTCAGGGCAAAGCGGAGCAAATCATCTGGCAGGTTGGAGAAGAGGATGATCAATATGATGTCAACACGGCCATCAGAGATGTCAACAATCAAGCCAATCAAGCCTCCGGCTTGAGGCTTGATTGGCTCGTTTTTAGAGCTGGTTTTTAGAGGTGTTCGCAGCTTAATTAGCTTAATTATTTAGTTAAAATTAGAGGCTTAATTAAGGCTTAATTAGTTAGCTTAATAAAATAAGATATAAGGCAAATATAGGGCAGCATAGGTATTGCTAAGGGCTTTATCTCTGTACAGCCCTTATTAATAAGATTTACGTGATTAATCACGTAACTAGACCTCTTTATATCCCTTCCTACTCCCTTCCTGCTCCCTCTCTGCTCTTTTACGCCCCTTTACACCTCTCTCTGCATTATGCACGTGCCCTAATAAGCGCTTATAAGCTATTAATTAAGCCTTCCTCTAGAGGCTTAATTAGCTTAGCAATTACTATATAAACAGCTTAATTATTAGAGCTAACAGTAAGTTAATAGCTTAATTGTTTAGCTTGTTAAGGCTTGATTGTTGACATCTCTGACGGCCATGTATCGTGATTTCGCGACCGAGTTCAGCTATGCAGCTGCTCGTCTACAAGGGTGTACCATGCTGGTGGTTATCAGTCGCAAGGGTACCTACATGGCCCACTACTGGGAAAGCATCTCATTCGACCCCGATGAAGACCAATTCGGTACATAAGAGAACGGCGAAACGGAAACACCTGAGGAGATATTTCAGCGGGTTGTGCTTGATGGACTGACAAAGGGCGTCAAAGAAGATGGCGAGATAGTGCAGCAATCGTTAAGGGAGTTTGTGAGTCGTCGTCTCAGCGATGCCCACGTCACAGCGTACCTTGTCCGCCCAAGGAAGAGTCACAGAAATGAGGCTGATGAAGATTTGGGACTGGGCAGCGCCCCACCTGATCAAGCAGGTTATCCAGAACTTTGGAAGAAAATCAAAGATAAGGTAGTCGAGATAGTGCCCAAGATTGGGGAGCCTGGACGGTGGACGGAAGTCCTCTATGACGCAACAGACGACAGAACCCTCTTGGGAACTTCTAGAGGCAGAGCCTTGTTCAAGTTCGATCCTGCACACATCAAGAAAGCCGGCCGCACGGGAAAAGACACGCGACTAGCCATGATGTGGGTCGAGACACAAGAGATCCACCGTGATCAATGGCAAGACTGAACCATCCACATAAGCATCTACTCTAGAACAAACATATCTACCTACCCCCTTTCATTTCTAGCTCTCTTTATCTCAGCCCCCACTCATCCCCATCCTTCTATCATCCAGGCTATGTATCTTAGAACACCTCAATACCACCCCTGAATTCCATAACCACATACACTTCAAGGCGGGCCCGGGGGGGCGGGGCGGCGCCGCGCCGCCCGCCCAC
>Ga0265780_10002637_pt1 | contig 24139 bp, 25 predicted proteins | sample P1T30metagenome_FD_192432 | JGI IMG/M metagenome (GOLD analysis project Ga0265780, IMG submission 192432) | Plant litter microbial communities from East Loma Ridge, Irvine, California - P1 T30 | ecosystem: Environmental > Terrestrial > Plant litter > Unclassified | place: USA: California... | reverse complement strand
GCCCAAGTATCTGGATATGATAGGAGACATCATACCAAAAGAGCCTACGGAACCAGGTGACTGCCCTGTCATGTACTTCTCCCTCACAGGAAGCGTTGTCTCTTCTTCCAAGGAACTCGATGCCCACTACTGGGTCGACAACATGCAGAATCCAGTCAAGTTCCCACGAGGCGTGTCGGCGCTGTTGAAGCACAATAAAGCCGCCCCAGGTACTTCACGATCCACAGCCGTACAGTGGGGCTCGTTTCTTGAAATCGGACCACATGCTGCTCTGCAAGGACCGCTACGCCAAATCATCGACGCGAGTAACAAAAAGTTTGCAAAAGTAGCGCCGTACGCGTCAATGTTGATGCGTAACAAGGACGCCATCGACACATCGCTAAACGCAGCTGGTGTCACGAAGCACTGCGCTGGGACTGTAGCGGTGGTGTATGAAACAGCACCGAGCGGCGTCGAAGACTCCACCGTCGATGCGCTGTGGGAGAAGTGATCGAGCATGTACACAGCGCTGAAGTCGGAAAGCAACTCGATGGCCGTCGACACGGATGCTTTCTACAAGAACTTGGATTCTATCGGTATGCAGTATGACCCTTCGTTCCGGAACGTCACATCGCTGACTGCCGTCCCATCAAAGGGCGCGTCATACGGCTGCATCTTTGTCCCAGACACTGCGGCCACAATGCCGAAGGAGCATGAGTCGCCACACGTCATGCACCCAGCTACCATAGACTCCATATTTCACATGGTGCTGGCTTCTCTCAACGCTGGCAGGCCGGTGAAGCAGGCAGCTGTGCCTTACAGTATCGAGGAGATCTACGTTGCTTACGATCAGCCAAAGACACCGGGTTCGCTTTGCGCTGCCTACAGACGCTTGTTGTCGCAGGATGGACATGAGATCATGACTTAGCTGGTCGTCTCGGACCATGAGTGGACCAAGCCCAAACTCACGGTCAAGAACTTTGCACTGCGCCAAGTCACCGCAGGCGATGGCGCAAACACAACGAGCAATACAGCCTCGTTGGAGCCAGGCAAGAAGTGCGCAAGTCTGACCTAGATTCCGGATCTCTCGTTCGTAACCCGTGACAGCTATCTCGAGAATATGGTACCAGCGTCCGGCAAGGTATCCACTTTGGTAAGGAAGTGCTTAGATTCAATCTTCCTGAAGAAGCCTAGCAGCTCTCTCCTCATTGTGCTTTCTGATGATTCCGAGTCTAGCCAGGATGTGCTTTTGCATATCAAGACTCAGACATACGGGCCGGAAAAGCTCACGGTGTATGCAACCTCCGAGGCGCTGTTGCAGTTGTTGAATACCGCGCTCGAAGGCTATGCAAGTGGTACCATTATTACGACTGAAGTTTTGCCAGAGAACCAACTGCTTCCGTCACCAGTCCCACATGGCTACGACGTGGTGATCGGTTTGCGTGTCGCTGAACGGACTGCGACCAAATTGGCGGGAATACCTCCGCTGGCTATCCTCACGCATGATGGTGAAGTTGATCAGAGCAGCTTTGAGTTTCTAGAGAAATATTTCGCTCACCGGGCGACAGACGATGCGACGTCTGTCCTCATCGTCGCCGACCCGTGTGTTCTTTCGACGGATCTTCCAGACTCAGTCATTTTCCTGGTGCCGTCATCGCCCTCACCTCTCCTAACAAATTTTGCAACGGTCCTTCAAGCCAAGATAGAGGATTTCGGTGTTATCGTCTACCACGCCCGTCCCACTCAGAAAGGAATATCCAACCTCGCCGGACAATCAGTAATCTCTCTCCTCGAGATCGACAGCGCCTCGGTCTACGCATGGACGGAAAATGAGTTCCTCGCGTTCAAGACACTCGTCTCCACAGTCAGACATCTCTTCTGGATTACGCGTGGCATTCTCATGAACAGCTGGTCTACTGGTGTCGAATTCGCTTCTAGCCAGGGTCTGTTCCGGGTAATGCGCAATGAGCACCCCATGGCGATCTTACCGACTCTCGATCTTTCTTCCAATGCAGACTTGTTAAGCGAGCGGTTTGCGGATCTTGTGGTTAATATTTGGCGCGCATCGCTTGGTGAAGACGCTGATATGGAGTACGTTGAGTTGAACAGTGTGATCCATGTTCCTCGTGCGACTGGAGAGGAGGGATTGGACCACGAGTTGCAGTTGGCGAATAACTCGGCTCCGCCAATTTGGACGGCGATGGGGGCGAGCACGAATCCGCGTAGGGCGAGTGAGCTGGCACACACCAAAGATCACGTCTGGACCGAAGAGACCGCATTCCGTCCTTTGGAGGACGGTGAAGTGGAGGTGCAGGTTGAGTTCGTTGGTCTGGAAGCTTCTCACCACACTTTGAGCTCCGTGAAGCACGCCGTCGGGAACTTCATCCGTACGGGCAATGACTGTGCCGAATTCTTTTCTGGTCAGCAAGTGGTTGTGTTCATCAACAATGTTGCGAGGACCCATGTGCGACAATCCAAGACGGTTCTCGCGCCGCTTCCTGAAGGTCTTCGACCCGAAGAGGCTATTACGTTCATCGAGCCCTTGATCGCCGCACAATACGCACTCATTGAGGTCGCTCGTTTGAGTCAAGGTCAGACAGTACTGCTGGACAACGCCGCAAGTGCCGTCGGCCAGGCTTTGATTCAAGTCGCAAAAGCTTCTGGTGATGAGGTCTTTGCGCTTGTTGACAGCAAGGCCGAGCGTGACCTGATCGTGGATCGATTAGCTCATGCGCCAGCACCTTGTGCAGCATGGTCTCATCTCTACAGCTGCGAGGTCCAAACCAGTCGCCTCGTTACCGGTCGCCGAGGATCTGATACTCTTTCTCTAGGCATGTGACGAGTACCAAGAGCTACATGCGCGAGCAAGACTACAGTTGCCATTCGATACTCTACCCATGGCTTCGCTCGAAAGTTATCTCCCCACTTCCAAAACGCTCCTACACCCCTCTCTGACTCTAAATCTTAGCCCACCGGAGTAACACACCAGCTGCAACAACCGGCAAGACACTAACCAACTCGCCCAGCCCCGCAAACTCCGGCGGAATACGCGCATGCACAAACGCGCCGGCAGCAAGTAGGATAGCAAACACATTGTACACAAAGCTCCAACCAAAGTTGAAAGCGATGCGATGAATCGACTTGCGACTGACGGCGATGGTGATGAGGATTCCTGACAGGCTTGGACGCATGAGGACTACGTCTGCGGCTGATTTGGCGACGTCGGTACCTTCGTTCATGTGCACGCCGATGGTAGCCTGCGCGAGAGCAATAGCGTCGTTGGTCCCATCGCCGCAGAACATGACGACGGGCTCATTCGCTTTCTTTCCCGAGTTGCGAGGATCAGAAGTCGCGAGGAGGTTCTTGATATATGCTTCCTTGTCTGCCGGACCGCAGCGAGATCGAATGTTGGAATCAGGGATGTTGAGTTGAGACGCGACTACTCGGACGACACCGTCATCATCGCCGGAGAGGATGTGAACAGAAATGCCGTCTTGCTGCAGCTTAGAGATGGTAGAAAGAGTGTCGTGACGTAGAGCATCCTCAAGTCCAAACACGGCAGCGAGGCAACCGTCCTCAACAAAGCAAAAGGCTGTATAGCCCTGGGAAAGAACAGACTGAACAAGAGAATCTTCCGAAAGGTTGAGCCATCTAGAATTACCTGCGTGGAGAGTGCGACCTGCGAAAGTGCCCTCAACACCGCTGCCAACTATACTCTTAGGGTCGGACACCGTTGTGGCTGTGACACCATCCTTTTGAAGGTGAGTTGCTACGGCAATGGACACAGGATGCTTACTGCCTCCAACAAGGCCCAAGAGCAGAGCCTTCGTGTTTGGGGAAGCGCTGGGGTACTCTTCCCGAGCGATGGTGAGCTTGCCTTGAGTCAAGGTTCCAGTCTTGTCAAATACGACATGGGCAGTCTTGTATGCGACCTCCATGGCATCGGCAGATTTAAAGATGACGCCTCTCTCTGCTGCGACTCCGGTTGCGACGACGACGACCATTGGGACAGCAAGACCAATGGCGCAGGGGCAAGACACAATCAGTACGGTAATGGCATATGTAATAGCCTGGATGGTGGCCTCGGATCCAGACTTGTTCTGAACGGTGATGCCAATAGCAACCCAGATACAGAAGACAACGATGGTGATAGAGATGACCACAGGTACAAAGTAAGTTGCTACCTGGTCGGCAAGCTCCTGGATCTTAGGCTTGGACAGCTTTGCTTCGTCTACCATTCCAGCAATCGTACTAATGGTATTGTCACCAGGAATCCGAGTGAGCCTGACTGTTAGAACGCCAGATCCATTGATTGATCCTGCAATGACGAGGGAGCCCTGAAACTTCTCAACAGGCCGGGATTCGCCAGTGAGCATGGATTCATCGATCTCAGACGAGCCTGAAATGACGGTTCCATCAGTTGGTATTTTCGAATCAGGAACAACTCGGAAGACATCGCTATACTGGAGCAGCCTCGCATCAATCTCCTTCTCCATACCCTGGTCCAATATGGTAGCCGTCGAGCTCTGCAGCGAGCGGATTGAAAGTGCTTCAACGGCTGTTTGGCGTGCTAATCCAGCAACATACCGACCGACCATGATGAGGGTGACGAGCAACGTACTGGTTTCAAAGAATTCGCCGGTTGACAATGGTTTATGGGCCACAAGATAGCCAAATGCCACGATGGAGAATATGTAGGCCGCGCTCGTGCTCAAAACGATGAGCAAATCCATCTCGATTACTCTCGAAAAAACCAAGGCCTTGAGGGCTTTCGGGTAGAACGGCCCAGCAACCACAAATTGGATGATCGTAGCAAGAGCAAGGGATATGGAGCCAAAGGTAATCGCTTTCCTTTTCTTGTCCGGAAGTGGAGCCCATGAGAGGACCAGGACGGGAATGGTCAGCACGATGGACCAGAGAGTCATGTAGCCGACATTTCGAACATGTCTTGCGCCAGCCTCTAGGGTTGGATCGGCGCGAGGAGGAGCGAGCGACATAGGTGCAGACCAGCCGTGTTCAACAAGATCTCGCGCACCCACAATCTTTGCGTCGAAGTCGACCCGGATAGTCTTCTGGTCCAACACCTGCACTTCAGTAACGCCATCTGGCCAGTCGCTCTTCACAATATCGTCTGGGTCGCCATGGCAGATAAGGTCGAGCCTGGAGCCTTGATTCGTGACACGCTCGCACTTGAATTCGGTCGTCCTCTCAAGATGTTTCATGACCTCGGCGGCAGAGGTAGTGCCGACATTGAGGTTGAATTCGGCTCGTGAAAGAATTAGGCTGGTCTTTACTTTCGTGATAGCAGGAAGTGTGGCTAGTGTGCGGGATAACTTGGTTTCGCACCCGGTGCAAGTCATGCCCGAAATGCTGAGGATCACATGCTCTTTCCCAGAAAGGCCCATCTCAAGATTGACAGCATGCGCCGCGTCAACATCGATTTCGCTTATCTTCTGCGCCACTTCCTTCTTCTGACTGCAGCAAACACGGGCGCATGCTGTGGAAGGAACATTGTCATTGCAACAGGCGTCGGTGCATGATGATGCAGGGGTTTCTTCGGAGATTTCCTCATCGCAACAGGCATCGGCGCAGGAGGTAACCTTGGCAGTCGAAGGTCCTTCGCTAGATCCGGGGCGCGGCTTTGCGGTGGCTTCCCATACGCCTGGCTTAGGTGCAGAGCAAGAGTCGGCAGACCCGCGAGCGCTTACGGAAGTTCGACGAATGGACAGGGTCTTCTTTGGAGAGGATTGCTGTGGTGGCATACAGCAGGACTCCTGGCCTAGAGCAAGTAGCGCGGAGCAGATGCAGCCTATCGCTTCCAGTGTGGACAGATACTTATCCCGGGCACTATGGACATGTTGTCGACACGGCGTCGTGCTATTCCAACGGGTGCAATCTGAGGGTGCATCGGCTCTGTTATTACCTACAGTAGGTAAGGGTCAGTGACGCATTGCAGAGCACAAGACGATAGAGACTTACGCTCAGTGGCACAGTCGCGGAGAGCAAGACGGTCGATGCAGGAGGAGTCACAGCATGGGGTCAGTTTGCCTTCGCAGCAGCTCGGGCGCTTCAGGTCATAGGTTTCGACGTCGACATCCTTTGGGGAGCAACATCCGTTCTTTTTGGGAGTGCACTTGGCTGAGTTATTATAGTAGTCGTTCACCTTGTCATTCGGCTGGGACTGGGCGGATTCCTGGCTACAAGTAACAGCAGAGTCGCCTATGTCGATGTTGGGTAGCGCTGGGGTTGGTGTGCGCACGACGGCAGAGGTGGCTTTGGGTGGCGTGCAACATGTAGAGTCGCAGGCCATGGTCCGGGAAGAGGAAGCACAAAACGAAATGCTTGATGCAGTTGGTGTCGGGTGCGACGAGCAGATAGCGAAGATGCAGGAAAAGGTGGTGGAGTGAGGCCTCTATACCGTATTCAATGTTGTTTCCCTTACAAGACTTGAGCTAAGCTAGCGTCGTTGCCTCCAGCGGACCATTCACAGTCTGTGGCTTGTAAGGGAGATAATACGGTAGCCAATAGAGAGATCTGTCGTGGTGCCTTCGCGCATGAAAGAGACTTGGCAGTGACATATCGATGTCGTTACCAGACGCTGCCATAATTCGTAGGCGGTATGACATCCATTATAACGACGAAGATGCTGCTAATTGTAAAGATGCTTAATTGGACATGGAGTATTAGCAGTAGAGAAGTATGTATCCTGTCCGTCGTGGAATATAGTGCTAGCGCAGCGCCTCTTTCCTGGTTCTATAACTTTAGATACCAACACAACCATCACTTCTTTCACATACGACCATAGGACGTTGAGACCTCGGCTTCCCGTTCGCTCAGCCATAGATAAGCAACGTACCGGCGGATTAGTAGTCAGGTGGGTGACCACTGGCGAATACCCGCTGTTGTATGTTTTTTTTGGCTTTTTCTTGGTGTTCTATGAATATGTGGAGCAGGCCTTCGATCCCACCCTTTTCTTTTGGGCGTAGATTGTGCTTCGTAATGATTCTTGTACCTACCACTGACCGGAGAAATGACAATGGAAAATGTTCAGGCTGAGTGTGTGTCGGTATGACGACGAAGAAGCTGTTAATCGTAAAAAAGCTTGATTCAACATTAAACTTTGATAGTAACATAGAGAAGAACAAAGCACAGTTACTTTTCACATCGATGTCTGAGCTTGACCATATTGCTGTGTCTTTAGTTGTTTGCTCCTTCACTGCGTGCTGATGCTCGAATGGCTTACCATCACGGTCGCTCTTTCCTGGCATTCTCTCACTCTCACTCAACTCCATCTGCTCCTTTAGAACGAATGTGTAGCTGTTCGATCCACAATCAATGTCAAAACAATCGACACTCAGCTTCTCATCGCATGACTCAAAGCGGGAACATAATGGTGCTGACAAAGCAGGTGCAGATCGCCAACGCGACACGTCGGAGACGGACGCGTTTATGGCGCCATCGTCATTGCAAAGTGTCAGTAAACTGACACCGCCTGTCACACCCTCACAGTCGCCCATGGACAGCACATTCGAGTTGCCAGACTCTACAGACTGGCATTCGACCACTCTACCAGCCTTTGAACCCCTCGAGGCCGCCTTGCGCTGCGAAGTTTGCAAGGAGTTCCTCTCGAACCCGGTCCTCACCTCTTGCTCGCACACATTCTGCTCGATATGCATACGGAGATGCATAGCCACAGATGGGCGATGTCCGAGCTGCAAAAGCGCATGCTCGAGCGACAAGCTGCTGCCAAATTACGCTGTTCGCGAAGTGGTGATGCGCTTCCAAGAGGCGAGGCCAAAGGCACTGGACATGGCGCGCGCAGAGAAAGAGGCACAGTCTGCCAAGAAGAGGAAACTGGACGAGACAGACCTCGAAGACGGGGAACCGGTCAGACAGACGAGATCACGACAAACACGGAGCCAGGGCCGCTTCAACGGCTCAGACAATGATCCCATCGAAGTCGTGGACAGCGAGGACGGTGGTGACGACGACTTCCTGCCCGATGGCATGGTCAAATGCCCCATGTGCGGCTCCCCCATGAAGGAAGTAGAGGTCTACAACCATCTCGACATCTGCACAGGGCAGAGCTTGTCGCAGGGCCGCAGTACCCGGTCAAGGTTCGTGTACTCATGACATCACATCCGTGCCTCGGCTGACCACATCTGCAACAGAACCAAGAACACGTTCCCTAACCCGCTCCAGAGACGGCAGAAAGAGCCTTCTCCGCCACCGACCCGACTATCGCAGCTCAACTATGCTATGCTGAAGGAAGGTGCGCTGCGAAAGAAGCTGCAAGAAATCGGCATACCAATTTGGGGTACCAAAGATCTGTTGAAACGACGCCACATCGAGTGGCTAAACATCTACAACTCGAACTGCGACGCGGACGAGAGTGTGCGCAAGAGCAAGAGACAACTAGTCAAAGAGCTGGAAGAGTGGGAGAATACCCAAGGAGGGAGGGCAGACACCAGGGAGAGCAGAATCATGAAGAAGGACTTTGACGGTAACGGGCATGCGAAATCGCACAAAAACGACTTCGACGACCTGATCGCAAAGGCGCGAGCAAAACGTGGTACGCCAAAGGCCGGAGACAGCGGAACACCACAACCAGAGGCCGTTCCGACTCAACCATCCGGCATCCCCACGATAGAACCGCGTCCCTCTGAACCCACGCCGCAGAATGGATCGGAACCAACGCCCTCCCACATCCAAACTGAGACAAATCCCCTCCATCCATACGAAAACAACGAACCAGCACTGTCGTCCATACGCGCAAAAGTCACAGCAGCAAATGAAACGGGGTCTACGCTGGCTACTCTACCCTCCGAGCCATCATTACCAGACCACGAACCGGCCGTTCAGACGGGGATGCGGAATCCCCTTGGTAGTCCGGCTAGAAAGGTCCCGATGTTTGCGGTCCCAGAACAGCCGGTAAAGGACACAGATAGTTCAGATACCGCCCACTGAGAGATAAACTGTGGTTGAGCATCAGGCATCAGACGCTAAAGTTCCCAGTGCCATATTTCACTTAAAATCTCCCTCCCTTCTTCCTTTTCGATTCCTGCATCCTCTCTGAGAAACATTGCAATACGCTGTCCTATTTACCTTCACGACATCCACCCAAAATGCCTCCCTCCGTCCCCGTATCAGACGCCATCCCTCCCTCGACCTCTGATTGCATCCAAGCCGCTATTCACCGCCACAACACCACCACCAATCTGTCCGTCCGCCAACCCATCCCCGAATCACGAACCATGTCGCCCATCCGCTCGCCCTTCGCGCCCATTAGGGGCCGCCGGACACCCGACCGCACGTTCCACGCACCAGATATCAGCAAGCACGGCCACTCTGGTCTGAGGCACGTGTTGTCGAGTGAGAGTCTGGCGTCGAGTGAGAGTGCGTCGAGTGTCGCGTCGAGTGTCGCGTCGAGTGTTGGTGGAAGTGTGTACGAGACCGCCGCGGTGGAGAATGCGTCGACAATGACTTCGCTGCCAGTGTCGATTGTGTCGCCTGGAGCCTCAGCTACCAGTTTCCGCACGGCTCCTGAGCAAGACGAGGATGACCGCTCGTCTATCTGGACCGACCAGAGTAGCATTAACGCGAGGGACACGGCTGTTATGAGTCCAGCACGCCCACGCCCACGCACACGCTTGCCACGACGAATCCTCCCTCCAATACCACGTCAACACGCTCCAGCGCCCACCGACGATGCCGACTGGAGTGATATCGCCAGCTCGCACGCTGGAGACACAGTCAGTATGCACCGTCCCGACACGCCTCGCCCAGCATCCAATCACTCGCGCGCAAGTCCACCACTGCTACACATCCACTCCGCCCCAAGTATAATGACCCTCGACTCCGAGATCAGACGCGCATACTCGCCGATCCAGCGCCTTCTTGCGCCCTCGACACCTACCCTCACACCCCAGCGCATCGAAACAATAGACTTGTACTACGCCCCCCTGTCTCCAATCGACATGAGTGATCAGAACACGCTCGTACCCGTGGGAAACCAGACACTTGAGACCCAGAGCACAGAGTCCCTACGCCTTCCATCACCCACCCCAATTCCCGCTCTTCCATCCGGCTCCGCGCCAAGTACACGCCCCGCATCCCCGTCCTCAATGCCGTTGCTCGAGCGCCGAACCGGGCCATGGCCAGTAGTGCCGATGGCAATACAGGATACCGAGCAAGAGCAAGAAAGCGAGGAGACGGATGACAAGGCGCGAGAATGCGTCCAGGAGAAAGGGAAGGGGAAAGAGGATAGGAGGAAGAAGTGGCAGCGTAGTTTGAAGAGGGGTGGGAAGTGGGCTAGGGGGAAATTAGTGTGTTTTGATGGGAGGGAGTGAGGGGGTGGGATGGTGCGTGGAAGTCACTTCGGATGGGGTTGAGGGGGAGGGTGGATGAGATGTTGGGGAAGATGGTATGGCATGGCGTGGCAAGAAAGGTATATGATACGGGAAAAGTGATACCCACAAGATCCATACATCGAAGTAAATAATCCGAAAAGATAACATGAACATCATCGCATTGCTTCATATAATCCCATCCCATGTCTTCTCCAAGCGCCTGACACCCATCACCCCCATAGCCCAAAAAAAATTCAAACGCCTCCCGATTCATCCCCCCATCCAATCCAGACCCTCACTGATAATCATACCACGACCCCTCATCATACGTATTAAACCCCGGTGCCAACCCCCCAATCCCACTCATCCCAGGCCCCGCACTAACATTCACAACACCATTCCCATTCGCGTACCCATTCCCCTGCGCCGCCCCACCCACAGGCCCACCATTCATCTGCACACCACCCGCACCCACACCTGCAGAAAACCCCCCACCCCCCGGACTCTGCACACCAGCAAACCACCCCGCAATATCATCCACACTCCCGAGATTCGGATTCCAATTCTCAAACCCATTCGCCAACTGCGTTTGATCGCGGAAAATCCAGTCCTGGCCTTCTCGTATCAACTGATCCACGCCGCCGAACAGCGCGCTCGGCGAGTTACCTGCCGTGGTTTGCCCGCCGTCGATGGATTGGCGGCCCTGTGTGGATACTGGGGTTGCGGGGTTGAGCGCGGAGGATGAGGTGGGCGTGGCGTGGTGCTGGGGGCGCGGGTAAGCGATGTCCAAGGGAGGGAGGGAGTCGATGGATGAGCGCGCGTAGGGGTGTTTGCTTACTGCGTTGTTACTATTTTGGGGTATCCGATTGAGGTACTGTGGCGTAGTGACGTGTGCGATGTTCATGCTGTATGGCTGGAGGGAGGGTGAGGCTTGGTCGGCGGGCGAGGGATGCTCAATCGCCTGTGGAGACATGGGTTTCGGCGTGCTGACTTCGTTCCAGGGGCCGAATTTGGAGTCGGTGCGCTTGAGCACGGCGTCGGCTTCTTCTGGGAGCTCGACTTTCCAGCGTTTGGCGAGAACGCTGAGGATGCCGAGGGTGCGGCGGGCGCAGAGCCAGCCTTCGGCGATCTCTTCGAGATGCTTGACGCCGTGGATAATATCGCGCTTTGCGTTCTTTTCGGGCAGGTTGAGGAGGTGGATAGTGCAGGCTGAGTGGGCAATGTAGACGCATATATTGCAGATCTGCCGTAGGCCGTGGGATCGCTTGTACAGACGAAGTAGCTTTGAAATCATGGCGGCTGCTTGGGTACATAGTTTCCGTGGCGAGACATGAGCGGGTAGTGGTGAGTTGTTGGGGTTGTACTTGAGAAATGGGCGGAAGAGATGGATGTAGAGCAGTTGGAAGAACATGCTGTGAGGTGATTAGCATGAATCAGGCAAATTTGAGTTTGAGACTTACTGCATGACCAGCATGTGTGGCAACCCACCTTCCTTGGGCTCCAGTTCCTTCGGCAGCTCTCTCCTCCATGTCTCCAGGCGCATGTGTATCTCACTGAGCTTCTTCAGCTCAGCTTGCTTGCCCTTCGCCTTCTCCATATCGATTGGGTTGTAGAAGAAGTTCATCAAGTCGCTCGATATCTCACAGAGCTTTGATATCTGCAGTGCAATGGCTCGCGTCCTGCTCGGCTGCGAATGTGCTTGGCTGATACCTGAATCTGTGACTGCACTCCATGTCTCGGCATCCTCGACAGGAAAAACTTCAAACTTTGGTGCGGTGACCATGGTGTTGTGTAGTTGCGGTAACCGGCCGAGATAGTTGCTCCAGCATTTGTCGAACAAGAAGCAGCCCCAGAAAGTGATGCGTCGTGCGTCTTCTTCTGTCTCGTCCATGTTGCCCTTGCTGTGCATACCGAGGTTCAGACCCAAGTCGCAAGCCATTCGGAAACTCATGCCGCTGTAGACCCAGCCCTTTGCTTCTCTTCCACAGCCAGCTTCTCGCACTGACATCAAAGCCAATGCTTGTACGGTCGGCAGCGTCGGTACTTCATGAAGATCGCCCTCCATGATCAGCCTCTTCGTCTCCTTGAAGAAGTGGTCTCCAGCAGTTGCCGAGTCGTCCCGAACAGCACGAGCGCCTGGCCACGAAGAGAAGTGTGAGCCCAAGGCCAGCATTGCGTTGACAAGCAATGGGGTGCAGTACTGCATTCGCCGCCCTGATCCTGGCCGCGGCTTGCCCAGTTTGAACTCATTCAAGAACAGGTTCTTAGACAGTGTGGTGAAAAAGCTGTAGTGCCAGCAAAAGTACATGCTAATGAGGTGTTGTACGAGCTCCGGATCTGTGGTGACAGTGGTCCATGAGCAAAACGGGTCCTCCAACGACTGGTAGTCGTCTGGGTATGTGTCAGGTGACTCGGCAGCTTCGTTGCCCTTGTCCATGTATATGAGGTGCGAGGTGCCGCCAATGTAGCGCGTCGACCCATCTTCAAGCCTCAGCTCGCCCATCTTGCCGCTGAGGTGGCTCTCAAAGCTCGGCTGCCCCGGCCCCAGGACTGGAGACATGTCTGGGCTGATCTGCTCATCGTCGTCGCCCTCGCCATTCTCCTTCGCTATGATACCCTCGGCAACTGTATCTAGACTCTCGCATGTGCGTATTTGGTGGACGAGATCGGCAACTTTGTCTTCGGGGTAGTTGAGGATGGCTTGTATGAGCGTCTGGAGGGTCGAGTTGTGCGTCTTGAGGTTGTCGATATCCTTCTTGTAGACGCCTTTCCGCCGATGGTCGGAGTTGAGGTCGTATACGCATTCGGTGTTGTACACGGCGGCGCAGGCGGAGCAGGCTGGCGTCGTTCCGTCACACTGGTAGCATATCAGGACACGTTTATTGACTATTTGGGGGCATGATCTCGTGTGTTTTGTGACCACCCGGAGATGTTGTTCCTTTCACCGGAGAAAGGCTTCAGGGCGCGGTTGGCGTTACGTACCTTTGACTTCCGCTTTCTGCAGGGCACGCAGGCACTCGAAATACATCTGCGCTTCTTGCCGTCCTCGCCGTTGCCGTCCTTCTTGCTCCTTCTTCCCTTCTTTGCAGGCGCGTCCAGCGCGACTTCCCCGGCGTTGATATCCATGGCAGAATCTCTGGGGCTCACTGAACACAAACTGTGGGGTGCGGGTTGGCGGGGTGCGTGCTATGACAGGTGACGGAGCGGCCTTCCACCAGCGCGCCATTAATCAGCCGCTCTATCGTGGTTCGAGGGAGCAAAACAAAGGCTCGACATGGCTGAGACTCGCCGATAGCAGCGACCTACTGCTTGCTTCGCATTGGGATGAGGGTTGCATTGCGACAGAACGCCCATGCCGTGGCATCGCTATCGTCTCAGCTCTGATTGGTTGAAGATTTAGCCCTTATCAGGAGCTTCAGCCTTCCAGCATGAACATGCCAGGACACTACGTCGATGGCTGCAGGGCCAACTAAATTGGGCTACGGGGTAGGCTGGAGGTCTCTACGCATCCCACGCTTAGGGAGGTACATAGCAAAGTCAACGTAGGTAAAAGATCAACCACTTTTTCTAGCCTAAGAGAGGGGAATGGAAGGGAGGTCTCAAGCTGGAAAGCAGCAGCGCCCCCCGAATACATCGACGAAACATCCATCGAGTGTGTCCAGCCTTCCCTAAGCCCTTCAAAGAAACCTTGGGAAAGACGTCCACAACGCCAGCCCAAACATAATCCTGAAGGCTCTCGCCGTCCAAGATAAGCCAAACTATTTTTCCCACCTCAAAACTCATCCGCATATCCCTCATCATCCACATCCGCCCTGAATCCACCACGCGGATCCGGGTTGTCGACCAAGATGAACGGCTTGCCCTCCGCATCCTCATCCAAGTTGCCAAAGAGCCGCATGAGATCTCGGATACCCATCCTATCGACATATTAGCAAAGTCCCAAGCCAAACGTCTTCCAGGAACCACATACTTCTTGACCGTCTTCCCATTATCCTCCATCACCTCCGCAATCTCCTTCCGCTTGCGAATCTGCATGGCCATGAGACGATCATCAACCGAGTTCTTGACGCAGAAGCGGGACATGTAGGTCTCTTCCTTCTGGCCGATGCGGAATACGCGGCAGAAGGCTTGCTGCTCCGAGGCTTCGTTCCACCAGGGGTCGACCATGATGACACGGGAGGCCATGGTGAGGTTGAGGCCGACTGGGAATGATTAGCAGACTGATGGTAAATTGGGGAGCGGAATACTTACGGCCACCGCAGCGCAGGGAAGCTAGGAGGATGTTAACTTCGGAGCTGTCGGCGAAGGCGCTGATGGCTTTCTCGCGGGCGGGCAAGCTCATGGTGCCGATATACTATAATCAAGGTCAGTATTGGTTCATCAACACGACAGCTGAAAGTGCGACCTGAAGTGTTCCACAGTGCTTCTGCCGTTTCGGTTTGCGATGGAGCGTACTCACCTGCTCAACTTGCCAACCTTCGCCTTGGAAGATCTTTGCCATGATCTTGACCCTAGACATGTGTTAACCAAAGTCCGTCAATTTGGAACGGTCGACTTACATGGCCAGGAACTGCGTGTAGATGATGATCTTTACTTTCGGATCCTCCTTGAGCCTAGAGGGAGATACAAAAGTCAGCGTATATCTCACATATAATCAGTACACGGAACTCTGCTTACCAATTGAGTATCTGGGCTTTGATTGCCATCGTCTTCGCAGACGGCAAGACATCCGAGCCAACCGAGTTGAGCCAGCCTTCTGAGATTGACTCGCGATCAAGGCGCACCTTCTTCTTAGCCGCCCTCGGACCCGCCTTGGAGCGTGTGCCAGTAGCGACAGTGTCAGTGAATTCCTCTTCTTCAGCCTCGAAAGGAATGTAGCGCTGCGGAGTAACACCGCAGACCTTGCAAGGTGCCTCGTCCTTTCCAACCTCGGCGGCTGATGTGGTTGAGCGTTCCAAGCAAGGAAATTCGCAGATGAGATGTCCGCAATCTGAAATGTAAGGGTTCTTGGGCTGTTTGTTGCACCAGCTGCAGCGAGCCTTCTTCTTAGCCTTCTCCCAGCTGTCGCCGGTCTTGAGGCTCTTGAGGAAGGGCTTGAAGTCGTAGGCTTTGCCGAATGACTTTCCGCTGCCTCCCTTTCCAGCACCGATCTGGCCCGTGGGCTGGTCCGGTTCGTCGACTTCTTCAGGCTCTTTGTCATCTTCAACGTCATAGTCAAATTCGTCTTCTGCGTCCTCCATCTCTTGGCCTTTAGCTTTGGCGGCTGCTTTCTTCGCTGCCTTCTCCTTTTCGTAGATCGCATGTTTTTCGAGCTGCTTACGAATGGCGATGATGCTCCGACCGTGCCTCGTACCGCTATCAGCCGCGACCTCGTTCACAACTACCTTGATCTTCTCGATATCTTCAACTTCAAGCAGATCCCTCATGACGAACTGGAGCATCAAGATGTGAGCTGTAAGCTGGCGGAGTCGGAGAAGCATGACCAAAGCATTACTATATGACTTCTCCAGGTCCCCCTTGGCCTGCGCAATGTTGATGTGCTTTGCAAAGCGCTGGCGTACGATGTCGTAAACCGAGCGCTCGACGGGATTGAATTCACACCAAAAGGTGCCCTGGTCAGCCTGCGGCAACTTCAGAATCGGTGCGTTGAACATCCTGTCAGCGTGAGTACGGCGGATCATGAACTGGGATAGGCGGACAAGCAACCGCTCAGTGTTTTCCGCATCATTGGTGTCGCAGTAGTTGTGCTTGAAGATCTTGAAGCTGCCCGTGTGCGGTACGCCCAGGAACTTGAAGTACGGGTACAGCTCAGTGAGGCTATTCAGGATAGGCGTTCCGCTGAGTGCCCACTTGTGTTGCGCCATGAGAGCTCTGCATGCGATCGATGTGCGGCCCTGGTAGTTCTTGATGGCATGAGCCTCGTCGAGAACGATACGCAAGAAGCGCATCCTGTGCAAGACTCCGCGCTGTGAGTCGTAGGTCTTTTTCCACCAGTCTATCTTCTGCTCCGCCGTCTGGCACTCGATAGGAGGCTCGTTCTTGGGATATGACTTCATGACCTCGCTGTAGGACGTGAGGATGATGTCGTGGTGTTTGAGAACCTCGAAGGCGGCGTTTGAGTCAATGCGATTGCCAGCTCCGTACTTCATGACTTTGAGACCGCAGTCGGTGTGTTGCTCAATTTCCTTTCCCCATTGACCCAGGAGAGCAGGGCTGGCAACAAGTAAAGTTGTTCTATCCTGTCCTGTGTTCTTGCGTGGTTGTCCATTGACAATGTTTGCGAGCATCATGAGGGTTTTGCCTAGAAGCAAATCAGCACAAATCTCAAAAGTTTACTCGATGTGAAGGTAGCTCACCTAATCCCATCTGATCCGCCATTAAGCCTCCCCTAGGCTCGTCCATTGAGTTCTCGCGTCGACGCATGAACGCGCTTCCAAGAACCTGATAGCCCTTCAGGGATGTCTTCATGCCCTTGACCAGCCAGTTACCACCCGCTGCCTTGACGGAGCCGCGACCGTCGAAGTCTTTGGTGGCAGCCAACAGCGTAGACATGTCAGTGCGAGCTTGCCTCTTGTCCTCGATGGGCACGCTAGCAATGAGTTCTTTGAGGGCGTCCTGCTTCTTGCGCGCCCTGAAGGTGGGCTGATCAGCTTCATCGGCGCCAGCTTGCTGCTCGAAGACGTTGGACGTGAAAAGTGACGTGGCCTGTCGGACGGCGTTGTCAACTTCGCGCTTGTTCTTTGCCGTGGCGCGGCCGCCCTTGGCTGTTGACTTGGGAGCTGCTTTTGACCTAGAAGCCCTCGGTTTCGGCTTCGAAGCTTTTCTCTTTCCTTTGCCTGTAGCGCTCGCACCTTGCTGCGAATCGTCGTCTGCGCCCTTCTTCTGCTTTTTCTTCGGCATGTCCTCATCTGCCTCCACGCCGACTAGCATGCTCTGCAGTTCCGCCTCCAGCATGGAGATCTGCTGGGGCTCCTTGCGCGGCAGCTCTCGACGGCGGCGCTTGCGAGAAGCTTCGGAGTTGGCATTGCCGAAACCTTCGTCAGCAGAAGACTCGCCGTGTTCGTCGTCCTTGCCAAACTCAGGATGTACGTCGGGAAACAGATCAGGCTCGCCTTCTTGATCTTCTTGGGCTTTCAAAAGATCTCGAGCTCGTTTCAGGCGCCGAGCGTCTTCAGCACCCTTCACCTTCATCCACTCAACATCTTGTCTGAACGGTAAGGATCCGCCGTTCTTACGCTTCAACTCGATGTAATGCCGGGCTTGCCGCTGGAACTCTGCGAGGGCCTGCCTGTCGGCCATTTCGTCTTCATCAACAGCAGGCGCCGAAGTAGAGGACGAAGGTGTGATAGACGACATGACTGCCTCCAAATAAGCCTCATTGTCGGGATCCACGTTGTATCGGGGACGTTGCTTGTTGGCGGCGCTCTTCTTGTCTTGAAGTCGCTTCTGCATGTTACGGATCTTTGCGTATGTGGAGTTGCCTGCTACCATCGCCGTCCTGAGCAGAGGAGGCGCCGTGTTAGTAGGAGTCGTTGGGGTTGGAATTGCCGGAGTTGCTCGATCAGACACGAAGAGCGCATCTTCCTCAGGCTGCTCGCCTCCGGCATGGGCTTGCTGAGCACCGAAACTGGATCCTGTCTGCCTTCGCAGTGCGTTCGCGCTGCCCTCATTATGAGCGTCATTCTCATCATCGATATGAGCTTGGTGAACGCCGAAACCTGACCCTGTCTGGCTTCGAAGTGGGAGTGCGTCGATATCGTCCTGGGCGTCCTGCATAGGATCTGCTCCATTCTGCTGCTCGGGCATCTCGCTGGGGCGGTAGTTGGCAAGCTCTTCGGAACCGAACCTTGTGTCGTTCATGATATCATCGTCGCGTCCCTCGGTCTCCTCACCGTGGTTCGTGGCGCGAGTCATGGAAGGCGGGCCTGCAGGAAGATCATCCGCTTGCTCGACAGTTTGCTCGACAGTCTCTTGCTCGATAGTCTCTCGCATCATCTCTTCAATATCTTCGTCGTCCAGGCCCTCCTCGTCGTCCAGGCCCATCTCCTCGTCCTCGTTCCCAGCGGAGGCATCTTGGCGACCTATCTGTGGGCTGGTCTCTCGAACATCCGCCTGAACATCCTCCATGGGCTGATCTTGCTCTTCAACTTGGTTGGCTTGGTTAGACTCTTGATTGTCGTCGTCGATGTCGCCTTGGGCACCCCCTAGCATGTTTGCGTTGCTGGGCGGGGCGAACTCGTCCTGGTCGTTGTGCGATTTATCACCGGACAGATCGTCGTCGTCACCGGGCAAGCCGTAGACAGACATCTTCTCATTCTCGTCGCCGACTGGAGCGGTGTTCTTGACGGGCTCCTCAATGGGAGGTCGATCTTCGGTGCCACCCATGTCGACGTTGGTGTTCTCAGGCTCGGTCATAGTGGACCCGTGGTCGTTAGTCATGTGCTTGATGAAGTCTCAATGCTTTGAAGATATCCAGCATACCTGATCACGATGGAGTGTGGTGAGACTTGGGAAACGTTGGACCGCAGATTCGGGGGACGGATTGATGGGGCGAGTTGTTAGGCTGAGGAGTGGTTGCTGAATCGGGACGTCGAGGCCACCAAGCAAAGAGCTTAAAGCTGCTCAGCCAAAGGTGAGGCAAGGCTCGCGCAACCGCCAGACAAGCCTTACGATACACTGATGCTGTTGGAGCTCACAGGAGTAGTTGTCAAGTGCAATTGACGAAGTAAACAACTTTATAGATGTCGTTGAAGGTCAGAAAGCCGTTGTCGTAGTGTAGTAGTGTGGTATAAGAAAGACCGTGGTGGAAAGGCGCGGGCAGTCTTTATGTGTGCAAGAGGGCTGGCTGTCGATAGCAAACGGCGCGAGATCAAGGTGAGAGACGTGGAATCCGTGGTCACCAAGACCTGGCACAGATCGAAGTGAGAGGCAGCACATGGCGAAGGTTCGGTCGCGGGCCCCTTCGCAGCTCTATGGAGTGTATCGGGGTGCTCCTGGCATACTCATAAAGAGACGGTGGCACGGGTGAAGAAGTGGTGTATCTAGACAGGAACGCGGTTGGCCAACTTGCATTCGGATGATTAGTGGTGGTTTTGTAGTGGGTTGGGGATACTCACGAGCCGATGAGGAAGGTTGTTGTTTTGCCGAACGTCACCACAGCATTTTGGGAAGCCGCGCTCATGCCACTTCGACCTCCGTTGACTAAAACACAGCTCAACACTTCACGAACGAAAAGGAAATTAAAATGTATATTGATGAGCCAGAAAACATTACAAGACCCAATATACACAATTGTGGGGTATCTGCAAAACATATACATGAAGGAGCTTAGACTTCTCCCCGCTCTCCGCAAAGAACCGCACTGACACAAGGAAAAGTCGTAATTCGTCGTCTCTAGCACTCCTCGCTCTGGATGTTCGGGTAGAACCACGCCGCAATAGCAATGATAACATACGACGCCATAAGCAAGACGCCCTCGAGCCAGTCTGTATCCAGTCAGTAGCCATTCCCACATCAAAGCAGCGTAGATAGTACTTACGAGACTTGCCGTCCTGAATGAGGTAGTTAACCAAGATAATGGACACAAAAAGGGTCGCAATCTGGAACGTGTCGAAATACAGCGTCATGCAATCTTTGCCCAGGATCCAGCCGAGAATGACGATGAGCGGGAAGACTAGCAGCGCAATCTGCATGCTGGACCCGACAGCCACACCGATAGACAGATCCATCTTGTCTTTAATAGCGACCGTGACAGCGGTAGCGTGCTCGGCTGCGTTTCCAACGATAGGCAAGAGAATCAGGCCGACGAAGACTTTGCCGATGGCGCCGGTTTCGGTGAGACCGTTGATGCTGTCGACCATGAATTCACCGCAGAAAGCGACCAGAGTGGTGGAGAACGCGAGGGTAGCGAGGGCGCCGACAACAGAGAGAGATGGAGTCTCGAAGTCTTCGTCGTCGTCCTTGTTGTCTGCGTGGTCTTCATCTGGGTTCTTGAACAGCATGTTGGCATTGACGCCGCCGCCAGATGCAGCGGCGGTGCCAGCGCCAATGGCGGCAATGCCACGCGTAGCCTCGCCTTCTGACCTCTTCGACGACTTGCGCTTCTCGACCTTTTGGCTGGGCGCGTTGTACATGGTGACGTGGGTCTTGAGCTGGAAGAGAAGGTAGCATCCGTAGACGAACAGCAGGATAACGGCGGTTCCGCGCGAGAGCTCTTGATTCCTTTTCGCGTCACCGTTGGTGTCGTTATCCTCGGCAATGCTGTTGTGGAAGACGGTAGGAATGATTAGAGACCCAATTGAGAGCGCAAGCATAGCCGCCGCGGTCTGCGCAACGGTAATGTTGAAGAATTGCTCCGTACGATGGACTCCTCCGAGGAAGAAAGACATGCCGAGGACGAGGAGCAGATTAGATAACATGCTACCAATCAGCGAGGTTTTGACGATAGTGATTTCGTTCTTGATCAAAGCTTGGACGGAAACGATGAGTTCGACCGCATTGCCAAAGGTCGCGTTCAGCAATCCACCAAGCGTCTCGCCGACTCGAATAGCTAGCTCTTCGGTCGCAGTACTCAGCATGGCGGCAAGCGGTATAATAGCGATGAAGTTGAGGGTAAAGATGATGTAAGGCTTGAGATGTTCCTTCTCGCCGGTCTCTGGATTGGTCTTCTTGATGTAGAAGACGGCAAAGCCAATAGGCACAAAGATAAGTAGCACGTTAATCCACGAGAAGAAGACGAAGCGGAGCTGTTGGCCGATCGGAATCTTCCTCTTGTGTGCACGTTTCTTCCTCTCCTCGAGAGACAGCTGATCCGAGTCGATTTGAGTGAGCTCGCTACCCTCACCGCTATCTTGATGGTCTTTCCGGAATACGCCCTTGAATCTGGCCCGCTTCGTCACGCCATTGGTGTGGCCATTGGCATTCTCGGGAATCGTGCTGTCGGTGGAGTCCTTGGTATTGGTGTCCATCATGGGAGTGGCATCCTTTTCAGTGGAGGAGCCAGGGACCGCGTTGAAGTCATGGTGTGATGTAGACGCCGGCTCCGTGTTGTGATGGTGTTGACCTCCGAACTCCTTCTCAGCAGCTCTGCTGTTGTCCAGTCTCTGTTGCTCTTCAATGGTAGGGACGGCGGCCTCGGAACGTGTCGATCTGTGGTGGTGCGGTCGGTTCTCAGGATCGATGGGCGCTTCCCTTGACCGTACTCGGGCGAACGGGTTGTAATTTATGGCACCAGCATCGCCTTGCTGCGACGCAGCGCGATGCGCCTTTCTCCGAATGGCATCTATATTCATGATGTTAGGCCGGTCATACTAGAGTCGTAGAAAGAAAAAGAGGCAGAGACGGGATGTGATGGATCGGAAATGGTGCTCCACTTACGCATGGTTGTGACGACTAGAGTCTACGGCAACTGCGCCGACTTGATGATCCCAGTGGTAGGGGTTGATTTCGAGTGGGACACTCGCGACAATACTTGTATCTGCTCTTAAGATACTACAATCGCTTGGAACGGATACTAGGGTCGTTCGGAATGGTGTTTAGGGGCGGAAACCGTTGGAATGGGGGCGACGAATGTTTGGCCAAACAAGCGCACTGAGGTCGCAAGAGATCTGGTACAAGGGTGCGCGATGGTTGCGGTACAGATCGTCAGGTACCGTTGCCTTGTGGTTGCCAGGGTAATTGCGCCGATGAAGTGAGGAAAGGAGAAAGCAAGGGACGTGTCGTTGTAATTAAAGCCGGTCGTGTTGTCTCCTGGAGTAGCGGCGCAAGTGCAGTGGCGCAAATCATTCACAGCCACAGCACGAGATTTTCAGACGCGACAGAAAAGGCTCGATTGTCGAGAGGCGGAGCAGCAAGCGCAGGCGAATTGCTCACGGTAGATACGAATGGCAGATCTGGCTTCTATGATGGTGGTTGATATGCTCCACTGGATCAAGCTCACGTCACTATCATACAAGCCCAGATCAAGCTGGCTTGGAGAGGCTTGAGTGGCCTTGGAACCGCGGCGAGACCTGGGCGATGACGATGGCTCTGTGCGCCCAAGTTCTGATTGGTACACGCTGAAACGATGCGCTGTTTCCAGCGGGGACAACAAATTCCGCGAGATTTGTATGGTCGCTTGTGGAGTATTTCCTTGCTTCGTTGTGTTCTGATGAGCAGACTTCATGCGCATCTCGGGCCTTCAAGACGCACGCTGTAGATCATCAGATGCATCGCCATCAAACACACGTACAATTTAGAACCTTCACTGCGCGTCGAATGCCTTCGAGTGCACGTAAGCTTCGTTCATTTGGCATTTCCGAAAGGATGACAGAATCGATACGAAGGTCTTCGTACTAAGTGAGATACATGTGTTGTTCTATGCGAATGCGAGAATAGATCCCACCAAATCATAAGCTTACCACCTAGTCCCATGATGCGGTTTAGCTTCACCGCATCAGCAACTCTGAACTCAGAGAGCTGCAAGGCACTTAGACCCTGCAGTCAGATCTCCCGGGATGACGTGTTAGGCTTTACGCTGTATCTGCATCGTAGTATGCCTCTTTGAGCGCCTGTTTACGAGCCTCTGGGTTTCTGATTCGCCAAATAAGTTGTTCTTTTCGTAGAACAATTCATTGATATACACATCCACACTAGGAATCTAGAAAGCATATTTCCATGTTCGTTAAGGTAACGCACTATCGCGCCATCTCTGCCAAAGCCATGAGATCGAGTCAAAACGAAGCAAGTGTCTCAAAGCCACACAAGTTTCTTCCTTCGTTGTACATTTCGCAACTCACTCCAATCATGCCCTGCGGACTGAGAATAGCCCAGCAGGACAGCATTTGAACACTTGCTTTCCTGCTTTATCTCACGCTCAACACTGCATGATCTTGTGGTCGATAACATAACATCTGTTGAGGTAACGCATATTACCAACCAAGTACCATGCCCTTGCATTCATAGTCCCTAACGCCATCCAACCGAGTCAAGAACAAGCAGGAGATCCAAAACACCATAGCAGAACGACACACAGTCTCCAGCCTGCAACTGTCCCCAAATGGCGATGCCCTCACGGACCCTGCACCTTGTTATCCCCCTTAATAACATCCGCATACGTCGGCGGCGCTCCCTGCGACCCCTCACCCTCCCCCGCCTCCACAGGCCCAGCTACACTCTTCTTCCCCGCCCCAGCCCCATTCCCCCTCTGTCCCCCAAAGCTCCCCACCCCACCACTCTGCTGCCCCGGAAACTGTCCGCCAGCAGGCTGACTACCCCCCACAGTGCCATAACTCGGCTGAGGCTCGTGCGACACGACGTAGTACGTTGTTCCGCCGCGCTCGCGGTCGGGCACTTGCTGGTAGTGCTCGTATGTCTCGGGGTTCTGCAGGATGATGTACCAGGCGTGTAGGAGGCCGGGGAGGAAGCCGAGGCAGCAGAGGGCGATGTTGATGAGGGAGTCGGCGCCGCAGATGCCTTTCTTGACCCAGACTGTTGTGTGTGTTAGTGACGAGGCCTTTTGAGACGTATGTTGTTGCTAGCTGAGAGCAAAAGATACGCGGGTCAAGAGAGCGAGAAGCCCGTAACGTGAGACTATTCAAAATAGACCCTCGCGGAAGACTTCTTGCCGCTCCATCCTTCAATCTAATGATAGCCTTGTCTTGTGCGCTCGTAACTGAGCAGAAGCAGGAGGAACCTGGGGCAGGCTGTGGGTGCAAACGTACCTCCAATAGGCGGAAACAGCACCGCAAGCAACATAAGGAAGCAGTCCGTGCCGCACATCTTGACGATTCTCACGAGTATAATGTATTTGATAGAAGAGAAGTGTGCGCGGT
>Ga0265780_10002636_pt1 | contig 24142 bp, 19 predicted proteins | sample P1T30metagenome_FD_192432 | JGI IMG/M metagenome (GOLD analysis project Ga0265780, IMG submission 192432) | Plant litter microbial communities from East Loma Ridge, Irvine, California - P1 T30 | ecosystem: Environmental > Terrestrial > Plant litter > Unclassified | place: USA: California... | reverse complement strand
TCCAAGCCAGCGCGCCACCATTACCGCCACCAGTACCAGATACGAAGTTGCCGCCCGGAGCGATGATCACGCCATGCACGAAGTACACATTGGCCGGACAGGTCCAGAAATACGTACCGGGACCGGAAATCTCGTACTGTCCTGTGGGAGTGGGGCGTGCTACAGCGCAATTAGCCGCGAACATCAGGCGTTCCTCCCGCCGTCTTTGCCCACGGTCTTGAAATGCATACAGTTGAACAGGTACTGATCGATCTTTCCGACCACGGATGTAGCGACAGGAGTCGAGCCACCAACCCACGAACCGCCACCAGTACCGAACACAAAGGTGACGGTATGACCAGTTGCGCCGTACTTGATGTTCACGCCGTAGCTGCGACCCGCCTCGTAGGCCGGCAGGTTGATCGTCAGATTGCCCGCCGTGGTGATGTCAAAGATGGTGCCTTCACTGGGCACAATGTTGATCGTGCCGGAGACACCTGACAGAAGTTGCGTCGTCTCTTTGTAGCCGGTGATCGTCGGGTTGTTCAGCGTGCTCAGGTCCGACAGCATCGCTACCGTGCCGTTTTTGTCGGGCAGTTGGTACGTGCGCACGGCAGTATTGGCGTGCCCCAGGATTGAAAGAAGCGCACTGTCAGAGTGCGGCAGCAGCAACTGCTTGGACGCGTTCAGCCCTGCGTAACCGCTGGCTGCGTTTTTGTTCGCAACCGCTTCCGCCAGCGCCGCCGAATTATTGAGTTTGTTTATGGCCGCGGTGAATGTATCGCTGGCGAGAACCGGCGCCGTTGGTCCGCTGGACAATGTACCGACCCGCGTCGCCTGTACGCTTCCTTCGAAATACGTCCAGACGCGATCACCGCGCAGGTAGTAGGCGCTACTACTGGTGCCAAGAGCAGGCTCTTTTGCCGCAATAGCAGCGGTCGTGCTGGCATCGGCTGGCACGGTAATGCTTTGCGAGCCATTGAAGGAAACGCCATTGATTGTCACCGAGCCATTCAGACGAGAGGCGGTCGAAGCGTTGCCAAGCAGATTACCCTGCAAGTCGCCTACCATCATGTAATTGAACGTCGCCTTGCCAGTCTTGAAGTCGAGCGTCATGGCGACATCGCTGTTCAAGGCGTTGTCGAATACCATTTTGCCCAGGCCCGCGTTTCGCATGCGCGGCGTGTAGGTGCCGTCCGGCAGAGTGACGCCGAAGCCGCTTGCGAAACCAAGCGAGCCGGTCATCTGGGCCGAGCCATCGAGCGGCACTTTGTCAGCACCACCCGGCAGGGTAATGTCCTGCGTGCCGTCGAAGGCGACGCCATTGATCAGACGGGCGGTCTCCAGTTTCGTAGCGGTCGACGCATTGCCATACAGAAGCGCACGACCGGTGCCTTTCGGCTGCAGCAGAAGATCGATATTGGCGTCGGAACCATCGGCGTACACGGATACGCCGGCGCCGGAAAGCGAAGCCTTGGTATTGACGTAGTTGACCGCATTGACCACGGTCTGAACGACAAGCTGCGACGCAAGGCCGTTCTTGAAGTTGAATTTGCCGGTGCCCTTGCCGATAAAGTCCATGCCGGCGTTTGTCGAGCTTCCGTCCACCCGAAGCGCGGCAACTCCTGATCCGCCTGATGCAGTCAGATAGCTGTTTGCCTGACTGTCGAAAACACCTACGGCAAAATGGATCGTGCTGCCAGCAGAGAACTGGTGAGCGCCTTGACCGTTCGTCACATAGTTAATGCCGGTATTTGAGCCGCCTTCTACCGCGAGCTTCGGAAAATCGCCGCTGGGCGAATTGATGATCTTGAGGCAATTCGCCGGATTTGTCACGCCTGTCAAACGCAGGATGGGGTTTCCGCCGCCGTCATAGAAATTCAAGACGCCGCGACCCTTTGCGACAAACGACATGCCAATATCGGCATCGGCACCGACAGCTTGTAGCTTGGGCGCGCTTCCGGTCGCGCCATTGGTCGCACTAAGGTAATTCACCGCATTCGACACGGTATCGAGGCGGAACATGGACGCCCCTGCGCCATTGGCAAAGTTGTACCCGCCGACGCCCTTTACTCCGAAATACATACCCACGTTGGCGTCAGCACCCGAGGCGATCAGGGCGGGGGCCACGCCGGTAGCGCCGCCCTGCAAGGTCGCATAGTTCACGCCGTTGGCGATAAAGCTGGTCGCGGCGTACACAACCTTACCGGAGAAATCTTGTGCAGAGTTGCCCGCGACATTCGCCTTTTGCGACAAGTCCGGCTTGCCCTTGATGAAGTCCTTCTTCGTGCTGTCGGTTTGTGCCCAGTCGGATTGAATCTGGCCACCGGTTGCCGTTTGGGCCGCGGCTTGCGCGACTTCAGCCCAGTCTTCGGCGGTGTCGCGCGCAGCTTCTGCCGCGGTCTTTGCGGTGCCGGCGGTGGTCGCGGACGTCGCTGCCGAAGTTGCGGAATTTCCGGCCGCGGTGGCACTTCCGGCGGCATCACTGGCTTTCTGGGTTGCGGTTTGCGCCGCGGTCGTGGCGTCGCTGGCTTTCTGGGTTGCGGTTTGCGCCGCGGTGCTTGCCGTGCCTTGCGAGATTGCAGCCGCGTCCGCGCTGGCGTCAGCAATGACTGCCGAGTCGCTGGCCTGCAGCGCGTATTCCTTGGCCGAATAACCCTGGCCGGCAACGACTTCACTGCCGGTTTTGGTGGCCCAGTTCTTGGCCAGGGTGGCGCTGGTCGATGCATCGTTCGCGTAGTAGCGCGCGCCATACAGGCCACCAGAGACCACGGTGAGGGAAGTGGACCAGTTGTTTGCCAGGGTTGCGCTGGCGCCGGCGTCGGTCGCATACTTCTTTGCACCATAGCTGGTGCCGTCGATCAGGCTGGTGCTGGTTGCCCATTTCTGCGCATCTTGCACCGCCGTGGCCACCGTTGCGGCAACAGCGGCGGTTGCGAGGGCATGGTATTTGGCGCTGTAATTGGTGCCGTCGACAGTACCGCTTGCCTGGCTTGCCCATTTCTGCGACAGGTCGCGCGCCGTCAGGGTTTCGGTACGCCAGCCGGAAATTTCGGTACGCCAGCCGGAGACGTTTGCATTCCAGTCGCGTACATCGGTCCAGTACTGAGTGTACTGCGCCAGACCGCCAGGCGAAACGGAGTTGACCATGTCCTGAATGCGGTACATGGCTTGGGAAAAGATGGCCGCCGTGCCCACGTCGCCTTGCGCGATGGTGGGGATCATGTCCGGGTAGGTGACGTCGACGGCGAATACGCCTGACGCCAAGGCGCTGGTTGCACCTTTGTAGACGCCGGTAAGGGTGACGATGGTGTTGGTGCCATCGAAAACGCTATCCTGGGCGATCGTGTAAGGCACAAGCTCGCCCTCGACCAGAAAAACATGATTGCGCTTGATGCGCGCAGTCAGATCGCCACCACTGACGGTGACGACCTGGCTGTTGTTCGTGACGGAGCAGGTTTTCTTAATTTGTGCCATGACCAACCCTAGAAAAGTTGGCCATGAGCATACCATAAGTCAGTGATGACTTACAATCGAGCGACCCCTTCCAGGGCCGCAATGCGTTCGCCTTGCGCTTTTACCACGGCGCTTAACTCCTGCACCGCCTTGATCAAGGGCGCAATCAGTTCTTCGTAGCGCAAAAACTGTTGCGAATTTTCATCGGCCGGATTGTCCATACCCCAAAACGCCGCGTCTTCGATGCCGTGGCTGGTCATGGCCTGCTTCACTTCTTGCGCGATCAAGCCATGGTGCGGCCTTGCGCCGGTAATCTCGGTCACGGTATAAGGCAGCGGTTTCGGGCCGACAAAAGGCACTTCATCCTTGATGTCGACTTCGTCTTGCTTCAGGTCGTTGACGATGCGTTTTGAAATGCGTTGGCGATACGTTACCGGGCGCAGGCTTTCGATAAACGACAGGCCGACAGTGGTGTCTTTGATGTCGGTCTTGGTGCGCTCATCGGAAGTGACAATGGTCGAAGAGGCGGCATAAACTTCCGTCCATCGTTGGCCGGTGTAGCCGAGCGACCAGGCGTTATCGTTTGCGGGAACAAGGGTGCGAAGCCAATTCGTTCCGCCGCCGTTTTGAACAATGCCGTTCGACCCGGAGGCAATCGTGATCGCATTGCCGGACGAAGAACTGACGTCGAGGCCGCCGCTGCCGCCGCTGATGCTGGCCCCGCGCGCGCCACTGATGATGGCTCCGAAGTTGCTTGAGTTGGAGACACTGATGCCCGCATTGCCGCTGTTGGCGTAATTGATGCCAATGGCTGCTGCCGAACCACCGCCGCCAATTTGCGCCGACATGGTGCCGTTGTAGTAGACCTTGATGTTATTGCCGGCCGCTTCATTGATGACGACGCGGGTCGAGCCGGTGGACGTCTGAATCGTCTGACCGGTCAGTGTTCCCGCAGTAACCTTGTCGGCGCTGATGGTGCCGGCGTAAATGACGCCCGCCGCCAGTGTGCCGACGCCAATCTCGTCTGCATAAACGCGGTTGGCGAACGCCAGGTTGCCAAGGTTGTTCACCTGCGTCGAGGCGTCCACTTTACTGATGGTCGCCAGCGCCCCCAGGCCGGTGATATTGGCAACCGAAAGCTTGTTGATGATGTTGGCGGTGGCAAGGTCGAAGACGCCAATGTCACCGGTCGTCATCAGCTTTGCCTGCGCCTGCGCCGGACCGGTGAATGGACCATCGGTACGATTCCACTCATTGACGGTGCGAATCCAGAAGTAGCGCGAAGCGGTGTCTGGCGCCAGGTAGCTGTAGAAATTGCCGCCAACCGTCGTCACGAGCGAGGCGCTTTCTACGTCATTGATCGTATTGACCCAGATTTGCGCGGCCCGATAGCCGGTATCGTTGATTGGCAGCGTCCAGGACAAGTCGATGGTCTTGACGTTGTTTGGCACTGCTTTCAAGTTGCTAAGCTGCGTGCCGTTGGCTGGTCGGATATCAATTCGCATTGAAGCTCACCGTGAAGTCGAGGAAGGTTTGGAAGGACACTTTGACGCTGTAGATGCCGCGCACCGTCGTGGTCAGTATCAGCTGACCGTCAGTGATGATGCCGTCTGGTGGCTGCACCAGCCCCAGGTTGGCAGGCAGGTAGATGTCATACGCTGCGCCATTGGGCACCGGGGAAATGACGATGGTATCGACGCCGTTGGCGGTTATCGCCGTCTTGTTGACGGAAGTCGCGGTGCCGTTGACCTGCATGTTTTGCCGCGGCAGCGTGCTCGGGTCAATGCCGATCGGATTGACATCGATGATTTCGTTGGCCGGATCACTGCCGACCAGCGTCACACTGGTGCCGGGCTTGCTGCCCTGCAGACGCGCCGACGCTTCGGTCAGCGCCGTACCGGTACGCAAAATCGCGCCGGTGGTGGTGTCGTAGACGGTATATTGAATGCTCATTTTTTTACGCCCATCATGAAAAGATCGCAGTAGCCTTGAATGACGTCCGAGTGTGCGGACCACTTCACTTCAACGTGGTGAGTGCCGGCCGAAAGACCGGCAATGACCGACAGGACCGGCGCGTCGTTCGCCTGGCGGCCCATGATCACGCGGTACGGGCCGAGACCGTCGATCCATACCTGGAAGGCCCAGAAGCGGTCGTTCTTGGCAAAACCCTGCGCGCCGGTGACGAGGATGTAGACCATGCCGGCCTGGTCGAGATTGATCCAGCCTTCGTTGATGACGTCCCAGACGTTTTCGCCACGACCGCGCTTGGCACGATCGGGGGAGGACGACACGATCGGGACCGTGACCGCTTCGCCCTGAATCTTCAGGCTGTTGATCTGCGCGTTGCCGATCATGGCGCTGGAAATGCTGGCGTCACCGATCAGGGCATTCGACATGATCACGCGCGGGATGCCGTTGACCTTGCCGATGGTGAACGGCTTGACGCCCGGGGCACCCGGCATGACCACGCCGAACTTGTCAGCATTGATGATGAACTCGGACGTCGTCTCACCGGCGCCGTTGCTGTACGACGCCAGGCCGAAGCCCGATACATAACCGTTGTTGTCGATCTTGACCGTGTACTGGCCCTTCAGGCCATCTACTGCATTGGCCTGGGTCTGGTACGCCTGTTCGATGGTCACGCCGCCGATGTTATTCAGGCGCGAAGTGACCTGATACAGCGACTTGGCCGCGGCCGATGCACTGGTTGCCGATACATCGTTCAGTGCATTGATCGATGCCATTGCCGCCGGCAGGCCCGTCTTGGCATCGTTGACCTGGGCCTTGACGGTGTGTAGTTCGCGCGCAGCGGCAGAATTGGACGTGGCCGACACGTCGTTGATGTCCGCAATGGCCGCCAGAGCCACTGGAAGACCGCTGGGGCCGTTGAACACGGCATCGCGCAGGTATTTCACACGTGCGTTCACACTGCCCGCCACGAACTCGTTGGCGTCGATCAGGTTGATGCGCCCCTGCAGTTCGGGAATGAGCTTGGAGTCACCAAGCACACCGTCAGCGATCGCTTCCACGTTCAGGTTGGTGGTCTTGAAGCTCTTGACGCCGGTCGGGATCAGTTCGCTGGCGCCAAATGCGTCGTAGGCGGCGATGCGGTAGTAATAATTCGCCGCGAACATCAGCTGCGACAGCACCATCGACGTATCCGGGCCTTTGTAGACCAGATAAGCGTCATCGGGAATCTGCGGCGCCAGGTTCGATTGGTTCTGCGACAGCCACACCATAGCGCCGGCGAAGTCCGGGTCTTCCGAATGCGTGTAGGACAGGGTTGCCGATTCAAACGTCGGGGCGACACTGGTGGCAACGATGCGCGGCGCCGGGTTGCTTGCTTCCAGAACAGCCGGCTCGCCAAGATTGTTGAAGGTGTCGCGCATGCGCACTTCGAACACCAGATGGCGCGACAGGCCATCCGAGAAATTCTTGTCGTAGATGTAGACATAGCTATTGTCCGTCGTGTACTCGGTGCGGCGCAGTGTCTTGCCGTCCTGGTTGAACACCTTGATCTGGTAGTCCTTGAAGTGCGGATCGAGCGCACCGGCATCGCCGCCGGACGGTTCGGAGCCGAATTCGTAGGAGTGCGTGGTCGAGTTGTAGCGCCAGTTGATCTTGCAGTCGCGACCCGCCCAGACAAAGCCGGCGCCGCTCGGGGTGCCCACTTCGACCTGCGGTTCGCCAATGACGGTGTAGGTGGCGACAGGTGCGCTTTCGTACTGGCTGCGTTTGCCGAAGATGTCGAACGCCACGATGCGCACCTTGAGTACGTCGCCGCGCGTGGCTTGAATTACGGCGCTGGTGCGGTTCTTGACTTCGCTGATCTTCTCGGCGGGCGCACCGTTCTTTTCGACGTACACGTCCGCGCCGGCGTACAGGCCAACCACCGATGGCGCCCAGGAGGCGACGACGCTGGTGGCGATGCTTTCGCCAGCGATGTAGGTCTCTTCGTACACAGCCAGGCTGCCGACAGGTCCGATCGGCGTGTTCGGGTTGGTCACGACCGGCGTGTTGCTGCCATAACGCGTGTAGTCGTAGACTTCTTCGCGGTATTCGATGGCGGTGATGTCACGACGGTATTCGGTATCCCCGGTGATCGACTTGATGCGGAAGGGCTTTTTGACCTTCTGCGCTTCGCCAAACATCCAGTTGGAGAACTGCGGCGGTACGTCGCTCAGCGGCATCTGCAGCTTGACCGTTTCGCTGGTGCCGGCGGTGGCCACGACCGCATGTTCTTCGATCACATCGGTATCCCACAGCGAATATTCCTGGCCCGGGGCGATGCCGGTCGAGTCCTGGACGATGACGCCGCCGGCGAACGTGGCGTCGATACCGACGTCGCGTCCCGCTACCTGCATACGCTTGACGCTCAGGCTGTTCGGATCGACGCCTTGCAGGCTGATGCTGTTACCGATGACGCGCGTGACAGTACCGGTCGAACGACGCACGGCATCACGCTGAATCAGCAGGCTGTAGGTCTTCCCGGTCGCCATCGTGACAGGGCGGTCAAGCTGCATGATCGACGTGGTGGACCCGCTGTTGAAGCGACCGGCTTGCGCCCAGTCGGTCAAGTCGGTCTGTACCAGAATCAGATCGCCCACGCGGCAGGCGATCGCCTCCAGCGGCGCGCCGAAGGTGATGGTCTTGAGGATGAAACGGTTCAGGTTCAGCTGGAATTGCGCTTCACGGTAGGCCTTTTCGTAGTCGACCACGCCATACAACGTGACGGCGCTGTTGCGCTGCGGCGCACCGGCGGCCAATGCCGCGGGGTCGTAGACCTTGATGGTGCGCTGCTTGTACTTGTCGGTCCGGTCGAAGAAGGTGATGTCGACTTCGTTGGCACGGTCGGCGGTGCCGAGCCAGGTTTCCTTGTACGAGTTCTGGATCATGTTCGCCACCGAGAACATCATGACCGGCGCGGACGGCTTTTCGGTGATGACGCTGTAGCGCGTACCGGACGGCACCAGCTGGCTATGACCGACGCGCAGCACCATCTGGCAGGCATCCCAGACGTTCGTCTCGGTTTCGATCGGACCATTCCAGGTCAGGTCTGCCAGTTCGCAGTATTGGGCGAACTCGTGAAAATCCACCAGGTCCAGGCGGGCAGTGGGCATGCCGCCGCCGTAGCGTTGATTGGTCAGAATGTCCCAGACGATCCAGGCCGGATTGCTCGATGCATCGACGCCCCAGTTGCTGCCGTCGTAGACGCTGACGATCTTGCCGCCATTGAGGAAGGTGACGTTCGGTACGCCAGAAAGCTGGTCGGTCATCTTGACCTTGAGAGCGATCAGCGCCGTGTTCGGATACGACATGTCTTCCAGCGTGATTTCATTCACGTCCGCCAGGTAGATTTCGTCGATGATGTTGTCCTTAGTGGACTTGGCGCCGACGCGACGAACCCGAATTTCATAATTGACGTTATCGAGCTTGTCAGTGGTGTAGGAGCGGCGCACGGCGCTGCGCTTTTCACCAGTGATGCGCACGCCGCCAGAATATACTGGATAGCGCGCCGAATAGGTGCCGTCACCGTTGTCGATGGTCGGTCCGGTGCCGTTGAGGTACGCGCGCGTGGCAACGTCTTCAATCATGCCGCCGAAGCCGCTCCAGTTGCCGTCGACCGTGCGGGTAGCGGTTTCCCATGCGATGATGTCGGTGGCGACCGGGAGACTTGCCCAGACCGATTCGCCAACCTTGCGGTATTCGATGTCGATATCGACCGAGTGCGATTTCGTGCCACCGCTCTTGGTGTCGATTTCACCCAGGCCAGAGGGCGCGGTAAAGTCCAGACGCAGCTTGTCCACCGGCTTGGTCGTGGTCGAGTAGAACCAGTCCGTCGTCAGCTTCTGGCCCTTGTTGATGGCAGTGACGGTATCGTTAAACCACGGCACGACAGTCTGGTTGGCCAAGCCCAGGCGGGTCTGGACTTCGACGTCATGGTAGTCCGTGATCGGATTGTCGTTGATTTCGATGTCGGTGATCGACGCGACCGGACCTTCGCCTGCCGAAATGAGCATGAACAGGGTCTGGTTGTCGTCGCCATCGGTGGTCGTGTACAGCCCCAGGATATTGCCGGCGGTACGGAATTTCCCATAGCAGACCGGCACTGGAATGCCTTCGACCGATGTGTTCTTGGCGCCGTCGATGCCGTACGACGACTTGACGTCTTGCGCCGTGTTGGTCGGCACGGAAGGGGCGAAGATGGTATTGACCAGCAGCGAACCGGCGACGGCAAAACCGGCCGATACCATCATGCCGGTTGTGGTCAAGGCGCCTGCTGCAGTTACTGTGGCCATGCCGAATGCGCCATTCAGACCGGCCGCCAGATACGGTGCAGCGACAGCGACGGCGATCATGGCGACCATGGCGAGAATACTCTTGCCGCCACCGCCGCCGGCGGGGATCGGGCAAAGAACGATATTGTCGGTCTTGCCCAAGTAGGTGCGGGCGAAGTCTTCGCGCTGCACGATGCGGCCCGATACCGACAGGACGATCGGGTCTTTTTCCGTCAGCGGGAAGTAATCGGCCAGGGTCTTCTTGCCGCCCCATACCAGTTCGGTGCGCTCCTGCTGGCGCGGGTCGAATGGATTCAAAATCCGAATGACCGGGATCAGGTGACGCTTGGCTTTACGCTGCTTTTTGTCCGACATATTCGAAATATCCTAAGATGCGGTGTTCCCAGTCCGAAAGGCGGACGATCGACACGCCGCCCGAGTCTTCCCAGGCGTGAATCATGAAGTGCGAGCCGAACACATAGCCCACGTGCGCGGCATACCGGCCAACGCGAATAAAAGCAATGGCGCCGTGACGCTTTTCGATCTGACGCCACTGCGGCAGGCTGGCGGTCATCATGGCCATGATGGTCGGCTGGTCGGTGGCGCAGCCGAAGTCGGGCAGATCGATACCTTCGCGGCGTGCGCACTCCATCACCAAGCCGTAGCAGTCGAGGGCATCGGGACCGCGGCCACCGTATTGAAACGGCACGCCGACCAGGTCGTGAAAGTCACCCATAGCGCGTGTCACGCGAGTTGATGCCGGGGTAGGCGCCGAAGTGCACAACGTTCTGGTGGGCGGCGCAGCCATTCGGGCCTTTCAGCGACAGGTCGCAGCTTGGCATCGCACCGGTATAGCCGCATTCGGCACCCTTGTAGCGCCACTGGCAGTAATCCTTGGTCTGGCGCCGGCGTGGGAAGGCTTTGGTGATGTTGTTTTCGGCGCCCAGCGTGAACGTGCAGACGTAGTTGGCCGTTTCTGCTGCCGTCACCTGAAAGAATTCGATCACTTCCGGGCTTTGCTGCAAATTGCCGGCGTTGACAACCAGCACCGATACGGCGAAACCAACCCCGCCGCCGTAATCCTGCATTTTCTTCTGTACTGCCAGCGAATAGTCATTGATCGACAGCGAGATTTCCGATTGCGCGCCGGCTTCGGACTTGAGACTGATGTCAAATGCCGCGGCGACGTAGGCGTTGCCGTTGTAGGTAATGTCCTCGGCATTGCGCACCAGATGGATTTTCTCCACGCTGGTGAGCGTTGCCGGATCGATCACGTCGATATCGAGCAGAATCAGCCAGGGAACTTCGGAAGAAAGCCGGTTCTTCTCGATGATGCTGGCGACGGAAAGAGAGGTAGTCATGCGGCGATTATACGTTAGTCACCGCTGACTTATCAATCATGCCTGCTGGAGTTGAAAGCTGACGTCCCACAGCTTGGTGATGCCGATGCCGACATAGTTGAAGGAAAATTCACCTTCGAAGCGAACCTGCCAGACCTTTCCGTCAACCGGGTCGGTCCAGTCGAAGATCACGCTGGCCCCGCCGACGCGCTCGTAAAACGCCTCCAGGGTCTTGCGATCGGCATCCGAAATCGCCTTGAAGCCGGTCGAAAAGGTTTTGCGCGGCTTGCGGGTATGGCGTGCACGCGAAGCGACGTACCCGCCTTCAAGCTCACTCTTGATGGCCACATCTTCGGTCTTGATGCCGAATTTGGTGGAGTCCTGGCCGCCGTTCGTCAGCGCCAGGGTGGGGAATACCGGATTTGCCATTTTAGCCGCCTTTCATCGCGTCTTTCATGCCCGAGCGGAACGACCCGGGCTGGGATGCGGCCGACAGCACCACATCGAGAATCATCTGCTTGCCATCGAAGCGTGCCGCGCCTTGCTGGGCGTTGACCGGCGTCGACGTCTGGTTGATGACGTTGACTTGAACATTGGCGCCTTGCTGGGCGCCGCCGCGCATTGTGACCGGGATCGAACGACCGTCCGGCAGCGGGACGTAGGCTTCGGGGCCGGCTTCGCCGTACATGGCCAGCTGCGGGCTGTTGGCGATGCCACCATTGGCATACTTGCGCAGCTGCAGCGGACCCATGCTGGTCATGATGCCGCCATCGGCAAACGCCGACAGGAACGGCAGCGATGGCGTTGCCTGCGCCGCGAAGTCGCCGGCGGTGAGCGTGGCGCCGGCGCTACCCGTTGCACCACCGCCGAAGCCGAACAGGCTGCCGATACTACCCAGACCGCCGCCGCTGCCGCCGGTGAGCTTGGCCGCCATCAGCTGCAGGGCCGGGATTACCTGGCTCATGATGGTGCCGGCCATCGTGTTGGTCGCGGTCGTTGCGGTCGTGTCAGCAGTTGCGCGCGCGGTTGCGGCGCTGGCGGCGGTCGTGTCCGCGGTCTGCTTCTGCATGCCGAACACGTTGGTCTTGAGCCAGTCGGTGCCTTGCGTGATCGCGCCGTTGAGCGGGTCGGCCAGGGCTTGTTTCAGCTTGACGTTGGCGATGTCTTGCAGCGTGCCCTTGACGAAGTCACCCACCGCCAGGCGCCCGGTGCCGAGGGTGCTGGTGAGCATGTTGACGAAGCCCTCGCCAGCCTTGCCGCCGATGTCGTCAACTGCCTTGCCGACGTCTTGCCATTCGCGCGCCATCTTGGCGGTGGCCGACTCCAGTTCGCGCGCTTCCTGCTCAGCACGAATCTTGCGACGTTCGCCATAGGTGTCTTCGATCTTGGCTTTTTCACGCTGATACAGTTCGTCGATCGCCAACATTTTTTCGTTGGTTTCGCGCAGCGTGTCGCCATTTTCAACCGATTGCGCCAGGGCGGAATCCCGGCGCGCGGCGTACTGGCGTGCCAGGTTCTTGACGCGCATGTTGTACTCGTCGTCCTCGACCTTTGCAGCCGCGGCCAGACGCGCTTCATTCCGGGCGCGCTCGGTCGGCAGCAGATCGGCCTTGTCACCTTCGTTCTGCTTGAGATACTTGGCGGCGAAGCTGGTCGAATCCGTACGGGCCTGGTTGAACAGGGCGTTGTCACGCGCTGCAGCCCAAGCGGTGAATTTGGTCGCCCCGACGCCCAGACGCTCTTCGGTGCGCGCCATTTCTTTCGTCAATGACTTGAAACCGTCAGTCTGCTTGGCGACACCACCAGCTTCGAATTCGTTCATCGCCACGTCGGCTTCCACCGCGGTGGCGGCGACCCGTTCATTGGCGTATTCAACAGCCTTCAGCTGCTCGTTGTACAGCATCGTCGCTTCGGTGGCGTCGACCAGCTTTTGCACCTTGGCGTCGTTCCAGTCAGGGCGATTTTTCTTGTCGTGGTTGACCGACAGATCGTCCGCTTCCAGCTTGCCACGCACCAGCGCTTCAGCCTGCTTGCGCAGCGACTCCAGGGTTTCGCCTCCCGACACCAGTGCATCGAGCTTGATCTTGGCCGAGTTCATGCGACCCAGTTCCTCGCTGAGCGTCTTGTTCAGCGGATCGCGGTCGGGGCGCTTGCTACCGGCCTTGCTTGCGTTTTTCACGCGGCCTTCCAAGGCTTCGTTCAGCGGCTCGTTTGGTTCAGCCACCTTGGATTCTTTGTGCTTTTCCTTGGTCAGCTTGACCGGCTGGCGCGCCTTGCTTTCTGCCGTGATCAGGGTCGAGTCGAGGCGACGACCGTTCGTGGTCGAACGCGCGTCCAGTTCTGCGGTCTTCTTGGCATACTGCTCGTCGCTGTCCATGCCCACGAGGTTGCGCGCCCAGGCGATCGCACGCTCGCCGCCGACTTGCAGCTGCTTCCATGCATAGATCATGCGTGCGACGTTGTTGTCGAGCTTGTCGCCAATCGTGGTCGTCATGAGTCCGAATGCATCGAACGAGTCGATCCAGTTGCCAAGTATCGTGCCAACGTCGTAGGCGATAATGGCCAGGCCAATGGTCTTGAGCGCCTTGCCTGCGAACCCCAGCGCCGTCGCAAACACGCTCACACTGCCAGCTGCCGCCGGCGCAATGCCCATCAGGGAGCGCAGCACGCCCATCAGGCCCACGCTGCCGAACATCGACATGAAGCCCTTGAGCGAGAGCACAACGCCGCCCACGGCCGCACCAATGACGCTAAGCGAGGCCGCTGCCGGGTTGTTCTGGCCGAAGTCGCGGAACATGATGACGACGCGGCTGCCGAACTCCAGCAGCTTGGTCAGGGCCGGCAGCAGCGTGTCGCCAATGACGACCTTAAAGTTGGTCATCTGCTCGGTGAAGCGCTGCATGTTGCCGGCGTAGCTCTTGCTGAGGCGTTCCGCCGTCTGGTCAACGGTGTCAGACTTGTTGATCGTGACCGATTGATGCTCCAGACGCTCGCGCGCGGCCGGGGTGCCGACGGCGGTAACTGCTTGCACCGCGGACTGGGTAATTCCCAGGCGCTGCAAGTACTGCTGCACGGCCAGCATCTGATTGGCGGTGACGCTATCGTCGGCGCCGTTCTGGTAAAACTCTTTCTTGTGCTTGCGGGTGTAGGCGACGATCTGCGGCACCATGTCCTGAATGGCGCCGATCGGGTCCTTGATCCACTTCTCGACGTTCTTGAAGTTGCCGTTTTTGGCATCTTTCAACACGTGCGCATCGTCTTTCGTCAGGTCCAGACCTTCGTCGTCCAGAATGCCCGCGCCCACGAATTGCTGCACCGCCTTGTTCGACTTGTTCTTGCCGGTCGCGTACGCCTGCACCATCTTGATGATCGTGCCGACGGTGGACACGCCACCGCCAGAGCCGCCGTCGCCGCCCGAAACCTTGAATTGGTCAATCAGGCCGATCACGTTGACCAGACCCTCGTCGGACAGGGTGTTGGCGCCGGTGCCGATACGGCGCAGCGCGTTCTCAACGTCAGCCAGCGTAACCTTGCCGGCGGTGCCGATGAATGCCTTGTTCAGCAGGTCGGCGGTCTTGATCATCGCCTGCGGATTGGCGGTCTGCTGGCGCATTTCGGTCACGCCGTACACGTTACGCAGGGTAGACTGGGTATCGCCATGACCGACGCCCAGCATTTCCATGTTGTTCGCCGCCTTGATGAAGGTCGACAGCGTTTCGTCGATCACGCTTTCGTGGTTGTAGCCCAGCGAAGAAATTGCCGACATCTTGGACTTGATGACATCCTTGGTCGAAATGAATTTCAGCTGGTCGCTGATTTTTTGCGAATCGGCAAAAAGACGGTCCTGCTCGGCCTTGGGCAGATTCAAGCCTTCGACCATGATGCGCGCGCGCTGGTCGTCGTCTGCCGAAACCACGGAATTGCCGATGCCTCGCTCAATCTTGGCGCCGGCATACATCTGGGCCATGCCTCGCCACATGTCGGCAACCATCTTCGCCTGGGCGCGCTGCTCTTCCAGTTCCTGACGCGCGATACGACGGCGCTCGGCCGCGGCTTCTCGGGCGGCGCGCAGACGTTCTGCCTCGGCAGCACGGGCGGCGCGGGTCTTCTCGGCTTCGGCGGCGCGGGCGTCACGCACTTCCTGTTCGGTATAGGCTTTTTTCTGGCGTGCGAATTCTGCAGCGGCGCGCGCAGCGTCTTTCGTGGCGGCGGCTTCGCGCTCTGCGGCCCGAGCCTTGAGGTCGGCAACGGTCTTGTCGTTGCTCTTGCCCACGGCGGCGGCCACCGCGTTCATTTTCATCTTGGCGTCGACATTCGCCAGCACTGCCTTGCGTTCGTTTTCCAGCGCCGCAATCGAGCTTGCGCGTGCGCTTTGCACGCGGTTTTGACGCTCAATCCAGGTTTCAAGCGCATTGGCTTCGCGACGTACCGCGTCGGCGTTGGCGTTGATGCGGTTCGCCTCTTTCTGATTATCGGCAACGATGCTGCCGGCGCCGGCCTTCTTGCTGCGACGGGCCTTTTCTGCGGCCAGTTCGGCGGCCATCGCCTGAGCGCGCATGGTCGACTCCAGCTTGCGCAGGTCGGCATACGACTTGGCGCGCGAATCGAGCAGCTTTTTGTTCGTGGATACTTCGTTTTGCAGCACCTGCAGGCGCGCATCGACTTGCTGGGTTGCCGCGGCCTTAGCCTGGGTCGCGGCATCGCGCATACCCTTGCTGACCTTATTCAGTCCGCCCAGAACGTTCTTTTGCAATCCGTCCACGGTGGACGAAATCGACCGGTTGGCAGCGGCAAAACCGTCAGCGAAGCTGGACATGGAACGGGACACGCCCGCCATGCCCGCTTCGACCTTTTCGGTGGCGCCGGTAAGACCTTTGAGTTGCCCGCCCAGACCTTTGACGTTGTCGCCGGCCTTGCGAACATTGACGCTGAACCCGTTATCGTCCAGCGAGAGAACTACCTTGATTTCCTTACCGATCGCCATCTAATACCTCAAAAGTTACTGACCAATCTTCTGGCCCGCCATCCTCTTGAGTTCGGCGAACCCTGCTTCGTCACGCTGCGCCTGCATCGGGTTGACCTCGTCATCCATGCGTACGATCGTGCCGGCTTCCAGCACCAAACTTTGCCGGAATGTCGTGATGCCTTCGACAGTCGCCTGCGACATCATCGCTACCGATAGGCGACGCTGGTCGCTTCTGGCTTCGATTCGGTCGATGTTCCGGTCCATGGCCCAGAACGTTTTAAGGGGCAGACGTCGAACGGCGTCAAACCCCAGTGCGTAATAACTCATCACCCGGCAGAAGAAGAACCCGAAGTCCATTTCTTCCACCTGCCGGTTACTTACTTTCCCGCTTCTTCGTCCTCGACGACTTCTGCGTGTTCGACATCGGCGCCGCGCACGAAGTCAGCGATTTCGTTGACTTGGTCCAGGGTGTATGGCGTCAGCTGTTCACGCTTGAGCGTCGGCACCAGCTTGATGATCAGGTCGATGGTGAAATTCAGCTGGGTCAGCATGTCTTCCATGTCGATCTTTTGCAGCGCCAGGTTGGTGTCGATGAATTCGCCCACGCCGATCGAATTGATCGCATGATCGATGCCGCCCACCTTGAGGAAGCGACCCGTAGCCGGGGTGAATTTGTCCAGGTTCAGGTATTTCATGGTTGTTCCTTGCGATTGACAGCCCCGCCAGGCGGCGGGGCTTAGGTTGTTGCGGCCGGTCTTAGATGACGCCGTCCGGCACGCCGATGTAGAACAGCTTGTTGGTCTGCGGGTCCGGGTAGGCCTTGAAGTCGCAGTTGAAGATGCGCTAGTCTTCCAGCTTGTAGGCGTAGTTCATGTTGCCCGGGGTGTTGGCCAGAGGCGCGACGAAGTCTTCGCTGGTGTTCGATGCCGGCAGTGCGACCGGGTGCAGACGCAGTTCCTTGGCGCTCGACAGCAGGTCGATACCGACCGCCGAAGTCACTTCGACGTACTTGTCGGTGCCGGAGGTCTTCAGGGTCGCGCCAGGCATGATCGCGACCATGTTTTCCAGCGTGGTTTCCGCCAGCGGCACCTTGACGGTGACGGTGCGGCCCATGATGTATTCGTTGATGGGGGTCTTGCCGAACTGGTCGACTTGAACTTCGTGGGTCTCGGTTTTCACCTCGACTTCAACGCCGCCCTTGGTGTAGCCCAGATCGATGCCGTCGAACAGCACCTGGCATACGCCGAGTTTGACGTTTTTGGTATCACTTGCCATTTACAACTCCTTTGCAAAGGTATAAGTCAGTACTGACTGACGGAATATATCATAAATCAAGGCGGTTTCCTACATGAAGTCACGCAGAATGTCCACCAGTTCGGTATCGACGGCGCCCATTACTTCCTCGACCGCGCGGTCCATGAAGGCGCCGCCAACGACCACGCTTTGCGTTGCCTGCTTGAGTTCGGACTTGGGGCCAAGCTTCATGAAGCCCGCCGGTGCCACGTGCTCGTGAATCGTGTAGGCATAGTCGCCCACGGTTTTGCCGGGGCGATCCTCTACCGGTACATCGCCGTCGATATAGACTTCAATGCGGGTTTTCAGAAATTGACCGGTATCGCTACGTTCGCGTCCGCCATCCGTGCCGCGGGTCTTGATTGCCTTTTCCAGATCACCGTCGTCGATCGGGGCCATCTTGCGCGCCATGTTGCGAATCTCCAGCGCGCGCTTGATCAGTACGCTCACCACGCGTTTCTTGGCGGTGCTGTCCAGGCGCAGAAGCATGTTCTCTGCTGAAATGATGCCCTCCACCTTGACGGGCATTACTTATGCTCCACGAAGCAGCAATCGAACATCACGTTGAATTCGATCAGATTGCCTTTGGACAAAGGGAACGGGGTCGGCTTGGTGCGCGGCCGGCTGTAGTTGAAAAATACTTCCTCGACCTGGGTCTCGCTCATGGTCAGCGAGGCGATTACGTCGTTGACCAGTTGCTCACCGGCTTCGTAGTCGGCAGCCGGAATGCGCACGATCAGCTGGAACTGCGCCTTGTAGTAGCCGGGAAGCTCGTAGTCGATGGGCGTGCCGGACAGCGGCGTGCGCAGCAAGATGCCGCGTTCTGCTTCGGCCGGCAGCATGTGCACAAACAGGGTCTCGCCCTGACGGCCAAGGCCATTGTCTTGAATCAGGTTTGCCAGCGGCATCAGGTTCATGCTTTACCCCACATGGTTGCGTAAATTTCGTGATGGTCCAGACGGCCATTGACGTCAAAGCGCGGCTGCGCGCCCATGATGCGCAGCTTGTAGCCGAACACGATGATGATGTCGTCGATGCGCGCCTGAGTGGTCGCCGGCAGCAAAATCACCGAACGCGCTTCCATTTCCTGAGCATTGCCGCGCGAGGCGGACGAGTCGGCGCGCACGCTGGACTTTTCATTCTCGATGACCAACTTGACGATGGCGCAGCGGTCGTCGACGAGCCGGCCCGGGATGGGCTGGCCACGTACATCGTTCTTGCCCGAGGCAAGCTGGATTTTGCAGCGAAGATTAGGTCGAAACATGACTGTCGATCTGGGCGGTGGCGTTGACGTGGAAAATCACCTTGCGCTGGGCGATCGCCTCATCCAGCGCCAGGGTGCGGTTGCGGGCCGGGTCGGCATACACGATGTCGATCTTGTCGACGCCGATGCTCTGGCTGCGGGCCAGCATGACATCGACATACGATTGATAGGCGAAGTTGCGGGCCTCGACCTGCACCAGCTTGGGTGCCTCCCAGGCGCGACCGGCGCTATCACGCACGGTAAAGCGCGGACGGCTGAGCCGTTGCTGCAGCAGCAGACCGACGGCGCCGGCGGGCCGGGTCAGCACATCGGCGGCGCGTGGGCCAACGCCCATCAGACGCACGATCAGGTCGTTCAGGTTCTTGATTGCGATGCGGTGCAGTTCAGCTTTGAAATAGGTCTCACGCACGTCTACACCGGGTCCATCGGGCAAGGTGTTGAGGTAGCGCGCACCCATGTTGCTGGCACTGTTGAGCAGCGTGTCGATCAGCCCCAGACCTTGCCGGCGCAATTCGGTCACGGCATCAGCGCCACGACCGGCGCTTTGCAGCCCCAGGTAGACGCCGGTGAGGGCCAGGGTGTAGACCTCATAGGCGGCGCGCACCTGGGCGCCGTATTCGTCGTAAGTGGTCATGTGCGGGCCGTGCGCAGGGAGTAAGTGACATAGCCGGACAGGTAGCGCAGCGTGGCGCGCGAAACCGGCAGGTCGAGCGGCTTACCGAGTCGGAACATCTGACGCGACTCACCGATGTTGTCCTGAATCAGTCCTTCCCGACGCTTCTGGTCGATCGAGGAACCGCCCATGATTTCGTTGGCTTCGGACAGCTGGGCGTTGCGCAGCGCCGCCATGAATTCGACCGGCAGACTCTGGTATTGCTCCGGTGTCAGCAGCGACAGGTCGCCGGCGATGCCGTTGCCGCCGATCCAGCTGGTGTCGCGCGTGCCTTCAAAGCCGTAGAACAGGCTCGACTGGTCGCGGTACTTATCGATATCGGTAAAGCGCAGGCGCAAAATGCGGCGCCAGGCTTCCATCAGGGCGGTAGTGCGCTCCTGGTCGCCCGCGGCATTCCAGCCGTCGATTCCGGGCATCGTCAGCGCCACGAACTGGGCCTGCACGTAGGTCATGAACGAATTGACGCCGGTGATCAAGGTTTCGTCGGCCTGCAGCGCATAGAACGCCGTCAGTCGTACCTTGTTCGCTTCGATCTGGCACTCCAGCACAGCCTGGCGCACACTCAGCGGCTGGCCGGCTGGCAGTGCGTTCTTTTCCGCCGGGATGACAATGACGGCGGATTCGGAGTCGGCTTCGAAATCAGCAAGCGCGGTCGCGGCAATGACGTCCACGCCGTTGATGTCGGTAACGCGATAAGTGATGGCCGATACCGACAATTGGTTGCCGCTTTTATCGGTCAGCGGCACCTCCAGCGTCACATCAGTGTTGGCGGAAAAGACGTCCATGGATTACACCTGCTTGGCGAGGATTTCGTCGATCAGGCCGGTGACGGAGTTGTTCTTCACGCCCAGGCTGTCACCGATGGCGCGCAGACCCTTGATGCCATCCTTGTCGGCAATTGCCTCCAGGTCGGCGCGGTCGTATTGCTTGGTCACGGCGGTGGGGGCGGTGCTCGGTTGCGCCTGGTCGGCATTGATTTCGCCAGCCAGCGCCTGGTCGGCATTGATCGGCGCCGGCATGGTGCTGATGTTGCTGTGCGAGTGGTCCAGCAGCGATTGCGCGACCGATACCGAAGTGCCGTTTTCCCATTCGCACAGGAACTGCGCGGCCAGGCGGACGGCATCGTTGGGACGAACGTCGGCGGTGGTCAGGCCGTTTTCGAAGAACAGGGTGCCCATCTGGGCCGTATAGGTTTCGAAGCCGGGCTGGGTGAGGCGAATTTTCATCTGGTGTCCTTGTAGATGTGAAAAAGGCGGGCACGAAGCCCGCCTTTCTATTCTAATTCAGTGCTGACTTACTCAGCAACCGGATCAGACGTTGGTGACGCCTTTCAGGCCGGCGATCGAACGGGTCGATTTCAGGGCCATGCCGGTGTACCACTTCAGACGGATGCGGGTGGCATCCTTGTTCTGCACGGTGCCGATGTTCTCGACCACGATACCAGCCGAGTCGCCGCCGTACAGCGCGTGCAGGCCATCATGCTCGTTCATGCGCAGGGCGTAGACGGTGGTGGTCTTGGTCGAAGTGCCTTGGGTTTCGGCGCCGTCCAGGAACTCGTTCATGATGATCGGGATGCCGTTGTGGGTCAGCATCGGGCGACCGAAGTTCTCCATCATCTGCATCACGGCGTCGGTGCCGTAGGTGGCGCGCAGCAGGGCGCGGTAGGCACGGATGGTGCCACGGCGCATCACCAGGACGTCGGCGCCATTCGGCACGGCGTCGCACAGTTCGTCCAGCATGGACAGGGTCAGCGCGTTACCGTTGGTGCCGGCGCTGACGATCTGCGAACCACCCACGGTTGCGGCGTAGTCCTGCGCTTGCTGCAGGAAGACCGGCAGGCCGTCGAATTGCTTCGGGTTGGTGGTCGAATTGCCGGTGGCCAGGGCGCGGTGGAATTCGCGGCCGACGGTCTTGGCTTTCTTTTGAATCTGGATCGCGACTTGGTTGTTCAGGTCGCTCATGGTGCCCGACAGGAACTTGTCGATATCCACGTCGCCGGCCAGGATGCGCAGCTTGGCAGTCACTTCCTGGAAGGTGGCGCTCGACTCGTTGATCGGGTCGTTCGGATCGAGCCAGTCGGCCGAACCGATGGTCTTCTCGCGGTTGTACACATAGGCCTTACCTTCGGTTTTCACGAAAGGCAGGATCGAGAACAGATCATCGCGGTCGATGATTTCGTCGATGACGCCCGAGCGCATATCGGTTTGGCTCAGACGCTCGGCTTCTACTCGCAGCAAAGGCATTGCATGTCCTTTAAAAAGAAGGAAGAGAACAATTTTGGTAGTTCGGCCTAAGTCGCTTTAGTCACCGATAAATGCCGAAGATACCTGATGTTGGCATCCATGTCAAGTCACCGGTGACTGACTTTTGCGACCAGATTTACATCGACTTGGCGGGGGTCAGGCCCAGGATCGAAATGCCGGCGGTGATCTTCGACAGCGAGTCGGTCGGCTTGCTCTCGGTCTTGACTTCGCGCGAGTGCGAGCTTCCGCTGCCTGCACCGGCGCGTACCTTGGAGCGCAGCAGCGAATCGCGGTCCGGGTCGGCGTCGACCAGCTTGCGCAGTGCGTCTTCGAAGCCGATGTTGTTGCCCAGCTGATCCACCAGCGCGGTGCGACCGGCGCTGCCGCGCGGCTTGTCGAAGGCGACGACCTGGCCTTCGATGGTGTCGAAGTGGGCGCCGTAAATGGTGCGTGCCTTGGTCGGGGTCAGGGTCAGTTCGTCGGTGATGAACTTGGAGCCACCGAACTGGACGCCGATCGACAGTTCCTCGACGGTGCGATCCTTGGCGCTCAGCTGTTCCTGCAGTGCCTTGATCTGGTCTTGCAGGCTCACCGTCACCTTGGTGTGCTCTTCGGCCATGCGCGCCTTCAGCGTGTCGAAGTCGCCCTTGGCGGCCAGCGCGGCTTCCTCGGCGGTCTTCTTCTCGGCCAGCAGCTTCTTGACTTCGGCGGCGTCGATGCCTTCGAATTCAGCCAGACGCGCCTTTGCGTTTGCCGCCTCGGTTTCCGCAGCCTTGAGGGCTTCCTTCTTCTGCATCACTTCCTTGAGCAGCTTGGCTTCCTCGTCGGTCGGCTGCTTTTTGCCAGCTTCGGCTGCGGCTTTGTCGGCCGCGACCTTGTCAGCGGCGGCTTTTTCAGCGGCAGCTTTTTCAGCTTCGGTCGGTGCAGCGGAGCCGCCGGCGGAACTACCGCCTTCGTCGCCGTTGGCTTGATCCATGAAGCGACGGCCGCCAGGGAATTTCCAGTATTTCGGGTGCATCGTTTGCCTTTCTGACCAGTCTCTAGGTCAAGGGTAAATGCGGCGTCTGTTCGCTTGACGCCGCGGTGGGTCATTTGGTGTCTTTGCTTACGCTGCCTTGTCCGGGCTTGGCGTTTGCGGTCGCCGGCGTGGCAACGGCGGTTGCCTTTGCCATTTCAGTGGCCATTTCGATGGGGTCTTTCGGCCATTCCTTGAGCGAATTCATCATGGTCTCTTTGATCGCCTTCGCCACTTGCGGGAACAGCTTTTCAATCACCGCCTTCATCTGTTCTTGGCGTACCTCGTCAGGTGCCTCGATCAGCATCAGGCGCGCGGCAATGTCGAACTCGTCGTACAGACCGCGGGTATCGAAGTTGTCCGGGTACGAAACCAGGTCAGCCTCGATGCTTTCACCATTCCATTTCGCGACCAGGCGGGCGATCCGGTTCTCGGTAACTTCCAGGCTGTCGGCTTTCGCCTGCAGCAAGGCATTGACGCGTTCGAAGTCGTAGGCCTTGGCCACGCCAGAACTGTTGTCGATGCCCAGGGAGTTATCTTCCTTGGTGCGCTCGCCGGCCATGCCGGAGGTATGGTAAATCTCGTTGATGATCTTGTTGACCATCGACAGGACCATCTGGGCCTGCTTCGGGTCGGGCGACAGGTACATCGGAGGATGACCGCCTTCGCCGTCGTACAGGAACACGCGCTTGGTGCCCATTTCCTGCAATACCTTGGCGGTGTCCGAACCAGGCAGCACGTTCTGCGCCGGCATGGCCAGCTGCGAGAAGGTCTGGTCCTGGATGATTGCGTCCAGGTTCGACAGGTAGTTGGCGACGGCGCGATCCAGGTAGGCGATGTCGTCGATGAACGACGGCGCCACATAATCTTCATCGGTGATGATGTGATCGCACAGCACGACCGGCACCGCGGCCAGCGCGTGATTGCCGGAGTCGATCTGGACGATCTGGGTACGGCCGTTGCGGCCGACCTTGCGCTCTTCGAACAGGAACCATTCGTTGCGCGTCCAGAGGCGCCAGCGGTTCTTGTTTTCGCCACTGCTGGTGAGTGGATCGACGTCGTCGCGGGCGATCTCCATCAGCAAAATCCACAGCAGTTCGCCGTCTTCGCCCCAGCTGAAGTCCAGAATCTGCGCGGGGCCGACTGCATACGCGTAGGTACGCACGCCGGCGGCGGCTTCGTCCGCTTTCGAAATTACGCCGGTGGTAGAAGCGTTGTTGTCCACGACAATCGCCACGCGACCGGCCACCGAGCTTTTACGCCCCACCTGGCGCATGAAGTCGCGGATACCCAGGTTGTTCTTGGTGGCGTTGGTCCAGAAGCGCTTGACGCTTTCCGGGGCATCGTCGGTGTTGCGGATGATATTCTGCTTGAACAGGTACTTGTTGAGCAGGTCGACCACTTCCTTGGTGTGGTTGAAGCGGTAGCAACGCTCCACCCGGTCGGCAAACTCGCCATTGCCTTCTTTGACGTAGCGGAAGATGTTGCCTTCCTTGAACCACTCGCGACCGCCCTCGTAGGTCGACTCCAGGAACTTCCAGTGATCCTTGTTGGCGACGTATTCCGGGTGGCGGCGATCGACGAGATTGCGCAGCTTTTTCTGGTCGTCCGTCATCACAGGGCGCTTTTCCTGTT
>Ga0265780_10002635_pt1 | contig 24145 bp, 22 predicted proteins | sample P1T30metagenome_FD_192432 | JGI IMG/M metagenome (GOLD analysis project Ga0265780, IMG submission 192432) | Plant litter microbial communities from East Loma Ridge, Irvine, California - P1 T30 | ecosystem: Environmental > Terrestrial > Plant litter > Unclassified | place: USA: California... | reverse complement strand
ATCCTCTGGCCAAGATTGAAGAAAGGACTGCTGGAGAAATCGCACGCGCAATGTCAGGCAATCCACCCTACCCTGCGGGCTACCCGTTTCTCCCTCCCTCGAAAACAAACCAGAGTGCGACTGAGCGGTTAGCTGAGGTTAGGAATTTGCTAGCGCAGCAAAAGGAGAAGGGAAACAGCGGAAGTGGCACGAAAAAGATGAAGTCGAAGGGTCTTCCTTTCACTCCACCAAAACACGGTCCAGGTGCTTGGGGTGATCTGGAAGAGGCCAGGAAGCTCATCGCTCAGCAGATGGAAGGGAAAGGGAGAATGAATGGTGGCGAGACGCGGCCGCGGAAAGTAAGATGTCCGTCGTCACGGACACCATCGGTTTCTAGCGATAGCCTACTGGGGTCGTTGCCGACGAGCTCGCGACCGCGAGACCCGTATCCTCCGAGCTTGCCGTCGCCGCTCCCGAGACATCATCCACGAAGTCATTACACGAGACACCTAGAGCCTTCCCCAGATGAATCATCACGCAGTCCATCTCCCACACGCGCGTCACGACGACCTTTGCGATCAAGTCATATTAAAGACGATCATGAACGGAAGGCACACAGACCATCACATCGAAGAGATCGTAGTTGCACACCCATGGACGAGGTCTTCGTACAAGATATCACGTGGCCGCCATTTCCTGAATGGCCGAAGGATGTATCGAGGGATGAAGAGATGAAGTTTATCGAGGGCGAGATAGAGCTTTATAGGATTAGAGAGGCGTATGAGAGATCTGTTGGACGAAAACTTGTGGCGAGTTATAGGAAGAGGGTGCTTCAGTATGAGAGGGATGTTTTGGCTTGTAGGGTTGGTGGTGAGCGAAAGAGAAAACAGGGAAGGGGAGGGAAAAATGCGGGGTGATGATACTGCAATGTCACCAGCTCTCAGAATCCACTGTGACAGAACACCATATGGATGTAGGCGGTTCCATACGTGCGAATAGCTAATGTAACGTAGGGTACGATTATCGAAGGTCATGGATCGCTGATCCTGGTTGTGAAGCCATCTCTTGGTTGCCATCCACTTCATCCCGTGGGACTGCGATGACGCAGAGCGAGACGAGCCACTCACAACTTCCGCAACATCGACGACCTTGACGAAAAGATACTTTCACGAATAAGATAAATCGCAAGTATAATATGCTTTCCTGGTTGTGAAGGATGTGGCTTTGTTTGAGCGGCCCCAATTGTTTGCTACGTGTCTTTGTCGTAGGGAAAAAAAGCTCGACTTCCTTTCATCTTGTGCTTCCCTCTCAATAGTCACATAACGCTCCCAATCTACTAGATAGAGCAGACTTCTTGCACGTTCGCGTCGGACTAAATACACATCTTGCACATTATCAATCTACAGCGCTAAAAGCTCTGGTGTTGTCAATACTTCTCTTTTTCGAGAAAACCTAATAGGGTGGGTACGTATGGATTCCGGAATCCGTGAGGTGCTCAGCATCCCGTCACTGCAGGACCCCGATGTGACGAATTGGAGGGCCCAAAGTATCCTCAACGCCGACAACAAGTCTGAGATCCAAAGAGAGTACTCATATGGGCCCTTCGGCCCCATGTCCTCCATGAAGGATTACATATGTCGTACCTGGGACCTGAACCGCTCGGAAGATTTCTTCGCACCACCACTCCCACCGCTGCCAAGACATAGGAATGCAGACCCGTGGCTCGCCTTCGCCCTGTTCTCATTAGCCAAAGCAACCTCCTCTGTGGATACGGCACGTAATGCAGTTTCCAGAGCCACTCGCCGTGGAGGATATGGCCGACGTCGTAGGGGAACCGATGAAATTACAGCTAGGGTCGTTGAAGAGGCGCGGGATTATGTTGTGAGTAACATGGGGCCAGACGCTTTGGAGAGATATAAGGCAGGTGCAGAAAGTCGGAGACGCGATGAAGAAAGGTGGAATAAGGAGAAGGAAACTTATGAGTGGAGATATGAGGACAATTTACGGAGGAGAGAGAGGGAAGGTAGTGGTGATAGGCGGCGCAGCCGTTTCAGAAGCCCCGTGGGTAGATCACCAAGTCGTTACCGGCAGCGAAGTAGGAGCCGACCTCGACCACACGATTGTGAGAGACGTGCACCAAGCGTCAATAGGCGATCCAGCCCACCACCGCATCCCTCGTTGCAGCGAGATCGTCCGGTCGACCAGCCAGCCTATTTCGGCGCAGCCACTAACCAATTCAGTGAATACGCCATTGAGACGCCCAATCTGGTTAACGACCCACCCGGTGCCACTTTCGATGAGCGGCTTGGACTACGGGAGGAGGCAGTGCAACTGCTTGGTGTGCAAGAGGAATATTACGAAGCTGTGAGGCGGAAGATGCTAGCTCGATACATGGCGAGAGTGCAGATGTATGAGAAGAAAGTCATCCAAATCTGGAAGCGTGTTGCGGACGGCGAAGGAACCAGGTACGAGAGAGGCGATGGAAGAAGAGGTAGGGGAGATAAGGGCCGTGAGAGGGAGACGCGGGATGGCCGGCGAAGATATGATGATCGCTAAAGTCCACATCATGTCTCGTCTCTCTCTTGTTCAAGTACGATTTGGCGATATTTGTTCGTTGGCTGACAGATTGGATCACCCCAGTAGCTTATTTTAGATTGTTAGTAATGAGCAAGACTATCTGACCAGATATGCTTTCACTTCAAGTACATTGGCACCGTGCACACTTAACTGCACTGGCTCGGAACTAGCCCTGGAGGACTTGGGCAGGCCTACGCTTTCCACTCGCAGTCATCGACCACGATCAACCTCCATACGCCTTGGGCTAGATATCACAACATGAACGCCTATAGCTCGGAAACCGCGATTGCACGTGCTCGTCGTCGCGCTGCATGTGCACCTCCGACGATCATTGATGACGAGAGCTCTCAACAAGAAGGCGCATTGGGGGACAATTGTCGACGCCTGTCTAAGATCAGCGATACCTCGAAGACCTTACACTCTCCGATGAGCCTGCCTTTTCGTCCGGCGCTGAAGCGTCCTGCCGACGCACCTGATGCTCACGAAGACCGCAAGACTAAGCGTGCTCGCGAAAGCCACGACTCAGACCAAGCGAAACCAGGAAATACCCCGGTGGATGACTGCCTGTTGCTCAAAACCCCCAAGTTCTTCGTAAAGGCTTACATAGCCGGACTCGAGAGTCGGCGTCAGGAGCCACAGTATCTGGACCTGGATCAAGTCGGCTCTCAAATGGGCGCGCGTAACCGCCGAGATATCTCCCGATTTGCACTGCGCCCTCAAATTCACCGTCCTCGAATGACCGCACGTAAAGCCAAGAGCCCCAATGCACAGCCCGTTCCGCAAACGACCTCTACGCCTAAACTGGAGACCGAAGACTTCGGAGACCGCATCGACTTCCTGAACTTCGGATACGATGATTTCGAGCCCAAAACGCCAGAGGAGAGGTTGATGAAGTACCGCGCCGATGTTGAGTTGTCAAAAGTGCATGCAAAGCGCTACAAGCTTATGGCAGATCGCAAAACGAAAGGCTTCTATACCAACGAGGTACCGCCGAGGACGGACGAAATTGGAGACAGCCTAGACTTCCTGAAGCGATACGCCGAAGTAAAGCCCCAGACATCGGAGGAAAAGTTGATGAAGCTTAAGGCCGATGTCGAATTCTCGAAAATACATCAGGATCGGTACAGGTTCAAGACTGCTGAGCTGTTGTTCGAGGGTAGAGCGATATTTGCGCAGCTCTTGGCCGATGTTGAGGAGTCTCGATTGAAGATTAGTCGGGAAGCTGATGCTGCAGCAAAGTCGAAAGCTCCCTGGTCCAGCCTTGGAGAATCGTAATCATGGCGCAGAAGGCTAGAATACAGATGCACGAGAAGATGGTCATTGGGGTTTGGAAGCGTGTTGCGGAGGCGCAGGAGACGAGGCCAGAAAATGCGAGAGAAAGGAGCAGGACTTTCGGAGTTACCGGTGCGAGAAGAAGATCTACAAGCCGAAAGAGGCGGTCGACATAGCTAGTCGGTTTTTTCGAACAGACATGGATAGCTGCGGATACTATAGATGTAAAGGCGTTGCAGCGCTACCATCGTAATATGCTATGGTATTACTGTGGAGATAGTGAGAAGTGTGCCACAGTTTACTAGACCTTGTTAGCGATGACAACCCATCAGACGTCTCACCCAATCTCTCGACCGAGTCGGTCTCGTTAGAATTCAGCATTCCCATAGCGTGGCACCAGAATGGCACTCGTCTTTGTCCAATAGTCTTTGAGTGCATTACGACCTTTGTTTGCTTGATTGCTTCTCTTTCGGCGATGACTCCTTACAAGGACGATGATCGCGAACTAACAGTAGACAGAATCGATAAGCTCTGCTCTGCTCTTCTCGATCCGCGCAACGTCTGAAAGATTTGATCTTCGCACTCCATCGTCATGGCATCTAGATGGGCTGACCGACTACACGAAATACCCTCTCACTGCGAACGAATATGCAGGAATTGGAAGCTTTCATCGCCCGCCGACTTCTTCGTACCTCCTGTAAAAGCGCCAAGCCCCGAATCGTTTCAGGACTGGGAGTTTGTCAAAACACTTGCAATGTTTTCTGAAGATATGAAAGGAAAGCTGTTGCCTGTGGCGCGTGAGTGCTTGCGGATTCACATGCAGGCAATAAAAAAGGTTGGAGAGGAGCCTGATGCGAGGGATCTGTGGTTCGCAAAGTGTATAGCAGCGAGACAATCGGAGGAGGCCAGAAACAGAACGGATGAAGATAGACATTTGGACGAAGAGATCACGAAAGAGGGTGAATTGATGGCAAAGAAGATCGGGGCAGCGAGGGCGAAAGGGTTTAGCGGCGAGGTGCGGGTTGATACCAACGAAAAGCCACCCAAAACCCATAACCAAGACGCTACCAAGCGTCAAAAGTTATCCAAGTTGCCTCCGCAACAAGATAGTCAACCTACAGGTGCAATGAACGAAAGATGTCACCGGAAAGACCAAGGAGATGTATCCCTGAGAAGCCACGGTGAGCATTTCCAATCAGACGAGGACGCGCCACACGAAGCAACTTCACTTCATGAAAGGTTCGCAGGCATCGATGGAGACGACGGTTTGCTGAAAGAACCCCCTGATGACCCCAAAGGTGCGTCCCTAGACGACTTGCGAACTCTACACCTTGAGAAAGATCAGCTATACCAAGCGCAGGAAGACTACTACCATGGTTTGAGACTGCAGATACTAGCAAGATACCGAAGAATGCACATGAGCTATCTGAGTGCTGTGCGAATCATAGAGGGCAGGATCGATAGTGATCAAAATGGCGACGTGATCAAATCAAGAGGTAAGGAAACTGCAGGCAGGAAGAGAAAGAGAAACACCGATGGTGGAAAGGACAGGCGGCCTCGGGATTAAATGCAACATCCAGATTCAGACGCGGGAGTGAATGAGATCTCTGAAAACCACACCAGTCCGATATCGAAGACCGCATCAGCTTCTACAACTTTGGTTGTGCACCCGAAGACGACCATCTGACCAGGAAAGAAGAGGTCCAGTTACTACCTTTCGACATCGATATGGCCGAGACGCCGGCACCTCGCTTAATGCGATAGCAGAGCCTTTTAGGCGGCTCGTAGTTTGAATTTGTGGAAGATGAGACGAAACGCTGCCGCCCTAAATACTCCGGCCGAAGCTGGAGACCAAGAGACACGTTGATGATGGAAGGGCGAAGCTTTGCCAATATCCCAGACTGATTTCAGGGTGAGCGTCGCATAGTCTTCTTGTAGTTCTAGGGCAATTTGGTCTAGTCGCTAGCCCCTCAAACAAAGGTCATTGTCCATTGGTTCTCGTCCTCTTTCACTTTGTACGTGCGCAAGCTTTGTTTGACCAGCCCCACCTTTTTGACCTAAAGCTGTTGTCGCGATATTGGGCGCACATTTTGCAACAGTCGACACAGAGATTTCCTCGGATCCAAGGCTGATCTAGAGACCTCTGCAGCTTTCGCGGCCGCCTTTCTACGCAAGCGGCGACGGCAATTGAATCGCGGACTCCAGCGTCGCCAACGCGTATTCACATCCAGGTATGTCGATCTGTCTTGACGCCCCGCAGTTGCATGACCGCTAATACAGGGCTACTAGTACTAATACCTTCATCGCATGCACCGCCTCTGAGACCGTTCGACATCCTGACAGCACCATGGCGACTTCATACGAAGAGAATACCCCGGTCTTAGCGGAACAACTCAAGGAGATCGCGCATAACTGGTCTGTTGAAGATGTGTATCAAGTGTTTCCGGCTCACTTGCAGCCACTGGACTGGGATGACACTCCTTCCTGGGACGAAGCAATCGCCAGCGCCTTGCTGGAGGTGTCGCGATTCAGAGTCGACTATGTCGCAGTATTCGAAGAGATTTCCGACAATGCAGAACGCCGTGTGAGAAGTACAAGCTGGGATAGGCGGCATTGGATACTACTAGAAGACGTACTGTTGCTGATTAAGAATGCGCATGAGCAAGAGACTGTCGGCCACATTTACCGCCGTGCCGATGCGATGCGAGGCTCATACAAGGAGGAGACGCTAGAGCACCTCGAAACAACCTGGAGAATTGAGGCTATCGATATCTTTCCGGAAGATATCAGGCCACGGGGCGAAGGCAATATAGAAGACTGGTTTCATCAGTTCATTCCAATCTTGAGCGCCATGTCCAAGGTCGCTCTAGATATCGGGGAGATACAACGAGGATTAAGGAATTGCGATCGAGAACAGAAAGAGACACCCGAAAGGCATTGGCAGACCTAAGAAGCAAGATCAGGTCGATAATATCGGCATTGTTCGCCTGGATGATGTAAAGGACGCACATATCGCCCTAATAGAAGCTCATAGGATGTGCAACATCAGACCAGACGTTTCCCCGAACGAACGTGGTCGAGCTGAAGAGTCTGGCAGAGAGTTGGGTGGAGAAAAGACCCCAGAGTACATTCCAGAGATGCCGCGAGCAATGGCTACAGGACGTCATCTCTTTAACAACGATGACGAGCCGGTCAATGGCTCTCCGGTGCCATCTCAGCAATCGTTAGACTTCGAGGCATACCATCAGCACACTCCTACGCCGCAACAGAGGGCACCCATCGGTATCTTACCCGCTCCGGGACTGTACGCAGGTAGCATAAACCTCAGGTTCAACGGGCTGCCGGGGCAGCCTTTCCGTCCCCTGCTGCCGCGGGATAGGGTACCGGAGGCTCTATTCCAGGAATCAACAAGGCCATCACAAGCCGATGAAAGGCCGCCAGCCGAAGGTAATCCAGCCGCAACACAAGAGCGTAGACCTCGTGCCCCAGTCGACCGCCCGACCCGTCAACCTGAGCCGTCCCGCTCGCCTCATCCGAGCGATGACCAGGCAGAGTCTCGCAGGTCTCGCAGAGAGACGCACCTACGGGAGCGCCCTCTCCGTCGGAGCAGAGAAGCGTCTGAAGAATCCTCGGCCGACAATGAAAGACGGCTACGCGCTAAGCGAAAGCGAGATGTTGAAGACATCGGAGAGCGCATTGACTTCCTCAACTTTGGCTACGACTTCGCGCCTCAAAGGCCAGAAGAACAGCTCATGAAGTACGAGATGGAGGCTGAAGATGCCCGATTTCATGCGACGCGCTTCAGGATTAGAGAAGAACGTCAAGTCGACAGGGAAGAGCTTCACGACAACAAGCTCTTAGCAGAGGGTAGAGCGAGGAAAGCGCAGCGCATGGCGGATCTTCAGGGGTCCCGGATCAGGGCAGCCCAGAGAGGAGTTGCTGCCGACGGAGATCTTTCGTAGTTTGTAGAGTTTGTTTCGAGATGTCCCGCTCGCCTTCAGCGAGTCCACGGAAGACGGACACGTGGTTTCTGTCGTCGCGAGGTCGCCGGGCCATCAGATTGTTTGTATCGCGCGATTGGAGATTGGTGATGTAGTCATCTTCATGACATGTTGCGTAGTAATGGAGGTGCAGCCAAGGCATTCCAAGGTTGTCTTCGCGAACGTTGTGCGTGAGTTCTCGCTGGAGTTCCTTGAATGGGATGTTCGAGGGAAGGGAAGTGGCGAAAGTTTTCAGAAGACATGGAAAGATCCTCCGGGACCAGGAAGAGATGCAGATTTCATCGAAGCTTGTTACCCCTGCGCATTAGAGACCGGATGAAGGAACGGACGCAGTACTGCATAGATTGAAGAGTAGATAGATTGTATCAGATGGTCTCTGCACAGTGCGATAGCGTCTGTTAGTCTTCTGATCGCGCAAGGCTGTCGCGACTATCTCTTCCTCGGGATGCATAGAGTATAGTGAGATATTGTAAGCAGTGAAATTTTTGTCTTCGTAAGGATTGCGCGAGCAACCCGCTAAATCTACGTCTGTCTTGAATCCGATAGCCAAAAGCTTCATATCAAACCCAATGCATGATCAAGAGCAAAGCTTTCTCCTGAAGAAATCAGCCTGTCGCTTGACGCATTCCTCGAAGTTGGGTTGTGTGGCGTATGCCTCGTAATGACCACCGCGGAACAAATGCAGCTCCTTTGGCTCAAGTGCACGACCGTATGCTTCCAATGTAGTCGCAGTGGGCGTCACAACATCGTTATCTGCAACAGTCATGAGCAATGGTGTCGGAGAAATGTGGTGAATCCAGGCCGCTCCAGGATGCGCTCTAAGATTCTCCATGCTGACCACGAGTTAGTTGAATAATTCTTCGCTGGTATTGCCAGGTTGATTTTTGGGTAACAAACCTCCTCAATGTTACTTGGTTTTTGAAGTGAGGAACGACGCCCTCAAGCCCTCCCATGGACGCGTTACTATCTTTTGTAGTCATGGCCGATCGGTTTAATCGGTTTGGATCAACAACAGGAATCATCATAGGTGGTTTGCCAGCAGCACGATCAATTCGATCTAGAATAATCAAATTAGTCAAAGCTCAATAGATGTGTTAGACGATTGGGTCGACACGAACCTTTCTGGAAATCTGCTTCCCAATCTGCGATGTCATCTGACCGCAACAAATTGGCAAAAGCAGAGTATCCCTCCACCAACGGCGCCTGCGAAACGACGGCCTTCACTCTTCGGTCCACCGCAGCAACCCAAAGCACATTACCACCGCTGAACGACGAGCCCCAAATCCCGATCTTGGTAGGGTCCACCTCAGGTCGGGTCTGAGCGTATGTAATGGCGTCGGAAATATCACTGATTTGTATCGGTGCGTCAACTTCCAGTCTAGGTCTGCCTACTCCAGCATCGCTCTCTCCAAATCCACGATTGTCGAAAACCAAAGCGGTGATTGGAAGGTTCGCCACGAGATATTCAGCGACCGCTGTCAGGCCCTGATCTTTCGTGGCCGAGAAGCCATGTGAAATGACTACGCATGGCAACTTTTGCCCGGAGTAGTTTTTAGGGGTATAGAACAAGCCACGCAGGGTGGTTTGGTCCAGCGTTTGGAAAGAAGCTGGTTGGGTGGACATGATCGCAAGAATGTGCTTCGGATTCAGAGAAGAAACGTTTGTGGAAGAGGGTAATGAGTTTGAGGTGGTTGAGGTGGTTGAAGAGGCGAATCGAGCCATTAGGATGCTTTATATCATAGACTACCCTCAAGCTATCGTGGTTACTCATACGTGTAGGCTACTTTGTAATCCATACTTTAGTGTAACATCAGGTGAATCCTATCACAATGCTTCACAGATTCCGCCCTTACGGCCCTCCGGATGTCTGCGTCAAAGCTTACGTAACTAACTTCGGAGCACGTGCGGGCAATCTCATACGGCCGTAACTTTACAAAGGCCGTAACTTCACAAAATTCGGCACATAACTGCTCCGGTCTATTCACGATCGGCAAAATCGACTCCTGTTTGGTTCAGTCCGATGATCTCACAAACCGTGAAACGCTTTTAGTTCAACAGCCTTTCTTGATCTCTAGTCTGGCTGCGGGGTCCCCCTTCTAGTGGGATCTTCCCTTTGCCCGAATTTCTTCTGGATCACAGCCTTAGATTGAACTTGCAGATGCGGGGATAAGATTCAAGACTGCTTGTCACTTGATACGGGGGGATGGAGATTGTTTATATTGTGGCGTCCATCGCATCAGCTATTGATTTCCAAGCATCCATCTCGACTTACTGAACTCGCAACCTCTGTTCTTACCATTTTACCATAACAACCTACTACACACTCTACAATGCCCCTCTGGCTCGTCTTCTACCCCGAAGGCCATTTCCAGGATACGGCCGCGAGGAAGGCTCTCACTCAAGACATCACCAAGATCTATACGGACATAGGCCTTCCTCCTTTTTACGTTGTCGTCAACTTCATCCAAATGGGTCCGCAGGATATGTGGATAGGCGGGGCGCAGAAAACGGACAAGCCGTTCGTTCGATTCGTCATCGAGCACATTGCCGTCAACCTGCCAGACGACGACATCGCGATGGACAGAACAGCCAGGCGAATTGACCAGGCTTTGAAGCCTCACGTTGCTGACAAGGGATACGATTGGGAGTTCCACGTGGATGAAACGGACCGGCGTTTGTGGAAGGTCAATGGATTGGTTCCGCCGAAGTTTGGAAGTGAGCAGGAGAAAGTTTGGGTCAAGGAAAATCGTGCTGTACCATATCCTGAAGGATTGTAGGATGATAGTGGCGTGTGGAAATCAATTTGGCTTGACCTCCTGATCTGCCAATCTCACAGGAACTAAAAACAAAGCATACTTTGCGAACTCTGTCTACTGCTTGAATTTGGTACATTCTGCATTCGTGCAGTTAAACTACTCTCTCGCTTGGCTTTTTTGATGAGCCTCTGTTAATCGACTTATTGCGACTCAAAAATGTCAGAAACACGACCTGTGAGTACACGGTTGCAGAGCAGGGAAAGTACATGCGGCAAGATGTATTCTCAATAGCGGGTGTTGGTCGTTGCATCCACATCATAGTTCACAACAAGCCTTTGCGGAGTTAGAGATCTCCACATGGACTAAATTAGTTCACACAATGATTTGCTAACGGCAAGTCGACAGGACAATTAACTTTAAACTTTTATTACTAATCACCAAATGTGTGGGGCGATAGCCAAGCCGGAAGTCTACCTAGTATTGCGATTAGACTTCCACGCATTTACGGGCGTAAGCTAGGGTATGCAAATATCTATGGGTCTCTCCGCATCCCCCCGATGCGCATATATACGGACGTAAACTAGTTTTGAGATTCTCCGCACCCCACACCTGCATTGATCATCCTACGTAACCAACCAAGAGTTCACATCGTCGCCGGTACCGATTGTCCTCTTATCCGCACAAGCGCTCCTCTATAAAGATCTCACTGAACTGGAGATATTCTATATCTTCATCACAATATTTCCCAGATTACTGCGCACAAATCACAAGATGGGCAACACCAAGCTTCAAGTCGATATCTATATTGCCCCCGTTATCCCAGCTACAACCGGCTTTCCTGATTACGAAAGGGCAGCTTGGTCACCCATCAGCTGTGTACTTGTCCACGGACCCGAGTCAGCCGCCCTCATCGATACTCCCATCACCGTCAAGCAAGGCGAGGAGATCGCCAACTGGATTCGCGAGACAGCTCCGAACAAGAAGCTCAAGTATGTTTATACCACCCACGCACATCCCGATCACTTCGCGGCTGTGCCAGTACTGCAAGAACACTTCCCGGGCCTTGAATTCGTCGCCACGCAAAACGTTGTAGCCGGAATCCAAGAATTGTACAACACAACCTTCGACCATGTTTGGCCAAATCTTTTCCCGAATCAGATACATCAAACCAGGCCGATACCGAAGGCCCTCCCTGCCTCAGGCGAATTCTTCATCGACGGCGAGAAGCTGCATGGCGTCGAAGTCGGACACACGGACAATGAGTTCTCCAGCTTTCTCCACGTCCCTGCAGTCGACCTTGTCGTTACGGGCGACATTGTGTACGGCGACTGTCATCAGCATTTTGGCGAGGCCAACACGCCAGAGAAACGTAAGGAGTGGCTGGATGCCATCGATCTCATTGAGGCAAAGAATCCGCATATTGTTGTTGCAGGACATAAGAGAGCTTCACAGGCAGACGCGCCATATTTGATCCAGTCGACGAGGGAGTACATTTACACATTTGAAAAAGAGTTGGCCAGGACAACGAGTGCTGAGGCATTGTATGACAGGATGAAGGAGTTGTATCCTCAGAGATGGAACCTTTTTATTTTGCATTTCGCGTGCCAACAGTCGTTTGCGGCGCGAGAGAGCAAACTTTGAGGAACAGTAGAGTAGAAACCGTTAAGCAGTTGAGTAAGAGTCTTTGATAGTTGGTACAGAACGTGGAAGATGCTTTACGGCTCGTAATCAAGATGCGTCATCACTCCTACGTTTTTTTGTCATTTTTGGGACTAGGCCGGAATCCGGTTAGCGCATTCCCTTATCGATACTGAACGCTGGCCTCACAGCATTGAACAGGGCGCGTCTTTGAACCCCGCTATACTCACGAACTCAGTACATCAACACCCATCAGCAATAGGATCCGGCTTCTTCCTGCAAAACTTTCCTCATCTTCAATCTACCCAGGTATCATACGAAGTCGCTACACTGGCCCGACGTACCGGCCTTCTGAAAGGTCTTTCCTTCGCATCCAACCCGTGCATGACAGAATGAAAGACATCACAGCGCTTGTCTCATAGCATCTATGGGAAGCGGCTGCTTCCAGGCATGTTCAGAGCTTTATTAGAAGCTCTGAAGCTGGAAGTTCAAAGGCCTAGTCCGAGTAGAACGCAAGACATGTCTATCTGAGTGATAGCCTGTCATGGTGCTCACAAAGCTAACTAACTGTTCGCGTGCTTCGGGTCGTAGACGGCTTTACCAACGTCACCGGGCTTCGCTATCGTCTATTACACCCCGAATCTATGCTCTATAAGGTCGCCAAGTGCAAGAGCGGAGCCTCAAGCGGAGCACCAAGCGAGAGCTAGGTTTATCCACCAATGGACCTTGACCATCACGGCTGCGCAACAAAACCACCTATACCAGCGCATCGACTCCTAGATTGACCACAATCATCTTCTTGTATCATCAAGCCCGTCTTCCGGCAGTTTCAAGTACCAAGATGGCCGCCAATGCTCTCGTCGAATCGCTGAAAAGCGCCAACCTACTTCCCTCCGCCATCATCCGCGAGTCTTTCACCCCAGCTCTGGACCTCAGCGTCAAGTTCTCCTCCGGACTTACTCCAGAACATGGAAGTCTCGCTCGTGTGAGCCAGGTCAAAGAGCAACCCATCATCTCCATCTCGTCTCCGCCAACATCTTCAGCCGCGAGCTTCACATTCATGATGATCGACCCCGATGCGCCTACACCGGACGACCCAAAGTTTGGTTACTGGCGCCACTGGGTTGTGACTTCTATTCCTTCTCCGTCAGCGACTACCTCACCAGACGACATCACCGCGAGAGGAAAGACAATCACACAATACCTGGCACCTGGGCCGAAGGATGAGAGCGGACCACATCGGTATCTTTTCCTTCTCTTTGAGGAGAAGGCAGGAGAGACTGTGGAGAAGGCGGATGTTGGAGGAGAGGAGTTCGTTGAGAGGAGAAGTTTTAGAGCAGAGCAGTTGGCGGAGAAGAAGGGATTGAAGTTGGTTGGAGTCCAATGGATGCGAGGAGTGGGCGATGGGTGGAAGGGCGAAAAGGATGAGTTGTAGAGAGATCTATTGAGAACTAGGAATCTACGACGCATCGAGTGTCTTGTCAGGTTCCGGAAAGATAACAGTCCAGCCTCTTCTGCTCACCAGCAAGACTGCGGAAGAGAGCGGCGTGCCTTTCAAGTATGGCATATGTACTAGTCCCCAGTGACACGTACTGAGCCTTGCAGATGATATCAATAAAGCTCTTTTTGTATGACGTACCGGATTCTGGTCGATGTGGTGATGGAAATACTGATGTGGATGATGGGTGACAGGCTACACTTCCACTGTTGCTGACTCAGCATCGTCGCGCGCTAGCGCTCGGCGCGTCTCCAACGCTCCAACCCTCGCCTGATCTTCCATGAGCAACAAGGCGCACCGTCACGAGTTCTGCTTGACAACACAACATACGCGAAGATCACAACTACGCTCATTCTCGTGGCAAAATGACAATCCAGTATACCATTATAATGTCACCGCCCCGTTTCGAACGGCACGTGTAAGTCACTCCGTCCGAACTGACCGCAAACCAGCACCACCTTCATGGTCGCCGCGACCCCTTCCTCAATATCTCCATCGCTGTTCGTCTTTCGCGTCCCAGAGGTCGACCTTCACGCAACCGCTCTTTCGCTGCGGCGGCCGCATGCTTCCTGATATCTCGCTGGCGTTCTTTTGCATGCGACGTATTTGAGCGTCCTCGAATACTGTCTCTATCGGGCCTGCCTTTATGCAGCCTGGCTCCTCGATCGCTCGACCGATGATCGCTACGCATCTCGACGGCCTCCGTCCTTCCACGGCTATGCCGCCTCGATGCTTCAGCAGCCCTACGTGAATACGATGCGGTTCGAGGAGCTCGATTTCGATGTGAGCTTTGCTCGCTGTGTTCGTGACTATGACTGCTAGTCTGGTCTATCACGTCGACCTCGCTGGCAGAGGAACTATACTGGCGGTATCCATGATGGTCACGATCATGTACGTTGGTCTGGGGCGCCTCTCGACGCAAGTGCAAGCTGCTCTGTGCCTTCCCCTTCGTGCCAGACTTCTGTCTCATCGCGGCACGTCGAAAGCCCTCAAGTGGCGATAGGCCTACCTCTGAGGGTCTGAGCTCGCTCCGCCAGACCGGCAGTCTAGCTTGCCTCGCTTCCTCAGAGTTACGGGGAGACTGTTGACCACGCTTGGTATAGGGCGCTGCCCTGTACTCATCCATCTCTCGAGAACCGCTGTCCTGGGGCCTTACTGGATATTTATAGATGCTATCCCTCATGTTGTTCGGGCTGGTCACAGAGTGGCCTACGTCACTCCCAAGACCCTCTACTGCAGCGATCTGACGCCAGCCTTGACAAGCTTTCATCAGCTTCAGCCTTGCTGATTCTCCGGATCTCCAAACCCCACACTCGGTAACATTAAAGTAACTGGACCGTATGGATAGGCTGCTCTCAAGTTCCGGGACCAATTCGACAGCACGTAGTTGCGCGGACTTCAGGTCGTCCCGTTTTTGTTCCCACGCCCTGCCCAGCTCTTGCGCTTTCGTAATCCAAATGTCCTGGCGGAAGTCATCGCGAGCTTTAGCTTCATTTTCGTCGTCTGCTGCTACGGATGCAGACCCTCTTGGTCCAGCATTGTCTCCGCTCTTTGATCTAGCTTTTGCCAACTCATCATCGAAGTTATCCCGATACTTTCTGTATAGAAGTTCCGCTATCTTGGCAGCCTGCTGCTTTCCAGACATGTCCGCTACAACTCTTGCCCGCTTTTGCGGTCGGTCTGCTGTATCACTTTGACGATCAACACCGGCAGCATTGACCTGGGATCTACCATCTTCATGACGTCTTCTTGTTGCTCGCGTGATGATAGCGTCCCCTTTCCGCGGCTCAGGGTATGGCTTGAGGAACCCCGATTCTATTAACACCGGATCTAGCATGCGGTCAACGACGAGCCAAGCGTCGCGCCACGCATTTCGCTTTTCCTTGAGTTCGTCTTCTAGCATCGATTTATTATCAAGGATGATTTTCTGGTTATTTCGGCTTCGCATCAACTGTTGCCATAGATCATCCAACTCTTCCGCTTGTCTGTCGCTAGGAGTCCCAGCTTGTTCCAATTCTTTCTTTTTAAGCTGCAACCGAAAGTCAGTGGACTCAGCTATGCCAGCAGCATCTGGAACCTGCGTCTCGAATCGCTGTCGATGAACCTGAGCTTCGCTTTCGAACTTTCGGAAGCTTCTCCCAAGACAAAGCGCTCGCTGTATGCTAGCTGCAAGCTGTCTGGAAAAGACTAAGGCCTTAACCTGATCTTGATCTTGATCTTGTTGAAGAGCTATGTCAACAACCTTGGGTTCATTGCAGAAGGTCGATTGGTTAATCGCCGTCGTCGCCCATTGCTTGCAGGCCTTCTCAGACGACGTCTCTGGATGTGGCAGTTCATGCGACATCTTGACATGTATCGGTATAATGGTGTATGGTAAGTGAACACGATTATTGGGGAACTTTGACCGACAGACAGTTATCGTGGAGATGCAAGTGCAAGGCCTTGTCGTCTATCTTTGGCTGTGGAAGTCAACAAAGGCATAAAGGCACTCAATGAGAAGACAAAGAGCCACGTTGAGCCCCGAAAACTTGACTGTCAACCATAGATTCAACGTTAATCTTGTTATGCTCGCATGTTGTCAGTACGTGCACGTCTCCTAGTTGTACGGAGGTACTCGAGTCTCTTCGTTAACGTTCCATGTTCATGACTCAACTCTGTTCTGACATCGCAAGCAGTTCGCCCTTCGGTAGCCCCATGGGAGCTGCTAGATATGAGAACAAAAATACCAGGGTAGCTGCACCTGCAGCGTACATTGAGGCAATGCGCTCTGCTTCAGTGCGCGCGTGCACAGATTGACCACATTTGCGGAACAGAGATTGGGTTTCATTACAGGCCCGGCGCTCGACTTGCGTGAATATCAGCGATAGCGTATGCACTCTTCAGGCTACAGCTCATTCATTATCTCTCCATCGCATCCGCCTGACGGGCCCTCGTAAACAAGCTAGTCTCGCCCCTAGCGCTATATCAACCCCAACCCCTTCTCCATGCGAAATCAGTCCTTCCCGATCTCTGCGCGCGACAGTCAAGTGACACATTACAATGGCGGGTCATGGGCAGCAAGGTAAGCTCTACGAGTCCGTTTCACGTATCTGCGATATTAACTTAGACTAGGACGCGAGGTCGGCGAGTACGACTACAAAGACATTGACCGTGACTACGAAGATGTCAGTCGCTGACTTTCGTAATGAAGTCGGATTACTAACGATCGATAGTCCGGCCTTCCTCCATTTGTTCCCGCCTTTGGCACCCCTACTGCTCAGATCGAGAAGCGCAAGTTCTCGAGCAAGTCAGATGTCGCCTCGAGGCATAGCAATATTAGCGAACCGGAGCGCTCCAACGAACAGCCGAGTACGACCCCTGAAGAAGGCCATAGATCGAAGCGACCCAGGATCGAAAAGGATGGTTCTACCGCTAAGACATCAGGGCGTCCGCGAAAGCGTACGCCAGACTCCGCATGGCAGGGTAATCGCATCACCTCCCATCTGGATCGATTTGGTGACATCAGCACCGAAGAAACTTCTGAGATACTGAGGCAAAGGATAAGGACCAAGCAAACTGAACTTGGCTCTCGTATCTACGGTCTTGAAGACTCCATGAACGAGTCTTTTCGCAACCGCGTGTTCATGGTTTTGAGTGAGGAGGCGGTGAGTATTCCACGTCGCCCCGAGATTCCTCTTGGATTCCGAGTCAAGGTCGGTATGGCGTTTTGGGAACGAGCAGTGGGGTTCTCACATGACGAAGATACTCCTATCGGAGACCACGCCGCTGGCTCTGCACTGGGAAAGACCACCACAAAGCGGCGCTTGCATATCGTTCGTGCTATTCTAGGCGACGACAGGTTTCTGACTACGTGTGTGGAGACTCATGGTGAGCGAGGGCTCCACGCTCCGTACATATCGCCGGATACATACTGGCAATGGCTACGTATAGCTGATGCTCGCGAACGAAACCCCACCAACCATGGCCCTCACGGTGTTCTCAAGCTGGACACAAGCCAGGCGACGAAGCCAGCTCGCATCTCGGATATGTCATACGTGTTTGCCGGAGTTTCCACTCAATGCACGCTGACAGAGCACTGGGATTTCGCTGGATACCTTGATGAAGACAGTGTGACTCTGTTGGAAGCGCTTTCAAAGCGAGTCACAACATCGCAACGAGATGACAAGATGGATCACGATGTCTACCACTCTATGGACTGGCGAGCTATAGACGATGGTCGAAAGGCCAAGGGCCTCGCCGCATACCCCCGGCCTGAACGGCGGTCATCCCCTCGTCGCACCAAGACTCCCCAACCTCTCCTGGATGATGACGAGTCCGACAACGATCGTAGGCGTTTCGATCATCGCCGCCGCTCTCATGATCGACGAGGTCGAGACCACCGGGCTTCATCTCGAAAGGATCGTGGTTACTCAAACACCGCATCTTACGAGAAAGATCGGCCACAGCGCCCTCGTGATTCAGACACCAGGAGCTCTCGACCGCGGTCAGGCAAGGGAAGGAGGGCCGATCAATATGACGACATTGACCGAAGCAAGGCTGATGGCCCTCGCGGAGACCACGCCACAGAAGGTACTCAGTCCTGGAATGGTGCTGTTCAAGGTATCAGGGCCGGTAGTGTGTATGTTGGCCCCAACTATTACAGCTGAGAGTCTACAGGCCGGACCGACCGCCTGAACGACGACGAAGGTCCTCCTGGATCGCGTGGCCTTGGTGGTTATTACGATCGCTCCTAATGCTGCGATTCAGTACTTCCTAGAGGGTTCTGGCGAGGAGAAAAAGCGCGACGGTATACGGAGAAGAGTAGACAGAAGGATGGTGGAGAAGCAGGACGAGAGGAGGTGTTTTTAGCACCCCGTCTCTGTGCCCTTGTGGTTCATACCCTGCATTAAGGCGGACTCAGCTGATATGAGCTTTCCAAAAATGTGGGAGCCAAGTTGATCGGATTCATGTAAAGTATCATTGTTGCCAATGGAAGATGACATCTAACGTTCTCGTGAGTGAATGTTAAGTTGCTTGCTTGGATGTGGAGATCGGGCAGAGAAGAGCCAGTGGTGACGTCAGTGCACGGGCCATGACGCGAAAGTCACGCGTAAGCGAGAGTCCAGCGTCCTTTCACCACTCGCGCTGTTACTGCACCCATGCACCCTACGTTCACAACAGCAGCCCTACTTCACTGTTTTCTCGTGTCTTTGATCGGATGCGATGACTTCGTTCTGCACATCATGATCCCCTAAACGCGATGAAGAAACGCAAGTTTGCGCGCCCGGCATGGAGGCTCGCTTGCATCGAAAGTCTCCTAGAGATTGGTGTCATGCTGAGGCACCTGGGCATAGACTTTTACTAAGACGTAAGTTCTTCGTTCATTTCATTTCATGTTACTTTGACTGCTATCTGCTTTCAGTAGAGCTCTGAATGGAGGTATCAATTTACTTGTGCTGATCTCTCCCAGGAGCTCTCGCTATCTCCTACCAGCATGATGGTCAAATCCTAGTCCGATACTTCATTCAAGTCGCACACCGTTTCATAATAGACTTGGACCATCCTGTCACCAACGTCGCTCCTCGTAGAACTCCACCGCTCGGCCACGACCTTCGTACCGCATCACACGTGATAGTAGAATACCTTGGAAGTGCATTCGGTGGAATACATGGCGATGAGCTTCTGCTGCGCTTGACAGTTTGCGTAGTACATGATGCATTTGCTACACACCATGTGCTAATGACTCTCGTGTTTGGGGGCTGTCCTTTCGCCTCCGCGTGCCCACAACTCCGCTGGCGCTGATTGCTATCGTCTATAGAGCGAAGCCCATCTCTGTCACTCAGGTCATGACTTGAGCGCAGTTTCGGGCTGCGTTCGTCTCTCGGGTGGCGAGTGACAAGGGATTGGATGGGCTATCTACGGTGATCGCGTGAGAGACGCCTGCGTTCACCGGGGATAGCGTCGGATCACGCCGTCGCGATCGCGATACTCTCCCCTCTCTAGTCCAACACGAGAATTTCTTCGACCACGTTCTCGTCTCTCTCGATTCTGATCCAAGGAGGGTGATCCACTCCGACTTCGACTCTGACTTCTCAGCCTCGGAGAATCCCTCCTTCTTTGCCCGGTCTCCCCTCGTCGATCTACAGCTTCTCGCGAGCGTAGGCGTGGACTGCTTCTTCTTCCACGTTCAGACTCTGGCCTAGCAAGTCGTTCCTCTCTTCTCCTCTCCACAGTGGGACCGCTTCTTCGACGATTTTCTTCGACTTGATCGGAGCTATTATCTCGTTCGTCTGAGCGGTCGCTGTCGTACACCATCCACGTCCGGTCCGCGTGTCTATCTCTACGACGTGTCGCGGCTTCCGTCGATTCTCTGCGTCTGGACCGGGGCCGATCTCTTCGTTCCCCGCAGCTTCTGCCATTCGTCCCATCGCCGTGGGTCTGGCCCTGTTCATCATTGGTTCGATTGCCAAAAGTGGCCGCCGGTCTTCCAGTTCGATTCTCGCCGGTGTTTTCATATTGCTTCAATATGCCAGCTTCCATCCATACGGTATCTAGCAGCTTATCCACTTCAAACCACGCATCCCTCCATCTCTCTATCTCTTTCTTGTCACCTTCGTCGAGGATGACGAGATTCCTCTCAATTACGTCCTTGTTGTTGCGCATGCGATGAAAGTCTTTGGCCAAAATTCTAAGCTCTTCCCTCTGCTGGTCGCTTGGCACAAGAGCTTGCTCAAGCTCCCTCTTTTTGAGCTGCAGCTCAAACTCAAGTATTTCGGCCAGACCTGCGTTGTCAAGTCTTTCAGTCTTGAGCTCCTTCAGCTTGGCTTTAGTAAATTGAGCAGACAACCTGTGCTGCCGGCCCAGGCAAAGTGCTTGTTGAATCTTCATTGCCAAATCACGACACAGTGTCAAAGCAAGGGTGTTGTCATCACCTTCTTTGATTTCTGTCAGCTTTGGACTTTTTCTCGTGTAGTTACGGGCCACGGTTGGTGCCGCCCAACGGACGACGCTAGCCTCTTCTTTCGTGAGCGGATGTCCTGCATGGTAAGGCATCTTCGCTGGTTCTGTCTGGCCGTAAAGATGATGATGAGATTTCTTTCTCCCGTTGATCATGATGAAGTTCTTCGACGAAAAAAACAAAACGGACAGCCTTTTATATACGGCAATAGAAGTTCAAAGAAGCGAACAAAGGACTACGAACAAGACAAAGTATGCTTTCATGGGAGCTATTTCAGCCTCGATCTTGCTTACATGCGACATTCGATGAGGGTGCCTCGAGGCACTCCCGCTGAAAGACGCAAGCAAAAGTCAGATGCAGCGTTAGCGACCATTTGTATCATAAATATGCTCCTGATCTGGGGGGCACTTACCTCGGACGAGTCATATCCACTTATTATGAATGGTTGTCGGAACAGCGCAGTAAGGCTGTTACAACTTTCACTGCAGCCTCGAACACTGTCGACTCTGGTCACGTGCGCTGAACGCTCGATTTCATTACAGGGCACAGGTGCTCTTGCGCCACACCCTGTTCACGGTGGTCCACTCTACTGCAGAAGAAGTTCCATACGGGTCTTTTTGTTGACTTTGCGCTCTGCCTGACTACTCAGCCAACACCGGCCAAGCACCACCTCTCAACCAACTTCTTTACAAGACACAACTACATAGAAGACAGAGTCTCCAGCTTGGCACAGAACGAAGACGGTGACACTGCACATCTGTCTCGTTGCTTCCTTCCAGATACCATGCAGTCTCCTGGGCACGGGTCTTCGGTACGTACAACATGTTCATTCCACATTCGATTGTATCAATCTCTTCTCTCCACAAACATTTCACAGCATATTCGCATTGAGAGCGACTAACATGATACAGGCTGATACTCCAGGTGATCATGCCGAGATCACGTCTGATGAGTTCACCATTCAAGAGGTTTTGGATAGCGAAGCCGCGTGCAAGGGGCCACCTCGCGGCACAGACAATTTCGAACCGAAGCCTACCAACGAGAAGAATCAGCCAGACCTTCAATTGACTTCCACCAAACGGCCTCACGAACACACGTCTGACGAAGACGAAAGAAGAGTTCGCGTCAAAACCAACAGCACTCCACAAAGCCCATCAACATCGGATGGCCTGCTTACACCACCTTCAGCACACGTCGGCGGACGAACTCCGGATATTGTGCGGATTATGGACTTCGTTGCAGCGGTCACTGGTGATATTGTTGCAGCTTTGGAAGATAAATCTTCGACCACCAGTGACCTTACACGCAAGACCGTTTTGAGTCAGTTACAAGAAGTGCTTGGTATGCTTGTCCCTTGTGTAACGAAGGTCCGCGACATAAGAGTCCTTGGCATTGAGATCGTCGGGCTTGCAGCTTTGGTAGATCCCTCGCTCGAGTTTGAGGGAATATTCACTATCATCTCGTCGCCCTATGCTGGCAGTATCCCGACGCCACTGAAACCAGATTACACCTACTTCCTCTCTATCGGAGATATATTCTGGGATCGCGCGACGGAGTTTTCGGCCGACAAAAACTTGAAACCTGGTATAAAGGCCGCCCCAAGTCCACAAGGATTAGTTTGTGCTGCTTTCCGTCTGCACATTGTCACAAAAGTGACGCCCCGAAATGTGTGGGCAACAGTCTGTCGACTGAGTAGCGGCAATGGGGTGTCACGCCTGAGCAAGGAGGACCTTTGGATGTACTTCCATCTTCACAGTGGCGCACACGGGAGGCTGCCACGAAGCAGGAAAGCTGATCATAACGATACCCCACACGCATCGCTGACATATACCCCGGACCGTGATTACGAAGGCCCCAAGGTCGGTCAACACACACACTTCTGTGCGTTAGATGCAGTACCGCACTACCCTAGCGAGGAAATGGTACCTGTGGGGAGTCTTGATGATGATAGTCGCAACCTCTTCCTTGGGGTCAAGGCCAATGCAAACAGTCCAAGTGGAAACCTCGTCGCACGTCCGATAGGCATGGACCAAGCTGCGGTGGAGCGCGGCCTTGGGCTAGTAGACCGCTCTCCTCGCAAGGCTATGCCTCTTGCACAGGCTGAGCGGACACGTGACAAACTGTTCCATCAACTGCGCATTCATCCCTCCAAAGGGACTACCGCGAGAGATTTCGTGACAAACTCCGCGAGAGATCCCGCAAATCTCCTCACAAAGTCAAGCGCGTTCAGCTCCGCGTACTCAGCGACAATTCCCAATGAGGAACAAACCAGGTCCTCAGTTGATCACCCTCGAAACCAACCCGTCAACAAGGTCAGTCCATTCAACGTCATGCCTCACATTCTTTTCAGCCCAGTATCGCATCCACACCAGCAAACATCAGCGCATGCTGCGGATGCGGTGAGGGCAGGTCGAAGATTTGGGGACGAAAGGGCCGGTACTCCAGCCACCGGCCAACGGGAAGCTCCTTCTCATGCTAACACAATGCCCAAGATCGCTTCGATTGCCAACCAACCTGCCATGGCACAAACTTTACATCAGCACGATGGAGTAATGACCAATGCCATCCTCAATGTGACAGAGCAGAACCAGTCCCTCAATCTCAACCACCCGGTATCGAGCCCGCAATCCAGTCCAGAGAGGAAACGTACCGATGGGGATGATTAGCTCTGCTCGTAGCTACGGAGTGGGCTTTGAAGGTGAGGTACATGGTTGCTTCGTAACGCAGTGACGAACTCGTTCACCGTGCGTCGTGGAATAGCTAGTCTTCGGATTTCTCTCCTATATAGTATCCCGCCAGTGTTGTCTGGGCGCGCCGCCGCCTAGTATTTCATGGTATGATGCATGACAGCTTGCATTCATCAACGAGAGCATCAATTAAGTCATATTTGCAGGTCTCATCTCGTCAACAAGAGGCTGGTCTAGATCACAGTGTGATTGAACTTTCACGAAACTAATCAAGTAACGATACTGGCCTACTACACAATGTTTTACTTCATACCAAACACTACCCTTTTCACAAAGCACCCTATCTACCACAACCCCTGCCTTCATCTTCAGGCGGGTTTCGACTTCTTATCCTCCGAGCGCTTTCATCGCGAGTCCTACGCTGCTGACTTTCGCGGTGATCGCGTTCCCGATATCTTGGTGCGTCTCTAGACGTACCTTGTTCGCGTCCTGGGCTGCTTGATCGACTTCGGTTCCGTCGTTCGCGATGCGCATCATGATCACCCGCTTGTTGTCGCGCGTGGCTAGGCATGGAGATATCGTTGGCATGACGTGGTGGTGCCGGCGGCGGCGGCGGCGGCGGCGGGCGCGACGGATATGCCCGATACGGTCTTCGCAGATACTCATTAGAGTCTTGGGACGAGCTCGGAGATGTTTGAAGATCCCCATTGTTATAGGGTCGTCCTGTGGGATGCCTGTGATGAGTATTTACACCTTTCCCCTTGTCGAGGTTCGTGGGGCTTTGGGCTTGGCCACTGTTT
>Ga0265780_10002634_pt1 | contig 24146 bp, 19 predicted proteins | sample P1T30metagenome_FD_192432 | JGI IMG/M metagenome (GOLD analysis project Ga0265780, IMG submission 192432) | Plant litter microbial communities from East Loma Ridge, Irvine, California - P1 T30 | ecosystem: Environmental > Terrestrial > Plant litter > Unclassified | place: USA: California... | reverse complement strand
GCCAGGATCCCGACATCATCATGGTCGGCGAGATCCGCGACCTGGAAACCGCCGACATCGCGATCAAGGCCGCCCAGACCGGCCACATGGTGTTCTCGACCCTGCACACCAACGATGCGCCGTCGACGCTGACCCGCCTCATGAATATGGGCGTGGCGCCATTCAACATCGCCTCGTCGGTCATCCTGATCACGGCCCAGCGCCTGGCGCGCCGCCTGTGCAGCTGCAAGCAGCCGCTCGAGAGCACCCACGAGGCGCTGCTGGCCGCCGGCTACCGCGAGAGCGACCTGACCGGCGACTGGAAGCCCTACGGCCCGGTCGGCTGCGACCGCTGCCTCGGGTCGGGCTACAAGGGCCGGGTCGGCATCTACCAGATCATGCCGATTTCACCGGCGATCGAGGCCCTGATCCTGGCCAACGGCAATGCCATGGAGATCGCGGCCGTGGCCGAACAAGAGGGCGTGAATTCGCTGCGCCGCTCGGGCCTGATGAAGGTGATGCAAGGTTTGACCAGCGTCGAAGAAGTACTTGGCTGTACCAACGAATAAGACCGACAGGATCAGGATAAATATGGCAACTTCGCTACAAACCAAGGGCCGCGGCGGCGCCCAGGTCAAGGAAAACGTCTATGCCTGGGAGGGCAAGGACAAGACCGGCCGCGTGGTCCGCGGCGAGGTGCGCGCCGGTGGCGAGGCGATCGTCAACGTGACGCTGCGCCGCCAGGGCATCATGGTCACCAAGGTCAAGAAGAAGGTCTACCGCAGCGGGCGCAAGATCACCGACAAGGACCTGACCATGTTCACGCGCCAGCTCGCGACCATGATGAAGGCCGGCGTGCCGCTGCTGCAGTCGTTCGACATCGTCGGCAAGGGCCACAGCAATCCGTCGATGGCCAAGCTGATCCAGGACCTGCGCAACGACGTCGAGACCGGCACCAGCCTGAACCGCGCCTTCCGCAAGTTCCCGCTGTACTTCGATCCGCTGTTCTGCAACCTCGTCGGCGCCGGCGAACAGGCCGGTATCCTGGAAGACCTGCTCACCCGCCTGGCGATCTACAAGGAAAAGACGCTCGCGCTCAAGAGCAAGATCAAGTCGGCCCTGACCTACCCGATCGCGATCATGGGCGTGGCCTTCGTCGTCACCGCCATCATCATGATCTGGGTGGTGCCGGCCTTCAAGCAGGTGTTCTCGAGCTTCGGCGCCGACCTGCCGACCCCGACCGTGGTGGTGATGGCGATCTCGGACTTCTTCGTCGAATACTGGTACCTGATCTTCGGCTCGCTGTTCGCCGGCCTGTACTTCTTCTTCCAGGCCTGGCGCCGCTCGCTCAAGATGCAGCAGGTGATGGACCGCCTGCTGCTGCGCCTGCCGATCTTCGGCAGCGTGATCCGCAAGGCGACCATCGCGCGCTGGACCCGCACCCTGGCGACGATGTTCGCCGCCGGCGTGCCGCTGGTGGAAGCGCTCGACTCGGTCGGCGGCGCCTCGGGCAATGCCGTGTATCTCGAAGCGACGCGCAAGATCCAGACCGAGGTCAGCACCGGCACCAGCCTGACCACCTCGATGCAGAATGCCGACGTGTTCCCGAACCTGGTGATCCAGATGGTGCAGATCGGCGAAGAATCCGGTTCACTCGACGCCATGCTGGGCAAGGTGGCCGACTTCTTCGAGGCCGAGGTCGACGAGGCCGTGGCGGCGCTGTCGTCGCTGATGGAGCCGCTGATCATGGTGATCCTGGGCGTGCTGATCGGCGGGCTGGTGATCGCGATGTATATGCCGATCTTCAAGCTGGGTTCGGTGGTGTAAGGCAAGTAAGCTGCTTCGAGCATCAATGCGGCCTGGCCAATCGTTCGCGATCCGCCAGGCCGTTGTGTAACCACGTCCTGACTGAGTCCTTCACCGGTTCGCGACCTGCGTCGCGACCTGCGCCGCTACCCGAGCACCGCGCAAGCCCTGCGTACCGCCCACTTCAGCATTGCGCGCATCAATACATTGCCCGTCGCCCACGGCCGTTGCCGGTCCAGCCCGCGCCGCCCCATGCGCTGCGGCAGGAAGAACCGCCCGAACGCCGATAACCCTCCCGCGCGCATGATCCAGAAGCATCCGCCGGCGTAAGTGACGTCGAACCCGTCTGCGGCGCGCAGCAGATACAGCGCGGTACCCGAACACATCGCGACGTCGGCCGGCGCCTCGCGCGCCAGCAGGCGCAGACCACGGCGATACGACAGCTCGATGGTCAGGCGCCGGTCGGGCAGGTTCAGCGCCAGGGGACGCAGCAGCCCGAGCCGCTCCAGCAGGTGCGCCAGGCCATGCAGGCGCGTGGACGCGCGCTCGCGGTAGTCGTGGAAGGCTTCTTTCAGCTCGGCCACCGTCGCCTGCGGCGGCCGTGGCAAGGGCGCGGGCGGGTCGCGCCAGCAGGCCATCCAGTGCGCCAGCGCCTGCTCGTGCCGGGACGCCAGGCTGGCCGGCGTGTCGAAGGCCAGATCGATGCGCGCGCCGGGCATCATGAAGCGGATCGTGGCGCGACAGTGTTCCAGGCGCGGCGCGTCGAGCACGTCCAGCGGCGTGCGGCGGCCGTGATTCAGCCATGCATTGTCGATGCGGCTGAAGCGCGCGAACGACGCCACCGGCACGATCAGGCGCGGCCGGAACGCTTCGGCCTGCACGGCCATGCGTTCGATGCCCTGCCCTGCCGCGGCCTCGCGCGCGGCGACGCTGTCCGGGTTGCCGCACCAGGCCATGTCGGCGAAACCCGTCAGCAGCACGTCGATGCGGGCGCCGTCGGCACGGATGCGGGCGGCGGCGGCCTGGCATTCGGCGCGGCCGGGCAGCGCCCGTTCGCCCAGGTGCAGGATGGTCTTGCGGGCGCAGCGCAGCAGGCACCAGGAATCGCCCTCGCCGTTGGCGTAGGCCGTCAGCTCCAGGCCGCGCACGAGCATGCGCGGCTTGCCTTCCGGGCATGCGGCCAGCGACAGGCGGTTGCGGCGCAGCTCGCCCTGCAGTCGCCAGTCGCGGCCCTGGCGATGCAGGAAGGTGGCGATGCCGCGGAACTCGGCGCGAAAGCGGCGCAGGAACGGCGCCGACAGGCGGTCGGGCTGGGCCCGCGAACACCAGATGAAGACCGGCAAGCCGCTCGCGTTCAGCTCGGCGATCAGGCCAGCGCTACCGGTCGCGGGGTCGAGCAGGCTCCAGGCGTCGTTGTAGACCGGTCCCTCCAGCCAGGGATCGGCCAGCAGCAGCGCGTTATCGAGGCGCAGCAGGAAGCTGGCGTGGTTCAGGAATGTCAGGGTCGGGCTCGGCATGGTGGGGTGCGGGACGGTCGGCTCGATTCCAGCCTAGTCCGTCCCGGCACGCCCTGCATGAGGCGCCGCAATCGTGTTGCGGCGCCCGCTTCACACCGGAATTGCTTCGAGCAGGAGCGCCCGTTCAAAACCCACCGTGAGCTTGTTGTTCGAGGCGCTGACCTGGCCCAGATCGCGCCCTTCCACATAGTCGCGCACGCGGTAGCGTCCGGCCGGCAGGCCGCGCAGCTCGACCTGGCCCGACCAGCTGTCGGCATAGAAGGCGTAGTACAAGCGCCCTTCCTTCTCGACCGCATGGGTTTCGGGGCGGTCGAAACCGATATCGTAGAGTTCGCCGCGGTACTGTCCCTTGGGCAGCATCTTGTCCTTGTAGATGCCGATCCACTTGCGCCACTTGGCCTCCTTGACCGCTGTCAGCAGGTAGCTGTCCTTCGGTTTGGGGTCCTCGGGCCAGGTGAACTTGGTCGAGACCACGGCGCCGATGCCGACCGTCGAGGCGAAGTCGTCGCCCCCATCGCTGAGCTCGACGTGGTCGCCCGCATACGCCGCCGTCGGCCCCATCAAGGCCTTCAGGGTCTTGCCCTTGTGCCGCACCTGCCACGACGACAGCGGGTCCGAGGCCGGCGCCTGGTTCGTGTACGGCAGCGTGTGGAAGGCGTACGAGGTGCCGCAGGGACAGAACTCGACCACGGCCTTGGGATTGATCTCGCGCGCGGTGTCGTACACCATCTTCCAGAAATCCTGCAGCTTCTCGTAGGATTCCTCGGGCCGGGCGTGATTGTGCGCCGGGTTGTAGCAGGGCGCGACGCCGTTCAGGTGCTGGCCATCGAGTTTCAGGCCCTCGTAGCCCCATTCGCCGATGATCTTGCGCACCAACGCGCGGGTCTGCTCGATCACCGGTCCGTAGGCCGGGCACAGATACAGGGCGTTCCACCAGGTGACGAATTGCGGCGCGCCTTCCTTGTCGAGCAGCAGCTGGTCGGTGTGCTCGTGCAGCAGGTCGGTGCCCGGATCGGCCGCCAGCGGCGCCAGCCACAGGCGCGCCTTGAGGCCGGCGCCGTGGATATCGTCCACCAGCTTCTTCATGTCGTCGTCGCCGCGCGCGAACTTCTTGCGGTCGATCTTCCAGTCGCCTTCGTTGGTTTGCCAGCCGTCGTCCAGCACCGCCCATTCCAGGCCCAGCTCCTTGGCCTTGGCCAGCGTGCCGGTCATCAGCGGGATCGTGAAATCGCGCTCGTAGCCCCAGGCGCACCAGATCGGCTCGTACGATTCCTCGCCCGCCTGCGGCGCGCTCAGGCCGCGCTCGGCCATCACCAGGCGGTAGCGGTCCAGGGCCGTGAAATAGTCGCCCGTATGCAGGGTGACGAAGGTATCGAAGGTCGCCAGTTCGTCGCCCGGCTGCAGCACCGCAGCCTGCTCGAATTCGAGCGCCAGCGCGGCGCCGGCGTTCACTTGCCGGATCGGCAGCGCCACCAGGCGCGGCACGGTGTCGAGGTGGCCGACCGCGAGGCCGTGTTCCGGCTGCCAGACGTCGGCCACCGGGGTGCCGCCGCCGTAGTCGGACGCATTCATGCCCATGAAGTTGCGCTGCTCGAAGCCGTCCTTGAGCGGCTGCACCCAGTCGCGGCGGTCGGCGTGCGACGCGCCCGAGAAGGTCCAGAAGCCGCGCTGCGGCGCCTTCTTCGCCGGCAGCAGCGTGTAGCCGCTGTTCGACCAGGCTTCGACCGGCAACGCCGTTGCGCCCTTGTTACGGTAGCTCACGCGCAGCAGGGCCAGGCCGGGATGGCGTTCGTAGAAAGTGACCATCACGGTCTTTTCGACGCCCTCCTTCGACACGCCCGTCAGGCGGTGGCGCGCGCCCGTGCCATGCGGCCCGTCGACGCGTTCGAGCGCCTGTGCGTCCAGGGCGAAGTGTTCGATCCAGCGCCCACCCGCCACCCGCAACCGTTCGCTGGCGTGGAAACCGGTGACCGCACGCGCGGCGCCGTCCTGGCGCGCAAGCAAACGGCTTCTCATCTGGCCGTCGAATTCGAGGCCCAGGATGGCGTCGCCCAGGCGCGCCACGTTCTTGCCCTGGGCGGGCGCCGGCGCGGCGGTGGCCACGCCGGTCCCGGCGCCGATGCCGCCCGCCACGGCCGATCCGGCCAGCCACTGCAACAGGGTGCGGCGACGCTCGCTATGCACTTCGGTCATGCTGTCTCCTTCGATATAGATGCAACACCGCCGGCCAGGCCGGCCGCGCCGCCCTACACCAGCACCACTTGCGCGCCGCGCGAGCGCAGCGCTTCAACCATTTCTTCCGGCACGCCGTCATCGGTGATGACCTGGTCGATCTGTTCGATCGTCGCGATCATCGACAGGCTGCGCCGGCCGATCTTCGACGAGTCGCCCACCGCCACCACGCGCCGTGCGATCTGCAGCATGCGCGTGTTCAGGCGCGCTTCGAGCAGGTGCGGCGTCATCACGCCGATCTCCGGATCCAGGCCATCGAAGCCCAGGAACAGGATGTCGGCATGCAGGCCTTCCAGCGCCTGCTCGGCCTGCGGCCCGCCCAGCGAATACGAACTGGGACGCAGCACCCCGCCCAGCATGATCAGGGTCACGTGCGGCGCGCCGGCCAGCAGCACGGCGATGTTCAGCGCATTCGTGATCACGTTCACCGATTGCAGCTTCAGGCCGCGGATCTGCTTGGCGATTTCGGCGGTCGTCGTGCCCGAATCGAGCACGATGGTCTGCCCTTCCTTGACCAGCTTGACCGCCTCTTCGGCGATCCGGATCTTCTCCGCGCGGTGCAGCGACTGCTTCACGCCGATCGGCAAATCCTCGTCGGCGCGCTGGGCCAGCGCCCCGCCGCGGGTGCGCAGCAGCGCGCCGATCTCGGACAGCGCGTTCAGGTCGGCGCGCACCGTCACCAGCGAGATGCCGAACATGTCCGACAGCTCGGCCACCGTCACCCGCCCGCGCTCGGCCACCATCTCGCGGATCTTGCGGCGCCGTTCGGCGACCAGCAGCTCCTGTTCCGGGGCGGCCTCCGCCGGCGTTTTTCCGTTACCTGTCGAAACTTTCGTTTCTGTTTTTTTGGCTTGCTTCATTCCTGTGCATTCCGCAGCGGTTTTCCGCCGCGGTTCCGTATAGACGCTCTGTCAACGGTTCGATGATACAGGATGGCAAATCCAGAAACGAAAGTTCAAGCTATATTTTCAGCGCGCCCCGCTTACGCTCATTGCCCATGCATGGCGGCGTCCCAAGCGCCCTGGAAAACCCGTTCCGCGTTCAGCCGGAACAGCTTGTCGGCCACCGCCTTCGGCAGGGCCAGGCCCTTCACGCGGCCATCCAGGTCCGGCGTGGTGAACTCGTCGTCCGTATTGAAGTAGCGCCAGTCGCGCCGCCACACGCCGTCCAGGTCGGCCACGAACCCGGCCTGGTCCTGGGCCTCGGACTGCGCCAGGTCGGAGCCGTACATCAGGCGGTCCTGGTAGTCGATGAAGAAGCGGCGCACGCGCTCGCGGTCGCGCTGCGACTGGTGCTGGATCTGGCCGATACGGGCCGCGACGTCGACATTGGCCGCCGGGTTGCGGTCGAGGAAGCGCGCCAGTTCGTCCACGCTCCACTCGAGCGAGGCCATGTGCACGCCGACGAAACGCAGGCGCGGGTGGGCCGCCAGCAGGCGGTCGCGCGCGCCCATCTGGTCCGCGTAGCTCGGCATCGCCGGCTGCAGGTACATGTGGTACTGCGGGTGGTTGCGGAAGTATTCGCGGTCGTTCTTGACCGTCATCTGCGCCAGGGGAAGCCAGCAGTTGTGCGGCTCGCCCTGGTGGCCGACCAGCAGCACGTCGTCCCGTTCGAAGGCGTCGAACAGCGGCTTGATGCGCGCGTCGTCGATCATCACCAGCTTGCCTTGCGCATCGCGCACCGACATGCCGATGTTCTTCCATACCTTGACGCCGACCGCGCCGTCGCGCAGCGCCGCGTCCAGCCGGTGCAGCGTCGCCGGCACCCAGGCCGGCTGGTTCAGGTTATCGGCGCTGAAGCTGGCGATCCAGCCCACCGTGGCGGGGTGATCATGGTGCAGGCGGCTGGCCACGCGCTGCTGCTGGTCGAGCGCCGGGAAATCGGGATAGTCGACATTGATCGTCAGCGCGCGGAAATTGGCCTTGCGGGCCAGTTCCAGGAACGGGCCCTGGTCGAGGCCGTGCAGGTGCAGGTGGGCGTCGATCTTGGGCACGCTGTCATAGTCGGCCATCGTGTAGTTGTCGGCGGCGGCGGCCGCAAGGGGCGCGCACAGCGTGGCGAGAAGGATGGTACGGAGCAAGGTGGCGCGCATGGCGGATTCCTGTCAGGTGGGCTGGCCGGCGAGCCGGTCGAGCGCTTCATCGTTCAATGGCTGGCCCGCACTGCGGGCGGCGTACAGGGCAGCGCCGAGCACCGGCGCCAGGCGCGGCTTGACCACGCGGTAAGGGCTGGCGGCCCCCGCCAGTGCGCGCTCGAACGGCGCGAGCAGCAGGCCGCCGTGACCGAACAAGCCGCCGGTATACGACACGGTGAGCGGCACTTCACGGCCGACCTCGAGGCGGTTGCGCACCGCGTCGACCACGTCGGCCAGCTCGCGCGCGGCGGCGTCGAAGATGGCTTGCGCCTGCCGGTCGTCCTGCTGCGCGGCTTCGGACACCAGCCGCGCCAGCTGGGCGATGCGGCTGCGGTCCCCGCCGAGCTGCCCATAGACCACGCCGCACAGGTCGAGATCGTCGTCCAGGCCCAGGCGCTCGCGCATCAGGCCGTGCAGCGGTCCCTTCGGCGCGCGGCCGTCGCTCATGCGCGAGAACAGCGTCAGGCCAGCGCGCGCGATCCAGTGGGCCGAGCCCTCGTCGCTGAACAGCTCTCCCCAGCCGCCGGCGCGCGCCTGGCGGCCGGCGAATTCGCCGTAGGCCATCGAGCCGGTGCCGGCGATCACGCTGATGCCGTCCTGGCAGGCCAGCGAACCGGCCCAGCTGCACACCATGTCATTGCCGCACAGGCTGCGCGCATGGCCGACGACGGTCCCGGCCAGCAGGTCCAGCGCCGCCTGCGCGGCGCGGTCCTCGCCATACGCCGGCAGGCCGAAGAAGGCGAAGTCGATTGCGCCAAGGTCCTTGCCGGCCGCGGCCAGCACCGCCTGCACGCCGCGCTGCAAGGTCGCGCCCACGCCGTCCAGGCCGACGTCGACGTGGTAGGTGCTGCCTTCCTCGTGCCGCGCCAGCACGCGCCCGTGGGCGTCGACCAGCGCGAACGCGGTCTTGGTGCCGCCGCCGTCAACCCCGAGGAACATGGCCGGCCTCGCTGTCGAAGGGATAGACGGTCACGCCCTGCACCACGCGGTTGACGGTGCCCGACATGCTCGGCGTATCCGGACGCACGCCCAGCGACAGCGAGCGCAGGTAGGCGAAACCCTGGCAGAACACGATGAACGGCAAGGCCAGGGCAAGATCGGCTACCTCTGCCGCGCCATCGAACACGAAGCCGTCGGCGCCGCTGGCGGCGTCCGGCTGGGCGCTCAAGGTCAGCACGCGGCCGGCGCGGCCGTCGCCGCGCAGCTCGCGCAGCAGGTCGAGGTCGTAGCGCCGCGTGTGCGGATCGTTCGACAGCAGCACGACCACCAGGGTCTGGCTGTCGACGATGGTCTTGGGACCGTGGCGGAAGCCCAGCGGCGAATCGTGGATCGCCACCACCTGGCCATCGGTCAGTTCGAGCAGCTTGAGCGAGGCTTCACGCGCCAGGCCGCGCAGCTCGTTGCTGCCAAGGTAGACCACGCGCTTGAAATCCTGTTCCACCAGCGCCGTCAACAGCGGCAGGGCCCGCACCCCGACCTGTTCGGCGGCGCCGGCAAGGTGCGCCGCCACGCCGGGTTCGAGCGCACGGAACGCCAGCGCGGCCGCCAGCAGCATCGACGTAAAGCTGGTGGTCATCGCGAAGCCGCGGTCGTGGGTGGCGTCCGGCAGCAGGATCGCCAGCGCGTTGGCCCGGTCCTGGGTCATCCGGTATAGCTGGCCGGCTTCGTTACAGGTGATGACGAGGTGGAAAACCTCGTCGACCAGCTGGTCGGCCAGCGCCACCGCGGCCACGCTTTCCGGGCTGCTGCCCGAGCGCCCGAACGACACCACCAGGGTCGGCACGGTGCGCTGGAAGTAGCGGCCAGGTCCCGACACCAGGTCGGTGGTGGGCACCGCCTCGGCGCGCCGGCCCTGGCGCAGCAGGCCGGGAGCCAGGCACTCGCCGATGAAGGCCGAGGTGCCGGCGCCGGCCATCACGATGCGCAGGTCGGGCCGCGCCAGCAGCGGCGCGAGGAAGGCGTCGATGGCGCCGCGCTGGCTCGCCACCAGCGCATCGATCTGCGGCCACACGGCCGGCTGCTGCGCAATCTCGCGCGCGGTCACGCCGCCGCCCAGCGCATCCAGGCGCGCGAGCGCCTGTCCAAACAATGTACCGTGTTCGTTCACGGCATCCTGTACTGCTTGCATAGTCACTGCTCCCTAGGTTCGGCGCCCGGCTGGCAGGCGCGCATGTACTGGCGCAGCACGCGGGCTACCCCTTCTTTCAACAGCGCCAGCGGCGCATTGCGTACGCGGCCTTCGCGCACGGCTTCGTAATGGAACGGCAGGTACTGGCTGAGCAGCGTGAGCGGCACCGGAGCGCGCTCCAGGTTGGCAATTAACGCCGCCTGCGCGGCCTGGATGCGCGGGTGCGGCCAGTAGTAGCGGATCCGGTCCGACAGGCTGAACTGCTGGTCGAACAGCAGCTGGCCGGCGTCGTGGTAGTACTTGCGCCAGTAATCGGGTTCGGCGCGCATCACCTCCAGCACCACTTCCTTGAAGCCGCTGTCGCCCCGCACGCCCATCTCGGCCTCGATGTCGGCCAGCGCCCACAGCGTCTCGCGCAGCGCGAAGGTCAGGCCGGGGCCCACCTTGAGGATGGCGAAGTGGTCGCGCACCAGCGCCTGCAGCAGGCCTGGGGTCTGGTAGTCGGTCGAGTGGGCCTCGAACACCATGGTCGGTTCGTCTTCGATGAAGCGGCTCAGTTCCACGGCGCACTCGGGGCGGTAGTCGATCACCTTGTGGTGGTCGAATTCGACGCCGGGCTGCACCACCAGGCCGATCACGCGCGGCCAGGCCGGCGCCAGGCCGGCGGCCGTGAACGCCGCGCGGTGGGCGGCAATGGTCAGGCGCGCCGCGCCGGGCGTGGTCACGGCCAGCGCGGCCAGCTCTTCGTGCGCGCCGCCCGGCACCGGCACTTCGGTGCCGACGATGTACACCGGCGCTTCGCCGCCAGCGCGCTGCCAGGCGCGCTCGGCCACCAGCGCCAGGCGCGCGGCGCGCTCGGCCACGATGTCGTCCGGCAGCGGGGTGGGGTCGCCCTGGCAGGACATCGAGCAATCGAGGTGGATCTTGCGAAAGCCCGCCGTCACATACTGGTCGATCAGCACCTCGGACTTGGCCATCGCGCTGGCGGCCGGCTCGCCCTGCCAGCAGTTCGGCCCCAGGTGGTCGCCGCCGAGCAGCACGCGATCGCGCGCGAAGCCGACCTTGTCGGCGATGCCGAACACGAAGTCGCGAAAGGCCTGCGGCGTCATGCCGGTATAGCCGCCGTCCTGGTTGACCTGGTTCGAGGTGGCTTCGATCAGCACCGGCCCCTGCCCGGCCAGGCCGGTCTCGAAGGCCGCTTCGATCACTAGCGGATGCGCCGAGCAGACCGAATGGATGCCCGCCGGCTCACCGCGGTGATGGCGTTGGACGAGGTCGAGTAGTACTTGCATGATTTACTCCAATGAAGTCTGGGTGGCCGGATCGTCCGGCTGCAGCGCCAGGAACAGGGCGGCGACGAGCGAGAGCCCGATGCCGGCCAGCTTGAAGCCGCCCGGCAGCGTTGCGGCCAGCGCCATCGCGATCACGGTGGTGAGCAGCGGCGCGCCGGCGTTCACCAGCGGCGAGACCACCAGCGCCTTGCCATGCCTGAAGGCGTACACCAGGCTCAGGGCGCCGACCGCGTTGAGCAGCTGCGTGAGCGCGGCCAGCCACGGACCGTCCAGGCCATAGTTGATCGGCCGCGAGAAATCGGTCATCGCCAGCGCGACCGGGATGAAGGCCAGCGCGCTCACCGTCATGTAGAAGAAGATGGTCTCGGCATCCATGAGCGCGTTGGCGCGCTTGATGAAATAGGCCTGCAGGCCCCAGGCCACCAGCACGCCCAGCGCCAGCACGAACCACCAGCCATAGGCGCCACCGGCCTGCCCCGGCGAGTAGTCGAACAGCGGCAGCGCGCACAGCGCCAGCACGATGCCGGTCACGCCCATCTTCCCGGTGCGCTCGCGCAGGAACAGGTACGAGAGCGCGATCGTGATCACCGGCGACAGCGAAATCAGGGGGAAGATCAGGTAGGTCGGGCCGTCCTTGACCGCATGGAACAGGATCATCTGCCCGCCCGCGCCCAGCAGGCCGATCGCCAGGCCGTAGCCGACGGCGCTGGCGTCGCGCCGCACGCGCCACCCGATGCGCGCCAGTGCGAACAGCGCCGGCGGGATCATGGTCAGCGCCCACACCGCGTACACCAGGGTCTCGGGAAAGCCGTTCTGCACCGGAAGGCCGGCAAACGCCCCCCACACGCCCCACAGCAGCGTGGTGGTTAGGGCATAGCCCAGCCAGGCCGCCCTGGCTGGCCTGGCGCTCGTCATCGTCGCGGCGCGCATCAGAATTTCACGCTCATGCCGGCGGCGTAGGTACGGCCCCAGGCTTCGAAGCCATAGATGGCGTCGCTGCGGCCCAGGTTCGAGCGCATCACTTCGTCGCCCAGGTTCTTCCCTTCGACGAACAGCGTCACATTCCGGTTCAGGTCATACGAGGCCGAGGCGGTGACCCAGGTGATGGCGTCGACCTTGTTCGGGAAGCCCGCGATGACATTGGTGCTCTGGGTGTACTTGCCGGTGTAGTCGAAGGTCAGCGCGGCATTGATCTTGCCCTTTTCGTACAGGAAGCCGAGCGAGGACGCGGTCGGCGCCACGCCTTCGAGCTGGCCGACGTACTCGCCGCCCGAATAGGCGCGGGTCCAGGTCTTGGCGAACTTGGCGCTGATGCCGAAGCCGTTGTCCCACAGGTGCTGCACTCCCAGCTCCATGCCGCGCACGCGCGCCTTGTCGCCGTTGACCGGGCGGGTGACCGTGTACAGGTAGCCCGGCACGCCGATATCGACCTTCTCGTCGGTCTGGAAGGTGACGAAGTTCTTGATCTGCTTGGCGAACAGCGCCATGTTGAGCGCCGACTTGGGCTGGTAATACCATTCCAGCGACAGGTCCTGCTGGGTCGCTTCGGTCGGCTTGAGGTTCGGGTCGCCGTCGATCGTCAGGATGTAGCTGCGGTCGAGCGTGTTGTCGGTGCGGGTCGGCGCCAGGCGGTCGAGCGATGGCCGCGCCATCACCTTGGCCACGGCCGCGCGCAACACCAGGTCGCGCTGCATCCAGTAGCTGAAGTTGGCCGATGGCAGGAACTTGGTGTACGAGCCTTTCTGGTCGACCGGGGTGGCTTCGCTGTAGTCGATCTCGGGGCTGCTGGTCGGGATGTCCGGCGTCGGGTCGTTGATCGAGACGATGTCGTCGATCGCGCTCTTCGAACGGGTCTTGGTATGCACCACGCGCACGCCGACGTTGCCGTTCCAGCGCTCGCCCGACAGTTCGAACTGGCCGAACAGGGTCGCGGTCTTCTCGCGCACGTCGTAGGACTGGGTCGGCACGAATTCGGGCTGCGACTGGCTCACGTCGTAGACCCCGTCCTGGTTGCCGTCGGCGTCGAACTTCGGCTTGCCGTCGAGCGCCTTCAATGCCTCGAAATAGGCCGGCACGTCGAAGGCGACGAAGCTGCCCGGGAAGTTGCCGCCGGCCCCGCGCATGTAGTTCGGCAGGTTCATCGGCCGCACCACGTTGGCGCCCAGGCTGGCGAAGGTGGTCGAGTACATATCGCAGTACTGGCAGGCGCCGCCGCTCTTCTCGTTGCCGATCGCGGTGCGCGTCTTGGAGCGCGACGTGCCGGACACGCCGAATTCGAAGGCGTCGATATGGAACTTGCCGTCCAGGCTCAGGCGGCCTTCGAGCGAGCCGCCGTCGACGGTATCCTTGATGTCCACGCCGGTCAGGCCGGTGAAGTGGATGCCGTAGTCGTTGTTGCCCAGCCGCCCGGCGGCCAGCTCGGTGGCCAGGTCGCGGCCATCCTCGAGCGTGACGCGGATGTCCGGGAAGGCATTCTGATTGGCCTGGTAGTAGCCGGTGTTGGCGCCGCCGATGCCGGCCACCACGAAGGTGTCCTTGCCGCCCGAATCGCGCTTCGAGGTCGAGCGGTAGACGTCGCCCACCAGGCGCAGGTCGGGCGACACCTTCCACTCGCCCTTCCAGCCGACCTGCGTGGTGTCGACCTTGCGGTCGGTGGTCACGTTGGACATCTCGGGCACCAGGTCCTTGATGGTCATGCCGGTGATCAGGCCGTCCTTGGCCACCACGTCCGACCAGCGGTCGGCGGCGTGTTCCACATAATAGGATTGCTGGTAGCCGACCTGCGGCGAATCGAGCCGCGTGGCGAGCGCGTCGAACGTCATCCGGAAGTCGGGCGTGACCTTCCATTCGAAGGCGCCGGTCAGTGCGGCGCGCTTCTTCTTCTCGAACACCGAGCCGAACGAAATGCAGCACGAGCCGAGCAGGTTCTGCTCGTCAGGACCGAGCGCGCCGTTGCCGTCCACATCGAAACTGCCCGGCGAATCGGCATTGAAGGTCTGGTAGCCCAGCGAATCGGTGCGCACCTCGCGGTCGGACAGCACGGCCCCCAGGATCACGCCCATCTTGTTGTCGTTGAAGGTGTTGCTGACCACGCCCGACAATTTGACGCCGTTCTTGCGCGACAGGTCGTTGCGGTCGCCCTCGATGCGCGCCGAGGCGTGGTAGCCCGGATTGTCGAAGGGACGGGCCGAGCGCAGGTTGACCGAGCCGCCGATGCTGCCTTCCATCTGCGCGGCGCTGGCCGATTTCATCACGTCGGCGCCGCCGATCATCTCGGACGGCAGCACGTCGAAGGCGAAGTCGCGCCCGTCGCCGTCGGTGGCCAGGATGCGGCGGTTCAGGGTGACGATGTTGTAACCCGAGCCGAGCCCCCGCACATTGATGTACTGGCCTTCGCCGCCACGGGTGCGCGAGACCGAGACGCCGGCGATGTGGGTCAGCGAATCGGCGACGTTATCGTCGGGGAAGCGACCCAGCTCGGTGGCCGAGATCGAATCCTGGATCACGTCGGCATTGCGTTTCAGGTCGAGCGCGCGCGCCAGCGCGGCGCGCGCGCCGGTCACCACCACCACCGACGGCTCGGTCGAGGTGGCGGCAGTCACGCTCTGTGTCGTACCCGTGTCGGTGGCGTTGGCGGTCTCCCCCGCCGCGCCGGCCTGGACCTGCGCGAACGCCATGCCGCACAGGGCGGTGTTCACGGCGGTGGCGATCAATGTCCGGCCCAATCCCTTGTCGAATCTACTGCGCATGGCAATGCTCCTTCAGGTGTATTCGTTGTAACCAAATAGTAATAGAAGAAAATCGAAATATCAAACAACTTTCGAAAACTTTCGATTTGGTTCGAAACCATTCTTTATTTGCTGCGGGGCAGCATCGAGGAGATCGGCTTCGCCAAAACGGGGGAAACCACCTACAATTAGGTTGATACAGAGAATCATCTGCCGCACGCTCGCGCGCCTCCGCATTACCGACGAACTGGACCGGATCGACATGCCTTTGGAATCACTTTTGTTCGCGCTTCCTGCGCAGCTCGGGCCCACCCTGGTGGCGGCCCTGCTCGGCCTGCTGGTCGGCAGCTTCCTGAACGTGGTCATCTACCGCATCCCGAAGATGATGCAGCGCGAGTCCGACAACTACGTGGCGCAGGAGAGCGGCAAGGAGCCGCCGCACACCGAGCGCTTCAACCTGATGGTGCCCAGGTCGAGCTGCCCCTGCTGCGGCCACCAGATCACGGCCATCGAGAACATCCCGGTGATCAGCTGGATCGCCCTGCGCGCCAGATGCCGCAAGTGCAAGAACCCGATCCCGGTCCGCTATCCGGCCATCGAGCTGTTCACCGCCATCGTCTCGGGCCTGCTGGTGTGGACCTTCGGCAGCGGCGCCATGGGTTGCGGCAGCCTGCTGTTCGCCTGGCTCCTGATCGCGATGACCTTCATCGACTTCGATACCCAGCTGCTGCCGGACGACCTGACCTATCCGCTGCTGTGGGCCGGCCTGCTCATGAACATCAACGCGACCTTCGTGCCGCTGCAGGACGCCGTGATCGGCGCCGCCGCCGGCTACCTGGTGCTGTGGTCGGTGTACTGGCTGTTCAAGCTGGCTACCGGCAAGGAAGGAATGGGCTACGGCGACTTCAAGCTGCTGGCCGCGCTCGGCGCCTGGCTGGGCTGGACCGCGCTGCCGGCCATCATCCTGCTGTCGTCGGTGGTCGGCGCCGTGGTCGGCATCAGCCTGATCGTGTTCGCCAAGCGCGGCCGCGACAAGCCGATCCCGTTCGGTCCCTACCTGGCCGCGGCCGGCCTGATCGCCATGCTGTACGGCGGCCGCATCGGCAACTTCACGCTGGGCGTGCTGGGATGACACCGGCGGCGTTCTCGGTCGGGCTTACCGGCGGCATCGGCTGCGGCAAGAGCACGGTGGCCGAGCTGTTCGCCGGACTGGGGGCCTCGATCGTCGACACCGACGCCATCGCCCATGCCCTGACCGCCCCGCATGGCGCGGCGATGCCGGCCATCGTGGCCGAGTTCGGGCCTGCCTTCGCCACGCCCGACGGCGCCCTCGACCGCGCCCGCATGCGCACGCTGGTGTTCGGCGACGCCGGCGCGCGCGCGCGGCTGGAGGCGATCCTGCATCCGCGCATCCGCGACGCCACGGCGGCCGCAGCAGCCATCGCCACCGGGCCCTACATCATCTACGCGGTGCCGCTGCTGATCGAATCGGGCACCTGGCGCGCACGGGTCGCGCGCGTGCTGGCGGTGGACTGCTCGGAAGACACCCAGGTGGCGCGCGTGATGGCGCGCAGCGGCCTGGCGCCCGACCAGGTGCGCGCCATCATGGCGACCCAGGTCACGCGCCAGCAGCGCCTGGCGGCGGCCGACGATGTGATCGACAACGACGATGGCCTGGAAAGCCTTTTACCGCAGGTAATACGCTTGCACCAGCAGTATCTTGCATTGAGTGTGTAACAAGTATGATGCAGTGTTTGTAATTTCGCGCCGCATGGTTCAGAATCACGAAGTTGCCTTCCAGCCTACATTCAGAGGAATGTCATTTTGATCGTCTACGAATATCCTTTCAACGAGCGGATTCGCACGTTGTTGCGGCTGGAGGACCTGTACGATAAATTCAAGTTCTTTGTGCATCAGGAACACCCGATGCAGCACCATGTCGCGCTCTCGACGATCTTCGACATGCTCGAAGTGGCCGGCCGCGCCGACCTCAAATCCGACCTGCTGCAAGAACTCGAACGCCAGAAGCAATCGCTGCTGGCGTACCGCAGCAATCCGGCGGTAGTGACCGAAACGCTCGACGCCGTGCTGGCCGAACTGGACGCGGCCAGCGCCGCCCTGGTGGCGAGCCAGGGCAAGACCGGGCAGAACGTTCGCGAGAACGAGTGGCTGATGAGCATCCGCGGCCGCACCATCATCCCGGGCGGCGCCTGCGAATTCGACCTGCCCTCTTACTACGCCTGGCAAAAGCGCCCGGCCGAAAAACGTTACGCCGACATCATGGGCTGGTTCGGACCGCTGGCCCCGCTGCTCGAGGCGCTGGCCCTGGTGCTGCGCCTGCTGCGCAATTCGGGCGTGCCGGTCAAGATGATCGCCGTCGCGGGCAGCTACCAGCAGATGTTACAGGGTAAAATCTACCAGATGCTGCGCCTGACGCTGGACGAATCGATCGGGGCGATCCCCGAGATCTCGGCCAACAAGTACATGCTGTGGGTGCGCTTCACTTCCCAGGACGGCGATTGCAAGCCCAAGCCGCTTGAAGAAGACGTGCCGTTCGACCTGACCCTGTGTAATTTTTAATACTGACGTAGAAACACCATGACCGTCGTAGCCTGCCCCACCTGCAGCAAGCAGGTCGAATGGACCGCATCGAATCCGTTCCGCCCGTTCTGCTCCGAACGCTGCAAGAAGATCGACCTGGGCGCCTGGGCCGAAGAAAAGTTCGTGATCCCCGGCGCCGCGCCGGCCGATCCGCTCGACGATCCGGCCGGCGAACGCTAGGGCGTGATCCCTGCCGGCACCACCACCGGCTTGTTGCGTTTTCCGTAGCGGTCCATGAACAGACCCGCCAGGCCGATCTCGCTCTGGCGTCCCGACAGCAGATCCGCCAGCACCCGCCCCGAGCCGCACGCCATGGTCCAGCCCAGCGTGCCGTGCCCCGTATTCAGGAACAGGTTGCGGTAGGGCGTCGGCCCCACCACCGGCGTGCCGTCCGGCGTCATCGGCCGCAGGCCGCACCAGAACGACGCCTGGCTGACGTCGCCGCCGTCGGGGAACAGGTCGCGTACCGAGTGTTCGAGCGTGTCGCGCCGGGCCTGGTGCAGGCGCAGGTCGTAGCCCGACAATTCGGCGGTGCCGCCGACCCGGATCCGGTCGCCCAGGCGCGTGATCGCGACCTTGTAGGTTTCGTCCATCACCGTCGATTCGGGCGCGCCGGATGCGTCCGTGATCGGCACCGTGATCGAATAGCCCTTCACCGGATAGACCGGGATGTGGATGCCGATCTGCTTGAGCAGCAGGGGCGAGTAGCTGCCCAGCGCCAGCACGAAGGCGTCGGACCGCAGTTCGCCCTTGTTCGTGACCACGCCGGTGACGCGGTCGCCCTCGACGCTCAGGCGCTCGATCGTGACTTCATGGCGGAACTTGACGCCCAGGCCCTTGGCCAGTTCGGCCAGGGCCTGCGTGAACTTGAAGCAGTCGCCCGTCTCGTCGTTCGGCAGCAGCAGGCCGCCCACGTATTTGCCGACGACGCGCGCCAGCGCCGGCTCGTACCGGGTGCAGCCTTGCGGGTCGAGCAATTCGTAGGGCACCCCGGATTGCTGCAGCACGTCGGTGTCGGTGTGCGCGCCATCGAGCTGCTTCTGGGTGCGAAACAGCTGCAGCGTACCCTGGCTGCGCTCGTCGTAGGCGATGCCGGTGTCGCGGCGCAGCTGCACCAGCACGTCGCGGCTGTATTCGGCCAGGCGCACCATGCGGCCCTTGTTGACCTGGTAGCTGTCGGTATTGCAGTTGGCCAGCATCTGCAGGATCCAGCGCCACTGGGCCGGATCGAGCGTGGGACGGATCACCAGGGGGCTGTGCCGCATGGTCAGCCACTTGAAGGCCTTGGCCGGCACGCCGGGGCCGGCCCACGGCGTGGCGTAGCCGGGCGAGATCTCGCCGGCGTTGCCGAAGCTGGTCTCCAGGCCGGCGCCTGGCTGGCGGTCGATCACGGTGACATCATGCCCGGCCTGGGCCAGGAAATACGCCGATGCGGTTCCGATGACGCCACTGCCGAGGATGATGATGTTCACGCGTGATCCTTCAGGTTAGCGATCCGGGTAACGTACCCGGTCGAGCCATTCGAGCAGCGGGATGGTGGCCGGCAGCAGCGGCGCGACGCCATAGCTGCCCTGCCAGGCGAACGCCTGCCCTTCCAGGCTTTGCGGCTCGCCGATCCACTCGCGGCAGAGATAGAAATACAGGCGCACATGGGCGTGCTCGTAGACGTGCTCGACGCAGCACCAGGGGTCGCCGCTGACGACTTGCACCCCGAGTTCTTCCATGAACTCGCGCTGCAGCGCGGCGAAGATGCCCTCGCCCGCTTCGACTTTCCCTCCCGGGAATTCCCAGTAGCCGGCATATGGCTTGCCATCGGGGCGCTGGCCGAGCAGGACGTCGCCGTTCGGGCGCATCAGGACGCCGACGGCGACATCGACGGGTGGTTTGTTCGCACTTGCTTCACTCATTGCTCGAGTCATTCCTTACATCGTCCGGCAGCTTGCCGGCATGGTCCTTGGCGAACTGCCAGGCCACCCGGCCCGAGCGCGAACCGCGCTGCAGCGCCCATTGCAGGGCCTCGCCGCGCGCCGCGTCGATCTGCTGCGGCGTGCAGCCGAAGCTGTCCAGCCAGTGGCCGACGATGGCGAGATAGTCGTCCTGGCGGAACGGGTAGAACGACAGCCACAGGCCGAAGCGCTCTGACAGCGAGATCTTCTCTTCGACCGTTTCGCCCGGGTGCAGGTCGCCGTCCTCGCCGTGGCGGTAACTGGCGTTGTCCGACATTTTCTCGGGCATCAGGTGGCGCCGGTTCGAGGTCGCGTAGATCAGCACATTGTCGGACTGCGCGCTGATGCTGCCATCGAGCGCCACCTTCAGCGCCTTATAGCCGGCCTCGCCTTCTTCGAACGACAGGTCGTCGCAGAAGATCACGAAGCGCTCGGGCCGTCCGGCGACCAGGTCGACGATGTCGGGCAGGTCGGCCAGGTCGGCCTTGTCCACCTCGATCAGGCGCAGGCCCTGGCCGGCATAGGCATTCAGGCAGGCCTTGATCAGCGACGACTTGCCGGTGCCGCGCGCGCCGGTCAGCAGCACGTTATTGGCCGGGCGGCGCGCCACGAACTGGCGCGTGTTCTGCTCGATCTGGCGCTTTTGCGGCGCGACGTGGTGCAGGTCGTCGAGCTTGATGGTCGAGGCGTGCAGCACCGGCTGCAGGAAGCTGCCCTGCCCATGCGGGCGCCGGCGCCAGCGGAACGCGACACTGCGCTGCCAGTCCGGCTCGCGTGCGACGGCTGGCGGCAGCATCGCCTCCAGGCGCTCGAGCAAGCCCTCCGCGCGCCGCAGGAACTGGTCGAGTGGCGTCATCGATTACGAACGATAGTCGGCGTTGATCGAGACGTAGTCGTGCGACAGGTCGCAGGTCCAGACCGTGGCGGCGGCGCTGCCGCGGCCCAGCTTGACGCGCACGGTGATCTCGGACTGCTTCATCACGCGCTGGCCGTCTTCTTCCTTGTAGTCCGGATTGCGCCCGCCGCTCTTTGCCACCAGCACGTCGTCCAGGTACAGGTCGAGCCTGGTGACGTCGAGGTCGTCGACGCCGGCGTAGCCGACCGCGGCCAGGATGCGGCCCAGGTTCGGGTCGGATGCGAAGAAGGCGGTCTTGACCAGCGGCGAGTGGGCGATCGCGTAGGCGATCTTGCGGCATTCGGCAACATCGACGCCTTCGTCGACGGTGATGGTCATGAACTTGGTCGCGCCTTCGCCGTCGCGGATGATCTGCTGCGCGAGGTTGCGCGAGATGTCGGTCACGGCTTCCTTGAGCGCGGCGTAGTCGGCGCTCGCGGTGCTGTCGACAGTCAGGCCGCCGGCGCCGGTGGCGATCACGATGAACGAGTCGTTGGTCGAGGTGTCGCCGTCGATCGTGATCGCATTGAACGAATGATCGGCCGCGTACCTGACCAGTTCGTCGAGCACCGGCTGGGCGACGCTGGCGTCGATCGCCAGGTAGCCGAGCATGGTCGCCATATTCGGCTTGATCATGCCGGCGCCCTTGCTGATGCCGGTCATCGTGACCTGCTGGCCGCCGATGGTAACCGTGCGCGAGGCCGCTTTCGGCTGGGTGTCGGTGGTCATGATCGCCTCGGCGGCGTTGAACCAGTTGTCCGCCTTCAGGCTGTTGGCGGCGGCCGGCAGGCCGGCCAGCAGTTTTGCCATCGGCAGCTGTTCCAGGATCACGCCGGTCGAGAATGGCAGCACCTGGCCGGGTTCGATGTCCAGCAGTCTGGCGACTTCGGCGCAGGTGGCGTTGGCGTTGGCCAGGCCCTGCTCGCCGGTGCCGGCGTTGGCATTGCCGGTGTTGACCACCAGCGCGCGGATCGGCGCGCCGCCCTGCCTCACGGCGTCCAGGTTGGCCTTGCTGACCTGCACCGGCGCCGCGCAGAAGCGGTTCAGGGTGAACACGCCGGACACGGTGGCGCCTTCGGCCAGCTTCATGATCAGGACATCCTTGCGGTTCGGCTTCTTGATGCCGGCTTCGGCAAAGCCGATCTCGACGCCGTTGACGGGCTTCAGGTCGGCGGCGACGGGCAGGGGGGAATTGACGGCCATGGTGATCTCGTTGGAAAAATTGTCGAATGCGTTATTGTAACGCCAGCGCCCCCGGCCCGCCGCGAGGTTTCTGCTGCACATCAAGATGCACGGATACCAAGGGGAAAACATGCGAGCGCCGACCCGGGCGCCGGCTGGCACTGGCGGCGCTGCAATGCACTCGGCTACCAGGTACTCGTCGAGTTGACAGCATCGGGCGCCCCGGCTATGGTCGGGACGATCCCGTCAACCGCTCCGTCCATGTCCCTTTCCCCCTACCTCGGCCTGTACCCCGCGCTCGGCCAGCGCACCTACCTGCACCCCTCGTGCCACCTGATCGGCGACGTGCGCATCGGCGACGACAGCTCGGTGTGGTGCAACGCCGTGCTGCGCGGCGACGTCAATCATATCCACATCGGCCGCGCGTCGAACATCCAGGATTTCACCATGGGCCACGTCGCGCACAAGAACGAGCACAAGCCCCTTGGCGCGCCGCTCGTGATCGGCGACTACGTCACCATCGGCCACAACGTGATCCTGCACGGCTGCAGCATCGGCGACGAATGCCTGGTCGGCATGGGCACGATCGTGATGGACGACGTGGTGATCCAGCCGCGCGTGATGGTCGGCGCCGGCAGCCTGGTCGCGCCCGGCAAGGTGCTGGAAAGCGGCTACCTGTACGTGGGCCGCCCGGCCAGGCGCGTGCGGGCCCTGAGCGACAAGGAGCTGGCCCACCTGCGCTACTCGGCCGAGCATTACGTGCGGGTCAAGGACAATTATTTACTCGGCCCGGCCACGCCCTGAGCCGCACGGCGGCGCCATGCGAAACGGCCGGGTTTCCCCGGCCGTTTTTTCTACCGCTGCTGAGTGGCGCTTACGCCAGCTTGCCGTGGCACTGCTTGAACTTCTTGCCGCTACCGCAAGGGCATGGATCGTTGCGGCCGACCTTCACGCCCATATAGCTGCTGTGGTCTTCGGCCGACACCGCGTCGCCATCGCCACCGCGGTTCGGGTTCGGATTGAACAGCTCTTCCGGCGCGGCCGACGGGTTGAAGTCGGCGTGCTGGTAGTTGACGTTTTCGAGGTGCGCCGCTTGCGCCGCCATCGCCGCCTCGGCCGCTTCGACTTCCTCGCGCGACTGGATGCGCACGGTCATCACGGTGCGGATCACTTCGGCCTTGATCAGGTCCAGCATATTGCTGAACAGCTCGAACGCTTCGCGCTTGTATTCCTGCTTCGGATTCTTCTGCGCATAGCCGCGCAGGTGGATGCCCTGGCGCAGGTGGTCCAGCGCCGCGAGGTGTTCGCGCCAGTGGGTATCGACGCTCTGCAGCATGACGTTGCGCTCGAAGCCGCCGAACGATTCCTTGCCGACCACGCCGACCTTGGTGCCATACGAGGTGTCGGCAGCGGCCAGTACGCGCTCGAGAATGTCGTCGTCGTTCAGGTTCGGTTCGTCCTGCAGCATCTGCTGCAGCGGCACGTCCAGGCTCCAGTCCGACGCCAGCTCGGTTTCGAGCGCTGCGATATTCCATTGTTCCTCGACCGATTCGGCCGGCACGTGGCCGCGCACCAGGTCGGTGAACACGCCGATGCGCAGCGACGTGATCATGTCGCTGATATCGGTCGACTCCAGCAGTTCGTTACGCTGGGTGTAGATCACCTTGCGCTGGTCGTTGGCGACGTCGTCGTACTCGAGCAGCTGCTTGCGAATGTCGAAGTTGCGGGCCTCGACCTTGCGCTGGGCCGACTCGATCGAGCGCGAAACGATGCCCGCTTCGATCGGTTCGCCTTCCGGCATCTTGAGGCGGTCCATGATGGCGCGCACGCGGTCGCCCGCGAAGATGCGCAGCAGCGCGTCGTCCAGGCACAGGTAGAAGCGCGACGAACCTGGATCGCCCTGGCGGCCCGAACGGCCGCGCAGCTGGTTGTCGACCCGGCGCGATTCGTGGCGCTCGGTGCCGATGATGTGCAGGCCGCCGGCGCCCACCACGTGGTCGTGCAGCGATTGCCATTCGTCGCGCAGTTTCTGCGACTGGACGGCCTTGTCGGCGTCCGAGATACCGGCGTCGGCTTCGATCAGCTGGATCTGCTTGCCCACATTGCCGCCCAGGACGATGTCGGTGCCGCGGCCAGCCATATTGGTGGCGATGGTGATCATCTTCGGACGGCCGGCCTGGGCCACGATCTCCGCTTCGCGCGCGTGCTGCTTCGCGTTCAGGACGTTGTGCGGCAGCTTGGCCTTGGTCAGGATGCCCGACAGCAGCTCGGAGTTCTCGATCGAGGTGGTGCCGACCAGCACCGGCTGGCCGCGCTCGTAGCAGTCGCGGATGTCGATCACCATCGCGTTGTACTTCTCTTCCGAGCTCTTGTAGACCTGGTCCTGGCGGTCCTTGCGCTGCGATGGGCGGTTCGGCGGCACCACCACGGTTTCCAGGCCGTAGATCTCCTGGAATTCGAACGCTTCGGTGTCGGCGGTGCCGGTCATGCCGGCCAGCTTGCCGTACATGCGGAAGTAGTTCTGGAAGGTGATCGAGGCCAGCGTCTGGTTCTCGTTCTGGATGCGCACGCCTTCCTTCGCCTCGACCGCCTGGTGCAGGCCGTCCGACCAGCGGCGGCCCGTCATCAGGCGGCCGGTGAATTCGTCGACGATCACGACTTCGTTGTTCTGCACCACGTAGTGCTGGTCCTTGTGGTACAGGACGT
>Ga0265780_10002633_pt1 | contig 24162 bp, 16 predicted proteins | sample P1T30metagenome_FD_192432 | JGI IMG/M metagenome (GOLD analysis project Ga0265780, IMG submission 192432) | Plant litter microbial communities from East Loma Ridge, Irvine, California - P1 T30 | ecosystem: Environmental > Terrestrial > Plant litter > Unclassified | place: USA: California... | reverse complement strand
CCTTTCGTTCCCGCACCCCCTCGCAGCCGTACAGCCCCCCATACCCGAACGACCCCCAGCGGCCCGCCTCCGTCACCGTCTCCAAGTGCTCGCGTCGTCCGCCCCGTCCGCTCGCCTCGTTTGCCTCTGCCTCCCCCCCAAAATGTCATACTTTATGAGATTCTAGGTCTGAATGACTGGAACATCTCCAAGAAGCAGATCTTGTCCGCCTGGAGGCACATCTCCCTCGATCTACACCCCGACCGCGTCGCCGAAGAGTTCCGCGGCACAGCCACCATCTTGATGCAGGAGATCAACGCCGCCAAAGAGGTTTTGACCGACCCTGTTGCTCGGCGCGCCTATCACAGGACTGGGGCTTTGCCTATGGCCATGTAACAACCTTTTGTTGTCAAGACCAGCTACATGGAAGAGACGTTCAAGACCCAATTTGTAAATGTCTTGAGACATCGGAAGACTGGACAATGAATCCAGGAGGAGAAGTTTTGTATAGCAGTACAACATGAGAGAAGATATGGTGAACGATACTTGTCATAAAGAAATGCTGGAATCGACAGCATGAGGCAGCCATATTGACATCGAAGTTGCCCATGGGCATTTCTTGTATTATTCCACGCCGCCATCGCGCGCAAAAATCGTTCATAAGCATCTTTCACCAAAAAAATGTACTATCGTTTGTTTAACTTCATGGTCTACCTGTATGTCTGAGCTGATGGTGAACTTTTCAAAGTTGTGAATCACGGTCACACAGAATTTCCCTGGGGAATACTCGGACTGTCGCTGCACTTTGTTACTCAAGGGTCGAACAACACCCGAGGACCTAATCTTGCTTAATGGTGCACCCGTTATCCTAATCCTCGGTAGGCGTTACCGCATTCCTGCGCCACAGATACTACAACTAGCATCATAGTGAGTCGAAATCCTAGCTGCGAGATGCAATTCTTAAAGCAATGGCGAAGCGCCAATTTCACGACCGGCATACCAAGCCATCAAAAAACACCATGAAGCACACACTGTCAACACACAGACTCAGATTAACACTTCTCGAAACAGCCTAACTCGTAAGTCAAGAGTTTTCATGGCTGTTCGAGCTCCGGAGCGACGAGTAGACAATGTAGGAGAGGTGAGCCAACAGCTTCGCCCCAAACCCCAGAAAGTACACTAACGCATCTAGCATACACGGGCAACCCGCATCGCCTGCCGACACACAAAAATTTATCAAGTACTGTCTGCAATCGCCGGAAAACCCGGGCGCTGTCAGAATCGCATGTGCCGTGTACGTCCAAGAAGAACACCGCTTCATCGGTCTCTCACCCTGCGCTCCTCCACAAAACTAGGTCTCCCCGAAGCCAGCCACCTCATGCCACCTACTACACTAGATCTCACCTCGACGCTAAATTTTGAGCTTGGGTATCAGTACTTGCCGCTGTTGTTTCCCCAGATACAACATGTCCAAGTCAGAATTGGACTCCAAGCGCCCTAATCTCCGGTTCAAACGACAGCTTCCAAGTACGATCACAACTGCTAGCAATGAAGCGTGATGTTACACATGTGCTGCATCATGGTGCATATGAGTGAACATAGAAATAATTGTTTGTACAAAGCTAGCAAATGCCAAAGTAAAAGAAATAGTTTTATATACAAGAAAGTCTCCGCCCTCCTTCCGATCTATCCCAGATATGCAATCATCATATAAGTATCATAACCACCATTCGCCAATCACTCACTGATCACGATAGCCGGTGCAAGACCACGCCTCTTGAGCAGGTCCATGCGCTTGTGAACAGTGGTGCCCTGCTCGCTACGCTTGGACGCAGGAATGCACTGGGAGTACCAATCGTTCTGAACCTTGCATGTCCATCCGCTCTCACACTGCGTAGGACCGTCATGGCCGTTTCCACCGCAGCGGTCGTAGGGCTTTGCGGTACCAGAGCCGGGGTTGGATGGTGCGGGTGCGGATGTGGCTGCTGGGGGAGTGGCGGGAGCTGACTCTGCTGGCGAGGAGGGAGCTGGCGAGGAGGGAGCTGGCGAGGAGGGAGCTGGCGAGGAGGGAGCTGGCGAGGAGGGAGCTGGCGAGGAGGGAGCTGGCGAGGAGGGAGCTGGTGCAGTGGGAGTGGATGGTGTCTCGGCGGGTGGAGAGGCGCTAGGTGCGCTGCTTGGTTCAACGGGAGAGGGTGTAGGGTCTGCAGGCGCAGTAATGTTGCTATAGGCAGCCTCGGAAGGCTTGGGCTGGGTAGGAGTGGTAGAGCCGCCACCGAGCTTGAGAATGCGGGCAGCGGCAGCTTCAGCTGCGACCATGATGATAGCTTGGGTGTTTCCGGTAGGGAGATCGGGGTGCATGGAAGCATCGACAACGAATAGGTTAGAAGTGCCGTAGACTTTGGTGTCAGTGTCGACGACAACGCCGGCTTCGCCTTTGGTTCCCATCTTGTCGGTACCGACGTAATGGCTACCAGTCTTGAAGTCCTTGATGAGGTCAGCGCCAGTGACGTTGGTGACACCGGCGGGAGCAATGAGCGAAAGCGTGGAGTTGCCTTCAGCGGCCATCTTGATAAGACGGTTCATCATGATTGTCGCCGCCTCCTTGTCGACGTCCGAAGTCAGGTGAGGGTTGGTGATGAAGTTCGTGGCGCCATCAGCAGCGATGCCGAGACTGCCGACTGACTCAGAGCCGTGTGTAATGTAGACCTTCATCTGGATCTGGTTCTCTGCTGGGCCATTGCAGGTTCCCTGGAAGAAGACCTCCTTGCCCTCGGTAGTGTTGACAGAAGTCCACCAGTTGAGGCGCTGACCAGATTGCGCGAGAAGGCCAGAACCTTTCGCGAAGAGGTCAATCGTCGTCTGGTTGGGCGTAGTGTATGCAGTCATGGGCTCAGCGCGCACGGGTGTGGAAACGTTGAACTTGACTGTGAAAATTGGGTGATCCTTGATCTCCTCGCCAACTGGAAGGTCAATCCAGTCACCCTCGGCTGGCAGTTTGACACCGCTGGACCCAGAGGCGACTGTCTGAAGTTGCTTGGCAGGGCCGATACCAGAGTTGAACAGAATGCGGGGAGTAGACATGGCGCCAGCAGCAAGGAGAACACTGCCTCCAGCTTTGACGTTGTAAATAACACGCTGACCGGCTTCTGACTCGACTTCTACACCGCTGATCGTCTCGCCCTCACGGACCGCACGGATCACCTTGGTGTTCATCATAAGTTTGAAGTTTTCCAGTTTCTGAGCAAGAGGAAGATAAGTCCTGACAACACCGGAGCGAAGGCCATCAGCCGCATTCCATGATGGGTGACCAAAGACATCCTTTTTTGAGTTCGGGTCTTTGATGAAATCGGTTTCGGCCCAACCCTGTCCGGCGAAGAACTTGGAGAGCACGTTGAAAGCGTCGTCGTTGTAACGCTTGCCGTCCATAGAGCCATAAGTCTGGCCGGGGTTGCGCTCCCAGACACGGTCAGCTGCAGCAGAGACATCAGATGACTTCCAGCCAGCAGGCCACTTGTCATCGAAATCCCGATCCTGGGGCTTGACGAACATCATCGCGTTGACAGAGCTACCGCCACCAAGAAGACATCCAGCCTGGTCTGCTGTGTCGGAGCAGAAAGCTGGGCTACCAACATCGCTGAGGTAGTATCCGTATGCGGGGACATCGTACATAGTCATGGAGGAGTTCCAGTCGAGGGTCTTGGTGTTACCAGATGATGCAAGAGATGGACCACCGCGCTCGATCAGGAGCACAGAAGCGCCACTCTCCGCAAGCCTCTCAGCTGCAATCACACCAGCAGGTCCGGCACCAGCAACAATGTAGTCGTAAGTCGCATTGGCTAGAGTCGAGTTTCCTCCAGTGATAGGGGTGGTCGTGTTTCCACCGGAACCAGGGGTGGTTGGTGTAGTTGGCGTGGTGGGGTTTCCTCCTTCTGAACCACCCTTGACGGCAAGTGCAGCCCATTTGGCGAAGTCTGCACTCCTAGCATCCGCTAAAGGCATTCCAAAAGCGCCAAAACCTGCGCTGTGGTATGTAAGTGCACCAGAGGCGGAAGTGGGGTCGGTCAAAGCGTCGTCTGACTGAGCCCATCCTACGATGTTCAACTCAGGATCGACGACGAATCCCGTAAGAGGATCCTCGCTGATACAGTTCGAGCAGAGGAAAGTATAGGAGAAGGCAGTGTCGTTGACAAAGGTACCGTCAGGGATGGGAGACATGGTGAAGTCTCCAGTAGCCACAGATGGGCTAGTGTATCCTGTTGCTACCCTGAAGGAGGAGACAACCTTTCCTTCGTGAGGCCATGCAACCGCGAGTAAGTTGCCCACCATGCTCTGACCCATACTGAAGCCAGCCCATCCTTCGGTTATTGGAGACTGAATTTGCGCGATAAAGTCCTTGCCTGCCGTCTCAGGAAGCGCGATACCAAAGGTGAATCCAGTATCGACAGTGTAACCGTTGAATTTGATGCCAGTTTTGGCATCTGTGTATGGGGCAGCACTTTGGGCAGTAGCTTGGAGCGCAAATAGCGCGGAAGAGAGAAGGATAGAACGTGCCATGGTGTCTGGATCGCTCCTGATGAAAGATGGGAAAGAATGTATATGGCACGGCCAAGAAAAGAATGACAAGCCGTCAAGGCTGAATATAACGACTGAAAATGTTCGAAAAAAGAACGACGAAGAAAAAGAATGTGTACAAGCAACTGCTGTTGGTGACTTTTTTCCAACAGCGAACCGGGCCGTTATGTACCTACGGTGTGTGCATTTCCTAACGATGCGGGTCTTCCAATCCTCAATTTGGGATTCAAAGCACACCTCTTCCCGCTGGCTTAGCTATGGTGGAGCTACGTCAGATGCATGCCTCGTCTCTTGGTTCCCAGACTTTTGTACCAGGCTGGGCTGTCAAAATCCAGAAATGGGGTTCAATGGCGGGCTCTGTATGGCGCAAGCGGAGAGCAGTGCGGTACCTGCGCGTGGAATAGATTGCACGCCACGGAGAGCGAAGAAAAGCCGAAAGACTTTTCGAGAACCCTCGGCGCAACACTTTGAAAACAACGCACATTGATTCGCTCCAGCAAAGTTTCATATCCCGTGGCGCGGTTTTGCCTTGGGAGTGGGACCAGGGTGGTTTCGAAACGAGCCCTTCAAATTTCCTTCCTGAGACGGAGAAATAAATGAACGCCCAACATCTCGCCTCGCCATTGACACTTGGCGATGGATGCTAGTAATGCATAGGTATGCTGCGCCCTTCTGTTGGAGCACATTTGTTTTGTTTCTGTCTAAAATGGAGGGTTTAGCTGACCCAAAGACGTTCCCTACCAAAGTAAAAATGCCAAATTGGAAAAGCTAGATGAACCTCTTGGATGGCGTTCCTGTCATATGCCTGTAGGTGGACCCGGCATAGAGATTGAGTCCCGTCGTCGTTGCGGGAGCTTTCAAGCGCTACGGACTGTCGTTCCACAGCATGTTCTCGACGGCGCCTACAATGCCTCCAACGCGGCGCACTGGACAGGAAGTGTTCATCCGCGCACCCACCACAATCTGCGCAACTCTGTGACACGTCCTTTAATATGCTCCACGGTGCCTGGCGCTGAGATCGAAGGTATCCATGCTCGAGAAAAGAAAAGACGGCTTGTTGGGTCTGCCACTAAGTGGAGTCTACGTCATCTCATCGTAGCTTCAATATGCCTCCAATGGCCTTGATCGCGTCAAAAGATAGGTTACAGTAAGTGGGATGGATGTACATCAAGATGATGATGGTGAAGAGTTAAGGGCGAGTCGCGAAGCCAGATCCGCGCAGCGGAGGTAAGTTAAGAAAGTGGGGTTCGTATAACCGAACCTCGGCTTAGACATCATCAAAACAGCCCTGAAGGAACTGTTATCTTGACGGTAACCATAATTATCGAGTTCCCTGGGTCTATCACAAGATCTCGCGAGAAACAATCGCAATCATGGTGAAGAACAATATCCCTGCCTACGTCCTCGGTGTAGGACTCACCAAGTTCATCAAGCCGCGGAAGGAGCGGGCCTATCCGGAGATGGGATATGAGGCAGGTGTGAAGGCGATGTTAGATGCTCAGATCAACTACGACGATGTCGAGACTGGTGTGGCGTGTTACTGCTACGGCGATACGACAAGTGGGCAGCGAATCTTCTACCAGTTTGGAATGAGCACGTAAGTGTGCAGCATGCATTTCATCGAAGCCTGTATAAGAATAATTCACTGACGTTTGTTTAGCATCCCTATCTACAACACAAACAACGCGTGTGCGACAGGCTCCACTGGACTGCATCTCGCCCGCACTCTCATCAAGAATGGTGCCATCGACTGCGCCCTCGTCATCGGCTTCGAGCAAATGCAGCCAGGTTCCATCAAGTCTGTCTGGTCCGACAGACCATCGCCCATGGGCTTGTCGATGAAGATGATGAACGATACCCGCGGCATCACTAACTCTCCGCCCAACGCACAGTACTTTGCCAACGCCGGACTCGAGTACATGGAGAAATACGGCGCGGAAGCACGCGACTTTGCTGAGATCGCGCGGATCAGCCATCTTCATTCTTCGAAAAACCCATATGCACAGTTCAGGGATGTGTATACCCTCGAGCAGATTGAAAAGGCGCCAATGATCCACTTCCCGTTGACGAAGCTGCAATGCAGCCCTACTAGCGATGGAGCTGGTGCTGCTGTCATCGTGAGCCAAAAGTTCCTGGATGAGAGGCCACACTTGAAGAGTCAAGCTATTCTCATTGCGGGACAATCTTTGATGACAGATTCGCCGCAGCTATACTCAAAATCTTCGATGGATCTTGTTGGTTACGACATGACGAAGCGCGCTGCACAGGCTGCGCTCAAAGAAGCTGGCCTAAGCCCAAAGGACGTCAAGGTTGCAGAATTACACGATTGTTTCTCTGCAAACGAACTCATCTTGCTGGAAGGTCTTGGCTTCAGCGAACCTGGCAAAGCACACATGATGGTTCGAAATGGCGACATTACATATGGTGGCAAGGGTCCTATCATCAATCCCTCCGGAGGTCTGATCAGCAAAGGCCATCCTCTCGGCGCCACAGGTCTGGCGCAATGTGCAGAGCTTACATGGCAGCTTCGTGGTTGGGCGAACAACAGGCTTGCCGACAAGGCGGACGTGGCGCTCCAGCACAACTTAGGTTTGGGAGGTGCCGTGGTCATCAACGTCTACAAGCGCGCGGACGGACAAAAGAACGTCAGAATGAGCGATGAGGAGATCAAGAAGGCCAGCCAGTTCGACTACAACCCAGCGACCGAAGCACGCTACGTAACGGAAGAGGAAGGCGAGAAGGTCAGGAGCAAGACTGTGAGGAACGAGTATGCGCTTGGAGACACTTTGGAGAAGATCCAAAGTCGCTTGTAAATAGTACTCATAATAATGCCATATTCATACCACCCAACTAAAACGCCAGTCACATCATGTAGCTCTCTAGTGGGCATGCTTACACCCGCATGACTTCCCACTCAGCCCAACGCGCTTATTCCAGCTCCACGTCATCTCCGGCTTCTCAACCATCTTCTTCATTTCGTTGGTATCCGCATGCCTGAACCCCTTGTCCAGCATGCTCATCTCAACACTCAACCGCGCGTACCTGATTGCCTCCCACTTCTTGCCAAAGCTACTGTACGTCTCCGCAGCATACTTATACGCCGTCGCGAGACTCGCGTCCAGTCTCTCCTGCTGATACAGCGTGACCAACAGCTCAGCGACCTCCGTCGTCGCATCAGACTCGGGCGTCCAATCGTCCAGCATGAGCGCCAGATCAGTGATCTGATACAGCCGACTATCCGACTCCGCAAAGACAACCGGATGCGCAGTGCACGCCGCACAACCACAATCGAAGCCCCAGTTCTTCTTGAGGCGCATCATCCGCGTCTTGCGATCCTTCTCGTTATCAATATAAGTGATGGTGATCTCCTCGCCGGGCTGGATGTCGCGGATCGCGTGCACGTAATGCGTCATCATATCCTCGTCCCAGAAATAAGCTGCGTTGGGACGGCAGTCGTGGTTCATCATGGCGATCTCGGGGAATAGTGCTTGTTGGCTGACGCCGTCGATGGTGGTGTCGAAGTTGTTCGTGTTGATCCGGTCCTCGACTGGGTCGCCGTTGAAGTGGCCCATGAGTGCCCAGAAGTTCTTTTGTGTCTCGGTAGGTAGGGTGTCTACACCGCGGTAAAGGAGCGCGTAGCGTTCGGCCGTTGAGAGGTCGTAGGCATTGCTGTCGGTGATTGCGATGGGTGTTGATGCGAAGATCTGATCGCCACGGTGCAGGGTCTTGTTGGCTACAAGACCGCGTCCTTTGCCAGGGAAATCGTGCTGCACGAAAGGCGGGTTTTCGTATTTATTTACACGCGCGAGTATCTCTGGGTGTGTGAAGGCAGGCTTGTCCAACATTGCGTATGCAAAAGGTTTGGTGGTGAGGATGAAGACGCCTCGTCCGCCGGCGAAGCCCTGGTGACTGAATACGCAGTATGGTTCTTTAGTCTCCTCATTTGAGTAGCATTCTGGCCAGAAGCTCCATGGAAAATCGGCTGTTTCTTGTGCTGTTCTCCGTGCTTCTTCTAACGTCTGTGAAGGTTGTGAAATGTTGCTCCGATAAGCAATTGTTGATGCGTATGTGCTAGAGGGGTCGTAGGACGCTAGTTGGCATTTACCGTCTATGAGTGTTGAACCTGAGGGGCATGCGTCTTGTAAATGTGCTTCGCTGTGGACATGTTCGACTTTGTCGCTTGTGAATGCGAGTGCCCCACCGAGGAGGCTAAGACCGACTGCTGACCACATTTTGTTGGATTGTGAGATGAGAGTTTTGTTTGAAATGGATTTGATGACATGATTCTGGATGACATCTGCGATGTTATACTCTTTTGTTCGGTCTTGGTACTGCAGGTCATGAAACGCGAGATGGCGATGAAGCGATACCTGAAACAGTTCCACGAAACGAGCCGTGTTGATCAAGACGAGTGCGGGGAGATGTCAGCAGTAGCTAAATCCAGCAGTAGCTAAAACCACCGGGATGTGGCAACCTATAGCATACATCATTCTAATTGCTCGCATAGTGCTCACCAAATTTTGTTCGTCGTGACAGCTGTCAGAAAAGCAGGCGTGCAGATGGTAGATGACGCGGAAGGTTCCATGTGATATGCCTTTGTAACTACAGTAGTCCCAGAAAGTCCCTATATCGACAGCATGCAATTTGAATACTAACTTTGTCTTTCTTGGTGTTCACACTTGAGCAACAAAAGTCGCAAGCCTGACGCTGCTGTAGGCCAGGCCGTTGCATCCGAGTTTCGAGACTGAAACAAGGCCCCACTCGGCAATACTTGCCTTCTCCTCTGGAGCAAGAGCTTGTGAACATCACAGCAGAGAAACATGAGTTTTTATGATTTGTGGACTGTTAAATTTGTGGTAGAAAGGCATCTTCTCGACACACTAGACTTGACCGATCAGTGCGCCTTTGTTGTTCCCATCTGAGTTGAGTATGGTGTTGCACTTGCTCGCAGAGTCGCTCGCCGAGATGGCACCTTGCTCCCCCGCACAATTGCCGCTGTATGGTCGATTACCCCTTTGACAATTTGCAATGCCAGCGGCAGGTACGGATAATATGCCCTGGGCAACATCTGGCGCTTCTATGATGGTCGCTGCCATGCCGCCTACCAGATGCAAGTCGATATGGCAGTGGAACAACCAAACACCGGGATTGTCGGCTTTGAAGCGGATGACGAGATAGCCATTTGCAGCGACTACTGCAACATCGCGCTTCGCAGGAATGCTAGGAAGCGAGCTTTCGACGCCATTCCACGATCCAGAACCTTTGGCGACAATCTGGAAGACGTGGCCCTACAAAGGTTAGCAAGTCTTACATGCATCGTGTGAGCAAGCAGCTACTTACGTGAAGATGCATTGGGTGCGGGTATGGATGCGTGTTCTGGTAGTGTATCTGCACGACCTGTCCGGACTTTACAACATGGGGCTCAACACCTACTCCGTAGGTGGCCGGATCCATGGCATTTGAGCCAGTTGTAAGTGCAGTGTAGAGCGAAGGAACTTTCGCAGGTACCCAGGGCTGCGCACTCACCCCGATGCGGGTCCCGATACCCGCGAAATAAGTTTGATTGGTTGCAAGCTCGATTTTGTTGTCTACTGGAGACAATAGTTTCTGGCCGTCCAGCGACTTTGCGGAGAAATCATCAAATGTCGAGGCAGGTTGCCAGTTAAATGTCAGAATATCCGCGATGAAGTCCAGAATTGATCCCAGCAGGCTGTAGATGAGCTTTCCTATAACTGTCCTCGCGCTCTCAGACGGTATGTTTCCCGTCAGCATATCAGTCGTCATTTTCACAATGTAGTTGGCTCCTGGAAGTTGAAGATGGGAAGTTAGTCATGTCTAACATAATTTTGATGGTCAGTAACTCACCTCCCATGGGATTGGTTTTTCCCTGAACTAATATACCAGAAGTCTGACCCGCGCAAAGAACGATTGTATCTGCATCCTTGGGTATTATTTGCACTCCGTCCATCTCAACAACTTTGAGGGTGTACCCTTGAATGTGGAACTGGCCACAGGCAAGGCCACCAATATTGGCAATACGAATGAGATACTTCTTGCCGGTAGCGAACTTAAATACCGGCGCACTGCGAGTGTCGTTGACCAGGATGGTATCAGGCGAAGGAAGATCTCCGTTAGTGTTGCCAGGGCTCATGTAGTCCTTAATGATGTCGGGCATCTGCCTGTGATACCTGCCGATGTTGTCAGCCAACCCCACTTGCTAACTCATGCATGAAGGCACACACCAATCAGACATGCTGAGATAAATCTGTGAGTCGATGCCTAGACTGTTCTCCCAGCTCCAGTCGTGGATGATCATTTTGCCTCGAAGTCCGTCTGGGTATTGGCCTTTGTCATGCGAATGATACCAATGAGTTCCGGCAGGATTAGCGACAAAGGAATACGTGTACGAGTCGCCTGGCTGAATGGGACACGCTGTGACACCGGTAGCCTGGTCACATCAGCAATTGTAGTAGCTCGGAGGAGGAGATTGACATACTCCGTCATAGATACCAGAGCCTTTTTGGAACATTCCATGGAAATGCAACGAAGTTGTCTCATTGCCCAGATTGTTATGGGCAGTAACTACTATGGTATCACCCACGTCTGCTTCGATGGTCGGGATTCTAGTAGTGTGAGCTTGCACATGTACATAGAAGTTCATACATACGGCCATTGACCATTAACACCCATCACTGGTCTGGCGAAACCATCTGGAGATGCCTGAATAGGGTTAGCATGAATCTCAATGGTATTCGACAACAGGGTAGTTTACAGTGACCCAGCCAATGCTAAAGTCATAGCTGACTGTCTTTGTGGACACCAAGCTAGCGTAGACTGCTGCCAGAAGAAGCCGGAACATGTTTGCTGGAACCCTAAGGAATGCAGAAAGCAAATGATGTCGCAAATCTCAAGATATATAGCGGCCAAGGAGGCGGACTTGGAAGTCATCCGTCTTTCGTCAGGGCGGCTAGCTGACGTCGACGATCTGTACAGCTCGAACATGTCTTAAGCCGTATACCGATCAGTATCACCACCAGTCCCTGCCGTTTGCTAACGGAAGACTATTCCTCCTCCCTAATGGCGTCTTTCTCATCTCGGTAGTTGTCTGCAAGACGCGGTAGATCCCTCTTCTGATAGGCTTCGCTTGAGTATTTGAGCCTCTGGTTATCGGTGACACGGCAGCCCTTCTCGGCGAGCGTGGCCTAAACTGCGTCGTGCATAGGGCTGTGGCGCTACTGGGTCTCCGAACATGGCATTTCCGGTGGCGTCAAGCATGGCTGTACGGTTTGACAGTCAATAGTCGTGTTTCTGGGCTGCGGGTGCGCGAGCTATCGATGTCGATGACAGGTTGGTCGTCCAGAACGAGTTGACAGCGTGTGTTGAATGTAGGAACAGGTTAGCGCAGTCTCGATGCAGAAAGCGCCATGAAGATCTCGGATCGGAGACTAAGTGAGGGGATGCGAAACCTAAATGCACCAACAACCTGGGAAGCGATTCTCGTATATGGCTGACGAGGGGGTCGTTACAATTTTCGATGGCGGCGATCTGTCTAATTTTCGCTGCGAGACGAATATTGCTTCTGCGCGTTTGAATGCACCTGAAGTGCTCCCTACCACGACACCCGCGCACGACAACTCGAGTCCTCACCGACTGCACATGTCTAGCCTATGAGACAGGGCTTCTTCACAGTTTGGGGGCCCTCGGGTGTTGAAGGGCTCCAAGCAGACGCAAAGTTGAGAGACATGTGGTTGCAGGTCGTGGACGATTCGTGTACCGACGAACAACAGCAAGCTCTGCTGTGGCGACGGTGGGACTACAGATTGCGAGCATCTTGCCAGCAATACCGATGCGGCTCGATGATGTGCGTTGAAGTTACACTTCTTCAAAAAGCCCGTTATGTTCCGATGACGAGTTTGGGCGATGGAGATGTAGACATGTGTTACTGCCTTTGACACAGGATGAAGTGGGTGATGTAGACTGTAACATAGGCGAGTGCTGAACGCTCAACACGAGCGAAAGCATGCAAAAGAAGAAGGGTCTGCAACAAGAACGATCGGAGATGGCATTCTATCTACGAAGCCTACTCGGAGATGATGAGGTGTACTCGGAGCTGGACAACTCCACGTGCAAAGTAGAATCGCAACTTTGCAATACGTTACTCTAACAATGACCACGAAGCCGAGAACCCGCCGTACATAACGCGTACGCCTCATCTATCTAGCCCTAATGCGTCTCTAGGGTGCGTAGTAAATGGTCGGTTCCCGAGGTCTAGGGAGGGGTTAGTGGTGTTATTGGCGCGCCGTGTTGGTTCCGACCTCCGATGTGACTTGCCGCAACGACCGCAGTACAGTGCCTCAAGCCCCAGGCCACGTCATGTAAGTTTGTCACCTGCAGATTGCTCCAGGATTGGTTGCGACGGAAACGTGTTAGGATTCGTACCTTCTGCACGAAGTGAGACCGGTGAGCTTGAGCTGAGGTTCGCAGGCTGCGACAGTTGGTGTGGAGAATCGAAGCACTCGGCATCAGGGAACATCACCACAACAACGCATCGTCTTCTGCTGTATTTTGAAAGCCCAGGTCTTTATGTCTGGTAGCGATCTATCTCCAGCGACCTGGTATCGGGCATCGTCATCGCGGTAACAATAACAAACTTTCCCAGCCGTCATCCCTCGTCCGACAGTGCAATAATCGCCGACTCGCTCCGCCCTTGGCTTCAAGCCTGTAACAAGCGTTTCGCTCCAAATTGCGTATCTCGCTTGATCAACGTTGCGCTGCCTCCGTACGCCTTCTTCCGGTGCCTCCCGCGCCCCAATCACATCCTCATGCTCCAGTCCTAAGTTTAGAGCTACAACTGCCTAGGCCCGATTGGGGGTAAGATGCGATGAGACTACGCTACACGCTGCCAAGATGCCCAACATATGTATGGCATATCTGACACGACGTTATCTTCGCATCCTGGGCAGGATTGGCAGGATTGGGTTGTTTTGCGTATGTGGTTGCGTGGGGCTGTATGTGTTTCAGCTGATGTGGTGCCTTACTGCATCGCTCTACAGCGTCCAGTGGGAGTTGTATATAATGCGTTTGGCTGACCCTGCACAAATAGTCAGTAGCAGACAATCAATTCATAATATCCTTACCGTCTACATCTGAGGCTTGCAGCGTTTCTAGAAGAAAAGTACTTGCTCAAGAATATCGACACCTTCATCATGACAGTCCCACCCCCAAACCCAGAGTATTGCGTGTCCTTGGGCCAAGTCCTCGAAGGACGGCCATGCACAGTTGAAGGCACAATATACGGCTACAAGCCCGACCTCGCGGCAAACATCTTCTTCGCCGCCTTCTTCACCACATGTTTCGTCTGGCAACTATACTGCGGCATCCAGTACCGAACATGGACGTTCATGGTAAGCCATCCAAATCCTCTTCACCAACCATCACTGACACTTGTACAACAGATCGGTCTCTGTCTCGGCTGCATTGGCGAAGCAGTAGGCTACGGCGGGCGCATAATGATGTACAACGACGTCTTCGACGACGACGCCTTCATCATCCAAATCTGCTGCCTGATCATCGCGCCCGCATTCGTGTCCGCGGGCATATACCTGACACTCAAGCACATCGTCATCATCTTCGGCGAACAATGGTCGCGCCTGCCGCCCGTCTGGTACACGCGCATTTTCATCACCGGCGACATCTTCTCGCTCGTGCTCCAGGGCGCGGGTGGAGGGCTCGCGTCTACGGCCGACCCCGGCAGTGACTTGCAGGACATCGGCACGAATTTGATGATTGCGGGAGTCATCTTCCAGGTGGTTATACTCGCCTTCTTCGCTTGGTTTTTGACGGAGTATGTGGTGCGCACGTACCGCCGCCGCGACCAGCTGTCCGATGAGTCGATGGCGTTGTTCCAGGAGAAGAGCTTCCAGTGCTTCATGGGCGCGATTTTGGTGGCGTTCGTCTGCATATTTGTGCGGTGTGTGTACCGTATTCCGGAGCTGACGGGTGGCTGGAGGAGCGAGCTGATGCGCCACGAGCTGGAGTTTATTGTGCTTGAGGGCGTGATGATTGTCATTGCGGTAGCGGTTCTGACAGTCTGCCATCCTGGATATTGCTTCACGGCATTGGGAGACACGATTGGCAAGAACATGAAGCATGCCAGGGAAAAGAGTAGCGAGGACTCTGATGTTGAGATGATGAGCATTCGTTGAGGTACTCTCGTGTTGGATTTCGTTTTCTTTTCTTATTTCTCTGTTGCGCACCGTACTGTGTGTCCCATGATAAAATTATGCGCAATGCATCTTGCGTTAGATACCTATCACTTCAGTGCATTGGCGCTTTGCAAGCGACACCACCACTTACATAGATGGCTTGTGACTGTGCTCACACCACAATATCAGCAATGTACAACTAGAAGACTTTTATCAGAGACCCTCATCTTGCTTTTTGCATCTTTTGGCGCGCCGAAAATCAGACTAAATGCCCCATACTCGCCAACTAGGGCAAGGTAGTGTGGTTTGTTTACTATATGCTCGTAACTGTAGCCTAGATCTCAGGACGTGCTCTCTCGTCAGTTTGCTACTGAGTATCTGTACCATGCCGCATGGTCAGTACTTGACGCAGAGCGCGATCACTAGCGCATCCGACCCTGTCCTCTCTCTCTCGACAATAACACAGATACCCAGACAGGTTGTCAAGTGTTGTGGCTGTACTTCTTCGAAGTCATGGATCAGTGCCGGTTCCCTCCATGTTCCATGAAAACATGTGTGACTGGAGATCATTGTGCCCGTGAATCAACACTGTGTTAGCCGAAGATAGGATGTTGTTGGTCGCGACCGCTTGATGATGTGGGTGTGAACTGCGTCTGGCGATATTACGCCAACTTCAATTGAATAAGCCGCGTTACCGACACGTTGGCACAGTGTCCTTGTCCCATGTGCGGCGACTCAAACATCGAGTGACTAGATGCTGCTGCGCTTGCCGCCTTGCTTTGCTCACTCAGTGTGAGCCTGCAGAGGAGCTTTGGGTAGGGACGGCGTGCAAGAACTTTATGTCGTTGTGAAAGATGCGCATGGGTGCTGAATGATAGGCGCGCGTCAAAGGCACCATTCCCCTTGTTCCGTCGAATGTATAGGTGGCGACGAAAAGATCAATCGTTACAACATCAAGTCCAGTGAAGAAAGCGAGACGGCTCACATCAATTGCCGCACGCGGGCAAGTTTTCGATGCTGCAGCGGTCGATACGAAGAGACCTATGTAGTTGCTGGCGCTGTGGAACGATGCAGAAGGCTCACTACCGCATTAAGCTCCAGGCAGAGTGCTGTGGCACGATGCCGCGGGTATATCTCCTGAGTCCTGAGAGCTCTTGATAGTTTTGTAAGCTTTGTTGCATGCTTGTAGAGTAGCAGACCTAGTCTCAAGACATGCTTGTCCCGTTGCAGTTCCTTGGGCACAGTCTGCTCGGTAACTCTGCTCCGCGGAGCCAGGGTGGCGTCGAAAACAAACTAGCTTCATCCACGTGTGGTTCAGAGCTTGATTATGTAGCGTCTCATCTTCTTGACACCTCATCGTGACTACATAAACGACGATGATCCTCGTGTGCACGCGATGGTGACATGACTGATGTGAAGGAGATAAGGCCGATCTCCGATCTCCAGAGGCATCGAGATGCGAACTGCAACACCCCCGACCTCAACCAACGGCGCGCCTTCTCTCTTCGCAATGGCTGCAAAGATGCCACCATCATCAACCAGAAGGAGTGGTCTCCTCAAGCTAGATCGATACGATGAGCACACGTGCCATGCGCAGAATGCACCGAACCTCCCCTGCGTCAACGACAGCGACATGACGACTCCAACGCGCAATTAGATGGACGCAAAGATACCCTTCCGACGTCGTACCCCTTCGAGCAGTGCTTTGTCAGTAGCACCCAGCGAGATGTACTTGATACCATACAGTCGAGGGGTGGCACAACCAGGGCGCGGATAGGGAGTGTGGCCAACGGCCACCATACCTCAGACAGACAACCGGCAGGATCGTCTGCGGTAAAACAGCCGTGACTGTGTATTCCCGGGTTCTAGGCGCTTGGGGCGATGTTGCAAGCAATGTCGTTGGAGGGGTGACGTCAGTGGGAATTGCTTCAAATAGGCCCAGCACGCCGACCACCCAACTTTCGCTGCACATAACTCTTTCATACCGGGATTCCTCGGCGGGTTGGATTCTTATGCGTTCGGGTATTTCCCATATGAACAAGGCGACCGTGGTACCCAGCAAGAGCAAGCATCGCAGCATCGTCACAGCCCTGAGACTGGATCGCATTCAGTGTTGTAGAAAAGAGCTAAGTCAGCATAGCAACTTCGGCATCCCTGGCGCTGTGTCGGTTCATATCTGCTTCTGGCGCCATGAAGACCTGCAGGAAGAGCGCGCGTGCCTTGGGTGGGATCAAGAGCTGTGCGACGTGGAGACCAGGGTGGCGATAGCGGCAGGGCGACGCCTTCATGCTCTGCGCGCCGCACGATCGAGACTGCGAGGTGCAGGTTCCGTGGCATCAAGGTAGTCCAGAGGAGGCCTAGGCTCGCAGGGGGAGTACTTCGTACACGCCAACGGGAAATGGAGACACGGGAGTGGTGAAGGTGAATCCGTACCTATGCTTCGACTGCTAGAGAAGCGCATTGTGGCCCCAACGTCGACAGCGACCGCCTTCACAACCGCCGCCTTGCTCGCGTTCTGGAGCTCAAGGGGAGAAGATGTGTACGTTCCCTTTTATGGCTAGCCGATTTTTTGCTCGGGCATTATCACCTTCGCCTATCAGGGCGCGAGGATACTGATGCCTTCGACGACGTGAACACACTTTCCGCGACAGACAGTGCATGTGGTTTCATACATTTTCGACGAGGCTGCTGCGAACACTGAGCCGCTTCACCACGCCAGCCCCATCATACCGGCCGCCCATGGACCCCACGGAAAGGTGGCAGCCCATTGCCCCCGCCACGGATGACCCAGGACAGCACCGCTCGGCGCCAGATTCGAGGACGAGGCGGCAAGCAATTGCCGTCGCCTGTGTACAATGCCGCAGCGGTAAAGTCAAGGTATGTTTCAAATTGCGTTTAGCGAGGTGCTCCAAGCCAAATTAAGTCTCGTTTAGTGTGATGGCATCAGGCCACGATGCACACGATGTAGCGAGATGGACCTCACGTGTCGCTTCGACGTCGCAGAGGGCGTAAGCAGGGCCGAGCGCATGAGGTTGCTAAAAAAAGAGACGATGAGTGGTAGAGCTGAGGAGATGGAGCGTGTGATCCAGGCCCTGCGCACAAGTACCGACGATCAGGCTTCAGCCATCCTGGCCAGGCTGCGAATCGGGGATCGCCTCGGTGAAGTTATAAAAACGCTGCCTACCCCTCCCAGCGCCGACCCATCTATCGCTTTGAGCGATGACAGAACCTCTGTGTATGGACGAGATTCCAGCACACCTCATTCGCCCAACATCACACAATCCAGCTGGTGTGGCACTTCCTCGCAAGCTGTTTCTGCAAAAGGGAAGCAGCCAGCGTCTGGAATTAGCACCCAGAGACAGCCATTTCTATCCATCTTATTCGACCGAGGCGACTACCTTGCTTCCATCAGGGACGAGCGCGATGACGAAGATGTCATGTATCCGGCAAGCTTCATCGATCCGCAACTGTTACTCCAATCGAACCCATTCGATGCCCCCAGTGCATCTACTGGTTCGCCCACAGAAACTACAACCTTCAGCCTTCATCAGTCTCCAATCCAGGACAACTTCCCAACACACCGTTCCTTGATGCTCTGGAGTAAGCGCCAACCTATCGCCAATACGATCCGCGTACATCCCAACCTCAATCTCGGAAGCCTCTTTGGCAACATGCCATTCTCTAGCAGTGTACGAACCAACCACTATCCAATGGACATCCAAAATGCACAAGTAGACAACCTATTCCTCCCCGCCTGGGCTATGATGACTGTGAGTACGAGACCGGATCCCGGCTCGCTCAAGCAAGCATTTCAGAGCTTACATCGAGACACCACTGCTATGATAGAAAGCGGGACCCCCTTGGAAATGATTATCGAGACACATCCGAACATTGCAGCGTTGTTCGACGAGAACGAGTACAACAACTCCGGAATAATAAGCAGATGGGCCGCTGCAATGGTTCACAGCGCACAGTGCAAAGGTATGTTTGTTGAACCAACCTCGCAGCCTGACCACCCCTCAAGTTGCATCTTCAAAGACTTGGGCTAAATAATTCTTCTGCAGGTAATGACTTCACTGCCTACGCAGGCATGTACAGCACCTGGTATGTTGCGAGGTGGATGGTCTCGCCATCGCCAGAGACATATGAAGCCATGCCAGAGTGGCTACGACCAACGTACGTCTTCTACTGGAAACTCATCATATTGCATTCGCTCATCTTGCCGTAGACCAAACCAGCTGTTCATGCCACACATCAACATCCTCGATTATGTCATATGGCCTGCTTTCCGCGAATTCGCCGTCCAGATACCGCAAATGCACGAGCATATGGCATACATGATGGACATCTCCACCAACATATCTTGTGAATGGCGCTTTGGACACGAAGAGGCTTTGTGTCGCAACGCAAACACGGGGATGCTAGACTTGTGCGAAATGGCAAAGGTAAGTGGGTGTCATTGGGCACAGACACAAACAACAGCCACTGAGTCAACGACGAGCTGCTAACAGTGCCAGACCACGATGAGGGACCTGACTAGCTGGTCTCTCGGACCATCTTTCCGACAGTATGTCCCAAATGCCGACACCTATGTGCGCATCAGGGCTGAGGAATTTTGACGATCATGATTACGATGAATGAATTAGACGAATGACGACGACCTACCTTTCGGAACTCAGTCAAGGCGGCTACGAATATACCCTATACAAGCAACCATAGAAGCAGCAGCCGATACCCAAAATACAAAGTGACCTTTCCAGCTCATACCACACTTCCTCATCGACCTAATTATTTAACACTATTTCTCTGCCACCGAATGCAAGCAAGACGAACGAATCGCCAACTCCGCACAACTACCCCTGCATCATTCCAACTGATCCAAGCGTCACATTTGAGCACCACTGTCCCGTCTTTCCAGATACATCAAGTCTCGATTGCAAATCCGTAATTCTAGCCCGCTGCAATCTGAACAGCAATGTGATTCCAAGAAGGTAGCCAAATGGCAAGGCAATGAAATTGGCTTCGTATTCGTTGGCTGCACCAAGGAGACATATGAGAAGCAGGTTGTCTCTGAGGCTGATTGCGATGTTGTCGCCGGTAGGGAGGGTGCGCAGTAGTACAGGACGCGAACGCAATGTTGGCGCTCTTACGCACCACACTAAATAACATGTCGCGGCGATAGCTAAGGCCGTCTAACTCTACATCCTCTTGAGGGATTCATCACAGCCTAATAAACATTAGAGGCGATGGAGGCTAATGTAGAACTTGCTCGATAGTTTCGAAAGTCGTCCCAAGCTTAAGCAGAGCAGGCACGGATAGTTGCGGCACTTGCGGTAGTGATTCAGCTGATGCGCCCACTCCCATGCCTGTGCGTCTGGGTCATTTAAACTTTCAAAGCCTCGTCAGCCTCTAGTCGGGACGCGCTCGGCCGCTGCTAGCTATCGGCCCATTGGACGATCTCCACACCCCAGATCTATCGTCCCTCCAACATCATCCCCGACATCCCTCACCGTCAGCCTCCTTCTCCTTCTCCCCTCCCCACCCTGTTTTTCGCATACATATCATGTAACCGCTTCGACACTCCACCGCAATAAGCACTCACACGCTCTTGCAACAATGGGTCTCGGCATCCTCCCTGACCATGCCCTCGAACAGGTCCCCGGGACCGCGCAGGTACTTGAAGGCGACCAGCGGAAGGAAATCGAAAGAAAAGCAAGTAGTGTGATAGGGAGGACTGGCTTGAAGTACGACAAAACCGGCAAAATACTGCTTGTTCCACAGCCTAGTGATGATCCGAATGATCCGCTTGTACGTCCTCCAAAACGTCCCAGCCTTCGAACAAAATGCCTGGGTAAGTTCACAAGAATGACTGACACTTTTTACAGAACTGGTCGCTGCGTCGGCGCGACACCATTCTCCTCATTCTATCCCTCCTATCAGTCTTCGCAAGCACCCTCTCTCCCATCCTCGCCGCCAACACTGTTTCCCTCGCCATCTACTTCGGTCGCGACCTAACCGACATGGCTCTATTGACCGGCTACCACCTCTTGGCTGTCGGGGTCGCGGGCTTTTTTTTCGTGCCGTCAGCCCTTATCTGGGGAAAACGCCACGTGTATCTTCTCGGGAATGTGGTCGTCGTGGTGAGTTGTGTGTGGGGTGGCGCGGTGGGAAAGCATTATGGTTCGTTTCTGTGGGCGAGGGTGTTTCAAGGCGTGGGGCTAGCGCCATTTGAGGCGCTTGTCAATGGTGAGTTTTGACGACTTTGTGTTTGACTTGAGTGAATGCTAATTTTTTGTGTAGGTACGTTCGATATCTCCCATTCCGTGTACGCTTGAGATGATGCTCAGGTTCCTCTGTCATTGGAGCGGCATCTAAGCGGTGCTCCACTGAGACGACTTCAGCGATCGTCGCAAAGCGTGGAGATTTCCAAATCTTAATTAGAATGTGCACTAACTTTTCACCTCGACCTATAGCTAGTGTTGGCGACATGTATCACGTCCACGAGCGTGGTGTCCGCATGGCGCTGTCAAACTTCTGCGTCTTCGGAGGCGCGTTTCTCACCCCAGTCTTGGTCGGAGTGATTGCAGATCGAATGGGGTACCAGTGGACCTTTTATTTTGTCGCCATATTCGCAGGAATCATCCTACCGTTCGTCGTACTTTTTTGCCCGGAAACGGCGTTCAAGAGAGAACAGAAATTCGACATCGACACAATGGGAAATTTGCTGGTTTTGGACGCTGAAGAGATGAGAATACTGGGGAACAGAGGTTCGAGTGCTATATCGGCCGATTCATCAGCCGAACACGAAGCAGCTGGAAACACGGCTGAAAAGAGAGTAGAAAGCTCTTCAGACCCACAGCCGGTGGGCGGTTCGCCACGCAAAGCTACTTTCCTCGAAAGCATCATGCCATTCAACGGGCGGAAATCAGATGAGCGATATCTGCACCTCCTTCTGCGTCCGTTCTCACTGTTCCTGCATCCGGGTATACTATGGGCTTGTCTCATTCAAGGCACTCTAATCGGCTTCACGGTCCTTATCGGTGTCGTGCTTGCAGCGATTATGCTCGGCCCACCACTTTGGTTCGGAGAGGTGGAAACTGGATACATGTAAGCTCCCTCACCTTATTTCAATCATCCCGTTCCTATCTTGCACCTGAGTATCCTAACCCCGTGAAGGTATACAGGCGCCTTCATCGGAGCACTTCTCGGCTTCGCCCTCACCGGCCTGATTAGCGACTGGTCCGCCAACCTACTCACGCGCCTGAACAACGGCGTATACGAGCCCGAATTCCGCATGGTGCTCGTGATTCCACAGATGATACTAGGTTGTGCAGGTATCTACGGCTTCGGATGGACCAGCGCAGACGCAGGGACGTACGGATGGTTCTGGCCTGATTTCTTCTTCGCACTCGTAGTCATGGGCATGGTGTGTGGTGCTGTTGCGAGTGCGCTGTACATTGTTGATGCGCATCGTAAGTCCTCGAGATTATGACGTGTGTTGAGATACTAACGTGTACAGGTGGAATGTCCATCGAAGGTTTTACATGCCTCCTCGTTTTCAAGAATATCTTCTCCTTCGCCTTGACATTCAAAGGCTTCGACTGGATCGTCGATGCTGGACGGCGGAGTGGGGTAGGTGGGGGCGGGGGTATCAAGGACCTTTTTGTCGCAGTCGGGAGTGTGCAAGTTGCCATTTGCGCGTTGACGATTCCGATGTGTAAGTCGTGCAGAGAAGATGAGGTGAGGACATACGCTAATCCATTTTATAGATATTTTTGGCAAGAAGAACCGGAGTTTCTTCCACCGCCACAATGTTTTCTTCAAGACAACGGATTGGGTCGCGGATAAATTGACATTTTGGTAAGAAATTGTCAAAAGGCTGTTCTTGGAGGTCATCGCTTGGGGATTATTAATGTAGACTTCGATCCTAGGCTATCATATGCTGTAATTATTCCTATAATTGATGTTGTCGGATCAAATGTGACCATGCCGCAATGTGGATACCTCGTGGGCCGCGTCGACCCTTCTTTGGTTAGATCTGTATCAGTGATGTATGTACAATGAAGCCTGGCAACAAGCAATTTGTTAAACTCTCTATCATGCAAATCTGACATGGCAGGTGCAGAAGATGTCGGCTTTGCTAACAAATAACCTCTTGCGTAAAGCATGCTAACAAATAACCTCTTGTGTAAAGCAAATATGTCAGTAGATGCAATATTTTTGGAGCATCTCCCTATGAAAATTAACATCAATTAATCATTCATCACTGAACAGAAATTATTCATGGTTATCTGTTCCTTTACCTCAGCACCAGTGTTACAGGTCTACTAACATCAGCAGCTATCTTCATGCGGCACAATATTGGACAAGAGTAAATTGAGTGCTATTATTATGTGCTTGTATGGAAAACTTCTACAAAGGTATAAATTAATAATTGGACAAGCAAGGCCATGTCTTCGGCGTGGCCAATCGATTTTCGCACCGAGTTTTCCTGGAGCGGCCACTCGGGAACCAATCTGGTCCAAGACGTGTCGGGTGCATGGCTGGGATTCGGAACATCCGGCGCTGCGGAAGTATCCAACAGCGTACGGGAATAATAACGCACTCCTACAAAGCAGCGAGCAGTCCGAACATGGCCATTCCAAGACCGAGTCCAGCGGCGGCGTTCTGGGAAGACGCTGCTCCAGTGCTGCCAGCCGGCGATGCTGAAGTGGGAGAGGCAGATCCTGAAGGTCGGATAGAGGCGCTGCCAGTTGGAGTAACAGTAGAGTTGCCAGAAGGAACCGGGCTGCCAGATGGAGCGGCGCTGCCAGACGGGGCTGCGGTACCAGATGGGGTCGCGCTGCCAGATGGGCAGGTGGGTTGGGTGTTCACTTCGACATTCTGGAGCTTGCACAGCTGGACGGCGAACTGAGTAGTCGCTGTGATACTTGTCAGCGGGCACAGGATGCGAAATAGCAAGCGACGTACCAGCAATTTCAGCCTGCGAGCATGTAGCGAACACACAGCAAGACACTTCGTCGATGGCCTTGCTACTGCAAATGCATGCGATGTCGGCAATACCACAGGTGCCCAGGTTGCCACCGAAGCATGTTTGCTGCGTTTTGTTTAGCTTTCCTTCGCCTGTAGCTGGTGTCAACTACTCACAGCACATTGCGGGATCTGGTCAAGAAGACCTTGGGCCAGAACGGTAGAGCTGAATGCAGCGACTGTGGCGAGGATGGAGAAGCGCATGTTGGCAAAGTTTGGTGACTGGATAACGACTGTGAATGGAATAAAGATAGAAATTTGAATGAGGATAATGACACGAAATAAATGCGAGGGGAGGCTCGGTTTTGACAGGTAGCCACGAGCCCGTGGCAGCACCCTGAGAGACGGACCTGACGATGGCTGACGATGGCTGCGA
>Ga0265780_10002632_pt1 | contig 24173 bp, 20 predicted proteins | sample P1T30metagenome_FD_192432 | JGI IMG/M metagenome (GOLD analysis project Ga0265780, IMG submission 192432) | Plant litter microbial communities from East Loma Ridge, Irvine, California - P1 T30 | ecosystem: Environmental > Terrestrial > Plant litter > Unclassified | place: USA: California... | reverse complement strand
TTAGTACCCTAGTACCTCACTTTAGAGATTATCCGTTAGAAGGGCATAAGAATCTACAATACTTAGCATGGTTAAAAGCAGTTACTGTTTTAACTGACCAGACTAAAACAAGTAAAAGAGACGCAGAGTTAGAAATGTTAATAAAAGAGTTATCGAGTTTAAAGTAGATGTAGTAAAATATAAGTTACAGGGTTTTGGCATTACAACCCTAGTGTAGCAGAAGCATTTAATAGTGTTGAGCATAGCGTAATGTGCTCTTTAAATCAGCCTGTATGCTGGAAGCTCCTAAAGCTTAAAAGATTAAATTTCGTTTACGAAGTTAATAAAAATATTTAAGATATATATGGATAATCCGCAGGAAATAAAAGTTATAAAATTACGAGTAAGATCCTCAGAGACTACACGGTTGACATATTTATTATATGATGATATAGTCCTATATTGGTTGAAAGATCAATAGTTAAAGATTAATCAATTATACCTATTTAATGGTATAATATTATTGCCTACTTACGTATCGGGTCATAAAAATAAAATGGGATTTGGTCACTTATCTACTAACTGTAATAAAAATTCTAATGTACGTACTGAAGACAACCTATTAAAAAATGTCTCCAGCGAGTTCTTATCTTGATTTTCAGGATTCACAGACGCAACTAGCCGAAGAAAATATAGTACTAATAAATCAAGTACTAACAACGAATTAAGTTTAGTAGTTTGAGGTACAAATTTAAGGTCTCAAGTGGGTACTGGCAAATATACAAAGTTAGTTAGCTCTATTATAAAATTACCGGATTATAATAAGAGTATTGTTATAGGATTACTATTATCAGATGGTTGGTTAATCTTTGCGAGTAAAACAAATAAAAATTCACGATTAGGGTTTAAACAAGCTATAAATAATGCATACTATGTATGATTTATTTTTAATGAATTATCTCATTATTGTAGTAGTTACCCTTATTACGCAGAAAGTAAAAGATCAGGAAAAGTATTTTATAATTTAGGATTTTTTACTCGAGGTTTGCCATGTTTCACTGAATTATACCCATTATTCTATATAAATAACGTTAAATTAGTACCAGAAGATATCTATAATCTTTTAACTCCAGTTGCTCTAGCTCATCTTATAATGGGAGATGGTGGATTTAAAAGTAAAGGTATTTATATTTGTACTGACTCTTATACTATTCAAGATACAGTCCGATTAATGAATGTATTAATCATACGTTATGATTTTAAATGTACTCTTCATAAAGCTAGTAATAAACAAGGATATAGAATATATATTTCTCGGAAATCATTACACAAAGTAGATAAGGTAGTCAAACCCTATTTTATACCCAGCATGTATTACAAACTAGGAGGGTAATCCCTTCTGAACTCCTTTGTTTCATTTAGTTATAAACAATACTACAATTTCAGCGCAAAGCGATAGATCGTCAGTATGTAAGATTTAGATTTAAAATATCTTTGCACATTGATGATGTAGAAGTTCTTAATACAATTAAATCTAATTTAAATGTAGGTACTGTTACGTTAGAAAGTAGTAGAAACCGTTGTTCTTATATTATACAGAATTACGAAGAAATTAAAAAGATTATATGCCCTATATTTAATGCATTTCCTTTGCATACTAGTAAAAGATTAGACTTTGAAAATTTTTCTCAAGCGGTCTTTATTAAAGATAATAAAAAATTATCTGATACTGATATGAGCAAAATAGTATACCTTAAAAATACTATTAATACTAAAAGAGAAATATTTACATATAATACTACAAAATCTCAAATTATAATAAACCCTAATTGATTCATAGGATTTGTTTTTTTTTATTAATTCATTCATGAATTAATAAAAAAAAGGTCGAAGGTGAAGGTACGTTTGGTATTAAGACAGGATCGGCTTTATATTTTCAAATTGCTCAAAAAAAAAAAAAAAAATACAAGTCAAGAAAGTTTAAATGCTATAAAAACCTTTTTAACTGGACTATCTGACAATGTTTTACAAAACAGTAAAATATTACCTTTGAATGTAATAAGTACAACGAATGTTAGAACAGATGTAGTATCTTTAGTTGTAAATAGTGTAGATTTTCTTTATTATTACCTTTTACCTTTATTGGATACCTCTAAAATGTATTCGCGAAAGGCTATAGATTTTAATTTATGAAGAGTAGCCCTTCTATTGAAAATAAAAGGTTATTACTATTTACCTGAGGGTAAAACCCTGTTTTTGGATATATCTGACATTCTTAATAAAAGATACAGTACAAATACTACTAAAAATATATCTGAAATTATGGATAACATTTTTGAAAGATCTAAAACAATTTTTGAAAAAGATCCTCCCTTTTATGTTAAATCTAATATACCCCACTCAGAGAATGTTCGGGAATTTAGTATACAAAACAGATCTGATAACCCTAAAGTTGTATATATATATACAAATAAGGGTATGATTCAAGGTTCTCCTTTTTTTTTATACAGTTCTGCACACAAGGCGTTGGGATTAAACCCCAGTAGTAATACATGTAATCGTTACATAGATACAGGTAGATTATATAAAAATAATTTTATTTTTTCATCTAAACCCATAGATAGTGCGTCTAGGGATTAGATATTGATAAATGATTAACCCATTTTTAGATTATGAGCGTACCCGATCTGTTGTTGTCGACACCCTTACTAACTAATAAGGGATTAGCAACTTGTGTTAACGAGATATTGGAAAAAAGCGATATCTCTCAACTTATAAAAAACTATAAACTTAACTTACCTAACAGCGAGCCGAAATGTTTACCTATCCATCTTAAAAAAAATATGCCTAATGCTAATAGACAATTTATACAATGACTGGTAGGGTTTACTGATGCAGAGGGTTTTTTTTATATTTATTCAAATATAAATTGAACTGCTGTTTCTTTAAGATTTAGTATAGAATTACATATAGATGACATAGAAATTTTACACGAAATATATAGAACTTTAGGTGTAGGAAGGGTAGTGAGTTATTCAAAGCGTAATTCTGCTATATTTTATGTAGTTAATTTACATGACATTATTAGAGTAATAATACCTATTTTTCAGGAGTTCCCCTTACAAACATCTAAACATCTAGATTTCACTTTTTTCTCTAAAGTAGCCTCAATAAAGTCGAAATATTTAGAGGGTACTACAAAAATAAGTAAAACTGAACTAATTGCAATAAAAAACCTAAAAGAAACTATGAACAGTAAAAGATTGACAATAAATAAAAAACAAGAAGATAATTTAAGGGATAAAGTTTCTATTAATATTTGATGATTGTTAGGTTTTGTAGAAGGAGAGGGAACATTTGGGTATAAACACCTTGTACCGTATTTCCAAATTGCTCAACATACAAAAAATCTATTTATTCTAGAAGCTATAGAAACTTTTTTATCCAAAGTATTTAAAGAATCAACTAACACTTTAGGTTTCGAGGTATTTAAGGTAAAATATACACTAAATAAAGGTACGGGTGTTTATAGCATGACTGTAGAAAAAATTGATTTAATGATATATCTTATACCTTTATTTCAATCCTTGTCATTTTTTACCAGAAAATCTGTAGATTATCATTATTGAGTGATTTCTGTTGTAATGCACAAATTTGGTTATTACTACTTACCTGATGGAAAAAAAATTGCTTTAAAAATATCTTCGGGCACTAATAAATACCGTTATAGTAGTAATGATTTAAATAAAACAGAACTACCTAGTGTCTACTCTATATCCGAACTTTTTGCTCAAACGCCTCCTTTCAACGTTAACAGCGGTAGTAGTCACTTTGATTTAGTTAGAGAATTTACTATTTCTAAAGGTGGACGTAAAGGTTTTATTGTCTATGTCTATATACGTGAGTCCGAAGAATACAAAGAATTAAAAGGTTCACCTTTTTCTACTTACGGTGCCGGACATGTAGCTATAGGTCAAAAGGCAGGTAGTAGAGTAATAGGGAGATATATCGATACAGGTAAAGCATATAAAGATAAATATATTTTTTCTTCTGTTCCTCTATAAACCAATTTTACATAGAATTAGTTCACTATCACACAAATATTAGATTATTTCGGGTTAAGTTTAAAAGTTTTTATAAGTGAAACTCATCGGCACAGACTCAATCTGAGTTAAAAGATTATGCGTGATGTAAATAATGGATGATTAATTCGTTACTTACATAGTAATACTGCTTCAGCATTTTTCTTCATTGTTTACTTGCACAGTGCGACAAGAAGTCGATAACTACAATAAGGTGAGATTCCTTCTCGAATGACCCTTCGTGTTCCTAGTCAGACATGCGTTAGAAGTAATTCTGGGGTGTGAAGCTCTGATAGTAAGGAAAAAAAGCTAAGGCAAGCGGAAGCGAAGGTATGTGGACGGTTCGTTTTTCTATGTAAAGCATAGAAAATATTAAAGTATAGAAAATAAAATGTAAAAGTGTGAGGTTGTGTGCGGCCGAAGCCGGGTCTATCTTATAACACATATAAAGATATATCTACCAGATGGGTAACTCATTCTCAATAGCTAACAAACATAGCATTGTTATTGTAACCCTTTATCTTGTAGACAAAATATTTGTTATAAGAAAATGCAACGAATCAAAGTACCTGCCTAAGGCTTTATTATATTAGGTGTAGTTATCGGAACTTGGTAAACCCAAAGGTCTCCTATATGTTTAATAACAACTATAAAAGAGATATCTTTAACTATGTTATCTTTTATAGGTGGTACTTTATAAGATTTATATCGAAATGAGTATATCGACCTGTGGGCATGAGACAGTCAAAAAAGCGAATGCCACTCGGTAATAGAGTGGATAAGGGTTATCCCTAATCTGAAAAGATGCAGACTTTGATATGGGTTATCTAAGAACTAACCACGCATTCTGCGTGGGTATAACGTGTGAATACCATGTATTTAACTTGTTATTATTCTCTTTTAAGTTATACGAGATAGTTTAACTCGTATTATATTATCATAAGATTGTTCGAGCCGTATGCGATGAAAGTTGCACGTACGGTTCCTAGCGGGGGAAAATCTGTGAAGATCTACCTATCGCAATTATTAAGATCAAACGCTTCTGTTACACTATTCTCAAATATATCCAGTATTAATGGCCCGGCTAAGGAAGATAACAAAGCTATACTAGCTTCTGTACATTCCAATAGAAATAGAAAAGATGAGGATAAGGGTTACGTCAGATTAAATGGACGCCTTATTCTAGTAACAAAGTCGGAGTTATTAAACTTAATAGAACAATCGAAACAAAGATCAAAAGAGGATTACCTTAAGAAAAGATTTAATTCTGACTTTTTATCATCATTACAGTCATTATTAAATGGTGTCTTTACTGCAGAAGGGTCAATTTCAGGACAATTTACTTCTCGTACAAGTCACAGGTTTAACCCGAAATTCTCTATAGGTCAAAATGCAAGCTCTGAAAGTATTGAGCTTTTTAGTTTAATGTGGGTTGTTTTAGATTTTAAATTGGTATGAGAAATCTCCAAAAATAATAATATGAATTATCATATTCAATTAAGAAGTACTAATTTAGAATATATGATTAACACTCTTTTCCCTTACTTTTCTTTAACCTATGGTGAGAAGTATACCGCAATGTTTAAACTTTTAAGAATAGTTGAACTGGAAAAAGTAAATACAGTTTTATCTAAAATGGAGATTATTTGTTTAGTGTACAGCTTAACCTCTGGAGGTCAAAACCGTGTTATTCCTTTAGAAGATAAAATAGTTTCTTGTATAGATGTAGGTACACTAACGCTATCTAGTACGGTGGAATCCCTAAAAAAAGAAATTAGCAATAACTTTGCTGAGAACAATCTACCACTTAACATATGTTTTATTTTAGGATTCTTTTTAGGAGACGGTAGTTTATATATTAGAATTAGAGACAAGGTTTCTGGACTTGTGTTTATACCTAAATTTGAAATAAAACAAAAAAATACTTCTAGTTCTTTACATCTTGTGAATAGGATAACTCGGTTCTTTTTAGAAAAGGGTGTACAAGCTAGTATACAATCTGATAAAAATTACGTTATATCTGTTGTAGAAGGTATTGAGAATGTTTGTCACAAATTATTACCTTTATTAGAAGAACATAAGGAGTTATTTTTCTGAAAAGCACGTCAATTAACAATGACAAATATGTTCGGTAAATTAATATCGTTAGATACTCGTAACTTATTAACTGTTAAGTATCTTTTAATTAAAACTATTTATTCTATAGAGAATAACCGTAATTATCCTATTGGACATTGAATTAAAAGAATTGATGAAATATTTAAAAATAAATCAGCTAAAAACGTATCAGGTGAGTTTTATATTACATCCGTTAAAGATAAACATGATAAAACGATCCAAAATGGTTGAAGTGTTTATCTTCCGGAATTTTTAAATGCTACTCCTCGTAATAAATACTTTTATTTTGATAAATCAGGTGGTAAAGATAAAGCACTGCTTGCAGCAGTGGGTTGACGGGACTTAATCATAGATAATTGATTAAAGGATAATGGTTATGAAATAGACCCTATTATAGAAAAAGATTCTTAACATGTTATCATTTTACTAGTAAAGTTTATACTAATAAACATAGGGATGTTTAATTTTTACTTTAGATAGCTTGAGCCGTATGCGATGAAAGTTGCACGTACGGTTCTTACCGGGGGAAAATCTGTGAGGATCTACCTATCGGAATTAGGTAGAGGTTTGTACTACGGATCATATAGAGCACCAAGAACTCTAGTATGAACTATTGGTACTGTTATATTTATTTTAATGATGGCTACAGAAAACACATATAAGTGGCCAAATTTATTATTTGGTAGTCAAGAGTTATTAAGCTCTGAATATTCTATTATTATTCAGTGCTCAGCTAATTTTCTACCCTTTATTAGAAGTAGAACTAGAGCTATAAAAAGAATTGGCCCTCATAATATTGACATTCTATCTATTATAATTTGCGGTTTATTGGGTGATTGATGAGGTAATAAAATACCTGGTGCTCAAAAGGACAGTGTACGATTCAATCTAGAACAAGGTGTAAAAAATTCTGCTTATATTCATCATCTTAATTTCCACTTAAATAAATTAGGTTACTGTTCAACCGAAACTCCTAAATTGGTAGTTAAAAGTGAGGCTCTAAATGATAAACGTTTAGATACTACAGTATCTCGCCATAATTACCGATTAACAACTTTTACCTATACTAGCTTATTGTGAATATTCAATGACTTTTATAAGGAAGTTAATGGAGTAACGGTAAAACGAATACCTAGCTGAGTTGGAGAATTTATCACACCTTTAGGTCTGGCTAGTTGAATAATGCAAGATGGATCTAGACAGAAAAAGCAGGGTATTACATTAGCTACTAATAGTTTCACTTATCAAGAATGTGTTTTTTTAAGCAAAATACTTACAGATAAGTTTGACTTGAAAACTAGTGTTATAAAAGCTGGGCATGAGGGACAATGAAAGATTAGTATCTGAAAACAATCTATGCCTCACCTAGTCTTACTAGTTAAACCCTTTATTATAGATGAAATGAAATATAAATTGCAGGGATATCTTTAATTTAGTTTTAGCCACTAACTAGCTAACTAATGAATTTTTGATCCGAATAATTAAAGTCCTACTATTTTAGAGTATATGCAATATATAATTAAAAATATACTGTTTTATTATTAAACAAAAAGTTTTCTATAAGCGTTGTCTTCTAGATCTTTAATAAAACAATAGTAGAATACCCTTTAAGGGTATTGGGGTAAAATATACCTACCTTGGCAATGCTTGTGGAACGGTTAAATATATTTTATTTATTTATAGACCGTCGGTTAATTATAGAATCGCTACAGACTGCGTCACAGGTGGGTGGCTGCAATGCTGCTTAATGTACAGTCGAAAGTTCCTAACCTTAAACAGTATAAGGTTACACAAGGCTTTAGAATGATATATTATCATGATATTTAGCAGATATCGGTATTTAATATGTTGATAAAGTACAAGGGGGGCTATACAAATAATTTTAGTTATAGTACCCGGAATTTTGACAGCTTTCCTGGGTTACGTCCTTCCTTACGGGCAAATGTCACTATGAGGTGAAAGTTTTGCCTCAAATGTATAACTAATAAAAAAAAATTCATTGGCGCAAGCTGATATCACACCAAGTGTATAGTAAATTGGATTTCATCTATTGTTGCTAATGTACTGGGAAGTAAGCCCAAAACACACAAGTTACTTTTTTTTACATTCATGTACCAAAAAGAGTGGGAGACAAAAACATTTCTATTCTATCTAATTTCATTCGTCATTACAACTTGTCAAACACATAACTAATTTAAGAGATAAGATTGAGATAGTAAAGACAGGCTGAGATATGAAAAATTGAAACTCCATAATAATTAAATTAGATAGAGATCGGATAGGATTGAGTATGTTGAATGCCCAAATCCAGTACATAAAATGAAACATTGAAACTTTCCCGGAAAAACCCTTCTCCTGTTTTGTCTTCTAAATCATTCTGATCAATCCTACTCCATCCTGTCCCCTTCCTTATTTACCCCACCTGTCTCTTACATTTCAGTATCCTGCCTTGAAAGGTATGATTAATTAGGAGAAATGAATCGCCAATAACCACATTCTGGTTCACCCCCTAAATAACCACAAAACTGAAACCCTGCCTTTTGTATAACCCGTATACTTCCTCTGTTACTCATATGGATCTCAGCTCCCAATTGCTCTTTTACCTCCGTACGATAAAAATATTTACCCAATGAGATAGACTGCACACGCATGCGTGTATCCTCACGGGGCAGACTCCACCAAACACCTAAGAACTCCTTTACAAACTCAGTGGCATATCCCTTGTTCCGAAACTCTTTTTTCAAAACATAATAGACCTCAGGCCATTTTTCAGCCTTGTTATCCAAAAAGAACACCCCTCCATCTCCAATTAACTCCCCTTCGGTTCCGTCTGATTTTTTGATGAAGATTCCGACCATTGCATACTCGGTGAGTTTAGGTCCGAGAAAATATTCTCGAGTCTCTCGAACGAAAGTTTCCAACTGGCTTTGGCTTGGTGTTGAGGACGTTCCGCTATCGTATAGAGGTGTTTCTGTCTTGTATATGGCAAGGTATGCCGTAAAATCCGAGGCAAGGAGCGGTCGAAATATAAGACGTTCGGAAGAAAACCCCATAAGGTTTTTGTGAGAGGGTTTGGTAGTAGATACTTCGACAGGTACAGAGAGAGGGATGGAAGAAATTGTAGCTGCCATTGTAGTGTGGTAGTGTGTTTGGTTTGTCGGACGGCTTGAGGAAAGGATGGTTGGCTTGGTAAAGTCTTAAGAATGGCGGGGTTGGTGCAAAGATGGTTGATGAAAGGTGGTAGATAGGTGGTTGGTGAAAACTTATTGGATGGGTATTCGATTTAAGTGATCCGATGTTGAGATGGCTTGGTGGTGAAGACGATTTAGTAGGGGAAAAGGTGGTACTTATACTCTAAATTCCAAGCAGGCCACTGCGATTTTTCGCTGTGCCAAGAAGGCAACCGCTGTGCCAAGCAGGCAACCGCTGTGCCAAGCAGGCAACAGTCTAAATTCATGCGTCGAGAACCTGTCAGCTGGACAACAAAAGATAACACTGGTATATTTGGTTGGTCCACCCTTATCTATGACTCACTACGATCGGCGATACCGGAGTCTAGATGGGGGGATCTTCTTGGCAAAGATAAAAGGAAAGGATTTGATTGGCCCATCCTTATCTATGACTCACCAGGATCGTCGATTACGAAGGGGGTGACGCATATTCTTCTTGGCTAAGATAAAAGGAAAGGATTTGATTGGCCCATCCTTATCTATGACTCATTACATTCGGCGATCCCGGAGTCTAGATGGATCATCTTCTTGGCAATAAATGCATCGGAGAAACCGATTGGTGGAATCTTATCTGTGGCTCGTTTCATTCTCTTGGCAATCTTGTTGCCTTCCAGATATGGCTGCTGCCTAGCCTTGGCAATCTTGCAGCCTGCTTGGATATGACGTTGCCTTCCAGATAAGGCTGTCAGGTCTGACTGCTGCCTAATCTCGGGTGAAACCGAGGTTGCATGTGAAGTTATGAGAAGAGAGTTCTAAAGTATAAAGGTCCGCCTTTCTTTAGGTCTTATTGTTCACCAGTCCGCCACCACATCGCCTATTCAACACACCACTGTTCTTTCGGATTTTAAGTATGTCCAACCATGTTTACTTCCATCAATTCATCCGCTTCTTCTACCCTCTCTGTTTCAAGCGGAGAACCCTATTACCCTACGCACGGTTTACCGCTCTGGGATCGCTATCCCTCTTTTTCACCTCTTCAAGTGAGAGGTGGAGCCTGGTTACCCCCCCCCCTCTTCCCTTCAGCTCAACCTGAGCCTGAGGGCTGGTCACCCTTTCAGCCTGCTCAGATTGTACCTTACAACTGGATAACGGAAACACCCCCTTCAGCCCAACCTGACCCTGAAGACTGGTCACCCCCTTTACCCCAACCTGAACAGGACATGGACGATATCAAGTTACCACCCCATGTGCTTGAGCACTTGGACAATTCCCAACTTTTATCCGGGTCTGAACTATACGACGATCCTACCAAATTGCATACGTTCCGCCAGCGTAAGCTTGAACAGATGGTCGGACACTTTCGCAGTGAGAGGTTGGAGCAGGAAAAGAAGCAGAAGGATCAGGAACAGCTGATTGAAGAACTGCAGAGGAAAGGGAATATGCTTGAAAAGAAGGAAAGAGCTCAAGAAAAGAAGCAGAAGGATCAGGAACAGCTGATTGAAGAACTGCAGAGGAAAGGGAATATGCTTGAAAAGAAGGAAAGAGCTCAAGAAAAGAAGCTGAAGGATCAGGAACAACTGATTGAAGAACTGCAGAGGAAAGGGAAGATGGTTGAAAAGAAGGAAAAAGCTCAAGAAAAGAAGCTGAAGGGATACAGATACCGTATTGGAAAGAGATATAATACTCGAAGTGGGAAGAACTGAAAGGCCTTTGGAGGAGGATTGGTAAAGATGAGCATTAGGGAGCATTAGTATTTAAAGGTATTTAAGTTTGTATGGGTTTTTTATATAAAATTTAAATTATACAAACATAAGCGGATGCTATTGGTTTATATATTATTAGTTATACATAGTTGCAGAATTCGGTGAGGAAATATTTATTTAGAACTCACCCCCCTATTTAATATTTTGCAGCAATACTTGTGAAAACGGTCAATATTTTTGTTTAGCATAAAGACCGTCGGTAGAGTAAACTATCGCGACAGACTGGGTCACAGGTGGGTGTCTGAAAGGATGCTTAATGTACAGTCGGGGTCTTTTCTTAACATAATCTTTTTTTTATATGGAGACAAAAGGCTTTATACTATATTTAATTATCTTTACTAAAATAAGCATAAAGTACAGGGTTTGCTCGTTTTAAACATTAAAAGCTAATACTATAGCTATAATGAGCAAATGAAAGACTTGGCAACGGTTAAGTAAGTAATAGCTGTTGAAAAATATCACTATATGCTGGAAACTTCTAATATTTTAGATACGATCTTTAACCATAAATTTTACAATATTTGTATGATTTATTCTATTTAAAAGTTTCTTTTTTTTTTTTTGAAAACAAACAAAAAGACGTTACAACTCTAAAGATAAAACAATGAACAATCAGCAGGAAACCAACTTATGATACACGTAATGGGGTCCTCAGAGACTATACGTGATATACCTTACTATTTAGCTTATAATACATATATGTTATAACGATAGTGTGGTAAAGATATAGTCCAATCCTTAAAGAAATTTAAGAAAACCTTAAATCCTTCAGCAAAGCTGATGGATATTATTTGCGTAAATTTTTCTGATTCCTGCTTTTTTAATTATTGCATCTAGTAGTGCTTATATTAAAAAAGAGCGTTTTTATATTTTTATGGCGCTTGCACGACAGGGTTGTATAAGGTACATGTTTTACTTCTTTAATTGTTCCCTTTACATTTTCATCTAGGCTTTATTATGAAAATAAGGGTTCCCATGAAGTATTCTTAAAACCATCTATAAATATGAAAATTATTGAATGGTTTGTAGGCCTATGTGAAGCAGAATCTAATTTTCTAATTAGAGTACGTAGAAATAAAGAAGGGGGTGTAACAGGTTTTGAATTTGTGTTTAGAATTAGTTTACACAGAGATGATAGAGCTACCTTAGAGTTTATAAAAACTACTTTAGAATGTGGTAGACTTAATACGGAGAGAGATTTATTAGTATATACTATATCTCAAATAAGTGATATTGAATCTATACTAATACCTCTATTTGAAAAATATGCATTAAACACAACAAAACATTTAGATTATTTGGACTTTAAAAAAGCATTCTTTATGTTCAAAAATAGAAAGATTAGTCAAATAAATATACAAGATTTATACTCTAAAATTATTAGTATAAAAAATAGTATGAATGATAAAAGGATAAACGACGATTTGTCTAAAGATCATAAAATATGTATTACAGATAACTATTTAGTTGGTTTATTAGAAGGTGATGGATCATTTTATTTAAATAAACATGATATGACTCCTCGTATCTCACTTGTCACTACAAAGGTTAATAGGTTGGTTTTAGAAAAAATCAGAGAATTTCTTCTTAGTTTCTTGGATAAACACTCTTATGTATTAGGTAGTACTACTAAATTAATAAATATAAGTGACAAAAAAGTAAAAGGTAATAATAAACCTATCTCTATTCTAGAGATATCCCAAATAGATTACTTATGTAATATACTTATACCTTATTTCGACCATTTACAATTTAGGACTAAGAAACACAAAGACTACCTTGATTTTAGAACAATTGCTTTTTTAATCTTAGAAGGAAAGCATCTTACAGAAAAGGGTAAAAAATTAATCATTAAATTAGGTGATACTATGAACAACAATAGATTATCAACTAATACTAATCCTTTTACATTAGATAAGCTTGTAAAATCTGAACTAGATCGTATGATTAAGTCAGAACCTTTAATAGAAATAGATTCTGAAGGTAGAGCTATTATAATTAATGAAAAAAAATATATAAGATCTACCTATATTATTAAAGCTACTTTTTTAAATGATTATTTTAGTTTTTTTACTAATGGAATTTCTTGTGCTAAAGCTCTTCATGTAAGTAATAATACTATAACACAGAGATTGAACGATGGTAAACCTGTTAGAAATAAAGAAGGTTTAACCGTCGCTATATCTATTAAAAGAATAAGAGCTTACCCTCCTTCACAAAACTACTCTCTTCCTCGGATGTAACATCGAAATAAAGATGTTCTTCATATAATTATGATTCATATCATTACTGTAATCTTTACACAACCACGATTATTATTCTATAAGGTTTAGAATTTTGTATTACTAATCTTATGAGTGCTATTCCTTGAGTAGGACAAGATATTGTTGAGTCAAATAATTTTGCAGATAGTTGTATAACAGTTTATACCTTATCTAGTCTATTGCCTACGATAGGGACTGTTAATATTAACGCATTAAAAAAAAGGTAATAAAAATGTGAGATTGAATAAAGAAGAGTATTTATCTATACCTTCTCCTTTTCTTTCTTTTTTAGTAGGATTTATTGATGGAGACGGTTACATACAAATAACAAAAACAACTAAAGGATTCATAGCTGTTAAACTTGTTATATCTATTCATTTGAAAGATATCTCAACTTTAGAGTATATACGTTCTATCCTTAATATAGGTAAAATTACTATATACAAAGATAATAGGAGTCCAACTTGTAAGTTAATTATTAACAAAACCGATCTACAAGAAGTTTTATTTCCATTGTTGTTACATCACAACATATTTTTTTTAACTGAAACAAGAAATAACCAATTTAATACTGCTATGGCAATACTAGAACAAGACATAAAAATGTTCGATAATATACCAAATATAAGTCACATATACAAGTCATCTGACTTGGTAAATGCAGCTTATTATACTAAATTAAGTTTCTTTAAAAATTGAATAGTTGGTTTCACAATGGCAGAAGGATCATTTTTTATAAAAAGTAATAATGACGGTTGTTTTCAATTGAAACAAAGAATACATACTAGTTTATTTGAATCATTTAAATTAGTATTTAATACAAATAGGAAGATTGATATTGAAAATAACATGTATAATCAATTTTCTGTTAGTTCCAAAGCTGATATACAAACTGTCATAAATTTCTTTTCTTTTTCGGGATTACATCCCTTGATAGGGCTAAAAGGAATTTCTTATCTAAAATGATTAAATGATTTAAAAAGTAGTAACCGTTATGGTAATCTTAATTATCCTTCAAACAAATAAATATATTCAATCACATGTATATTTTCTTTATCTGTATATATGGGCTCCTTGTAATGGTAACATTATAGAGGCAAATGGGGAGAATTGCAAGAACGTCTATGAATAATAACCACCAGTTTATAGATTACTTGCAGCGGAGCTTGATTCGGTATAATAAATGGATCAAGAACGTTCAACGGCTAATGAGTGAGTAATACCAACAATAAGCTCGACACGAGTACCCCACAACTAATAATATTTAGTTGAAGACATAGTCTAAACACCAAATATATATATAAAATTGGTGAAAATAGGGATTAAATGCCCTATTGAAACGATTCATATTCGTTTATTTCGTCATTTGAGGTGGTTTCTCTGTTAACAATGCTACATTAAATAGATTCTTCTCATTACACTTCGTTTTACCTTTTGTCTTAGCTGCTTTAGTACTAATGCATTTAATCGTTTTACATGATACATCGGGGTCAGGAAATCCTTTAGGTATATCTGGAAACTATGATAGAATACCTTTTGCACCTTATTTCATATTTAAAGATCTTATTACAATATTTGCATTTATATTTGTACTATCTTTATTTGTGTTCTTTATGCCCAACGTTCTGGGTGACTCAGAAAATTATGTAGTGGCGAATCCTATGCAAACTCCTGCAGCTATTGTACCAGAGTGATAAAGAAGATGTCACTTAATCTCGCTATTTGCTGGAAGTTCCTAAAAAGTAGGATAATCAGCAGGAAACCCAAGGACCAATGGGTCTTAGTGGGATCCTCAGAGACTATACGCGAGACATATTAGGATGAATTATTTCATCTTACATATGAAGATATAGTCCAAGCATATTAGTGATATTATGGATATAGCCATATATACCTTTAAACCTTGAATATCGTGTACTATTAAAGAATTAACTAGAGTTATTTTTATGTATGGTTAAACCATGATCTTCTTCCTTTCTACGCTATATTAAGATCTATTCCTAACAAATTATTAGGAGTTATAGCCATGTTCTCTGCTATCCTTATATTACTATTACTACCTATTACAGATGTAAGTAGATCAAGAGGTATGCAATTTAGACCTTTAAGTAAATGAGCTTTCTTTGTGTTTGTGGCTAATTTCTTAATTTTAATGCAATTAGGAGCTAAACACGTAGAGTCTCCATTTATTGAATTTGGTCAAATAAGTACTGTTTTATACTTTTTATACTTTACAGTTGTAATGTATGGTGTTACTTTTATTGAAAATACTTTTGTGGACTTAAATTTCTACACTAATACAAAACATTCTTCCCGTTTTAACTCTATTACTAAAAATGACAAAAGTTGCAACATGAATATTAAAACATCGTCTTTTTTATCTTATCCACTTTTAAGAAGTAATATTTTAAAAACTTCTATCTATAGCATGAATATAAAGAAATTATCTTGTTTAGCCAATTCGAACGCAATTTCTTTTACTATATTTATTGGTATTGATATGGATACCGATAAAGAGAGACTTGTTCCTTTAATATGGGACAAGGATGAACTTTTATTTATTAGGGATTTAAGTAAACAAATCCATTATAAAGGATCTTCTTGCGTTGTTGATGAGGATAAAGATAATACTTTGGCTCAACAATTAATAATAGATTACTTAAAAGACGAGAATGTTTGTGTATGTAGTTCTTAATATGCACAAACTAATTTAGATGGCGTCCCAATGCTATCTCGCAACATGTAAGGGAGGGGGCAGAATAACTTAGTGAATTTGTTGTGAAAATAATATTAAAATTATGACTTGTGATACAAATGTAATTTATCTTAATTTTATTATAATGAATATTTTTAAGAAAATAGTAGGGAAGTCCAGTGATTAAATATAGCTTTAAAAAAAAAGCGAAGTACAAGCTTGGGTAATTCACAGAAATTAAAAATAATAAAAACTTTTAGTATTTTATTATAACTATGAAATGTAAAGCCTTAATTAATCTTTATTTTAGTTAAATGTTACAGACAAGAACCGGCTTACTTGTATCCAAGTCATACATTTTATAATAATCATGTTGATAAGGGTATCATATAGCAACATCTTTGTAATGCGCTTTAAAATACTAAAGAGTACTATATTATTTGTTGTTGTATTATCTAAATCCGTTTATAAAGATGAATTCTTTTTTTTTTTACTGTTAATCATTTCATTATCCCCCCCCCTTACCTTACAAAGATCGTTTTATACTTGTAGTAAAAGATAACATATATATATGCTTAACTATCACACAATAATAAGCCCTCTTGACCAATTTGAAATAAGAAACTTGTTTAGCATAGATACACCTTTATTAGCCAATATGAACCTATCTATTACTAATATAGGGTTATACATGACAATAGCTGCTTTCATAGCTTTCTATTTTAGTATTTTAGCTACTAACCATTCAAGAATTACTCCAAACAAATGATCTTTAAGTCAAGAAACATTATATGCTACAATACACAGTATTGTAATAAATCAAATTAATAATAAAAATGGTCAAGTATACTTTCCATTTATGTATGCATTATTTATTTTTATTTTAATTAACAATCTAATAGGAATGGTTCGGTCAAAACACCTTTATAACATGGTTAATAACAATAATGATTTTAAAATTATAAGCCAGAGGTGTAAAAGGGATAATGGTTTTAAACTAGATAGTCTTAGTTTAATTACGAGTAATTGAAAAGTTCCAAATAAAAAAGCCGGCCGGGTGAGGGTTAATTCATATTCTACTCTTTCTGATAATAATCATCAAAATAAAGATAGCTCCTCTCTTGTTATTAATCCTCATTATCTAACGGGATTTATATTGTTTTTTTTTAGTAATTTCTATTAAAGAAATTACGTCAAAAAAAACTAGGTGAAGGTTGTTTTAATATTTCTATCCTTAAAAACAATGAATTATTAACAGGTTGACAAATTATCCCTGCATTTCAAATATCTTTACATGCTAAGGATAAAGAGTTGTTAGAGTGAATTCAAAAATCATTAGGTGTAGGTCGTATTTATAAACACGGGCCGGATTCTTTATATTATCGTATCTTTGGTTTAAATAATTTAAGCGTAATAATAAAACATTTAGACAGTTTTCCTTTACTTACTCAAAAACAAGCTGATTATATTTTATTTAAGCAGGTTGTTGAATTAATGAATATAGGAGAACATTTAACTCAACCAGGAATTTTGAAAATAATAAATCTAAAGGCTTCTCTTAATAGAGGTTTACCGGATAAATTAAAGGAAGAATGGTTAAATATTACTCCTGCTGATAGACCTACGGTTTTATCTAGCCCTATAAAGGATAAGCAATGACTAGTAGGTTTTGTATGGTTTTTTTTTAGTAATTTCTATTAAAGAAATTACGTCAAAAAAACTAGGAGAGGGGTCTTTCCAAATTATTACTCAAAAAAAAAAGATAAAATAAGAGTATCTTTAAGGTTCACTTTGACTCAACATATTCGTGACAATATATTAATGAAGAGTTTGGTGGAATATTTAGGCTGCGGTAGATATATTCCTACAGCTACTCGAAAAGAAGTTTATTTTACTGTTTCTAACCAGAAGGATATAAACAATATTATTATACCTTTATTTCAGAAATATCCCTTATTAGGTTCTAAACAACAAGATTTCTTGGATTTTGTTAAAGTATCCGAATTATTAAAATCTAAAGCTCATCTTACTGAAAAAGGGTTAGAACTGATTAATGCTATTAAAAGTGATAGGGCCATTATAATAAAAAACCCTTACGGTTCCAAGAACGAAAAATAGAAAATATCTAAACTTACTCTTACTTATATTAAATTATCTTATTTATAACCATTATCTTATTTATAACCATTATCTTATTTATAATTATTATGCATTATTCATATTACACTCTGTATGGAAAGGTTAAAAGGAGCCTACATATATATATTATCCAAACATTTAGCTTAACTAATTTAAAACACAAAATAATAAGACTATATTCTTCAAATACTTCTAATTACCCTAGATATAACCTTAATAACACTTATTATCTTAATCCTTATTATATTACAGGTCTTGTATTGTTTTTTTTAGTAATTTCTATTAAAGAAATTACGTCAAAAAAACTAGCAGAGGGTTGTTTTACAACATCTATCTATAAAGATTGTAGAATGAAAACAGGATGACAAGTTAAACCTATATTTCAACTTAATTTACATAAAAAAGATCTAAAAATCTTAGAAGCTGTACAAAAACCATGGGGTGTAGGTAAAATATATAAACATGGTCAAGATTCATTTATGTATCGTGTTAGCTCTTTAAAGAATTTAAGAGTAATAACAAATCATTTCGATAATTACCCTTTAATAACTCAAAAATTAGCAGATTACCTGTTATTTAAACAATGTATTGATTTGATACAGAAAAAGTTACATTTAACTGAAAAAGGTTTACTAACATTAGTTGGTATAAAATCTGTATTAAACTGGGGTTTATCTGAAAAATTTAAAGAAACATTTCCTAATAGGATACAAGTAGTAAGACCAAAGGTTGATATTTCAGAAATAAAAGATGTTTATTGAATAATAGGGTTTGTATTGTTTTTTTTTAGTAATTTCTATTAAAGAAATTACGTCAAAAAAAACTAGGGGAAGGATCTTTTATGGTCATTATTCAAGAATCTAAAAGCAAAAAAACAACAGACAATATAGGTTTAAGATTTGTAATAACTCAACATTCTAAGGATTCAGTATTATTAGATAATATTTAAAATTATCTAGGTTGTGGGAAATGTTATTTTAGCCGTAATGAAGTAAATTTAACTGTTTCAACTCTTTCCGATATAAATAATAAAATTATTGCTTTATTTAATGAATATCCCTTACTAGGTACTAAAAAGGAAGATTACCTTGATTTTTGTAAAGTAGCCGAGTTAATAAAATCTAAAGATCATTTAACAAAGCAGGGTATAGAAAAGATAAAAAGAATTAAAAGTAATATGAACAGTAAAAGAATACATTAACTAAACGTCTTAGATATAAAATAGTCTAACCCAAATATTTTGTTTTTAATTACGCTTTATTAAAATTGATAATATAATACGTAAAATTTTACTATATGCTGAAAATTTCTAATGCTTTAGATACGATCATGAATAATAAATTTGACAATGATTGTTGTATTTATTAAAAGACGTAACAACTCTAAAGATAAAACAATGAACAATCAGCAGGAAACCAACAGATACTACTAATACTTTAGACAAAAAACAAATAGTGTATACTAGAGGGGTCCTCAGAGACTACACGTAAAAGGCTGCTCATGTTACTAAATAGAGCAGTCAAGATATAGTCCGGCTTGATATATCTATATGTTTATCAAGAAGTCCTTATAGTTTTGCATCAACATCTCATTTTATCTTAACATTCTCACTTAGCTTTACTGTTGTATTAGGTGCAACAGTATTAGGATTTAAAGAACATGGATTAAAATTCTTTTCTTTATTTGTTCCAGCGGGCTGCCCGATAGGGTTATTACCTCTATTAGTAATCATAGAAACAATTTCGTACTTGGCTCGTAATGTATCTCTAGGGTTGAGATTGGCTGCTAACGTAAAAAAAAGATGAGGTTAGGTACCTCATTCTTGTTGCGTCAAAGAGCCAAACTCCGGGGAAGCCCTAAAGCTCTAATAACTAAAGATAAGACGGAAACTTCTTAACTGGCCTCATTAATGATTGAGGGTATAGTAATATCATTAGAGATCCTAGTAATAGGAATGGGTGATCGCGGATCTAAATCAGATAGCTTTATATCTGTAAAAGAGCAACGAGTAGACGGTTCTTCAAAGTCTAGATATTTAGATTTTGTAAGGTGTACTCTAGTCGCCGGGAAAGCCGGTTCTTAGGAGAAAAGAAATAACCTAAGATTAAAGTTATAACAATAGCCTATCCTCATTTTATAATATTTATTTTGTTGTTTTTACTCCCTCTATATACTAGATATTCGAGTAGGAAGAGTATATCTAAAAGAAAAATTAACATAACAACTATATTATATATAGACTCATAGAATATTTCGGTAGTTTCGTATTATGTGAAGTTTACAATGTAACACTTTAAAGAAAGGATAAAGTATATAAACACCTTTAAATAAGGGGACAAAGTTTATATATACCTTTAAAGAAAGGATAAAGTTGTTAACGACTTAAAGTATCTACTGTTAAAAATTACACGGAGAGATCTGTCACATATGATAGTTTTCACTTATATAACGTAAGATCACGTAGATTATTGTATCCCTCTAAAATCTATGCCTTTTCTACAAAGTGTTCAATACCTACTGGTGTAAGAGCGTTTTCAACTTCAAATAGTGATAGTTCCTCTTCTAAAGACTCTTCTGGTTTAGCTGTTTTCTCTGATGCTGACAAAGACAAACTAAGTATACTTAGTTATGTTAAAGGTAAATCTGGTATATACATGTGAGCTAATAAATTGAATGGTAAGAAATATGTAGGGAGTTCTATGGATTTAAATCGTAGACTTTTGGAATATTACAATGTAAATAGAATGCTAAACGAAAAAAGTATGCCTATTAACGTTGCATTGTTAAAGTACGGTTATACTAACTTTACTCTAACTATCTTAGATATTTGTGACAAAGATAGTCTTATGTCTAGAGAAAAATATTTTTTTGAAGTATACTCTCCTGAGTATAATATATTAAAAATTCCTGGAAGCCCTTCACGAGGATCTGGATGAACACATTCTGAAGCTGCAATAGAAAACATGCGTATCGCTGCATCTAAGAGATCCAAATCTCCGGAATTTTTAACTAAACTATCTAAAGGTCAACCTAGTGGTATTGAAATAGAAGTAACTGATTTGGAAACAAGTAATACTTCGACTTATCATGCCATTAGAGCTGCAGCTCGAGCTTTAGATATAGACAAAAGATATATTGAGCATTATGTTTACTTGAAACAAGATAAACCTGTTTTAGGTAGATATATTTTTAAATTAAAATTAAATTCAGATCACACAAATACAAACTTAATTTTAGAAAAGGTTCAAAAAACCTCTAAGAGAGTAGAGGTTACTGACGTAGAGACTAAAGAGGTTACAGTATACTCTTCTATTACCGCTGCTGCTAGAGCATTATGTTATCGTCAAGCAAGTATAAGTTTATACTTAAAAGATAATAGAACTAAACCTTTTAAAGGAAAATATTTGTTCAAATTAGTAAACTAGAATACTGTGGTATACGCCGTGTACTTTACCCGGATACCACCTAATGGAATTATAAAACAATAAAAATATACTTATGTTAATAAATAGCATAATATGAGGATGAATTTGTTGAACGACTTTCAGGACATATGTTACTAAATATACTTAGTGGTTTTACATACAATATTATGAGTTCTGGTATTATTTTCTTTATATTAGGATTATTACCATTAGCATTTATTATTGCTTTTTCTGGATTAGAATTAGGTATTGCCTTTATACAATCTCAAGTGTTTGTAGTTCTATCTTGTTCATATATAAAAGATGCATTAGAATTACATTAGTAGTTTATTAAATGACATTAGTAGTTTATTAAATGACATTAGTAGTTTATTAAATAACATTACATCGTTATTACTATTTATACTAGCTATTTGAATAAAGATTATGTGACAATATACTCTTATATATATTTTCAATTTTTATTCTCTTACTATAAACGAGTAATCGTTAGATATATCTTTTTTTTAAGTATCATTATTATATCTAAAACTTGTTATGAAAGGTAACAAATCCCAGCTTTAATACTATTTTTTTTTTTTTATTTAAACTGGAAAATTGTAATTACAAATTTTGTAATGCAATTAGGGAGAAGACTATCTTTTGTTGGTTAAAGCCCTAACAAAACAAATATATAAAAAAAAAAAAGCTCCATAAAGAGCATTACTTTTACACGCATCAAATCATTTTATACCTATAATTCATTTAAATAATCTATGTTAAATATATTCAGTAATAACTTCATTACATCACAAATAAACCTATTTATTTCTACAAAGGAAATTAACTTTAGTATATCTAAACATAATACCTTATATATAAAATGAAAAGGTTTAGGTTTAATAAGTTTAATAGAAAAATTATTAAAAAATATATCACCCTTTAAGAATTACTTAGGGTTTGTTAAAGGTAAAGCTATCTTCGGATATCTTTGAGCCGTTCCTCAACTATTTAGTGATTGTCTACGTATACTTAAAGATAAATGTGCTCCAGTATTAGAGTGAGCATTAAGTAACCCACCTAAACCTCACGCATTTACTAACTTATACTTAGAATCCGGTATTTTGTCTACTATAGTTCCAAATTTTCTTAGGAATATGAATGTTCAGGGTTTAATTGCTTTATTTTTTAATAATGTTGCTTGAGCTAATGCAAATATACCTGCAGGCGAGCAAATAGTTATATCATGAAAATCATTAGAAAAGTTACTTAAGAAAGCAAATATTCAGGATATTGAGTTACTTATAGATAAAGATTTAGTAGGCCCTGCTATTTATAACAAATTGTACGAGACTTATTTTAAAATACCTTTAGATAAGGCACTTGAGACAACCTACTATGAACCTGTTGGTAAGTATATTAAAAATATTGAAAATTCTCTAATGGATATAAATCAACAATTATCAAGTTTGAGTATAGACAATCAAAATAACACTCTTATTTTATTTATTTTCATTTTTTGAATCGCATCTATATCTATAGTTAATATACCTGTTATTAATTTAGCTACCGAATCTATTAAGGTATTTAGTACTAACCCCATTAAAACAGCGTTATGAACTGTTTTATCTACTTTATTTGCAGGAGGTGTAGGGTCTTGTGTTTATTCTATATTATCAGGATTAAGTGTTCCTATGTTATCTTTACTATTAGCATCATCTGTTCTATTTTTTGGTGCTGTAATATTTACAAGTAAAGCTATAAAAAATTGACTTGAATATCATGACCTAGTTTGAGGTAATTTAATTAGCCGGCATAATATTGTTAAGGGACTAAAAAAAGTATTTACTTCCTGAAAAGTTTGATATTTTATAGCAGTATCTTTGTTTTGTTTGAGTTTCTACAATGTAGATACTACACATGCTGTTAAACAGCCTGGCTTATTAAATATACAGAAAAGAGATATAGAGCCAATTATTACTGATCCTACTGGACCTAATGGTTGGCAAGAATTTTGTATAAGACTAGGTTTTTCTGTTTTAACTATAGTTTTAACTCATTTATTAGTTGAAAGTAATTCTATACAATATATTACATATCAATGCGTATAACCAGTAATTGGTCTTAAGTATCATGAAAATTTAAGAGAAAATAGAATTAGTGAACAAATGAAAGACTTTAAAGCAATAAAAGTATACTTATGTTAATAAATAGCATAATCTGAGGATGAATTTGTTGAACGACTTTCAGGACACATGTTACTAAATATACTTAGCGGATTTACATACAATATTATGAGTTCTGGTATTATTTTCTTTATATTAGGATTATTACCATTAGCATTTATTATTGCCTTTTCTGGATTAGAATTAGGTATTGCCTTTATACAATCTCAAGTGTTTGTAGTTTTATCTTGTTCTTATATTAAGGACGCATTAGAATTACATTAGTAGTTTATTAAATGACATTAGTAGTTTATTAAATGACATTAGTAGTTTATTAAATAACATTACATCGTTATTACTATTTATACTAGCTATTTGAATAAAGATTATGTGA
>Ga0265780_10002631_pt1 | contig 24175 bp, 20 predicted proteins | sample P1T30metagenome_FD_192432 | JGI IMG/M metagenome (GOLD analysis project Ga0265780, IMG submission 192432) | Plant litter microbial communities from East Loma Ridge, Irvine, California - P1 T30 | ecosystem: Environmental > Terrestrial > Plant litter > Unclassified | place: USA: California... | reverse complement strand
GAAGCCTGTGTTGGAAGCTTCTTCGACGTCGTCACCAATTTTCAAGACCAGCGTCCTGCTGTGTAGACAAAGGACAATGAGGGTATCAGTCTCGTCTTCCAATGTGAGTTTAGTAGTCCAGACATCAGAAGCGTTCTGGGGCAGTGGTGACTCGATGAGGTCAAGTACTTCCAGGGCATTTCGCGTGGTGCGGAAAGTGCTGCGACCTCCCGCACCGTTGATGGTGTATATTTGTGGCGCATCCTCAAGCATGGGGTTTGCAACCTCCATTCCCATGATGGGGTTGAGACTTGGTATTGTCTCAACTGCAGTCAAGTTTGTGAGTGCCCTCAGCTTGAAAAATGGTGGCGCAAAGGCCGCCTCTGGGTCGACAGGGAACTGGCCACTCTCAAACATCGGATCCTCAGTCTCGTCACCCAAGGACTCCAACTCGTACAGAATCCTATCACCAGATTCACACGCCGCGTACACGAAACCGGCACGCAGAATGCAGATGCTTGTCGCGATAGGGATGGTGTCGAAGTACTTGATCTTGATCCTTTCAACCGTGCCGGAGGGCGCATCCACGGTAAGCTTGAACACGTCGCCGTCGTCCGTCTGCAAGAGATAGAAGAAGTCACCGCCTTTCAGTGAATAGAGTGTACCGGCAACAATGGAACGTTTGCGGTTTGGATCCTCGGTTGCACCTTCGCGACGTGGAATAGCTAGTCTGTGCACGTTGGAGTTGGCGTTGAAGATGCGACGATAGGTGATGTTGTCCAGACCGCAGCAGAGAACACCACTCGGCGCGTTAGGACCTCCTGGCACTCTGTAAAGCGCATTGGCTGTCCGGTCGACCGGCTCTGACCACTTGCGTACGATGTGGTTCAAGCCAAGATCAAGCTCATAGTACACAAGCTCCTTCTTCAGCTCATCGAACGCCTCGCCTGTGGGATCAGTCTCTGAACTCGAAAAGTCAAGCTCTAGAGATGCAAACATGGGGTTGTCGTATCCAACATCAAGCCCGATCAGGGTGTAGACAAGCGTCTGCGGCTTGTGTGCTTCGAGCGGGGAGGAAATAGCGATGTCGACCTGGCCACTTCGGGTAAGAATGTAGACCAGTTTGTTCTTCTCAATCGAGGCAATCATGATGGCGCGTCCTTTCGGATCTGCCGCCAGGTACTCGCCAGGCACGACGCGTCGTATTCCAGACTTGCCGTACGTTTCGAAGTGCACCGTCTTGAAGGTCTGCTCGTCGGCCACATACTCGTACGTCACTAGGCGCCCGGAGTCGGTGGTTATGACAAAGTGATCTGCAAAGTCAGCCTAGTTCTTGGTGTGTATCATGTCCAGTCCAGTCCACCGCGGGCTCAGGGAGCTGCAAGCTCGCGTGCGTCGGATGCTTTGAAAATCACTATGCTGACCTATAGCGTTCTAGCCCGGAATGACATACCCTTGGTGCCGCCTGCGATGCGGAATTTCGCGATGCGGCGAATGATGCCAAACACGTCCTGCGAGTAGATTTCGTTGAAGCCTTTCTGCCGCCGCGAGACCTCGAGGAGCGCGAGCCTGGAGCCGCTCGCTGTGAGGATCTGCTGTTTGCCATTGCCAATGAAGTCGCCGGTAATAGCATCCTGTGTGGACGTGGGCTGCTTCACCGTCAAGGCGTACAGGGACATGGATGAGAAGCTCGTCATGCTGGGCAGTGGTGGGCGCTGGCCCAGGTGCTAAGGACGCGTCGATATGCCGTGAAGCGTGCCTGAAGCTAGCAATTGGAACCAAGACGCAGCAATCTCCAGCCGCGCAAGTCGTCTCGAGGTTGACGCGCTGCTGGTGGGAGTGGGCTGGGTTGGAGAAGCTGTTGCGCTTTTGAAGATTTCCGGCGGCCCACATGAGCTCCATCGGCCAAACCTGCCCCGGTCTCCGCTAGTGCCTCGGACCCGCTTTTATTTTCCTCGAAAAGTTATCGATTGCGGATGGCCTGCAGAGTTGATACCCTCAAATCACCCGAATTACTGCCAAAATGAAGCGCAAAGTTGGCGCCCTTGAGAAGATTGAGGCAGATCATGCTGCGCTCCGCTACAAGCTCAAGCGCGACCCCCAGAGCTACCGTGACGATTTCAACAACCAGTACCAGCAGTACGAGACGCTGCGGGATCTGTTCCTCCAAAATCCCTCTACCACAGACTCGGGACTCGTTGCTCTCAAGGATTTGATTGAGTTTATATCGCATGTCGCCGACCGCTACCCCGACCTCACCTCCAAATTTCCTGGGGAGTTGGCCCAGATTTTGTTGCAACATCATGAAGTACTCGAGTACGATCTGCGAGACAAGATTGTTGGTAGTATAGTGCTGCTACGGAACAAGGATGTCATAGACTCGACTGTGCTCTTGAACACACTCTTCCCAATCCTCGTCTCTACACCGAGCAAATCGCTGCGCCAGCTACTCTTCACCAAGATCCTCTCCGACCTGCGATCCTCCAATGTCAAAGCCACGAACCACAAGCTGAATCGCACTATTCAAACCGTCCTGTACAACTTGCTCGAGTCAGACAAAGAGTCCCCGAAGGGTATATGGGCAGTCAAGATTGCGCGTGAGATGTGGAAGAGGCAAATATGGACAGACGCGCGGGCAGTCGAGGTCATGCGACTAGCTGCACTCAGTGACAACGAGAAGGTCATCACCGGTGGAGTGCGCTTCTTTCTGGGAGGCGACAAGGAGCGTGAGGAGGCGGCTGAGGACAGCGATGACGACGAGGACGTCGATATTGCGCGGTTACGCCACCAGGTTGGCATCAACAAGAAGTCCAAGAAGAACCAGAGGGATCTCAGGAAGGCATTTATTGCCGTCAAGAAGAAGCAGCACAAGAAGAACGCGCCACATCCCCTGAACTTCTCTGCGCTGCATTTGCTTCACGACCCACAGGGATTTGCTGAACAGCTCTTCTCAAAGCACGTCCAGAACTCCAAGTCTAAGCTCCAGCTGGAATCAAAACTTCTCGTGCTGCAACTTGTCTCTCGGCTTGTTGGTCTGCATAAGCTCACAGTCCTTTCGCTCTACTCGTTCTTCCTTAAGCACCTCACTCCACGACAAGCATCCGTTACCAGCTACCTTGCGTGTCTTGCGCAAGCAACCCACAACTACGTACCACCCGATGTCCTTGAGCCGCTGGTTCAGAAGATTGCCAACGAGTTCGTCTCGGAAGCTTCAGCGTCCGAGGTGGCAGCAGCAGGTCTCAACGCCATCCGCGAGATTTGTGTTCGCCAACCGTTGGCAATGACCGATACACTCTTGCAAGATCTGGTCCAATACCGCAAGTCGAAGGACAAGGGTACAATGATGGCGGCCAAGGGTCTCCTGTCCCTTTACCGTGAGGTTGGTGCAGACCTGCTACACAAGCGTGATCGTGGGAAGGACGCAGCCATGGGCATCCGAGCAGGCACAATCAAGGAGCGGAGATATGGTGAAGAAGCAATCGGCGAGGTTGAAGGGATTGAATTGCTCGAGAAGTGGAAAGAGGAGGAACGCCGCAAGAAGCGTGAGGCAGCTGGTCTCGACCCTGACGCAGACGACGGCGAGGAACCTAATGAAGCCGAAGATTGGAAAGCCTGGGACGTCGAGTCTGATGAAGATAGCGACGACTCCGGCGGCTGGATCAATGTTGAGTCTGATGGCGAAGACATACAAATTAGCGACTCAGAAGACGAGAAAGACAAGTCCAAGTCTAAAACCAAACAACCCCCAGCCAAGAAACGCAAACTCAGCAACGCGACCACCGACGCCGCCGATGACAAGAAGAGCGAAGAGCCTGAAATCAAGTCCATATCCAAGCTCCTCACAACCACCATCCTCACCCCCGCCGACCTCAAACAACTGCGCGCCCTCCAGGAAGCCTCTGCCATTTCCTCTTCGCTCCCCTCGCACAAGCGCGCCCAACTCCTCGCCGCCCGCCACGCCGACGAAGCCATCACAGCCGAGACCATCGAAGCCGCCGCCAGCCTGGGCAAGAAGAACACCAAGGAGGAGAAGATCGCCATGGCCAAGGGCGACCGCGAGACGAACCACCAGTCCACGACGGCCAAGCGCAAGGAGAAGAAGGTTGCCGAGGGCAAGAGCACGACAAACAAGGAGAAGGCGCGCAAGAAGAATTTCCTCATGACGCTGAGTAAGGCGAAGAGTAAGAATAAGAGGAGTCTGTCGGATGTTAAGAAGACGCTTGCGGGGCATATTGATCGGAGTAAGAGGGGTGGCAAGAGGGGGAATAAGGGGAATTAAAGGGTGGGACGTGCTAGAGGGGAGAGATACCCGGATAGATAAAATGAAGAATTGGAATATGATTCAGAACGTCAACTGTTTTGTGGATGTGGTGAAGCGTCATGTTAGTACGCACCAGTTGGTATTTCAAAACATCAAGGCGTACACTGTAATCGTACACATACTCTTACTCATCCACTCCTCGTACCACCTCACCGCCTCACAACACCATATCCTCACCACACACGCCCAACTTCCTCTTCCTACTCGCCGTCTCCCCATCTCTACCCCTATCCGCGCCAAAAATCTCCGCCACACCCTGCGCCCCACCCTGCCACATATCCGCATCCGAACACAGCAGACCCCTAATATCCTGGTCCTTCTCCGCCTCGCGAGCCAGCAGCTTATCAACCGCCCTCCTCACGCGCTCGTCGCTCTTCTTCTCGCGCTGATTTTCCGACTGTATCCACTCTCCAACCTTCTTCTTCTGCACGTCGACCAACAGTGAGATATCCTCCCTCAAACCCGCCTGATCCGTGGATTTCTCGTAGCACTGCAACAACGAATTTAGCAGCGCGGCCTGCCTGATAAGCGGCGAGAGATGATCGTTTGGATCTTGGTAGATGTGGGATCTCCCGGGCTGGTCGCTGTCGTCATCGCTTGTCTCGTCCGGGTCGTCCGACAGCATCTTCTTATGAAGCTGCGGACGCGATGAGTCGCGGACATGCTGGATTGCTTTTCTGCGCAGCATGTTTTCGCTGTGGCCGCTCGTCGTGACGCCCATGTTGCTGTGATGGCGGGCGTACGGGGACTCGTAGGGCGGGACGGGGTTGCACTGGTCCATCAGGTATTGCGCCGACCTGGGGAATTGGACGGCAAAGGGGATACCATAGATAACCTGTCCATCGGGAAATGATGAAGGTTGCGCTACCGCTGTGACGGGTCGAGGTTGAGCTGGCGCTGCTGCGATGGGTCGAGGTTGCGCTGCTGCAGCTGGAACAGGTTGAGGTCGTCCTTCTGCCGCGACGGGACGAGGTTGAGGTCGCCCTGCTGCCACGATGGGACGAGGTCGCGTCGTTCCTTTAGCATTGACCATGCGATTCAGATAACGGCTACCATGGTTCGTAAAACTATTTCCATTAGCTGGAATGGGCGCAAGGACCGGTCGTTCCGGCTGGTAGTTGTACAATCTCCGGTAGCGATTCTTGAACTTGTGTGGCTCGTATTCTGGCGCGTCGGTTGGTGGCAGTGGAATCGGTTGGCGGCGCGGTGAGTACTCGTCCAAAACGATGGGGTTATGGACAGTTCCTTTGGGAGTTGACGGCTTTGCGACTAGGCGACGAAGCGCAGAAGAGAGCGTTCGCTCAGGCATTGGAGGCTCTGGGTTTCGCTCCGGGGTCTGCATGGAATCTGGTCCCAGTGACTCTGCTACAGATGGGGATGTTAGACTGATGTCTTCCATGCCACCGGTGCTAGATGACGTGAAGGTTGGATCTGTAACAGTAACTTGGGGCGAGGTGTAGGCTCCTGCGCTTTCCTTGACGCGAGGCCATTGCACTTGGATATTCTCATTCTTGTCTCCTTCACCATGGTTTGTACGAGTATCGCCGATCACTGGCGTTTCACGCTCGACGGCGCGTCGCTTGTCGACCATCGTCGCGGTAGCTAAACTGGCTCTATTAGTGATGATATATCATTGACTTGACAGGAAAAGCCATCCGTACCAGGTAGAACAACTACCGTCCTCTCCCGCAACAGATAGTCTGCAGTTCTCGGTTGATATTGGACTCTTGTATTCGTATTTGGAGCAGGTAAATGCGACAGTAATGCAGTGGCGCAACAGGGAGCTTGTAGGCGGCAACAGAGTGAGGGATTCCGGAGGAAGGGAATTGAGATCAAAATGTTTGACGTGTCTGCGTTGAAGTGGAAGGTGCAAAGTCTACAGGAAAGTGCGGCTGGTACAATATCAACACGGCAGGCGCGACTGTAAACAAACGCGTCGCGACAACAACCACGTCATCGTGCAAAATCTGATTTCTTCCGACAGTATTTGAACTCGGAGAAGCTGGTGAAAAGAACGGGAAGAGACTGGAATAAGGAAACTAACGCATCGACTACCCAGTACCAAGAAATGCTCGAAGACATGCTACTTCACCTCCATCTTTAATTTCATTGACAACGCGATCAATTGCCCCATTATCCCAGGCAATGCCATACCAAAGCAAGACGCCGACGTCTCTCATCACCCTCACATCACGCTCCCTACTCTTCAACTCCGGCACCGTATCGAACAAGCATGCCCAGAAGACATCTCTCAAATAACCCTCGTTCTCATAATACAAAAATCCACCCGCGTCACTGCTGTACCCAAGCAAATTCTCCAACCCATACAAACACGTTCCAAACGGCAGATATTCGGCCTCCGCCCAGTCTACCAAGCCAGTCATGTCCCATGTATCTTCGTCCACGAGGATGTTGGAGGGTATGAGGTCGCCATGGTTCAACACAACGGGGTAGTCATCCAAATCTTGTACTTTGGCCAAAGCACTCTTCGCAATCTCTCTTAATGGAGCGTCAGGTAGTTCTTCGCCCAGCTTTCGAAGGCGAGAGACGATCGTTGAGCCGACTGGGCCCTTGCATAGGGACAGCATGGATTGCTTGTCGTCCATGGGTGAGTCGGCTCTTGTATACCGGGCGTTTGAGATTGACTTGGAAGAAGAGCGCCAGCTTTGCGCTATGATTGCTGCGAAGCTCCTTACGAGTCGCTCATGCTTCGTCCGGAAAACAGGGCTAGCCGTCTGATCGTGAGGAAGTAGGCGAGACAGAGGCGCTCCAGGCATTTTCTCCATCGCATACGCGTGTAAGCCTCCTGGCAAGTCAATATCCAGGCTCCGGATCGTCGGCGCCAGCGACGGGAACGTCTTCTCTGCTGCCCGTGTGATGCTCATGTCAAGAGCGTGCTGAGCAGGTCTGATTTGCACGATTATAGATGAGGAATCATTGTAGTCCCGATTGAAGTGATGTCCAAGACCTTGAGTATCTCCCTCGGTCTTCGCGTCTCGCTCAACAACCAACGTGAAGCTACACCACCCCTGCTCTTCAAACTCCCTTACCCGCCACCCAACGATGCCATCTTGCACAGCTCTTATACACCCCGCCGCGTCTTGTTCCTCGAATCCAAAGCGACTCCAGAAAGTGCTCGTCGACATTAGGAGATGTTGATGGCATGGTCGCCGTCCCTTCCGTGAGACATCCCCGCCCGCGCTGCCAGGGACGGCATGGTGGTGACTGCGCTTAGCCTAAAACCTATAGTTGCGAAGCTGGTTGTGGTGTGTTGCACTCGCTGGTGGTTCGTCAAAGCTCGCACGTGGAGGTAGAAGAAGCAATGAGCGCGCGGCAGGAGTGTGGGGTGCATCAGGTGTCACGTAAGCCCACCTGCATGTCAGTCGTCTACCTTACCGCACAATTGTATGCACCCAAGAAATCATTTCAATAAACTAAGGTCATGGCCTGAGTGTGATTTGAACATCAGAGCACACATAAAGAGTCATAAATCCGCACAATAGATCACATACTGTGTATAGTAGTTACATTAATCTGCTATCTATCCTCCCCCAAACCCATCATTTTCTCTTCCGTCCTCAGGACGTACACAAAACAAAAAAAAATACACTTCCCAAAGCTCAAAATGTTCCACTTAAGCCAGCTCAGTCGCAAGAAATGGTATCAATAAATAATGTCTCTAACATGCATCTACCACCGATCGTTCACACCATGGAGACGCTTACAACATAGCGAAAGCAGCAACAGCCGCAGCACCGAGACCGAAGATGGATTGGCTGCCGACAGCGGGTGCGACATTGGCGCTCTGCTGCGCAGGGGCGTTGCCAGAGGGCGCGATGGGGGTGTTGCCAGGAGTGGTGCCAGAGGGCGAGGAGCCGCCTGCACCGCCAGCGCCGGAACCAGAGCCGGCAGCTTGGCCGGGGCTGATGTTCTCAGACGCCTGAGCGGCGAGAGCGGTGAAGGCAGACATGGTCCTGTTGCCTGATGCGGGACTGTTGTGGTGTTAGTGTGATGAGATGCGTGTGGGAGAGAAAAGGGAACGTACGCGTTGATGGCGCCAACCATGCCGTTCTGGCAGTGCCTGCCCTGGGAGCAGTAGAACCAGATGGGCTTTTCGTCTCTGACGGGGATGGTGTAGGTTAAAACGTTGGATGTGGTGCCAAAGGTAGCATTGGTGGGCATGAAGCCGGAGTAGAAGGCGGTGGTCATGTTGGACATGACGTTTGCGATGGGCATGCAGGGCTGGTCGAATGTGGACTGGGCGACAGAGTGGTTCTGCAAAGAGTGTCAGCAATGTTTGAGTGGGACAGTGGTGCCGGAACGTACCTTGGCGTAGAAATGGAACTGGACCATATCACCAACTGCTGCGCGGATGTTGCTAGGCGAAAAGATAAGAGAGCCGTTGGGTCCTCCGACATTGACGATGTGTGTGTTGACCATTCCTGCGGGAGTTGTGGTATCGGTCACGGAGCCGCTTCCTGCGCTGCCTGTGGACAGGCTTCCGGTGGCCGAAGATGTGCTGGATGCCAACATGGCCTCGGAAGCCATCATAGGCGACTGTGCGGAAGCGAGGCCCATAAGGGCAGAGACGACGGTGGATCTTGAGAAGTACATTTTGGATATTGTGCTGAGGTTCGTTCGAAAATTGAGTATTGAAGTATTACTAGTTGTCGATGGCCTGAGAGAGAATGGATATAGGCGACTCGCGCTCTAAGGTTAAGCTGGGCTAGCCAGGTATTACGAAGGTAAAGTACCGTAGTGGTAAATGAAGGAAACGATAGAAAATGAAATGCAATAGCAAACGTGAGCAGAAGCAGATGGAAGAGAAGATGTGCCTGAGACGGGGCCTATAGGGCTCCTTAAGGCATGAATGGCAGCGCCCGAGCGATGGGTCATTGCGTTTTGCCCAGGTGGAAAGCAAGCGGTTAGTAGCTACTCCGATACATGGGGATGGTTCTGCGACGGGTGATGTGCTGTAACTGCTTCAGCCTCCACCTCGCTTGTGGAACCCTAGTACTTGAGGCTCAATGGCCGCCTCGCAGAACACAACGGCGTGAGAGCAACTACGCGTTGATATGTTTTGTTGTCTATTCAAAATAAAGCTTTTTCGAGAGAATGGTTCTCCAAGTCGAAAGGTAAATGCGCACCACTAGGCTGTCGCGATATGTCGAAAAGAGTGCATGTTCGTGGTTGGTGCAGGGTCCGACTCGGGTGTTGAGGCTGCGAAGCACTCCCTGTTCCGGGTGTGTTTGAGCGTGCTTCAGGGAGCACTCTTCCGAGCTCGCCCCCGAAAACACCACACCGAACAAGGCAAGCACTACGGAAACACGGTCTGCGAGATTGAAAATTGCTTTGCTGGGGCGCATGCTCATGCCAGGCAGACGTAATTGTTTGCTGTCAAACTTGGCATCGCTGTCAAGTGTTCCAAACGCGCCAGATGCCGAGTGACCTTCATCTTGGTCCAGTACCACGCCGTGAAACCTGACGTCGTTGCGCTGAGCCTCTCAGCTGCCGCACATTCTTGCTGAGCCGCGTCTTCCCAAGTCGTGATAGTGCTACCAAATCATTCGTCGCCAGTTGTTGCAGTGCTGCATGCGAGACGTTCTTGCAAGCGTGTCTCGACATGGCAGACAGCGGCATTTCCGTGCTATGCCACGCCGGAACGTGCCATTGCGGTCGTACGCGGAGCCTCTCCATCCGCCTCAGGCGCAATTGCCTGTGGCGCATGGTGCTTGACGTGGCGCATGCAGCCATCGCTCAAAAGTCCAACACCAGCTGTGGCGCCAACTTCTCCAAGTCGTCCACCTGCAGAAAACCATCCGATATCCCTCCAGCCTTGACGCTGAGCTCCCGCTCCTGCTTTGCTCTGGCGAACGCCTCGCGCACGAAGATCTCCATGTACTTCTCCACGAGGTTCATGGCGCCTTTCTGTATCTGGGTGTTGGGGTCTTCGAAGTTCTCGTAGAGCAGACGTGCAAGCAGTGGCGCAGGTATGGGGCTTGGTAGCACTTCAGCAGGCCGTGGTCGGGCGTTGCGCGCTGGGGCAGGCGCGTCTTCCATCAGATCGTCGCCATCGCCCGATTGCTCTTCGTCTGGCTGCTCATTGTCTGATGAAATAATCTCAGCTGGTGGTTGGACGGTCGGTTTCGCGGCGGCTTTCTTTGCAGCGCCTGCTCCCGCGCGTTTTGTCGCTGCAGAAGCCTGTGCAGGTGCCTTCACTGGCCGCGGTGGTTTGAACTGCGGCCCCTTGCGGGCGGTAGCATTCGCACTGGCATTCTTGGGCGGCATTGCTGATGGCACGAGTGTGAGTCGAGAGTGTGGGGTGTTTGGTCGCGTAGGGTGGAGCGTGGAGCGCACAGCATCTGTTGACTGCGGCTTCCCCACACCGAAATCGACGCGCAGTCACATGACCTTGATACGTCCAGATGTCACTCCACCACAAGCCCTGCTCACCGCTATCACATACTATGTAGACTCGAATGACGATATGCAGAAGTTATCGTCCATATAGTATTCCCGCAGCCGGGTGTCAAGTTATGCATTTCCAAGAAACATGGGATGGCTTCATAACTTCCGATGCCTGTCGCCCCCACCATTTCGGCTACAGTCAATCCTTCTTAGCCACTCGTTGTCATTATCCATGCAAGCAGCAAGCCTCGCGTAGCTTCTCGAGCATTAATGCTTCCATAGAGCATGCGCAGCCACTGAGCTACTGCGAGGCCCACGCGACCGCAGCTTTTATTTTAATCACGGCCGTAAATGTTCCGCCCGAAGGGGCAGCTGCGTACACATGTTGCGATAGACGTGCGAAGGCTCTGCGAATGACGACGTGTGATGTATTTTCGTCCAACCATACCTGAATTCTTACAATCTTTCGTGTGGACTTATCAGTTTCGGCAACTCGCTTCCCTACACACGAGTCCACCCTACACTGTACGAAGCGAGAAGACATTGTCTTCTGAAAGGATCATCAAGCATCATGAAGCACATTTACCTCGAGACCGTGGGCCGCTGCGCACAAGTAACTTTCCGTGTGTGTTTGAAGCCAGCGAATGAGTTTGCGCAGAGATGACAATTCAATATTCGGCCATCTGTTTAGGGTCGAGGAGTAAACTCCGCCATTGACTTCATGACACGCATGTGCTCCGACACTCAAATGTCCGAGAAGATTGCAAGACGGGCGCCTGGATGCACGAACGACCCTGCACCTGCAGTTGTGACGTCCGATCCCAGGTTTCCTTCATTTGCACAGTACTAGCAGTGCCTGTGGAATTTTTCGTACGACAAAATTGTTGCTAGTATAGTAGAGGGTTTGCGGCAGTGGCGTGCAGGCGGTTTCAAGGAAAATACGAGCCGTTGAACTCTGCAGACGCGAAAAAGTCCAGCCAATCCTTGGGAAATGAGGGTGCCTTTGTACTCTGTGGAGCTACTGGGCTAGGTAGGGGTCACACAGCGGTGGCAGTCGATCCACAAAGTCCAAAGGGTTCTGACGTGCATGCGCCGGCAATGCATACAGCGTGGTACAAACAAAGGATTTGTACAGGTGCGAGATTGAAAGGGTAGATTGCGGCTGCAAGACGGCTTGTCTGCATGACGAATGCTGTGCGCAATCTGGGTGCTAGACACATTTCTTCACCATGACGATCGTGTTGGAGTGAGATGCCTCGGCGTGTCTCTGAGCATGAGGCGCGAGTGAGGTAAGACGGCTGATAATGAGTCTTCGTCGGCTGAATTGTCAGGAGACGAAGCACGAGACGGTACTTGTACGCCTGGTGATTCGACACCAGCCCGAAATTGGGCTCAAGCCATTCCAGAGACCGTTTGCGGTCGAGGCACTACTGAGATGGCCACCTAGTACCTGCATCCGACCCACACGATAAATGTGAGCTGAGAGGGCGGTGAATCTTGAGAGAATGAAGAATATTGGCCGGTGGCTCTTACGGTAGCTCGCTACGACTTGCAGGTGACGGCAGCGAGCTCGTCAGGATGCGCGGCGATGCTTCTTCTTGTGTCGTCGATCTCGGCTTGTTGCCGGTGTCTCTCACGTGCTACGGGCGGATCTGGAGCATCTGATGACGGTAGCACGGAGCTGCTGCTGTGCGCAATACGAGCAGCGCGGGAGGACATGTGAGCACCAGTCTGACGGATGGAGCGTCCTGGGGTCGCTGCAAGCGCGGCAGGGAAGTGTGAAGGGACAAAGGGCATCACCGTCGATGGACTGGTTGGAGTCGTTAGTCGGCAGGCTAGCTGACGCCGCACATGGAGTGCATTGCGCTGCTAGATGGGCATCTTGAGGCAGTTGACTCGCACTTGGGGCGGAGCGTGCAGAACGTGGCGCTCGGCACCATGGCAGATGCGATGAGTTTGGGAAAAGGCTGCTGAGGAAAGCAGCCTTTTTTTTGGTACCTTTGCTGAGACGTCGTGGAGTGGCCGATAGCGAGTGCTCCGCCTCCGCCAGCTGGTGGGACGCCTGGCCTGAAGGAGAAAAGGCTGCCGCGCTTTGGACCTTGTCAAGCATTGTCAACAGGGCGCCCAGGCCAGATGTGAGCACACCCTGGTCGCCCGTGTCTCGACGCTGTCGTGCAAACCGACGAACTAGACCTGGCTGGCTGCAGCATGTTGGCAATTTGGGTGGCACTATAACATAACCATGCCCTGCCCTGCACTGCACCTGCTCGAAGCGTGGTTCAATTGACGTCTGCATAACCAGAACCAGACAAGAACCCTACAGCTGCCACTCCCTCTGCCTCGCCGACTCCTCTGTTATCTATCGGCACACCTCTTCGTATGCTGCATTGCTGCCCCTGTGTTCAAGATAACCGCCGCCGCCATTTCGTCCTGACACGGTCCTGTCGCACGCACAGATAGGCCCGCGCCCCTGCAGGTCACACTCGACGAACGAACGTCTTTATCCATATCTAGGCGGCGATCCAGTCCAAGACCGTCTTGAGGAATTCGCGGCTCCCCTCACCGTCCAAACAAACCAATTCCAAACGCCAGTCTGCATTTACATTCTTGACCTGTCTCCTCCTCCACGTCATGCCTCACTCTGTCAACAACTCGACGTCCACCCAGGCCAAGATGTCGCGACCATCGTCTACCTCGACCTACTCTGGCCCGGGCAATGTCAATCAATTTCCCAAGCCCGCTGGTGCACAATTGCTTGCACCTGAAGCCGCCGCCGGTCCCCTCTCGCCTTCACCTTCACAGTTCTCGTTCGCATCGTCGCCGCGGTCAGTACACGAAGAGCAGCTCGCCAACGACGGCCCAAAGCATATGCGACCATCTTCACGCGGCGACGGCTTGGGTGATCTGCGACCCATAACTTCCCGCTCGCGTGCTCAGTTCTACGAAGACTCCTTTGCTTACAAGGAGGGCCACGGCCAGTCTTCCCGCGAGCGCGTAACCAAAGATGCACCCATTATTGCCGAGCTGCGGACCAACGTTATTGTAAGTCGTGTTCAATTAATCGACGCTCCACATTTGCTAACCAAACACAGATCAAGGATGAGTACACCCTGGTTACCGATCTATCACACCACCTTTCCACGAGATACCAGAGGCCTGAAACGTCAATAATGATCACCGTCAACCACTCGGCGTGCCTGCTCCTTGGCGGCTCCTTCGAGCCCACCTATGTTCTCACCATCAACGCCCTGCCTGTGCAACTGCAGCCTACGACCAACAAGCGTAATGCCGCCCTCATCCAGAGCTTCATGTGCGAATCTATTGGCGTCACATCTGATCGTGGCATCATCAAGTTCGTTGCCATTCAGGAAGAGTGCCTGGCCATGAATGGCATGACCATCCTCGGCGACATCGAACGATTGGAGCGACAGAATGGCGAAGAGAGTGGCGTGAAGCGGGCCCTGACCAAGAGCTCGCGCAGATCTGGTGTCTTCAAGACGAAGAGTAGCATCCAGCTGTCGCGCAACCCTTCCAAGGCTAATCCTGGTGCAAGAGCTGTCGTCACCCCTCCACTTCCTAGCGATGGACCACTCGATTCCGGAGTAGCTGTGAACGAAAAGGGTCTTGAAAAGCCAGCCATCGCCAAGATGGACCACAAGAAGTCCGAGCCTGTCCTCTCCAAACCTACCATGAAGTCGGGCTCATATGCGCACCTCCCTCCTCCACCCATCCCGCAAGACAAACCTACACCACAGATCAGCAAGCGTAAGAGCTTCCTGAGCGTCTTCCGTCGATGATCGTTTACCCACAATGCATGTCACCAGGATCATGGGTTACACAATGTGGATGTCGATCTTACACTCAATCGCCTCTCATTGGACATTCCTACCACGCAATTCAAGCGTACTAAAAATCATGACGCTCACCCTTAGCACGCCACAATCTCAAAGCGCAAGGCGGGCGCCAAAAGATATACCGCTTTACCTTGTCGCGCGCTTACGCCGGCATCTTATCATCAAATTCTGTACACTCGCAAACCGGCATTATCTCTCTAAGCATATCCGCTCGCCCAAAACTCTTGGGCAAATCAGCATTTGCAGGCGTTTTCTTGGCATGGGCACACAGGCATGGTGATGCATGCAGCCTTCACCCAGCACTATACCCCATCCTGCAGCATTTTTCTTTTGTTAGCAACCACGAACATTTCCCAACACATCATCAATTTAAGATAACAATCATCATTAATGACATACAATGCTTCTGACCATGTCAGTTCGAACTTGACAGAAATTGTCCCAGCTATGGTGTCGTGATGCCCAGCCAATTCTCATCGCCAACGCACATCGCGAAACAACACAATCTACAAGTCCCTCCTCAGCTCACTTACCCTCACACCTCACCTCGCGAGGATACCCCCGCGACCGCGCCCCGAATCGTCGCGCACACCGGAACCAATCCATACTCACCCACCTCCACACCCGTCTTACGCACCACCCCCCATTCCCATTCCAAACGCGCCGCCAGCCATTCAAGCCGCACGTCAAACCTAGCGCTTTCTCTTTCAGCTCTCCACCATTCTGGCCGTTCTGAGTCAGGAGGATCTAGATGCGCTTCTAGAGGGGACTAGCGCTGGTGGGAGGAGTTTGGGTTGGCCGTGCGTGCGTAGGGCTGGGATATCTGTGAGCGAGCGCGAGGTTCTGCTTTTTACGTTGACGGATGCGTGTGCGTGGCGGGCTTGATTGGGGATTACTCGAGGCTGCTGATGGAACTCGTTAGGCTGGGGCGGGAGGGCTGATCTAAGTTTGAGCATGTCGATTTGAGGCTTGTGCCATTGGCACGTGTAGTCAAGACTCAAGAGGGTGCAGACGCATTTGTACATGGTAGGCGAGCTCCTACAACTGCAGGTTGATGTTTGCAATGGGAAAGCGACAGCGAGATCCCCCCAGAGACTCAGGCGCAAATCGAGGCCTGGCGATGCTCACAGGTCGTGGTCGATGCTGTGCACGCTGGCTACTCCACGGGCTTTGCGACAGGAGGGTACTGCAGGTGGATGCATCATGTGCTGTCCACGTGTGGAAAGCGGTGGTGAGGCACGGCTGTCTTGTCTCAGCATCATCTATCTGCCATCAATCTTGTGTCGCAATCAATTTGGGTGCAATATTCATATCTCAACACTTAGAATCCTTGTTACATGTCGACAAAACTGCTCAAAACCCCTGCACGAATATTCAAATACCCGGCCAATCAATTCCTTTGTCCCATTGAAGAATTTGGGGATTTTGCTCTTGGCGCGCAGTCCCCTTCCTTCGGTCCTTGGGTATGTACTCGTGGGCTGGACCGTCACTCGGGGATCTGGAACAGACGGGAGCGATGTCGGGCTACCAGAGTGAGCCGCAAGCATCGCAAGGAAGTCCAAGTTCCGCTCTCCACAATGAACTTTTGAACCTGAAAGCAAATTTCATAATTTGACGCCTCGCCGATTCCAACGCGAGAAGGAGAGTCTTGGTATGTTCAATGAGCAAATCGGGAAAGTGGTACGGTCGGACATGTTGTAGAGGCGTCGTGTGGGAGCCTCGGTGCGAGGCAAAATGGCGTACGCCACAGATGCATGTTTGGGCGAGCGTTGCATGAGGGAGGTCTTGGATCTGTATCTCAGCAGTTTCGGGCCTGAGAAGGGATGATGCTGTAGGGTTGGTCGACGCCTCGGTGCAGGTCCGAAAGTCACGGGGGGCCCAACGCCGCAGCACATGTTTGAGCGAACACGAAACGAAACGAACTGTCGCTTTTGGTTTTACCAATCTGTGTTGTCTCGGTGCTTGAAAAGGAAATCTTGTAGAGCCAATCGTGGGTTGCGTGAGGCCTCGGTGTGTGATGCCGGCGACGTAGGCGGCTCGGAGATGCTTCAGCAGGGTTCTTCTTGGCCGTGACTGCTGACTTCTCACCGACACCATACATCTACCACTTACATCAAGCGTACCATTGACTTAATTTGTGCATCGAGCGCATGACTGCAATTTTGCTGCAAAGTGGCTTCCTGCTGTTGCAATGCAGCGTTGTAGGAGGTAATCACATTCACAGCAAAGTTCAACAATGCTCACGGTACAGGCCTGACAGGAGTTCAAGAGTATTCAGTAACAAGTTGCTTCATATAGGTCTATATTCTATAATACATCGAAGTTGTGCAGCGGGCCCTCATTACTATGGACCAACTCTGCATGCTTCCAACAAGCAGATATCCTTTTCGCTTTAAACGCTGCAGAAATTTTGTCGCTTTAGGAAGCGCTACCATGTCATTATCACCTCTTCCTCCATGTCATTATCGTCATTCTCCAAGAAGTCTGTTGTACAAGGTCGAAGAAAAAAGGGGGACTAGCAGATGTAAGGCTGCAACATCGGCGAGTAACCGTTCGGTGGCGGTGTGTAGCACGCTGCACTCTCTGTTGTCCATGATGACGCATACTCGCTCGGTGGTGGAGTGGAGTAGTATGTGTTTCCATTTGTGCTCATGGCGGAAGAGTACTCGCTGGCTGGTGGAGACGCGAAAGTCATGCTTTCCGTGTTCAACGACGAACACGATTCCAAATCGAATGTTGCAAGCGGCACTTCCATCTCGTCCACCGGAGTCAAGCACAGGCTTCCGCGCTGCTCACAGTCGGACCACACCTGCTTCTTGAATGTGAGGAGTCTGCTGTCCAGTGATCGCCAGTTTGAGAGCTTGCCCTCGAGAAGGTCACACAGATCCTTATGGCAGCTCTCCAGTTCTCGAGACGCGGTGTCTTGTAGTTGGCGTAAGAGTCCTCGCTTTACGGACTTTCTTCCTTGGGCGCCGAGCTCGGCTGATGGTTGGATCTCCATTTCGAAGAGGTAGGTGTCGAAGAAGTCGTCTAGCGGGTCCCATACGTCAAGACCCATGAATGTGGAGGCTCGGGCAGAAAGCAAGATGTTCATCTCCGAGTGCCAGTCTGAGAGCCCTAGTTTTGACCATCTTGTCCGGATGTATAGAAGGCGTACGGCACGAGCATACTCTTGTACTATGCTGACTGCTGGGTCGATTTCGGTAGGATCGTGCTCGAAGCGGAGGAGATCTTGGAAAGGTTTGGCTTGGTTGAAGATGATGTTGAGGTCATGTGCACCGGCGGTTGCCTTCCTGCCTCTGCGTTGAGGAGTGTTTGACTTGAGTGGAGTGTTGATGGAGGCCATTGCGTGTGTGTTCGAGTTCTTGGATTGTGGTTATGATGCTGAGATATGTGGGGTGAGTCCGTCTTATGTTTTCTGACGCTCTTTCACAGATCTCCTATTCAAATCAGCTAGCACTGATGTCACTTGGCCTTCGACTATGGGCGTTATTCCGATGTGTTGCCGGACTATTCCACGCACTTGCTGTACAGCCACGCGAGATCTTCAGCCCTGTCTACCGAGCGTTGCGGGTAGGCGGCAAGCGACCGTCTTCTTGGTTCCAGGACTATATTCCCTTATTTGTCTTGGTATCATCCAAATAAAGCAACTGACTTGTTGATCCAGGCCATGCAAGCTCCTTTCTCCGTCGAGTTCTTTCCTCCGCCGAGTGAAACATACCGGAGCCCAACTCCGACTGTCACGTTCACGACGCCGACTTCATGAAACATAATACGAACCCGAACTTGCGTAACACTACACCCTTAACGCGCGTATCAAGCTTTACCAAAACAATGGATAACGCGGAGTAGTAGCAACTACCCTGCATTCGATCGAAGTACGCGACTGCCCAAATGCCAGTCCACTGTCTTTGTTGCGAACACGTTACGGCCTCAGGAACATGCCACAACTCATACCACGTATGACGAGTCAATACCTCTCCTTGACGGCGAGTTGCGAGGAGCTCGGATGGAATTCACCGATGTCGAAGAAAATCATTGTGTGAAATGATGCGAGTCACGCCGTTGTTCGCCGCTAGATTGAGGCTGATTACTCACGAATTTCTTTGTTCTCATTCTGCAACTAGCGAGCCACACGACCACTTAGATTGAGCGAAACTTGCAAGCCTCGGCACTCAATTCGTTCGCTTAGCTAATGATGTGTCAGATCTGAGAAGACAAATTTGGTTCAGTGAAAAGGTCTCGCCCAACGTTGTATGTGCCATCAAGGACGTAACATTCCATGCATGCTAAGGCTGCCGGAGCCGTCCTTCTCCTACGTCGTCGTGGAGGCCTCGAACCAAGCTGTCAAGAGCTACAGACGGCGAGGTACCGCTGTCACCTTGTCTCAGACAATGCGGCTCCTTGTTGTGTTAGACCGGATCTGAGGCGCACTACAGCTTGCATCGCACCCTCAACTTCACAAATCGCTCTACTGCTAGAGCCTAGATCCCACGACTAAATCTGGAGCGGTTTCGGAAATAGATGATCTCAATCTCGGACCCTAGATCTACAGGCACTGTGGTTGCGCGGAACGCATCATCCCCGCACTCGCTTGCCGCTTGTACATGCCAAACAGGTCAAGTGGCAGTGATGGACATCCGCAGAATGCCTTTCTCCGAGATCTATACGAGCGTATACGCCCAAATCCACGCCAGAAACCAATACGAGCGGTGTCAGGGCCAATTGGGTAGCATGCCGAGCAGTCACCGACTCCGATCGATGTTACGATAGAGTTCAGCCATAAAACCTTTGATGGCCACCTTCTTCACCGCCATCACTGCTACTCGGCCCTCGAAGCTGCAACATGTGAACAGTGACAGCCCGGAGATACTGCACGCTGTGAGCTATTATTTCATGTCGATCGTCATTCATTATCTAAGAGGTAAATATTGTAGTCCGACTTTCCTGAACGGGCACTCCCGACGCACGAATCAAGCACATGCTGATCTGCATCCTCAACCCGAATCCGTTCTGTGTATGCCACCTTCCATCTGAGGTACACGCCCTAGGACTTGACGCTATTGGCCGTGAATTTTAAGCCCGACAAGATTCCATTCCTCGCGCAGTCTTCCTCAACATACTCCTCGATCTTCCTGATCGTGTTCGTCACAACATACCCACATTGCTTGGTGTCCATGTTCTGCAGAGCAGTTGCGATGCCACGATGGCACTGTCCTCTCTTCAGCTCCGCGGTACTGTGGAGTTGGTTGACTAGATATAAGGCGCGCTGTGCTAGTTCGTCGTGGCCACTGTTTCCTTCGATAGCGGTGCTCATGACTGCTTTGAACGTCTCAAGCCAAGAAGCAAGTGGAGCCCAGGGATATATGTCTTCGGCATCGTATGTGTGTTGGATGGTGGAGATGGAGCACACGGTGATAACCTCGTTGTACCAGTCCTGCAAGCCAATTTGCTTCCAGCGCTCACAAAGTTTGGAGAGTCGCATTGCTAGGGCGTATTGCTGAATGAAGGACTGTGCTCTCAAAGTGTAGGATGAGGTAGGGGTACACGAGAGGATATTGGCACAGCGGAGGATGTCGAAAGGGAGTTCCGTGGAGCCAATCAGTGTGTTGATGAAGGGTGCATGCTCTTCGACTTCGGGTTGGAAGGTGGGCATAACTCCCATCCATTGTGCTGGTTGACCATATACTGGTGCATCTGAATTTACTGTCTCTGCAACCAAACGGACTGGTAGCCCAGTAGCGACTCTCATATCCTGAACTGGACCAAGAGATGGGGGCAGTCCACGGTAATCGGTGAATGTAGCACCACGCGAACCAGTAAGAAGGTTGCTGGGACGATCAAGATAGGGAGTACGTGCTGTGGCTTTTATGCGTCTCGAAGCGGCTCTCTCTGCACATGCATTGCAGCTCTTCCAGTACTGTGATTGTGTGCGTCCGCCGGCCCGAAAGAAGTTTTCGGATGTATACTCGTGGCGGCATGTGCGACACTCTTGGAGGGCGAGAAGAGGCTGATAGGGGTCCATGGCGAGTTCAAGAGTTTGGAGCTGTGTGAATGAGAGGGTGAGGTAGAGTGCTGAGGGGTGTGGAGGTGTTGATTTAGAGAGGAGGGGGTCTCCTCGGGTTCGGTAGGCGGCTGCATCACCCACTGTGGAGTGAATTGTGAGGAGATTGAGGTAGTCGTGGTGTCGATGGAGGAGGTGTGGCCGGTGCTGTCACCAGAGCGCAGCGCGGCGAAGCAGCACAATGCTACTCCGAGAGGTCCATGTCCTCGGAGCCTTCAGAAGGAGTAAGCTCCTCCTCGACCCCCTCATCGTCACCCTCAACTCTTCCACTCACGAGGAGAGCCTTGTTCACCACCCACCACCACTCATCGACCGAATCTCGACCCAATTCGACGACCCAGGCCGGAACGTCTTGCATCTTCTTCCACTGAGTCTTCCTAGTGTTCGGCAGCTGCAGTTGCACTTGTGCAGCATCCCGAGCAGCTTTATCAGCCAGACAGTTGCCTGTCGACAGAGCGTGCCCTTTCAGCCACACAAGCTGAACCGTCACCCCGCGTCCCACCAAGAAGTCTGTGTGGTCGTAGATGTCTTGCAAAGCCCAAGTCTTCTGTCCCGCAGGACCCAGCGCCATGGTGGTGCTGTGCTCGAGACTCTGCAGCACGTTCCTGCAGTCCGAGAAGATCCTGACGATCTGGACGGCACTGCCCCAACTCCGGACTTTCTCGACAGCAAGGCCAAGTGCTGCCGCGACACCGAATACCTCGGTGTCGTACGAATCTCCGGTGTCTTGACCCAGCTCGAACCTTTCTCGCTGCCAATCCCATTGGCCCTGCTGCGTGTACTCTATCCACGCTACTCCTGCTCCCAGAAACAAGTCGTGCTTGTAGTCCTTCTGCACGCTTCCATCGGTCCAGAACGCTAGCGCGGTGCCAGCCTCCAGCTGGTCTTCGATGTCGGAGACGAGGTCGTCATCGGTGCGCATCTGCGCCTCGGAGGTATCTTGGAGGACGACGCTGGCATCCAGGGTGCGGTATCTGCCGATCTTGTCGTCGATGATGCGCAGTTTGCGTTCGTGCGACTTCTTCTCGAGGTCTTGGGTGCGTCTTGAAGCCATTTTGGCTTTGTGTCTACACAGTGATGTGTTAGTGGGTGTTTGTGTGGTGTGGTGACTTCTGACGCTGCTAACGGCTCTGTTGTTAGCTGAAGAGTCTTCGTTGCAGATATCACGAAGTTTGAGGTCATGAAGATAATTTTACGTCTGTGCTCAACCAGCTTCACCCTGACTGCGGTGAAAGAGGAGTTTTTGGGCAATTTTGACACGAGGTGAAAGGGAGTTCTGCTCTTCAGATCAGACACGGTATTACAATCAAACAGAGGTATTCATGGTGTTAAAGCAATGCATTGAGTACGGACTATCATCGACCGCGTTGACATCCCTACCGACACTACACGATCACTAATTGATCAAGCTAGAGGGTCTCATAGAATTCAGAAGCAGTTTTTTGCAGCCTAATAAATCAACAAATTCAAACCTACCATGCTATACTGCTTCGTATCAGCAACCCACACTTCCTCGAAGGACACCGAGATGACCTGTGAGAAGTCTCAGTGAAGCTGGTTCTTCTCCGCAGCAAGCTTAGCGCGGCTCTTGCGCTTATACTCTGCCTGCTTTGCCGCGCAAGGTGTGCATGTCACTCGCGTGTGTCCAGACGCATTGACATATTGCTCTGCATCCTGCAAAGTTTTGCAGATCTTGCACATCTTGTACCCACCGAAGCTAGCATAGTTGGGGTCAAGAGGGGTGCCGTCAGGACCGAAGAGCTCGACAGTATCAAGCCAGCGGTGAATAGTAGTCTTGGGACTAGCCGGGTAAGTGCGGTACGATACTAAGGTATTGGTCATGTTGGAAAGTTCGGAGGGGGTGTTATGTAGAGAAATGTGTGTAGGATCTCCTTGCATTCAGTAGAGGATACAGAGTTGAGCTGGAGCAATTCGCTATTTCAGTGGGGACACAGTTTATATTCTACAGACATCCGCACTGTGAAGGCCAAGTGCCATAGTGTGTGTAGTGAATTCGTTGTGTATGAGCAAGTCTATAGAGTGCGCGAACAACGCCTCGTGCTTGGTGTGATGTCGTTCTACTCGCCTGAAATGTCAACCTTCATCGGGAATACTGGCTCGTCTAGCTTCGAGTTGCATGCTGCCTTCCAGTTCTTCGGCGTGTATTTGTCCACGATGCTCTTGAACGCTTCAAGTGTGCAAAATGTTGTGTCACCGTCCAAATGCTTGCCATCCGCCTTGCAGCCCGGTACTTGCATGATCTTGTCGTTGTACCTTATGCGGACATAGTAGTCTTTCAGCTCATCTCGCTGCGATGGAGTAAGCTCGGTTACTGGCTTGCGTGCGGTGCCTGCCGACGAGCTCTCCTCCTTGGAGGTCTTTGCACTGCCGAACAAGCTTGACCACCAGCTCTGACTCTGGTGGACGGACTGCTGAGTAGATAGCGTGGTTTTCGTTGTAGCGGTAACTCCTCGTTTCCTGAACATCTCAAAAGCAATGTGGCTGGTGAATGGCGGCCATTTCTCATTCTCAAATGCACCCAAAGAGACAAGAGCTGCTGCAAGTGTAGTGTCGTGGCATCCGCTCATGGCGAACTTGATGCCCGTCTCGCCGCCTCGGCCTCTTCCAAGTTTCCCATCAACTCCACCAATTTCCGCAAGACCGTCGTTGCCATTACGCTCGACACTGTCGGTCATGCGCGAAGTGATGTCGCCGAGAAGTCCGCCAATGCCGAGCATGCGATATTCGGTGGATTCGCTGTAGCCTTGGAACCATTCTTCTACTGCAATTTTATCGATAATGGCACGCGCCTTTGGGTCGTAGAAGTCCTTGGGCAGCTTCGTGTCTGGACCATGTGCATCTGTGGCGTTGATCGTGTCCATGATACCGGATAGACGTGGGTGGGCATCGACAGCCACTTTTGCTTGATTTGGCATGAACTTTGACAGCACCTTAGATAGGTACTGCATGTCTTCGCTGTCGTTCCATCGATCAGCTGCGCGTTGAGCAAACGCACGGCTGAGGAGTCCAAATCGTCGACAAGCTGCATCGTTGGGATATAAAGTCTCGTCCGCTGGATTCCTGGTAATGATTGTTGGAGGCGGAAAGTCCACTGTCCTGGCAGAAGGCGGATAAAATCCCCAGAGTGCCTGTTGGAGTGATTCGAGAGCACGCGGAATTGGTGTTGCTCGAAGGTAAATCATGTCGCTGTCTGCAATAAGAGCCGGCATGAACTTGAGCTGGTCGACGTAGAGATGGCGAAGACGTTGGCCCAATGCGAGGGTGGTTTCGCGTCCTTTGTCAGTGAGTTCGCCGGGCTGGCATATGCCGTCCTTCTCTCCGTTCGGTCCTGAGGCAATGACTGCGATGCGAGTGTGTCAGAAGGTGGAAGGCCACTCTAATCTGATTCCAACTGACCAGGTCCATCGTCACTTCCGAACGTTTCCATTCTTCTACGGAACTTGAGAGAGTCCCAATCTGTGGTGTTCTTGATAACGCTAGCTAGTTGCTGAGCATGATTGCAGTAGGCCCAATCTTGATTTTGTAAGG
>Ga0265780_10002630_pt1 | contig 24176 bp, 19 predicted proteins | sample P1T30metagenome_FD_192432 | JGI IMG/M metagenome (GOLD analysis project Ga0265780, IMG submission 192432) | Plant litter microbial communities from East Loma Ridge, Irvine, California - P1 T30 | ecosystem: Environmental > Terrestrial > Plant litter > Unclassified | place: USA: California... | reverse complement strand
CGCGTAGCCGACCAACACCGAGATCCTTGGCATCGGTGACATGCTCGAACGCCGAGCGCTGCTCGGCGGAGAGCGCCAGCCCGCGCCGCTCGGCATTGGCGATGGCGCGGTCGCGATCCCGCTCGGCTACGCGGTGGTGTTCGCGATCGGCGAGCGTCTGCGTCTGGCGTGCAAGCCGCTGCTCGGTCGCGATCATGTCGCGGCTGGTGAACCGATCCTCGCCCCGCCCATCCTTGCCGAGCGCGACCAGTTCGGGGGAGCCGCGCACCGCGGCCATCACCTGGTCGAACTGGTCCTTCCCCTCGCTGTGGCGGTGCACGAACATCGCCAAGTGGCGCGTCGTGAACGTCGCCTGGGTGCGCGTGATCGCGTCGAGGGCGATCCGCGGCTCGGCGATGATCTTGTAACCGTTGGAACGTGCGATCTCGCGATGCTCGTCGACACGTTCGAGTTCCAGCCCCTTCGTTGCCATGCGCGATGCAGCCGCGCCAATCTTGTGTTGCGGCTCGAGGTCGATCCCCTGCGCATCCAGTGAGCGGTGATCGATGCGCGCGTCTATATCGAGTTTTGCAAGTCGCTGGTTGGCGTGATCCGCCCAAGCTTCGCGCCAGTGGTTGAGCAGATCGGTGCGGTTCCAGTCACGCGCCTTGGCGCCGAACCCCTCCTCTCCAACCTCGCGCATCGTCAGCATCACGTGCGCGTGCGGCTTGGCCTGTCCGTCGGCGCCTACATCCCAATGGACGTTGAGGTCGGCGATCATGCCGCGGTCGACGAATTCGCGGTGCACAAAGTCGCGGGCCAGCTTGATCCCCTGCTCCTTGGTCATCTCGCGCGGGATCGCGAACTCGATCTCGCGGGCGAGCTGCGCGTCGATCCGCTTTTCGGCCGCCTCAACCTCGTTCCATAGCTTCTCGCGATCGGCGAGATGCTCCGGTGCACCGTCCGGCAACATCACTTCGGAGTGGACGACACCGGTCTTGTTCGAGAAGTCATGGTGACGATCGAGCCGCTGGTCGTGCAGCCGCGAAGCAGAGCGGTACGCGGCGGAAGCAAGCGCGCTTGAACCGGAAGCGCGCGAGATAACCTTTGCCGAGAAATGGTAGATCGCCATGACGGCGATCCACTTACACTACACAAGCGACGTCGGCACGATGTATAAGCGCGCCCTCAAAAGAATTCATCTTTCTCGGGACGCGTTCGTCCCACGATATTCCAAGCTATTTACGCTGATCGATGCAGTCACTAACTGATGCATCCTCAACCCGCAAATGAGGACACGTCATGCGCAAGCCACGCGACTATGAGACGGAGCTGAAGGCGCTGGAACAGAAAGCCCGACATCTGAGGGAACGCAAGCTGCACCAGCTGGGTGAACTGGTGCTGGCGACCGGCGCGGACACGCTCTCGCCGGAGCATCTTGCCGGCGCGCTATTGAGCGCCGTCGAGAGCACAGACGCCGCAATCAAGGAGGGCTGGCGCAAGCGCGGCGCCGCTTTCTTTCAGTCCACACCGCGCAGTACTCGACGCGTTGACAAGAACGAGCATCAAAGCACGCCGAATAAGAACAGTGAGGTATCAGCTCGAAGCCAGTAACTCGCGGAATGACAAGCGAGCTTGGGTGGTGAAACGACGCGAGCGCACGCGCCAGTTGATCGAGCTTGGCGGTTTGGTTGCAAAGGCGGAGCTGATAGAGCTTACCGACGATGATCGCGCAGTGATCTTCGGCATCCTGATAACCGCCGCCGCGATGCTGCGGAGCGATGATCGAGAGCACGCCCTCACATCATGGCGACGCCGAGGTAAGCGAGCATTCAACCAATTGGCGGATGATTGATCACCAGCGTTATTGCACCATTAGCAAATAGACCCCAGAGCGAAGGGGCAGGATGAACAGCAAGCCTGCAACATCATAGCTGCTGCTGGATATAAGGGTCGCGAAATGTCGGACGAGAACTCCCTGAACGCCGTCGAGCTTGCAACCGAACTGACGATTGCCTGGCTTGGCAATCAGAACAATCGAGTTGGCGCTGAAGACGTACCTGCATTTCTGCGCAACATGCATGCAACGGTAAGCGAGCTTGCGAGCAGCACTGCCGCGACAAATGAAGCCGACGCGGAGCCGGAACCGGAAGCCGAGTTCACGCCCGCCGTGTCGGTGCGCAAGTCGCTCGCGTCCAAAGAGCACATCCTCTCGATGATCGACGGCAAGCCGTACAAGACGCTGCGTCGCCACCTCTCAACCAACGGCCTCACCCCTGAGGAATATCGCGCGCGCTACAATCTCAAGCCCGATTACCCGATGGTAGCGCCTGCGTATTCGGAAGCGCGCCGCGCGATGGCCCACAAGATCGGCCTCGGTGCGAGGGGGCGTGCAGCGCGTGCCACGCCAGCTCCTGAACCAACACACGCGCCCGCGCCCGCGCCCGCGCCCGCACGTGGCCGCAAGCAGCGCGCCAAGGCTGCGTCAGAAGCCTGATTGCAGACGGAGCGCCGGGTGCCATGCACTCGGCGCTTCCATCACGCGGCGGCGCTTCGTTCCAGCGCTACGATCCGCTCTTCGCAAACCACCTGCACAGCTTGGCCAAGCGCCTCCACGCGCTCACCAAGCCACCTCAGCTCCTCTTCGCTGATCTGGTAGTGCTTCGAATAGCGCGCCTTCACATAGGCTTCCTTGAGCTTTTCGAAGCGCGCACGATCTCCGCGATTGTCGCGCGGCCAAGCGTCCACCAGGCGTGGGTCAATGCGCTCGGCCTGGGTGCGCAGGAAGCCGAGATTGTGGACGTGCGGCGTGTAGAAGGTGCAGACTAGCAGCACGCAGTGGTAGAGACGCTCCGCCGTTTGGTGCAGGTCGAAGGCTGCTTTCTTGTTATCACTGTCGTCAACCGCGTGGCGATATCCGCGATAAAAGCTCTGGGCGCTGGGTAGCCAATCCTGGAAATACTCACGGGCCATTGCCAGGGCTTGCTGGGGCGTTTTCGGCTTTGGCTGGTGCAGTCCCGTGGCGTCGCTTTCGTAAAGCGCGATCCCGTCGCCAGCTACGTCCATGAAGAAGTATCGCCCTTGCGCCAGCCCGTCGTTCACCTCGGCAAGCGTGTGCACGATGAAGTTGACTGGCGTGCGCAGTGTCCTGGTGATCGCAAGTTCGCGGTTGAGCCGCTCCTCGGCGCCTGACCAGAACTCCACGCGATCGGTGAGCTTGTCGTTGTTGACGATGATCAGCAAGTCAAAGTCCGACTGATAGCCTTTGGCGGTATGCGGCTCGTCGACCCAGCCGCCGCGCGCGTAGCTGCCGTAGAGGATCACCTTGAGGATGCGGGCCTGCTTCTTCCAGTCGCATGTGGCGTTCACGAGCGCGTCGCCGAACTCCTCGAACAGGATCTGCACCACACGCTCGAGCTCGCGCTGCTTGGCCGCGGGTAGATGGTCCAGGCTCGTCTTCATGGAGTTGATCCTAACGCCAGCCGGGACCGTCGTACACCTCGCCCGGCACATGCCGGGCGAGGTGTGGCGAAGGTCACGAGCGCTCGCCAGCGGCAGCGCGGATCAGCTCGACCAGCACCTGTGCAATCGCCTGCTCCACCTGGGTGGTCGAGCAGGCGTAGCATTTGGCTGCTTCGCCATAGGTCGCGCCACCCACGCTCACCAAAACGAAGATCTCGCGATCCCGCTGCGGCAAGGCGCGAAACGCCTTCCGCATGCGCCGCAGCTCGGCCGCGCCGATCACGACGTCCCCTCCCCGTCTGCGACGAAGCCGAGCAGATAGTCCGCTGCCTTGCTGGCCGCGCTCGCGGCGCGGAAGATCGCCTTCTCGTCTTCGCGAAGCACGGCAAGCCAGCTGCCGATATAGTCGGCGTGCCGCACGGTCGGCCGGATCGACAGCGACGCGCAGGTGAAGGCGCTCGCCATCTCCGCGACCAGCTCCTCGCGTGCATAGGCGGCGCTGCCGAACCCGCTAGCCTGATCCCGATCCAGCCGGGACTTGTGCCCGGTCCAGTGCCCGAGCTCGTGCAGCACCGTGCGATACCAGTTGATCTTCGAGTGGAATGCCAGCTGCGGCGGCACCGCGACATAGTCGCCGCTCGGGCTGTAATAAGCCTCACCCCCGCCAATCCGGACATCGGCGCCGCTCGTTTCAATCAGCGCCAGCGCTTCGGGAACGCAGTCGAGAGGCCCAGCCGGTTCGCGTGGGGGTTCAGGCGTGAACCGCGCGGGCAAGCCCTCGCACTGGTCGAGATTGAACACAGTGAAGCGCTTGAGGAACGCCATCTGCCGCGCTTCGCGATCCTCACTCCGGGCGCGCTCGGCTTCGTCCTTGGGCGTGAAACGATCCGCGTAGCAGATGGTCGTACCCCGCTCGCCCTTGCGGATATTTCCGCCCGCCGCCTGCGCCTGTTTGTAGGTAAGCCAGCGCTGCGAGTGGTACCTCCCCTCGATCACCGCCGCCCACAGGATCAGCACGTTGATCCCGGAATAACGCCGCCCGCTCACCGCATTGGCCGGCATCGCGCAACCGCACACCGCCGCATCCCAAGGCTGCACCCAGGGCAGCCGCCCCTGCTCCAGCTCGGCAATCACACGGGCAGTCACCTCGGCATAGAGGCTCACGCGAGAGGTCTGGGTCCTGGCAGTCATCGCTCCTACTCCTCAAAACCACCGCAACCGGCGCCGGAATGGCGGGGGTGGGCGGCAGGAGCGAACCGGCAGTCCCGTGTGAGCGGCGGGCTGCACCCGAAGGGCCGCAACGAAGAGGAGGAGCTGGCGCAGCCAGCTTGCGGCACGCCGCGGCGGGACTAGAGGGTAGCGACGCCCACCCCCGCCAGTTCGAGTGCCGGAGGCCAAACGCCGCCGCGCCTCGGCGCGGCGCCCGCAGCAGATCAGCGCGCAGCGCTGCACAAATGAGCACCCTCGTATCCGGGCGGCCGTCGCGGCGGCGTGCGCGCGCGCCCGTGGGCCAGCCGCCGCCGTGACTTCCGGGCGGATCGAGTGTGCCACGCGCAAAACGAGAGGCACTGCGGACCCTGGCGGCTTCGCAGAAGCCCGCCAGCGCACGCACATAAAACCCGCGTTCCGCTGCCCGGCGCAGCCGGGCCGATCGATCTCCAGACCGATCCAGCGTCCGCGATCGTCACCCGGATGGGCCGAGACGCGCAGCGACTCGGGGCCGCCATTCGCGGCCTAGAGCGCAATCACGCGGAGCGTGAGACACGCTGAGACAACAGCGTCAAATCAGGCCCCCTACTCAATGCTACGCCAGAGCCGCCAAATCACGCCAGGCACCTACGATCCCCAGAGAGGCTCTTGTCGCCAGCGGATTCTGGGATCAGCTTTTTGCCAAGGGAGCACCATTGAACCGCATTTCATACAAGGTGATGCCAATGCAAACCGACAGCCCCGACCGTATCCTTCGGATCAAATCCGTCCTCGCCCGAACCGGCCTCAGCCGCTCGACCATGTATCGCAAGATGCAAAACGGTACCTTCCCTCCCGCCATCAAGATCAGCACGCGCTGCGCTGGCTGGCGGGAGTCCGCAGTCAGCGCCTGGCTACGCAACCCGATGTTCTATTCGGTGGATGATCGTCCCTAGGGTGACAGCTTGCGCCCAGTTATGGACGTTCAGCGTTTCACTGCTGCGCCACAAAGCGGCCATTCGCTTTGTGGCCGGCCCGAAGAATAGCGCGATCCACAGCGATGGTCCTTACCCGAACCGCAGCAACCATGCTCATGTAACAGCAAGCATCTACTGGAAAGCGGCGAATTTAAGTGACAAGCTGACCCAATGCGCAAGCTGCACCGCCGCCTCACATTGTTGGGAACAGTCGTGGTGCTGCTTGCTCTCGACGTAAAGCTATTTTTTTCTCAACATGCGGCGACGGCAAGTCAGTCTTTGGACATCACTTTGGAGCCGCTGGAGATTGTCGTCCAAAAAGGTGATCCTCTTCCTTGGCTAAGAGGAAGCACTTTGGAGATAAGTGGGCGAGACATCAATGACATCCAAAAATACGCCGCTGAAAACGCCTCGAATAGCGGTAATATGACGCCACGCGGTCCTTTGGTGTTCGTGTCCCTTGGTCCGAGCCCGACGCTGGGACAGTTTGTACGATCTGCTCTATCGCTTCGCGATGCAGGCCTTTGTCACTTTGGGGTTTTAGAAGGTGGTCGCGACCATGGCGCCATCAGCTTCTCGGAAGCGGGCAGCGTGCCAGCGGTGGGATTGCTCGTTCTGACGATGTGTAGTGGCTCGGTCTCTAGGTACTGATCGAAGAAGCCACCTCCACTAGTGGTCGCGATCAGGGCGTCACCTTGACCATTATCACGCCATGCGCTGGCACGCGGGCGGCGTAGCGACCGGCGACCCTGCCGGCCGATTGGTGCGTCCACAGGTCGCGCACATCCGCGCGCACTGTGCGTGTCAGACCGATTTCCGGCCAGTTCACCGCGATCTCGGCGGGTGCTTCCGAGCGGTTAAATAGAGGCACGGCGCGGCTGCCGTCGCCCAGCGGCTTCGACCAGACTTCCAGGTCGCCGTCGTCACGCACCCGGCGACCTTGCTGACCGAGCCGGTCCTGATTGACCCCAATCACCTCCTTGTTCAGCAGGATTTCGCGCGTCGCCGCGCTCATGTTCGTAATGTCGTTACCGGCGATCAGCGGGGAGGCCATCATCGCCCACAGGCTGAAGTGCGAGCGGTACTCGGTATCGGTCATTCCGCCGTTGCCGACTTCCAGCATGTCGGCGTCGTTCCAGTGCCCAGGTCCGGCATAGGGTAGAGCGGCTCGTTGACGTCGACGATGTCGACGACGCCGATCGACCATTTGACCCGCCCCTTCCATCCGTCGCGGATGTCGCTGCTGGTACGCCAGGAGTTGCCGATCTTCTTGCCCCACTCCCATGGGCGGTTGTTACCCCACTCGCACATCGCGAGCAGTACCGGGCGGCCCGTGGCTTTCAGCGCGTCCGACATCAGCGCGTAGGCGCTCTCCGCGTTGAGCGTACCGGTCGAGCACCAGTCGTACTTGAGGTAGTCCACGCCCCAGCGGGCGTAGATCAGCGCGTCCTGGTATTCGTGACCAAGGCTTCCGGGCTTTCCGCCGCAGGTTTTGGTACCGGCATCGGAGTAGATGCCGAACTTGAGCCCGCGCGAGTGGACGTAATCGGCCAACGCCTTCATGCCCGATGGGAACTTCTCCCGGCTTTCAGTGATGAAGCCGTTGGCGTCGCGCTCGCCGTGCCAGCAATCATCGATTACGACATACTCATAGCCCGCATCGCGCATCCCGTTCGTCGACATGGCATCCGCGATGCGGCGCACCGTCTCCTCGTCGATGTTGCAGCCGAACTTGTTCCAGCTGTTCCACCCCATTTGCGGCGTTTGCGCGAGCCCGTTGGCGGTGCGGTTCGGGTCCAGCGACGGACGCAGTGTGTTCGGATCGATGAACTGATCCTGCGCCTGTGCCACGCCAACGGCGAACGGCAGAAGCGCGAGGGCAGACAAATGCGCTAGCTTCTTCAACAGCAACTCCTCTCCGGGACCATCTTGTCAGACGATATTTTCTGCCGCGCAACCCTGTTGTCAGGTGCTCCGGCGTCGCCGCTCCGGCCGCACGCAATCCGCACCGGCATTGCCGATGGAACATGGCCTGCGCGACGTGTTGCGAATGCTGGCCGGGTCAGAGAACATCATCGCTTCCCCCGACTCCGATCTCCAGGCGCCGAACCGCCCTCCGCCGGCCACGGCGGCATCGCGCGCACCGATGTGCTTCAGCGCAGACTGCCGGGCATACCGAAGAAGATGCTGACACAAACGGTGCGCGACATGGAGCGGGCGGGGCTCATCGCCCAGCATGTCTACAGCGCCATACCGCCTGCGGTGGAGTACCGGCTGACCCCTCTCGGCAATCGCTTCTTAGAGCCTGTCGAACTGCCCCATGGTTGGGGCGTGAGAATGCCGACGCGCTTGATTAGCGGGCGAGTCGGCCAACGGCGCGGCGGACCTAACGTGCTGGCGTCGTCCCGCCGCCCACCTCCATGACACACGGAGGTGGGCGGCAAGCTGTATCGATTACTTCTTTACTGAACTCACGGGCTCTAGCGTTACCAGCGCCACATCATTTGTATTCATCGTCACTCGCATTTTCACTTGCCCGTTCGCACCGACATTCATCACCCGATCGACCTCGGCTGTATCGGCAGTCAGGGCGCGCATCCGGGCAAGATGGCTCACGTCGAGCTCCGGAGGCATCTTCATGTCGATATAGGCGGACAAGGGGTCGTTGCGGCGGTAGCCCGTGCGGTACAGCCGCACGCGATAGCGACCCGGCGCAACATGGGCGAACGCCAGGCTGACGGGCGCGCTGGCCGCAGCCGGCACGAGGCGCGTGTAGAACGGCTTGTTGCTGACCGCCTGTTCAGGCTGGTGCCAGTCCCAGACCAATGCCGCGGTGTACCGGCCATCTACGGCCACCATCGCGTTCTCGTCAGCGACAGGCACGCTCTTGCCGCGGAGCGCATGAAAATACTTGTAGGCAAACCATGCAGGCTTTCGGATACCCTCGCGGTTCATCAGCCCGAAACCGCCATGGAAGGGAGTGGGCGGTGGTCCTGGCTCTTCGAACAGGTCGGAATAGGTCCAGTAGCTCATCCCCTGAAGCGCCCCCTGGCTGCGCTTGAGCTTGGACAGGATGTAGGGTGCGCTGATGTAGCTATCGTGCACGAAGTCGCGCGGAGAGTAGCTGGGGCTCCATTCGGTGAAGAACAGCGGCAGGTCGGGAAAGGCCGACTCGCGGATCTGCCGGCGGGCTCTGTGGACATCGGCAACGATAGCGTCAGGCGTGAGCAGGAGCTTGGTATCCTGCTTGCCTTCCTCGTCGAGGAAACCGCCATCGACGCCGTAGGTGTGGGTGCTGACGAAATCGACCGGTATGCGCTTGCGGGCGGCGTGATCGAGAAACGTCGGGATCCAGTCTGCACCAGCAGTCGCAGGTCCGCCGACGCGCAGCGCGGGGTCGATTGCCTTGATCGTTCTAGCCGACGTTTCGTAGAGATCGAGATAGGCCTTCTCGTCGGCGCCTTCCCAGAAATCCTTCAGATTGGGCTCGTTCCAGACCTCAAAATACCAGCGCCGTACTTCGGCCTCACCGTAGCGGTCGCGGCAATGGCGGACGAACGCGTCTACCAGATCGCGCCATCCTTCGAGGTTCGGGTGAGAGGTGTTGCCCTTCCAGTAGAAAAGGGTCTGCTCCGACGTCTTGAGTGCATCGGGGGTGAAGCCGAGCTCCACGAACGGCCGGATACCCTTCGCCAGCATCGCGTCGTACAGGCGATCGATCCCACGCCAGTTGTAGGTCGTCCGCCCGTCAACCACCCGCACGGTGCCTAGCACGTCGTGGAAGATGCCGTGGAAGCGAAGATAGCGGAAGCCGAGCTCGTTCACCGCCGTCCTAAGCTGCGCTTGGCTATCCTGACGGATCAGCGTGCCAGGAAAGTCGGATCCGACAGACAAGTCGTAAAAGCGATCAACCGATGTGGCGGCTGCCGCAAGATCGACCGTAATCAGCCTGTCGGCCGAGTTGGGCGCCGGCGCAGCCGCGCCCAGGGCGAGCGGCAGTGCCGCAGCACATGTAACCAGATGGGCGATCCTGTTCGACGTCATCATAATCCTTCTCATCATGGCTGCTCGTCTGTGCGGCCGGCTCCGCTGAGCGGCAAGCGTTGAAAAGCATGATTGAAGGAATGTTCGGTGAGGAGCACATGGGCACGGTACTTGAGCGCCCGGCTTCGTCGTGAGAGCACTGACCTGCGAAAGTCGCATATGTCCTGGCTTTCGGGCGTCGATGTCGGCGTCAGAACCGTTCGGGTTATGGCACCGGTTCAGGCAGCCAAACTGATAGTCTTGCTGGGAGCGCGAGCCCAGGCTTCCAGCTGCTCTGCTTCGAGTGGTCGCGAGAAGAAGTAGCCTTGCGCTTCATCGCAGCCCATTGACAGCAGCAGCTGTAAAGCCGCCGGAGTTTCCACGCCTTCGGCAACAACTCGATATTCGAGATCGTGCGAGAGCGTGATGATGGATTGTACCAGCGCCTGCTCCCGTTTGCCCTGCTCAAGCTCGCGAATGAAGGACTGGTCGATCTTCACGACGTGAACTGGCAGCTTCTGTAGATATGATAAGCTGCTGTATCCCGTTCCGAAGTCGTCGATAGCAAGCCGAACTCCGGCGGCTTGGAGCGCGAGCAATTGATCGCGCGCCACTCCCGAACGATCCATGATCGCGCTCTCGGTCAGCTCCAGCTCAATGCATTGCGCCGGCAAGCGGTGCTTGAGAAGGAACAGTTCGAGCCGAGAGGACAAATCGTCCTCGCGAAGGTTCGCGGCCGATACATTGATGGACAGGCTCAGTTCCAGGCCTTGCTCGCGCCATACGGACTGCTGATGCATCGCGTTGTCGAGCACCCACGCCGTCGTGTCGCGAACTAACGAGGTCTCTTCCACCAGCGGGATGAACTCCCCGGGGGAGATCACCCCCAATTGAGGGTGATCCCACCGCAGCAGTGCCTCTGCTCCGATGCAGCGACCAGAGGCGAGTTCAACCCGAGGCTGATAGACAAGACGAAGTTCGCCGGGGCGACGAAGCGCCGTGCTAAAGTCCGCCAAGAGGCCGAAGCGGCGTCGATACACCGCATCGCTCGTAGCCGAGTATGTGCTGATCACCCGCTCATTCAGCCGCGAATCTTGAGCCGCGCTGTAGCCGGTGCGAAGCACGTCTTGAGGGCTGACCTCCCCCAGCACGAAGGAAGTGACGCCGAGTGCCGGGCTTGTCGCGAAGCCGATGCCTTCCCTGTCGTCGATTGAAGCCCTGTTCACAGCAATGCGCGAGAGCATGTCGTCTGCGATATCTCCCGTGACGAGCAACGCCAGAAAGAAGGCAGCAGCTGCCCTTTAAGAGACGGCTCAATCCTTCTCCGCAAAGGTGTGTGCTACCAATGCGTTGGCATGACCATGACCCATACCATGATCGTTCTTCAACATCGCCACCAACTCCATGTGCTTTGCCGGCATTTTCTGCCGCACCAACTCCTGCCACTCAGCGATCGGGCGGCCATACTTCTTCTCGATCGATGGGAAGTAAGATGCAGGTCCTTTGATCGGGCTGGACCCGTCGGCGGCCAACGAGTTCTCGCTCCTCTTGCGTCAGGCGCGCGAGCGGGGAGTCGCGGTGCTCACCACCACGCACGACCTGTTCCACGCCAAGCAGACCGGCACCCGGATCGGCATCATGAAGCGGGGGCAGCTGGTCGCCGAGATGCGGAGCGACGATGTAAGCCACACCGATCTGGAGGCGCTCTACCTCCAGCATATGCGGAGCTGACGATGCTGCGGCTCATTGCAAGCAAGGATCTGCGCGAGTTCATTCGCGATGGGCGGCTGCCCTGGGCCGGTGGCCTGGTCGTGCTGCTGCTCGTGACAGCAGCCGCAGTCGGCTGGTTCCAACAGACCGCCGTACAAGCGGAACGCAGCGCCGGCCAGGCTCTCGACTACCAGGCCTGGCTCAACCAGGGAGCACGGCACCCGCATACCGCCGCCGACCAGGGCATGAACGTATTCAAGCCCGAACCCCCGCTAGCGGTCTTCGACACGGGCGTTCAGCCCTATGTCGGCTCAACCATCTGGCTACAGTCGCATTCGCAGGGCGAAGTGAAGTTCCGCCCGGCCCAAGATGCCACGGGGCTGCAGCGCTTCGGCGCCCTCACGCCAGCATGGGTGCTGCAGGTGCTCGCGCCGCTGCTGATCATCATCCTTGGCTTCAACGCCTTTGCGAGCGAGCGAGAGGGCGGTACGCTACGGCAGTTGCTCAGCATGGGCGTACCGACGCGGCGGCTGCTCTGGGGAAAGGCATTGGCGCTCGCCGCCAGCGTCACCTTGCTGCTGCTGCCCGGCGCGCTGCTGGTCGGCGGTCTCGCTGTAGCCAGCGCTCCGGCGGGTGCCGCGGTCGACATCATCGTCCGGCTTGCGGCTCTAGGGCTTGGCTATGGGCTGTACCTGAGCGCGGCCATTTTCCTGGTGCTCGCGGTGTCGGCGATCTGCCGCACCTCGCGCGTAGCGCTATTCTCGCTTCTCGCGATCTGGATCGTCGGCGTGCTGATCGCACCCAAGGGCATCTCCGATCTCGCGGTTGCGTTGCATCCCACCCCTTCCCGCATCGACTTCGCCAAGGCAGTGCGCGACGAAGAGAATGCCACCTCGCGCGAGGTGTGGCTCAAGAATTTCGGGGTCGAGACGCGCTGGGACCCGCGCGTGCCGCTGAGCAAATGGGGCATCGCCCTGCGGGTCACTGACCACAACGGCTATCGCGTCTACGACCGCCAGTTTGGCGCGCTGTGGGACACATTTGAGCGCCAGCAGCGCTTTCAAGAGTGGGCGGGGCTCGCTGCTCCGGTGATCGCGGTGCGCAGCCTTTCCATGGCGCTGTCCGGAACCGACTTCAGCCAGCACCGCGACTTTTCCAAAGCGGCCGAGCGACAGCGGCGGATTATCCAGGAGGTCGTGTCGGACGATCTGATCAAGAACGCCGATCCTCTGGGCAACCGCCACTTCAGCTATCGGGCGAATCCAAGCCTTTGGGCGAAAGTGCCCGAGTTCCAGTATCCGCTGCCGAGGATCGGCTTCGCACTGGCCCGTCACTGGCCGAGCGTGGCCGTGCTCGCCGCCACCTTCCTGCTTTCCGTGGCACTTGCGCTCGCCGTCGTGTCGCGCCGCCTTAGCGTCTGAGAAAAAGGGTGACCATGAACAGAATGCGCACCCTGCGGACGGTGATACGGCATGAGCTGAGGACGTTGATCGCCGACCGCTCACTGGCGCTCGTCTGCGCGCTCCTCGTCGTGCTGATCGGCTATGCCTTCTACAACGGCATGGCCGCCGCCGAGAACCGCGACCGGGCGGTCGCGGCGGTTCTCGCGAGCGAGCGACAGGCGATCGAAAGCAACCTGGAGACTTTACGTCGGATCCAGGCAGGGCAGCAGCGGCCCGGGCCGTTCGCCAATCCAGCGAACCCCGCCACGATCGGCAGCGGCGGCGCGGGGCGCTACGCGGTCGTCCCGACCATCGGCCTGGCGCCCGTCGCTATAGGCCAGGGCGACATGATCCCGAACTACTATTCGATCGGATACGGCAGCAAAGTCAGCTTCATGTATGACAGCGAGATCGAGAGCCCGTGGAATCTTCTCAACGGGCACTTCGACCTCGCCTTCCTGATCGTCTTCCTCCTGCCCTTCCTGGTCTTCTCGCTCAGCTACAACCTGCTCTCCAGTGAACGAGAGGCGGGAACGCTGAGGATGCTGCTGTCGCAGCCGCTCGACCTCGCCACACTCCTGACGGGCAAGGTCGTGGTGCGCGCCACCGCTATAATCGGTATTGCCGCGATTTTCCCGATCGTCCTGCTGCTGATCTTCCGGCCAGAAGCAAGAGGCGCGGAGCAGTTCGCCGGCGCTGCGCTCTGGATGGCGCTGGTCACCGCCTATGGCTTGTTCTGGTTCGCGCTCGCTTTCCTGGTCAATGCCCTCGGCCGATCGTCGGCCTTCAATGCTCTCAGCCTCATGGCGTGCTGGACGCTAATCGTGCTGGTCGTGCCAGTCCTGTTGAACTTGGCAGTTGGGGTGGCAGAGCCGGCGCCCTCTCGCACCGAGCTGACCAATCGAACCCTGGCAATCAAGGCGGAGAATCTGCGCCGCTATGACCAGCTGTTTCATGGCGACTATAACTATGTCGCGAAGCCCGATGCGCTGCTGGCGAAGGATGGGCGCATCGAGATGCCGCCGCGTACCCGCGCGACGTTCCTGGCGGACCGGGACATGGATGCGAACATCGACGTCCTGCTCAAGCGCTTTGACGACCAACTCCGCGCCCAGCAGCAGCTCATCGACCGCCTCGGCCCCGTGTCCCCGGCTGTGATTGCCTATGAGGGCTTCTCCTCGTTGGCTGGCAACAGCTCGAGACGATATCTCGCTTTCAAGGGGCAGGTAGACGCCTTCCACGATCACTGGCGCGCCTACTTCGTGCCGCGCATCCTCGGGGGGCGAGCTATGAACGAAGCGGAACTGAGGAGCTTGCCGCGTTGGACTTGGCGCGAACTTCCGAACCAGCAAACCAGGGGAGATGCGGCTTGGCGGGTCGCCTTGCTCCTCACCCTGACCGTGCTGCTGCTGGCGCTCGGGGTGGTGAAGCTGCAGCGGTACAAGGTTGCTTGACCGTCGTATGTCGAAGCGCAGCTTCTCGGCCGGACTCAGACGAGTAGATCCGTTACTCGGGCGCTTTGGGTGCATCATGGCGCTGGCGATGAGCGGCGATCCAGCGTTCGCCCAACGCGCCGCCGACAATGCGGTGACGGAGGCCGAGGATGCGTTCGGCGTTTCGGTCGGTGTGGAGAGCATTGGTCTATATTCGCCGAGTCAGGTGCGCGGCTTCTCTCCGGTGACTGCGGGCAACGTGCGGATCGAGGGGGTCTACATCGATCGCCAGGGGTCGATTGCCAGCCGCCTGGTAACTGGTTCGGCAATCCGTGTCGGTCTCAGCGCGCAGGGGTTTCCCTTCCCGGCCCCGACCGGCATCGTCGATTACCGGCTGCGGCGCGTGGGTGATTCGCCGCTGGTCAGCGTGGTCGCGGGCAGCTTTGCTTATGGTGCACCGTCGATCGAAGCGGATGCGCAGCTTCCGATCGCCGGCAAACGCCTTGGCCTCGCCGCAGGCGCCTCTTGGGCGCGCGAGGAATATTATGACGGCTCGGACGCCCGCTATGCACGCTTCGCGCTGATCCCTCGCTGGCGGCCCACCGATACGTTTGAGGTGATTCCCTTCTGGTCGATGACGCTCAGCCGTGATGAGCAGGCGCCGCCGACCATCATCACCGAAGGCAACATTGCCCCGCCGCGCGCGCCCCGCCGCCGCTATTTCGGGCAGCAATGGACCGACAAGGACAGTCGCAGCATCAACGCAGGCGCGATCGTAAAGGCGCGGATTGGCGATCATTGGGCGATTTCCGGCGGCGCGTTCCGCTCGATCTTCGTCAATGAGGAAAGCTTCGCCGATCTGTTCGTCGGCACCCGGCGCGATGGACTCACCACTGAGCAGGTGATCGCCGATCCGGGCCATCGCTACGCCTCTTCCAGCGGCGAAGTACGCGTCAGCCGCAGCTTCGTCGATGGATCCCGGCTCCACACGATCCATGCCTCGGTGCGCGCACGGAGCCTGAAGAGCCGCTACGGCGGCTCGGCCCCCTTGATCGATCTCGGGCAACGCCAGCTGGGACAGGCGCTGCCAGTCGAGGAACCGGAACGCTTCGCTTTTGGCGATCTCACTCGAGACAGCGTAAGACAGATGACCTACGGCCTCGCCTGGGAAGGCCGTTGGCGCGACGTCGGTGAAGCGAGCCTAGGCGTTCAGAGGGCCGATTACCGCAAGACAATCGCGCTACCCGGCGGGGTTCCGGTCACCAGCACCCGCGACCGGCCTTGGCTGTTCAACGCTTCGGCTGCAGCTTACCTCAGCGACAGCATCGCACTGTATGCCGGCTATACGCGAGGTTTGGAGGAGAGCGGCCTCGCTCCAAACAATGCCGCCAACCGCAACGAAGCACTTCCTGCGATACGCACGCGTCAGGCTGACGCCGGGGTGCGCTGGACGATCAACGATCGCATGAAGCTGGTGGCGGGCGCGTTCGACGTTCGAAAGCCCTACTTCAATACGGACGAGGCCAATCGCTTCGTCATACTCGGAGACGTCCGCCACCGCGGTCTAGAATACAGTCTCGCGGGAAGTCCTGTCGACAGCGTCAGCTTGATAGCGGGGGCGGTGCTGATGCGCCCGCGCGTAACCGGCGGATCGGTCGAACTTGGCCGCTTGGGCGAGAGGCCGCTCAACCAGTCGGCGCGCATCCTGCGCGGCAATGCGGAATACCGCCTGCAATTCCTGCCGGGGGTCTCGGTGGACGCCGCTATTTCGCATTTCGGCGCGCGCGCCGCCTCCCGCGATAACGTCGTGACCCTACCCCCCTACACGCTCGTTGACCTAGGGGTTCGATATCGCTTCAAGATCGCCCGGTCGCCGGCGACGCTTCGGCTGCAGGTGCAGAATGTCGGCAACACCTTCTACTATGATATTGATGGCAGCAACACTTATGGCCTGACCGACCGCCGTCGCGCGTCACTCTATTTGGCGGCAGATTTCTAAACGGCGGCGCGAGCCTAGTGATGTGACGACCACGACGACACCTGAAATTGACCGCTTTGCGCCCAATAGCTGCCTTCCCGGCCTGCTCGCCCGCTCCTCAGAAGCTGCCATCCATTCAGCTCCCGTTCGGCTCGTGCTTTCCACGCATCGCGTCTACTGGCGGAGATAGCGGCTCGCGAGGTAAGCGCTTCCTGGCTGCCGCTCAAACTAAGACGTGCTGGCGCGAGCCGCCGCGAACATCGTCGTTCATTCCGTAAGTGCGAGGATCTGTTTCTCCGAGGTCAGGCGCGCCTTGAGCTTCACGTAGTCGACGTCCTGAACCGCGACGCGGTCCTGGATCGAGATTGAGGCAGCCGCGGCGGCGGATTGTCCCAAGATCATGAACACCGGCTCCATCCGGATTGAGCCATAAGCGATATGCGACGCGGATAGCGCGACCGGCACCAGCAGGTTGGCGGCTTCGCGCTTTTTCGGCACGATCGCATCGTAGCTGATCGGATAGGCGCGGCCGGGGCTGACTTCGATATTGCCCTCGTTGCGCGCAAAGCCGCGTGCGTCGACGATGCGCTGCACGTTGTGCGAGTCCATGTTGTACGAGCCCATGCCGATCGGCCGGGGGGTACGCTTGGTGCCGCGCAGATGCGGCTCGGCCATCACGAAGCCCGACACCATGCGACGCGCTTCGCGCACGTACATCTCACGCGGCCAGTAGCCGTTCGATGCGAATTCGTCCTTGCACAGCCCCCATTTCGACATCTCCGCGCGGGTCTCCGCCGGGACGCCGGGATCGTTCGCCATGAACCACAGCAATCCCTGCTGATACGTCGTGTGCTCGCGCGCGATCGCGGCGCGTTCGGCGTCGCTGCCTTCGGGATAGCGATAGTTCATGCCGATATTGTCGAACGAGAAGGCGCCGAAATTGTTGGTGTCGGTCTTGCCGTTAGGAATGCGGTCGAACTTCTGGAAAAAGTTGCGATAGCCCGCGTCCATGTAGCGCTTGAGGAGCGTGTACTGGCTCGCGTCATACCCGGCCGGCTTAGGCAACGTTACGCGGTTGGCAGGCACGTCGGTCAGGCACATGCGATAGGTATAGGCCTGGATCTTATCGTCGGCGGTGCCGTCCGGCGCGGGGCCCTCCGCGCTGATCCGCGGCACCAGTCCGCTCGAGGGATCGCCGGAGACGCGGTAGGGATCCACGTCGAGCGTGAACTGGTGGTTGGTCGTGTTCGCCAGCTGCACGCCGTTAAGCGTCTCGCCATAGGTGGCGTTCGCCTCGCGCCCCACGGTGAAGCTGACGCCGGCGCCGGCCATCAGGTCGCCCTCATATGTCGCGTCGATGAAGACCGATCCTGCGAAACGCTGCCCCAACTTGGAACGGAAGGCCGTGATCCGCCCGTTTGCCATTTCGACCGCACCTTTGGCGCGATTGATCGGCTGGTTGCGGACGAGGGTAACGCCGGCTTCGCGCACCCAATCCTCGAAGATGCGCTCGCCGACCTTGGGCTCGAACTGCCACATCGCATCGCCATCGACGAAGTTCTCGGCACGTTGCGGGCGGGACGCGTGCACCCACACCGAAGGATCGTCATAATGCCGCTTCACCTTGCGGTAGAAGTCCAGCGACAGCCCCCCGATCGCGCGGTGATTGCCGGTGTCGGACCAGCCCAGGCCATTCGTCGACATGCCGCCGAGATAATCCTCGCGGCAGACAAGCAGCACCGACCGGCCGAGCCGGCGTGCTTCAATCGCTGCGATCACGCCGCCGGAGGTGCAGCCATAGACGACGATGTCGGCGCGCTGGGTCTTGGCCTGCGCCATCGCGGAAGGGGCGTGGCCGATGCAGGTCGCGGCGGCGAGCAATGTCCACGCCTTCAGCGCGGTGCGGTGAGAATACATCATCAGCGTTCCTCAGAAAGTGGCGGCTACGCCGAAGAAGACCCGCCGGTCCTCACGCGATGTATTGAGCAGCCGCAGCTCGTCCTGCAGATACTGCCGGTCGATCTCCCGCGTGAGATTGATCGCCTCTACGGTCAGGCGCAGGTTCTTGCTCAGATTGACCTGGGCGGAGATGTCGAGCTGGCCCCGGCCGTCGGAATAGGAGCTGCCCCCGCTCGCAGCCCCGCCCTGACCCAGCAGATAGTCGCTGCGGTAGATATATGCGGCGCGCACCGAGAAGGTCTTGTCCTCGTAGAAGCCGATCAGATTGTAGCTGTGCTTTGAAAGACCCGGGAGCGGCAGCGCGGCCTGGGTGGCCTCGTCGATCAGCGGGGTCTCGCTGTCGACAAAAGTATAGTTCGCCTGGATGCCGAGATTGTCGAACGGCGCGGGGAGGAAGCGCAGCGTCTGCTGATAGGCGATTTCGAACCCCTTGATCTTGCCTGCCTCGCCATTGGTGGGCTGCGTGATTTGGAAGGTGCCGAACTCCTCGGACAGTCCGGGGATGAACTCTTCCTGCGTAACGTTGATCGTGAACGAATCGACGTTCTTGTAAAAGGCGGCCACCGTGATCGCGCTGGAAGGCGCGAAATACCATTCGAGCGTCGCGTCGAACTGCGTCGCCTCGAACGGGCGAAGCCGGGGGTTGCCGCGCGATCCCGTGCGCGACACGAACAAGGGTACGAAGCTCACGCCCACATCGCTCAGGCTGGGGCGGGCCACCACCTTCGCCGCGGCGGCGCGCAGCGTCAGGTTGGACGTGAGGTCGAGCGAGGCGTTCGCGCTCGGCAGCCAATAGTCGAAGTTGGACTTCGACGCGGTCGGTTCGATGTCCGACAGGAAGCCGGACGAAATCCGTTCGAAGGTGATGTAGCGCACGCCGACATTGCCGGAGAGCGGCATGGCGCCCAGATCGGCGGCGAAGTTGGCCTTGCCGTAGAAGGCGAGCGTGTCCTGATCGACGTCCTTGATCGACACGCGGCCGAAGGGGATGGTGTCGGCCCGCGGGATCGGCAGGCCGAAGGCGTCGCGCGCCGTGCCCTTGTCGGCGGTCCCGGTCAGGAAGTCGCGCGGAAAGCTGCCGCCCACGCCGGGGAAGAAGCTGCCGACGCTGTTGTCGTAGTTGAGCCCGGGCAGCTCATCGACCGTCAGGATCCCGTCGCCGTTGCGGTCGCCCACGCCTAACAGGCTCGCCGCCGAGGGGATGTTCTGCGGCGCCTCCGAATAGAACTCGATCCGCTCGTACCGCGAGCCCAGTTCGACCGACTTCAGAGCGCCCCAGTTGGTGGCGATCTCGAAATCGAGCCGGGCGTCATAGCCGATATTGTCGGTGACGAAGTCGTTCTCGAAGATCGAGGCGAGCTGATATTGGCCGGGATCGTCGCGGTTGAAGTTCGACGTGAGCGCCAGATCGGGCACGGCGTTGCCGGCAGAGAAGTCGTAGCTCGCACTGGTCGTGTTGCCGGCCCGCGGCACCACCACGTACGTGAACGACGCGCCGGGTCCACCGTCGGTGCCCTGCCCCTTGCTGTACGAGGCGTCGGCCGACACCTTGACCACGTCTCCGTCATATTTGGTGGAGAAGCCCAGATTGGTCGATTTGAACTCGGTCGGCTCGTCGTAGATCAGCGGGCGGACCGTGACGCCATTGAAGGTGCCGCTGACCACGGTGCCGTTTTTGTCCGCAACCGCGCCCACATCATTGTCGTTGAACAGCACCTGATAGTTCACGCTGTTGCGCTCGCGTTTAAGGCGCGAATAGGTGCCGTCGAGGATGACCTCCCAATTCTCGGCAGGCCGGTACTGCGCCGAGCCATTGAGAGTCAGCCGCTCTTCTTCGCGATCGTAGATCCGCGCCATGAAGCGATTGGGTCGAAACAGGCCGGGGTCGTTCACGCCGTCGCCATTGCCGTCGATCGCGCCGGTTCGCGTCCAGCCGCCCGAATCGTACGAATAGCCGCGGGTGTGGAGGTTCGAATAGGCCGCGCTGGCGAGCACGCCGAATTTATCGCCGACGCTCTTCGATACCAGCGCCGAACCCCGATAGCCGACATGGTGGGCCTGGTCGGTATAGGCGCCTTGCAAGCGACCGCTGGCGACGAAGTCGGGAAGGTCGAGCGGACGCTTGGTCTTGAGGTTTACGGTGGCACCGAGCGCGCCTTCCGGCATGTCGGCGGAGGGCGATTTGGCGACTACGATGCTCGAAATGATCTCCGGGCTCACCGATTCGAGCGAGGCGCTGCCGCCGGCACCGGGTCCTAAGAAGGTGCGGCCGTTGATCTCGAGCCGGTTCTGGGAAATTCCGCGTACCGTGAAGTTCGATCCATCGCCTTCGCGGCGCGTGATCTGCACGCCGGTGATGCGACTCATCGACTCGGCCACATTCTGATCCGGCAGCTTGCCGATATCCTGCGCGGTGATGACGTCGACGATCGTGTCCGCGGCTCGCTTGACGTTGATCGACTCCTGTAGCGACGCGCGAATGCCGGTTACGACGATGTCCTGGGGTTCTGCTTCGACGGGTTCGGATACATTCTGAGGGACGTCCTGGACCGGGGCTGCACTGCCCTGCGATACCATGACGGGATCGGCGTGCGTCACTGCGAACGGGCGTGGCACCGCCGGCTGGCGCTTCAGCGCGATCGCGCGACCTACGGTGATCGGGACAAGATCGGTGCCCGACAAGAGCAACCGCAGCGCTGCCGAGATCTCCATCGAGCCCTTGACGCGATTAACGGTCAGGCCGTCAGTGATCGGCCCGGATGCCAGGATCTGGATACCGGCCTGATGCGCGAACTGCGGAATGCCGGTCCGCGCGGGCTGCTCGGCGATGTCGAAGCGGCGGATCTGCGCCGACGCCTGTGCAGGCATCGCCATGCCGCAGACCAGCGTTGCGGCCGTACCGAGCAGATAAACGCGCGCCATCACCATTCTCATATCCTCCCCGCAGTGGATCGGGCGCCCTGTTGCCGGTGCGCTCTCGATATCAAGAGACGGAGCGCGCCGCTTTCCGTCAGGGCTGCGCGATCTTTTTTCGAGAAAGCCGGATTTCCGCGGGCGTGGTCGTCGCTTCGACGCCCAGCGAAGCGGTCAGCGTCGCTGCGAAGTCTGCAGGCCGGTCGATTTGGAACAGTCCGACCAGCCGCTCGTCCGCCAGTTCCGGGTCAAGGATGACCAGGCGCTGCTGGTTGTAGCGATTGAACTGCGCCACGGCGCTGCCCAAGCTCTCATTCTCCAGCGCGATCTCGCCGCCGCGCCATGCCAGCGAACGCTCGATCGCCGCCGGCGCGGTTCCCGTCTTCGGAGTCAGCGCGCCGGGCAGGAAGGTGGCATATTGCCCGGCGTCCAGGATGTTCATGATGCCGCCGCCGTCGCTGGCCCAGACCGCGACGCTGCCCTCGGTAACTGCCACCTGCACGCCACTGTCCGTGCGGTGCACCGAGAAGGCGGTGCCCACCGCGCGCACCTGGGCTATGCCGGCATCTACGATGAAGGGGCGCTTGCGATCCTTGGCGACCTGAAACCAAACCTGCCCTTTGTTGAGCGCGATGCGCCGGCTGTCGCTCGCCAGCACCACCCGCAACTCGCTGCTGGTGTCGATCGTCGCAACCGAGCCATCGGCAAGCGGGAGCCTGCGAATTTCGCCGTGCGCGGTGACGAAACGGTCGCCCATCATCCGCGGCCAGCCGACGATCCCGACGACGGCAGCTGCAGCCGCGCTCCCCAGCCCTGCGAGCAGCCATCGCCGCGTGGTGGCCGGAGCGGCAGGCACGGCCACGGGTACCGGCGTCTTCTCAGGTGCCAGTGCGCGATCGATGGCGCTCAATCCCGCCATCGCGCGAAGCAGCGCGCCGGCGTGGCGCGGGTCGCGTGCCAGCCAGGCGTCGAGCTCGTCTTGCTCGGCCGCTGCGAGCGGGTGGCGCAGCGCCCAGTCCGCTGCGGCGTGTTCAGCGGGATCGTGCATGCGAAATACTTTCCGCCGACGGGGCGTTCTGCTCAGGATCAGGATCGGTCATCAGCTTGAGGATCGCGCGAAGGCTTCGGCTCGCCTCGTTCTCGACCACGGCCTCGCTGACGCCGAGCGCGCTCGCGATTTCCCTTTGCGTCAGCCCCTCGACCTTGCGCATCAGAAAGATCCGTCGGGCGCGATCCGACAGCGTGGTAAGCGCCGCCTGTACGCGCCCGAGCTCCTGACGCGCCGCGGCGATCCGCTCCGGAGAGGGCTGATCGCTCTCCCATTCGGCGTCGCCCGCGTCGACCATTGCGTCGATCCGCACCACCCGGGCGCGCTGCCGCTGCCGTTGTGCGAGGTTGCGTGCCATGGTGAACAGATAGGCACGCGGATGTGTGACGTGGGTCAATTCGGGCAGCTGCGCCAGGCGGCAATAGCATTCCTGCACAATATCCTCCACATCGGCCGCGGCGACGAGCCGCCGCTGCAGCCACAAGCGCAGGTCGCGTTCGTGCGGCAGGATCTCGCGCCCAACCCATTCGGCCAAAGCCTCGCGTTCCGTGATCCCTCTCCTTTGCGTACCAAGAGGCGCCGGCGCGACGTTTCCGTCAACTTGGACGACGTATTCTCGCGCGTGTTCCGGTCGATGCGGTTCGGGGTGCCGATCGCGGTATGGCAGCAATAGCTAACAGCGATCCGAAAAGCTGCCGGTCAGCTTGCGGCCCAATAGCTGCCGAGCTGGAATGCGCCCAATATCGGCCATTCCGGATCCTCCCGACCGGTCCTGAAAGCTGCCATTCGTTCAGACCCAGTCGCACGGCTGACTCTGGGGACATTCCTGCCCGGCAGCTAACGGGATCCCGCAGGCCTATAGCTGCCGCTAGTTGTGGCTGAAGGGCGCGGGCGCCAAGTTTCAGAGCGTTATACCTGCGGCCCGCCAGTTCATCGAGCAAGCTGCGAACCCTCATGGAGCACCCGCCGTCAGTAGGCAGGCGACAAGGATCGCTCGTGACGCCCTAAGGAGCGCGTTCGATCGCAGCTGGGTCTGCCGAAGCGTTAGGGTACAAACACTGATCGGAGGCAGCCATCCTCCTTGTGCTTGAACATGTGGTAGCCGGTTGGACTGTCCTCCAACGAGAAGCGATGTGTAGCCAAGGCGGCCGGCGTCAGTTCGCCCCGCTGAGCGTGCTCGAGCAGGCGCGGCACATAAGCCTGCCCATGCTGTTGAGCGGTTCGGACGGTGACGCCCTTGTTCATCAGCACGCCCAGCGGAAACTTGTCCATCACCCCGTAGACGCCGAGGATCGATAGGATGCCGCCCTTGCGGACCGCCAGCATCGCCTCGCGGAGCGCCGTGCCACGATCCGTTTCCATGTACAGCGCCTGCTTGACCCGGTCGTAGGCCTGCTGGATGCCGGTGCCGCCCGCCTCCATGCCGACCGCATCGATGCACGCGTCGGGCCCGCGACCGCCCGTCAATTCCTTGAGCGCCTCGACCACATTGACTTGCGTATAGTCGATTGTGGTGGCGCCGAAGGCCTGGGCTTGCGCCAGCCGCTCGGGATAACGATCGATCGCGATCACGCGCTCGGCCCCCAGGATCATCGCCCCCTGCTGCGCCATCAGACCGACACCGCCGCAGCCCCAGACTGCGACGACATCGCCCCGCTGGATGTTGCAGAAGTCCGCGCCCATGAAGCCGGTCGGCGCCGCGTCGGATATGAACAGAGCCGCCTCATCGGAAACGCCTTCAGGCACCACGAAACAGTCGGTATTTGCGAACGGCACGCGCACATATTCCGCGTGTGCGCCGGCATAGCCGCCGAAAGCATGCGAGTAAGCGTAGATGCCGGCGGTAGGGTAGCCCAGCAGCGGCTCCTGCAACTCCGGCTTGGGATGGGTCGTGTCGCAAAGCGAGTAGAGATCGTGCTGGCAGTACCAGCACTGGCCGCACGAGATGAAGGACGGCACGACGACGCGGTCGCCCCGCTTCACCTTCGTCACCTCCCGTCCGACATCGACGATCTCGCCCATGAACTCGTGGCCCAGGACGTCACCCGCCTTCATCGTCGGGAT
>Ga0265780_10002629_pt1 | contig 24177 bp, 16 predicted proteins | sample P1T30metagenome_FD_192432 | JGI IMG/M metagenome (GOLD analysis project Ga0265780, IMG submission 192432) | Plant litter microbial communities from East Loma Ridge, Irvine, California - P1 T30 | ecosystem: Environmental > Terrestrial > Plant litter > Unclassified | place: USA: California... | reverse complement strand
GCCGCCGGGATAGGTCACGACCGTCTCCGGCTTGGCCTTGATCGCGGTCTGCCCCGGCGTGAAGGGCACGCGCACCAGCGCATCGGTGTTGGCGATGTACAGATAGCCCCCCGCAAGCGCCATGCCGAGCGGTGAATTGAGTCCGGAGATCAGCACCGTTCGGCTCTCCGCGACGCCGTCGCCATTGGTATCGCGCAGCAACGTGATGCGATTGGCCGACCCGCTATCCGCGCCCTCCGAACCGATCAGCAGCCCCATGATCCAGTCTTTGACGCCGCTCGCCTTGCGTGGCGGCGAGTCGGTCTCCGCCACCAGCACGTCACCGTTGGGCAGCCTGTACAGCCAGCGCGGATGCTTGAGATCGCGCGCGAACGGCTGGACCTGAAGCCCGGCAGCGGGAGTCGGCATGGCGTCACCCCAGCCGACCGGCTTGGCGATGCGGATCGTCGGCACCATCTGGTTGCGCGGCTGGCTGATGTTCGGCCGCCGGCCGGTGACCGCCTCGAACGGTAGCTTCGCCTGATCGGGCCGGCTTAACCAATAGCCGACCGGGATCGCGACGACGATCAGGATCAGGACGATACGCAGGATGTGCTTGAGCATGCCCGATAGGTAAGGCGTGCCGCGGGCGGGCGGAAGGCCAAAATCGCTCTCGCGGCGGCCACGGCGTTATCGGCTAGGCCGATCCTTCCCGCTCTCGTCGAAAGCGGGAAGGATGGCGACGCGTGTTACGCGCGAACCCCCGAAACCGGGAAGCTGCCCAGCGCGCCCGCGCCGACCGATCCGGTCAGCGTGTCGCCCTCCACGGTCGCGGTGCATTCGAGCGTCATCGGCATCGGCGACGTGATCGACATCACCCAGGCGAGCGTGTCGCCGTCGACCGTACCGTCCTTGACCTCGACCGAACCGAGCGCACCGCTCAGATTGCCGGTGAAGCTCGCGCCGGCGCTCGCGACCGTCAGCATCGCCTTCTGTTCGCCGAGCGGCGTGCGCACCACGATATTCCACTGTCCATCGACCGTCGCCATCACGTCACTCCTGTAAGCCGGCCGCCCGGCGCGCGGTCGCGACCGATGCGGCGGGGATCACCTCGACGGGGAGGCCGAGGCTGTCAAGCTGCGGCCGGACAACCTTCGCGTCGCCGACCACGATCCAGAACGCACGAGCCGGGTCGATGGCAGCACGCGCCGCGGCTTCGACCTGCGCGCGCGTCAATGCGCGGTAACGTTCCGTGATCGTCGCGTAATAGTCGTCGGGCCGCTTCCACAGATCGTTGTTCTGCATGCCGCCGAGCAGCGCCTGCGAGGTTTCGAAACTGCCGGGCAGCGAGCGTGTCGCATCGGCGATCGCGCGGTCGAACTCGGCCTGAGTCATCGGCTGCGCGCCGACATAGCCGGTCAGTTCCTTGCGCAACTCGGCGATCGCCGCGCCGGTCTTGTCGGCCTGCACCGGCGCGCTGACCAGATAGGGCGCGGCATGTTCGATCCGCTGGAAACTGCCGCTCGCGCCATACGCCCAATGCTTGTCTTCGCGCAGGTTCATGTTGATCCGCGCGAGGAAACCGCCGCCGAGCGCATCGTTGGCGGTGATCAGCGGCAGCAGTTCGTCGGTGCCGGCAAGCCCGTTCGGCAAAGCACCAAGGATCACCGACTGCGGCGAATCGGGGCGATCGATCAGCACGATCTTCGGCGCGGTCGGCTTGAACGTGGCGAAGCTCTTCACGCCTGCCGCGCCGACAGCACTCCAGTCGCCCAAACCGCGCTCGAACGCGGTGACGATCTCCGCGAGCGGCCGGTCGCTTGCCACAAACAGCTTCGCCCGGTCGGGCCGCAGCCACGCCGCGCTGAACGCGATCAGATCGTCGCGCGTCAGCTTGCCGATCGCCGCCGGATCACCACCGCCATTGGCTTTGGCATAGGGCGAGCCCGCGCCGTACAGCAGCGGCGGCAACACGCGGTTGGCGAGCGCGCTCGGGTCGGTGAGTTCCTGCGCGATGCCGGCAAGCAATTCCGCGCGCTTGCGCTCGACTTCGGCCGGCGCGAACGCGGGATGGCGCACCATCTCGGCGAACAGGTCGATCACCGGCGCTAAGTTGACGCTCGGCGCGCTGAACGAGACAGTGGTCCGGTCGGCGCTCATGGCCATGCCGATCCCGGCGCCGAGCCGCTCCTTGGCTTCGGCGAGCGCGGTCGCGTCGCGAGTCGCGGTGCCCTCATTGAGCATCGCCAGCGCGAAATTGGCGGTGCCCGAGCGCCCCGGCACATCGGCCGCATAGCCGGCGTCGAAGCTCAGCACCGCGCGCGTGAACGGCACCGCGCCGCGCTGTGCATAGACGATCTCGATCCCGTTGGAGAGCTTGGCGCGCTCGATCCGGGGATAGGTCAGGTCGATCGCCGCGCCGGCCGGCGGCATGGCGCCGCGCGTGCCCTTCACCGGCGGTTCGGCCTTTACCGCGACCGGTGCGAACGGCGGCACCGCCGCCTCGGCATAGGCGTCGCGCGCGCCGGGCTCGACGGTGAGCGCATAGACCGGCCGCGACAGCCACTTCGCGGCGACGGCACGAACATGCGCCGGCGTCTCGGCGGCAAGATCGGCGAGCTGTTTCTTGTAGAAGCCCGGATCGTTCGAATAGAGCGCGCCCTCGGCCAGCGTCACCGCCTTGCCGCCGCCCCCGCCGACGCGTTCCAGCCCGGCGATCGTCCCCGAAACCGCCTCGGTAACGTAGCGTCCGACTTCGTCCGCGCTCGGCCCGTGCGTGAGGAAGTCGGCGACGATCGCATCGAGTCGCGTCGCCACCAGCGCGGGGTCGACCCCCGGCCGCACCACCGCCCGCACGCTGAAGGTGCCGAGCTGCGCGAAACTCGAATTATACGCGCTGACCTGAACCGCCAGCTTCTCCTTGCGCACGAGAATATCGTCGAACCGCGAACTCGACAGCCCGCCGAGCACCCCCGCCGCCACGTCGAGCGCGGTAGAATCGGTGTCGTTGACCCCCGGCACCGTCCACGCGCGCAGCAGCATCGTCGCGCCGACACGGTCCTTCATCACCTCGGACTTGGCCACCGCGAGCGTCGGGATCTCGACCTTGGGCGCGACGTTCTGCGGCCCGCGCGGGATCGCCCCGAAATACTTTTCCACCAGCGGCTTGGCGCTCGCCGCGTCGATATCGCCGGCCAGCACCAGCACGGTGTTGTTGGGGCCGTAATGCGCGCGGAACCAGCTCTTCACGTCGTCGAGGCTGGCGGCGTCGAGATCGGCCATCGATCCGATCGTGGTGTGGCCATAGGGGTGCCCCGGCGGGAACAGCCCCTCGATCTGTTTGTACTGGACGAGGCCATAGGGCCGGTTGTCGCCCTGTCTTTTCTCGTTCTGGACGACGCCGCGCTGCCGGTCGAGCGTGGCTTGCGTAACCGCGCCGAGCAGATAGCCCATCCGGTCGCTTTCGAGGAACAGCGCCCGGTCCAGCGCGGTCTTCGGCACCGTCTCGTAATAATTGGTCCGGTCGAAATAGGTGCTGCCGTTCATGTCGGTGCCGCCAGCCTGTTTGAGCGGCTCGTAGAAATCGCCCGGCGCATTCTCGCTGCCGTTGAACATCAGATGTTCGAACAGATGCGCGAACCCGGTCTTGCCCTTGGGCTCGAACTTCGAACCGACATCATACCACACGCTCACCGCGACGATCGGCGCCTTGCGGTCGGTATGGACGACCACGCGCAACCCATTGGCCAGGGTGAATTGCGTATAGGGGATATCGACTTGCCGGATCAGCGCCTCGACCGGGGCTGGTTTGGTTTCGGCGAGGGCTGGCTGGGTAAGGAACATCATCGTCCCGATAAGAGCGAGAGATTTGAGACGCATGGCTTCATCCCGTGGATCGACCGTCGCGCTACCATGCGCGAAGAACCTCGTCCAATCACCCGTCGCCTCTTGTGTGATAAAAGTGCAACACCATATCCGAGCCATCGAAGGAGGGATTTCACCAACATGAATCTCGAAAAATTCACCGACCGCGCCAAGGGCTTCCTGCAATCGGCGCAGACCGTCGCGATCCGCATGAGCCATCAGCGGATCGCGCCCGAGCATCTGTTGAAGGCGCTGTTGGAGGACGAGCAGGGCATGGCTTCGGGGCTGATCCAGTCAGCCGGCGGCGACGCCAAACGCGCGCTATCGGAAACCGATCTCGCGCTGTCGAAAATCCCGTCGGTGTCGGGCAGCGGCGCGCAAGCCTCACCCGGTCTCGACAACGACCTCGTCCGCGTGCTCGATCAGGCCGAGCAGATCGCGCAGAAATCCGGCGACAGCTTCGTCACTGTCGAGCGGCTGCTGGTCGCGCTGGCTTTGTCGCTCAACACGGCGGCCGGCAAGGCGCTGCAAGCCGCCGGCGTGAAGGCGGAAAGCCTCAACACCGCGATCAACGCTTTGCGCGGCGGCCGCACCGCCGACACCGCGTCCGCCGAGGACCGCTACGACGCGCTCAAGAAATTCGCGCGCGATCTCACCCAGGCGGCGCGCGACGGCAAGCTCGATCCGGTGATCGGCCGCGACGAGGAAATCCGCCGCACTATCCAGATCCTCGCGCGCCGCACCAAGAACAACCCCGTGCTGATCGGCGAACCCGGCGTAGGCAAGACCGCGATCGCCGAGGGGCTCGCGCTGCGCATCGCCAATGGCGACGTGCCCGATACGCTCAAGGACCGCACGCTGATGGCGCTCGACATGGGCAGCCTGATCGCCGGCGCGAAATATCGCGGCGAGTTCGAGGAGCGGCTCAAGGGCGTGCTCGACGAGGTCAAGGGCGCCGAAGGCCAAGTGGTTCTGTTCATCGACGAGATGCACACGCTGATCGGCGCGGGCAAGGGCGACGGCGCGATGGACGCTTCCAACCTGCTCAAGCCGGCATTGGCGCGTGGTGAACTCCACTGCGTCGGCGCGACCACGCTCGACGAATATCGCAAATATGTCGAGAAGGACGCAGCACTCCAGCGCCGCTTCCAGCCGGTGTTCGTCGGCGAGCCGACCGTCGAGGATACGATCTCGATCCTGCGCGGGCTGAAGGAGAAATACGAGCTTCACCACGGCGTCCGCATCACCGACGGGGCGATCGTCGCGGCGGCGACGCTCGGCAACCGCTACATCACCGATCGCTTCATGCCCGACAAGGCGATCGACCTGATGGACGAAGCCGCCAGCCGAATCCGCATGGAAGTCGAGAGCAAGCCCGAGGAGATCGAGACGCTCGACCGCCGCATCCTGCGCCTAAAGATCGAGCGTGAGGGGCTGAAGCGCGAAAGCGACGACGCCTCGCGCGACCGGCTCGCCACATTGGAAGGCGAACTCGCCAATCTCGAACAGCAATCCGCCGAACTCACCACGCGCTGGCAAGGTGAGAAGGACAAGATCGCCGCCGAGTCCAAGCTCAAGGAACAGCTCGACGCCGCCCGGCTCGAACTCGAACAGGCGCAGCGCGCCGGCGATCTCGCCCGCGCGGGCGAACTGTCCTACGGCCGCATCCCCCAGCTCCAGCGCCAGCTCGAAGAGGCGCAGGGCGCGACCAAGGGCGCGATGCTGCGCGAGGAAGTCACCGCCGACGACATCGCCGGGGTGGTCAGCAAATGGACCGGCATCCCGATGGAGCGGATGCTGGAGGGTGAGCGCACCAAGTTGCTCCAGATGGAAGCGGCGCTCGGCAAGCGCGTGATCGGCCAGATGCAAGCGGTGCGCGCGGTCTCGACCGCAGTGCGGCGCTCGCGTGCTGGCCTGCAAGACCCCAACCGGCCGATGGGGAGCTTCCTGTTCCTGGGGCCGACCGGCGTCGGCAAGACCGAACTGACCAAGGCGCTCGCCGAATTCCTGTTCGACGATCCTTCCGCGATGGTCCGCATCGACATGAGCGAGTTCATGGAGAAGCACGCCGTCGCCCGGCTGATTGGCGCCCCTCCCGGCTATGTCGGCTATGAGGAAGGCGGCGTGCTGACCGAGGCGGTGCGCAGGCGTCCCTATCAGGTGATCCTGTTCGACGAGGTCGAGAAGGCGCACGGCGACGTGTTCAACGTGCTGCTGCAAGTGCTCGACGACGGCCGGCTGACCGACGGACAGGGCCGCACGGTCGATTTCACCAACACGATCATCGTGCTGACCTCGAACCTCGGCAGCCAGATCCTGACCACGCTCGAAGATGGGCAGGACACCGCCAGCGTCGAACCGCAAGTGATGGAGATCGTGCGCGGCCATTTCCGCCCCGAATTCCTCAACCGGCTCGATGAGATCGTGCTGTTCCACCGATTGGGGCAAAGCGAGATGACGCCGATCGTCGACATCCAGGTGCGCCGCATCGACAAGCTGCTCGCCGATCGCAAGGTGACGCTCGACCTGACCGAAGGCGCGCGGAACTGGCTGGGGCGCGTCGGGTACGATCCGGTTTACGGCGCGCGGCCGCTGAAACGCGCGGTGCAACGCTACCTCCAAGATCCGCTCGCCGATCTGATCCTGCGCGGAGAGGTGCGCGACGGCGCGACCGTGCGGGTCGATGAGGGGGACGGGAGGCTTGAGCTGGCGGTGGTGTAGGCTAATCGGAAAACGAAGCGGCGTCGCCGCTTTCGTTTTCACGAGGCTGGCCATGACTGATTCGCTCGCGGCGAAAGCTGCACAACTGCTGAGCTCCGGGCGGGACGAGGAGGCAATCGCCACCTATCTGCACTTGCTGTCGAACGCTCCAGCTTCGCCGGACGCATGGTTCAATCTGGCGTATCTTCAACGCAGAACCGGGCGCTATGATGATGCGCTACGATCCTATCAGGCGGCGCTCGATCATGGCGCTCGGTCTCCGGAAGAAGTCCATGTGAACCGCGCCGCGATTTTTTCCGAGTATCTCAACCGCAGTGATCTGGCGGTGCGCGAACTCGAAGCGGCACTGATCGTCAGACCGGGCTATGTCCACGCGCTTTTCAATCTGGCGACGATATACGAAGACCTCGGCGATCCTGCGGCCGCGCGCTTGCGCTATCGCGAGGTGCTTGCTGCAGTGGCTGACCATGCCGTCGCGCTCGCGCGGGTCGCCATGCTTGACATTCACGCAGGTAACGCGGCCGGCGCGGTCGGCGACACGACCCACGCACTCGGCAGACGGCAATGGCATGCGGAAGATGCGGCCGAACTTCAGTTCGCGCGCGCGCGTGCCCTCGATGCCACAGGCCAGCACGCCGCAGCGTTCGAAGCGCTCACCTTCGCCAATACGGTTAGTCGCGAGGCTGCACGTTCGAACGGCTTCGTATACGATCGCCAGCGGCAGGAAGCGCTTGTTGACGCCCTCATCGACACTTTCCCGCTGAAGCACCAGGCTTCGAGCGAAGGTGGTAACGTGCCGATCTTTATTTGCGGCTTGTTCCGTTCGGGGTCTACGCTGGTCGAGCAGATCCTCGCCGCTCACCGGGATGTCACTAACGGCGGCGAGCTTGAGGTGCTTCCCACGCTGATCCGCGACAGGATCGAATCCTATCCGCCCGCACTGCGCGCGGCAAGCATCTCCGATTTGAACGATTTACGCTCTCGCTATCTGGCCGAGACGAGCAAGTTGGTCCCCGAATTTCGTCAGATAACCGATAAAAGACCCGATAATTTTCTTCATATCGGGCTTATCAAGAGTCTGTTCCCCGAGGCAAAAATTGTCCATAGTTATCGCGATGTCGCGGACAACCTTCTGTCGATTTATTTTCTTAATTTTCAACACGCCGTCAGCTACGGTTTCGATCTCGATGACATCGCGCATTGGATCGGTCAATATCGGCGCCTGATGGAGCACTGGAAATCGGTTTACGGTAGCGACATCATCGCCCTCGATTATGATGAACTTGTACAGTGGCCAGAGACCGTCGTCGGCCGCCTGTTGCAGGCCTGCGGCTTGCCTTGGGATGCCAATTGCCTTGCGCCGCAGCTCGTCGAGAATGTCGTGCGGACGGCGAGCGTGCTGCAGGTTCGCGAGGCGCTGCATCGCCGGGCTTCCGGCCGTGCGCGGGGATATGCGCCGTTTCTGGCAGACGCGTTGCGCCAGTTGGACGTTTCTAAATTTTAAGCGGCGACGAAACGCCCGGGCCGACACGAACTACGCCAAGTATCACAGCGTCGGGCGCACAGAACTATTGCGCGTCGACCACGTCGAAGAAATCGCGCAGAAATCGCCGTTCGTTGCCCGAAAGATAGGGATTCCAGACATCGAAGATCAGGACGATGCGCGGAAAATCGCTATCGTTCCAGGCTTCGTGCTCGATCGTGTCGTCAAATGCGAAAGCCTCACCTTCGCGCCATTGCCGTGTTTCACCGCCAACGCGAAATCCGCATCCCTCCGGCACGACCAGCGGTAAGTGAACGATGGTGCGGGTGTTGGTAGCGCCGGTATGCGGCGGTATTCGCGAATGTGGCCGCAGAATCGAGAAAAATGCGGTTGGCGCTTTCCCCGCGATTTCGGTTTGCGGAATTTTGCGCAGGATTTCGGCGGTGTTCGGGCAGCGCGCGCACAGAGCGGCATCTTGCTTGCCGAACTCCCACAGGAACGCTGCGCTCCAATCAAGCGAGTGATCCAGACCGGACCATTTGTTGGGTGGCGCTCCGCGCTCCATCCTAACGTAAGGTCTGATCGAGTCTGCCGCTCCTTCGATCAGCGCAAGCGCCTCCGTGCGAATATCTTCGGTTTTGCCTTCCAGATCATCGATCCAGTCGAACAGCCGTCGGTCGAAGAATTCGTAGGCCGGCAGGAAGGGAAATTGGATGCCACTGCACTCGTTGGGATAGATCGGGCGGCGTCCGATCGTATGGTCGATACACGCTTTGATCCGCACGCCGTCCGCAGTATCCGTTAACGCGCTGAACCGCTCGTCGAGCGCCTCCGCCAATCGGGAGTTTTGCCGGTTCAGATACGATTGCCCGGCGCGAAGTGCGCCGCTGAGTTCTGCGGGCAATTCTGACATCGCGACGGCAATCTGCATGACGCCGCGCCACGCTGGTATCGCCTTTGCGGTAAATCCGTTCCGCTCATGAAGCTGAGCGAGGCGGAGATGTGCCATGAAGTGCCGTCGATCGATTTCGAGCACACGTTCGAGTGCGGCTTCTTCTCCTACTGCGTCTCGGGCGCCGCGATGCGCGGAGGCAAGGTTCATCCACAGGGCGGATTGCCCGGAATCCCGGATGGCTGCCGCGGCGAAAAACCCGGCAGCGTCATCGAATCGTCGATCGGCGAGCGAGCGCATGCCGAGAGCATTCTGGACCAAGGGAGAGTCGGGGGCCGCCGCGTATGCACGATCGAGCAGCCGGCGCTCCTCGCTCAACTGGCCGCGCTGCCGCGCTGCCGACGCCGCTTTCAACAAGGCCAACACGGCTGAATCTGGCGACATCATGGCTGATGGCTAACCGGATTGCGCGCGGCGAGCAAGCGGTTGGGAGCGCGTCATGGGTTGAAGAAAGCCATCGTCGCTCTCACACTCGCGGCATGATCGATCATCGCCCAAACACACTGGAACTTGCGCCGCAATGGCTCGCGCATCGATACTCGCACGGTCAGGATGCGTTCCAGTTCATCGACGTGCCCCGAGCTCTGCGACGCAAGGTGCCTTTCCTGACCGATATCGAGTTGCGCATCGACGCGCCGCTACTGCTGAGACGATCGGAAGTGCTGACGGTCGCCCCGCGTCCTGCACCGCTGCATTTCATCTTTCATTCGGCATTCTGCTGCTCAACGTTGCTCGCCAATGCGTTCGACCTGCCCGGTGTCGCCCATGCGTTGAAGGAACCGGTGGTCCTCAACGACCTGATCGGCTGGCGTCATGCGCGCGGCGGAGACAGCCGGTTTGGTGCAGTGCTGCGCGATGCCTTGACGCTGCTCGCCCGGCCTTTCGAAAGCGGTGAGACAGTGGTCGTCAAACCGTCGAATCTCATCAACGAACTTGCTGGCCAAATTCTCGAAGAATCGCCCACTGTCTACGCGATCTTCATCGAAGCACCGCTCCCGGAATTTCTGGCGTCGATAGCGGCAAAGGGCCTCGAGGGGCGGCTGTGGGTGCGCGATCTACTCGCCAAACAAGTGAAGGGCGGACTGGTGCGGTTGGGCTTTTCACCCGACGACCTGTTTCGGCAGACGGACTTGCAGGTCGCAGCAGTCGGCTGGCTGGTTCAGCACCAGCTCTTCGCGGCGCTTAGTCAGCGCTTTCCGGATCGCATCCGGTGGGTAACAAGTCCGCAGTTGCTGGCTGATCCCAACCGCGCGGTGCAACATGCGGCGTTGCATTTTGGCGTCAGTCTCACCGATGGCCAGCGTGCGCAGTTGGTGGCGGACGTGTTCGCACGCAACGCCAAGGATGGCACGGCCTTCGGCGCCGCCAGTCGATCGGCGGCGCAGCGCGATGCCACGACATTGCACGCGGACGAACTCGACAAGGTTCTGCATTGGGCGAATGTCGTTGCCGATCACGCCGCGATCGACATGTCCGCAGTTACGCCGCTGCTGTAAAACGCAAAACGGGCGGCTGTTGCCAGCCGCCCGTTCCGTGTTGTGGCCGGTTGCCCGGATTTAGAAGTGCGCGCGCGCGCTGACGATGAACGTCCGGCCCAGCGAATCGTAGGTCGAAGGGAAGGTGTTGCCGCTGTTGAAAGCGGTCGCACCGGCCTGCGCACCAACGATCGGAGGCGTGCGGTCGAACAGGTTGTTCACGGTCACGATGAAATCGAAATGCTCGGTGGCCTGGAACCGGGCCGAGAGATCGAAATAGTTATACGCGTTGATGTGGTTGAAGTTGTAGCTCTTCCCAACCAAATCGCCGCTGCCCGTGATCACGCCGCTGAACAGCGGGGTCAGACCCTTCTCGTAATCCACCGGGGCGATATGGCGCCACAGCAGCGAGATGTCGGTCGAACCGAACGTCAGCGTGGTACGCTGGTTCCAGTAATATTGTGGAACGATCGACCCCGACACCGCCGAGCAGTTCGCGCTGTAATAGCCGACGCACTCACGATTAAGCGAGGTTGCGCTCGACTGGAACTGCTCATGGAACACGTAGTTTCCAGCGAAGTTCAGGGCGAGCTTGGCCGGGCCGATATCATGCGTGAAGTTGACGTTCAGATCGATACCGTCGGTGTAGAGGCGGCCGGCGTTGCTGAAGTTGGTGATGAAGCCCTTCACGCTGTTGGTGTCGCCACCGATGGCACCGTTGACCGGGTTACGCACGATCGCCCGGCAGGCTGCCGACGTTGCCGAGGATGCCGACAGATTGGTGAAGCACCCGTCGAGAACATCGCTTGGCGTCGGGGTCGTGATCGCCTTGTTGACCTTGATGTTGTAGTAATCGACCGTCATCGTCAGGCCCGGAACGATATTTCGCGGCTGAAGCACCACACCGACCGTGAAGGTGTCGGCAATTTCGGGCTTCAGATTAAGCGCACCGCCCGTTGTCACGTTCGCCTGGCCGGCCGGTGGCCCGGAGACCGTGCCGTTAGCGACGCGGTTGGCAGGAGCGCCCTGCGACCGGCAGACCGCAGCAAGGTTGGCATTGCTGGTGACGGCCGGACCGAAGCACGGATCGTCCTCGGATGCCAGATTGGTCAATATGGTCGAGACCGGCGTGAACAGTTCGTTGATGTTCGGCGCACGAACGGCGTGCTGGTAATCACCGCGGAACTTGATCGCCTGGATCGGTGCCCACTGTGCGCCCGCCTTCCACGTCGTAGCCGAGAAGCTCGGTGAGCCGGCGGATTCGACGGTATACTTCGAATAGCGAAGGCCGCCTTCGAGGTTCAGCGCATAGAAGAACGGCTTGTCGGCGACCAGCGGCACCACGGCTTCGCCGTAAGCTTCATAGACATGATAGCTGCCGCTGAAGCGCGTTACCGGGCCGCCAGCGCCACCAAGCTGGCCTTGCTCGGCATACGCGCCGGGAAGCTGCTGGAAGCCGTAATCGCGATATTCGCCGCCCAGCGCGAAGCTGATCGGATCGTTGGCGAAGGGCGAAGTGTAGCCGATGTCGCCGGTCAGCAACGCTTTGGCCTGCGAAAGCTGCGTGTTGATCTGATCGGCGTTGGACGCGTTGAGGAACGCGGCCTGCGACGACGAGATGCTGCCCGCCGGCCCGAACAGGTTGAGCGGAACGCAATTGTTGCTCGTGTCGAGGCAGGTCGTGGTGTTGTTCGCGTTCAGCGCCTGCTGGAAGCGGCTGTCGAGCGTGTAGCCGCTGCTCGAATGGATCTTGTTGCTCTCGCCATACGCACCCGACACGTCGAGCTTGATCGACTTGGTCAGGCTGAGGCGGATGCCGGCCGTATAATCGAACATCTGCGTCTTGAACTCGTCGATACGCGGCCCGAGTTCGGTCAGACGACGATACACCGCCGGCAGCGACAGCGCCGTCGTGGACGTCGCCGTGCAGTCCGCCGCAGCGACGCTTTGAGCAGCGCAAATCTGGCCACGGATGGTGTCGTTCAGGTACGGATTGTTCGCCGGAATGGTCAGCCCCGCGCCGAAGATGCCGGAAGGCGCGACGATCGTGGAGACCGACGTCGAAGAGAACATGCCACGCGTGTAGACTTCGACCGTATCGGACACGTCATAATGCGCTGCGCCGTAAACATTGTAGCGCTTGAACGGCAGCGTGAGCAGATTGTACGGGTTGAAGTTGAATCCCTGGTACTGGTTGACCAGCGCGGTGCCTGTCGGGTTCGACTGAAGGAACGAACCATCGTCGAACGCAACGGCGGTCGGCGACGAGGTCGGCGAGGCACCTGCTGCGCGACCCGTGTTCGAATTGATCGCGAAGTTCGAGAACCCTCGATCGCCCTGCGTCACCGCGTCGGCTTCCTGATAGCCGACCGACAGAACCGCGTTGCCGCGACCGTCGTCGAAATTGGCGCCGACCGTTACGTCCGCGCGGAAGTAGTTGCCGTCACCCTTGCCGGTGATCTGCTGGCTCGCCGAGGCGTCGAGGCCGGCGAAATCGGTGCGCGTGATGAAGTTGACCACACCCGCGATCGCGTCCGCGCCGTAGGTCGATGATGCGCCGCCGGTCAGAACGTCGACGCGCTTGACGAGCGCGAGCGGAATCACGTTGAGATCGACCGTCGCGTCGGACGCGGACGGCACGATGCGGTTTCCGTCGAGCAGCACAAGGTTGCGATTGGCGCCGAGGCCGCGAAGGTTGACGTTGGACGCACCCGCGTTGCCGTTGTTCACCGACGTGCCGGCATCCGGGATGATGCCCGGGGTCTCACGCAGGATCAGTTCGGCAGTCTGCGATCCACGAAGCTGGACTTCGTCAGACGTGATGACCTGCACCGGGCTCGAAGAGACCAGAGCGGGATTGCGGATCAACGTGCCGGTCACGACGATGTCGCCCTGCGTCGTCGGTTCAGCGGGTTGCTGTACGGCAGCATCCGGCTGCGATGTGGTCTGTGCAAAAGCCGACGTCGAAAGCGCCGCCGAAGCGATCAGCGTCGAGCCGAGCAGATATGCGCGAGTCTTGGTTTTCACTGCAATACCCCCATTCCGGACGTTGCCGGATGATGTGTAGCCCGAGCCTGTTCTCGGGCGGATGCGGTTTGATAAGAGACGCTTGCGCTGCTCCGCAACAATCCTTTTGGAGAGAATGGTTTTATTCCGACGGCTGTGGTGTTTTGGTTACAGATCGAAGACGTGTATGGTTGCGGGTGGTTCATCCGCGGCTATAAGCTGGCCATATTCTACAAGGATTCTATAAGGGCAATCCGATGCGCAATGTTGTGACTGCGACGGCTGTGTCTTTGCTGCTGGCCTCACTTCTGGCCCAATCGGCATCAGCTGCACCTACCAAGGGCGAGGTGCTTCTGCAGACAATGTCCGATTGCCGTCCGCTCGCAGATGCAGAACGGTTGAAATGCTATGATCGTGCCGTTGGCGATCTTCTGTCTGCCAAAGATCAGCATGAGATTCGGATCGTCGATCGCGAAGCGATGGTGCGAACCAAGCGAACGCTGTTCGGCTTCTCATTACCGAATATCGACCTGCTCGGCGACGGCAAGAACGACGGTACGGATGTGCGGGAAATAACCGCGACGATTTCCAAGGTCGGGGAAGTTCAGTCAGGAGAATGGACGTTTGCCATCGGCGACGGCGGGCTATGGCAAACAACCAGCGCACCAATGTCGTTCGGGCCTCGGATTGGAGACACGGTTACGATCAAGGCGGGCATCCTTGGCCATTACACCGCACGAATCAGGAACGGTCGCACCGTCGACGTGAAACGCGTGCGTTAGACGTCAGCCCGAACCCGGCATCGGCCCCGCCACCAGCAGCGGATCGAGCTTCGCGTCGCGCCAGCGGATCGCCCAGTGCAGATGGGGCCCCGTCGCGCGGCCGGTCGCGCCGGACAGCGCGACCGGCTGCCCGCGCCGCACATGATCGCCCACGCGTACGTCGATCCGCGAGAGGTGCAGGAACGCGGTGTTCAGCCCCATGCCGTGATCGATCATCAGCAGATTGCCCTCCAGCGTGAAGGGATGGTCCGCCGCCAGGATCACCACGCCGTCAGCAGGCGCAAGCACCACAGAGCCGGTCGGCTTGGCGATGTCGAGCCCGGAATGATACGCGCCCGCCTCGCCGTTCTTGTAGATGCGTTGCGAGCCGAACAGCGTCGAGATCCGCCCCGTCGTCGGCCATACGAACGCTTGCCGCCAGCCTTGCGCGTCGGTCTTCACCGCCCGCGCCGCGACGATCTGCGCCAGCTCGGCGGGGCGGATTCGCGCGAACTCGGGCGCCGGCACCGGATATTTGGGCAAGCTCGCCAGCCGCGAAATATCCCAGCTTCGCGGCGCGACGTTGAGCTGCTCGCGCACCTGCCGCCCGTCGTCGAGCGTGGCGACCAGGGTCGCGACCGGCCCGGCATCGCGATCGAAGCCGAACACGAAGCGCCCGTCGCGCGCCACCGGCACCACCGCGCCGTTGACGGTCAGTGATGTCGTACCCGCAGGCGCGGTGCCGATCACCAGCCCGCCCTGCATCATATTGCCCGTATAGCTGAACCGGACCGGACCGGCTGGACGCGGCGGCTGCGCACGGGGCGGCGGCGTCTGGCTTGGCGCCGGTGACGGGATGCTCGGATAGCGCGGCACGCTCGCGCAACTGCCGAGCAGCGCGCCGATTGCGGCAATCCCTATAAAGGCGGGATATTTGCGGAAGGCCCCTAAAGTGAAGTGTATCGTGTTTTCCCGCGAGAACAGGAATCCAGAGCCAGGCAGAGCAAAGATGTGCGGTTCTTGTGGCTCTGGATTCCCACCTGCGCGGGAGAACAAGAAGGGGCGCAACGATCCCGCCGAGACGCGGCGCATCAGGCGCTCAGCGCCTCGGTGGCGAACGTCGCGCTCGCATAGGCTTCCTGCCGCGCCGCGCTCCAATAGCGCAGGTCTTCGAGAACGATCCGCGCGCCGCTCACCGCGCACAGCACATGGTCGCCCGGCGTCAGCACGCGGAAGCCGTTGGCCATATAATGCAGCCGGGCGAGGCGATCGGTGTTGGGCATCAGCATGGTGGCGGCTCTCGGCTAGAACAGGTTCGGCTGGTCGGCCGGCTCGGATTTGCGATCATAGGGCTTGGGCGACGCGCGCTCAACCTTGGCATCGACCTGCCCGTCGCGGAAATGGAGCGTCACCGCCCCTGCCGCCCGTGCCGCCGCGCCCGAAACGAGCGTGTCGCCATTCGCCCGCGCCGTCACGCGGACATAGCCACGGTCGAGCAAGGCATCGGGGTTGAGCGACTGCGCCAGCCGCCACGTCCGATCGAGCCGGTCGCGCGCGCCCTCCAACTGGCGTTCGAGCACCGCCGGGCGCAGCGCACCCGAAGAGCGATCGAGCACCCCGCGCGCCACCGTCACGCGCCGCTCCAAGCCCCGGTCGAGCCGCGCGCCGAGATCGTCGGCGCGCTGCCGCTGGGGGCCGAGCAAAGCGTCGCGCCGGGGGATCACGCGCACCAGCGCGTCGAGCCGCTCGCGCCCGCGCTCGTGATAGCGCCGCGCGCATTTTTCGGTGCGCTGGCCGTGCGCCGCCAGCGTCAGCCGCAAGTCGGCGAGCACCGGCACCGCCATTTCCGCCGCCGCAGTCGGGGTCGGCGCGCGCAGATCGGCGGCGTAATCGGCGAGCGTGGTGTCGGTCTCATGCCCGACCGCCGAGATGATCGGGATCGAACAGGCGGCGATCGCGCGCACCACGATCTCGTCGTTGAACGACCACAGATCCTCGATCGACCCGCCGCCGCGCGCGACGATGATGAGATCGGGCCGCGCCACCGCGCCACCCGGCACGATCGCGTCGAACCCGCGGATCGCCGCCGCGACCTCGGCGGCCGAGCCTTCGCCTTGCACCTTGACCGGCCAGACGATGACATGGCTCGGGCAGCGATCCTCGAGCCGGTGGAGGATGTCGCGAATCACCGCGCCGGTGGGAGATGTCACCACGCCGATCACGCGCGGCAGAAAGGGCAGCCGCTGCTTGCGCGTGCTCTCGAACAGCCCTTCGCCAGCCAGCTTGGCCTTCAATTTCTCCAGCAGCGCCATCAGCGCGCCTTCGCCGGCCAGTTCCATCCGCTCGATGATGATCTGGTATTTCGACCGCCCCGGATAGGTGGTGATCCGCCCGGTCGCGATCACCTCGATGCCGTCCTGCGGCTGGAACGGCAGCATGTTGACCTGCCCCTTCCAGATCACCCCGTCGATCACCGCGCCGTCATCCTTCAGTGCGAGATAGGCATGGCCCGAGGCGACGCGCTTGTAGCCCGAAATCTCGCCACGCAGCCGGACATGGCCGAACTCGCCCTCGACCACGCGCTTGAGCTTCGCCGCCAGTTCGCCAACCGAAAGCGGCGCGGCGTTGTCGCCCGGGGCCTCCTCGGCTACCAGCCGCGCCTGGCTATCGTAAAAGGGGTCCGCCATGAATGTCCTGCTGATCGGCTCGGGGGGTCGCGAACATGCGCTCGCCTGGAAGCTCGCGCAATCGCCGGGCCTCCATACCCTCTTCGCCGCACCGGGCAATCCGGGCATCGCGGCGCATGCGCAGGTGGTTGCGCTCGACGTGACCGATCATCGCGCGGTGGTGGCGTTCGCGGGCGCGCAGGCGATCGCCCTCGTCGTGATCGGCCCCGAAGCGCCGCTCGTCGATGGCCTCGCCGACAGCTTGCGCGCCGCCGGCATCGCGGTGTTCGGCCCCTCGGCGGCGGCGGCGCAGCTCGAAGGTTCGAAGAGCTTCACCAAGGCGCTCTGCGACCGCGCCAGCATCCCCACCGCCGGCTATGCGCGCGTGACCTCGCTGGATGAGGGCCTCGCCGCGCTCGACCGTTTCGGCATCCCGGTCGTCGTCAAGGCGGACGGCCTCGCCGCCGGCAAGGGCGTCACCGTCGCCGAGACTCGCGCCGCCGCCGAAGCCGCCTTGCGCGATCTGTTCGCCGCGCCCGGCGGCGAAGCGGTGATCGAGGAATTTCTCGAAGGCGAGGAAGTCAGCCTGTTCGTGCTGACCGACGGCGCCGCGATCCTCCCCTTCGGCACCGCGCAGGACCACAAACGCGTCGGCGACGGCGACACCGGCCCCAACACCGGCGGCATGGGCGCCTACAGCCCCGCGACGGTGCTGACTCCCGAGTTGGAGCGCCGCGCGCTCGACGAGATCGTCTGGCCGACCGTCCGCATGCTCGCCGCCGAGGGAAATCCGTTCTCGGGGGTGCTCTACGCCGGGCTGATGCTCACGGCGGACGGCCCCAAACTGATCGAGTACAACGCGCGCTTCGGCGACCCCGAATGCCAGGTGCTGATGGCGCGGCTCGAAGACGATCTGCTCGATGTGATGCTCGCGGTCGCACACGGCAGGCTTGCCGAGCGCGCGCCTGCCCGCTTCGCCGACGCCACCGCGCTCACCGTGGTAATGGCCGCGCGCGGCTATCCCGGCACCCCCGAAGCAGGCGGTACGATCGCCGGGCTGGACGCCGCCGAGGCGACCGGCGCGCGCGTGTTCCAGGCCGGCACGCGGCGCGAAGGCGACGCGCTGGTGGCGGCAGGCGGCCGCGTGCTGGCCGTCACCGCCACCGGTGCCGATGTCCGCGCCGCCCAAGCGGCAGCCTATGCAGCGGTCGGCGCGATCGATTTCCCGACAGGCTTCTGCCGCAGCGATATCGGCTGGCGTGAGGCGGCGCGTTGAACTCAAGCTCGAAGCTCAGCGTTATCCGGTGATGGCGAACCTTCAGACTTCCAAATCACCCGACCGACCCTCGTACCAACGCGCCCGCGCCACGCTGGCGATCGGCCGTCACGCGCGGCTGTCCGCCAGCGTGAAAGTCACGAGCGGCGGGCTGCTCGCGATAGGCGTACTGGTTTCGACGATCCTGCTGTCGACCACGGTGCTGGTGCGTACTGCCGTACGCGAAAGCCGCCGCCCGCGCAGTACACCGCCCGAACATAACCGCCTTCCGTAAACGCGCGCGACCCGCCACGACTCGCGCCCTCTAAAAATCCGCCCCCAAGGTCAGCGCCACGCCCGAACCCGGCCGCGCCGCGCCCGCGACGCGCTCGCGCCAGTCGAGCGACAGCCGCGCGGTGCGTCCGGCGATCGGCAGCGTCGCGGTGATCGACGGGCCGACATCGAGCCGCTCGGCACCGCGTTGCGCGCCGCCCCACACGCCCGCGCCGAGATCGATCGGGATCGCCCCGACCCTTACGAGCGGGTGCGACAGGTGCGCCGCGCCATCGACAAAGCCTTCGGTGCGGTCGCGGTGGATCGCGCCGGCCTGCGCATAGCTTTCCAGCCGGAAGCCCCCGCCGACGGCAAGCGGGCCGAAGCCGCCGACCAGTTCGATGGCGGGGCCGCCCTTGCCGCCGTCGATCGCGATGCGCTGTTCGGCGACGATCCGAACCGGCAACCGGGTCGGCTGCCATTCCACGCCGACCGCAGCCTCGCGCAGCCCCGATCCGAGCGGGCTGGTGACCCGCACCATCGCGGCGATGCGGCGTTTGCGGTCGAGCAGATACGCCAGCCGCAGCCCCGCCTGCGATCCGCCGAGTTGCCCGCCGAGCGGCGCGGCGGTGACGCCACCGCCGCCGCGCGCGACCAGCCAGAAACTGCCGGAGAGCCGCGACGGGCTGGCCGTGGCCGCGTCCGCAGCGACCGGAACGGGGTGCGGCAGACCGGCGAAGGGCGGAGCCGGTGTCGCGGGCCGGGTGTCCGGCGCGCGAGAGGGTATCGCGAACGGCGGTGGAGGCGGCGTTACCTCCCCCGCACCGCCGACATATCCGGCGACCGCCGGCCCGGCCCGCCACAGCGCGGCGACCCTGACCGGCGCGGGTGCAAGCCCCGGTCCCGCCACCGCAACACGCCCCACCTGTACCGCCGGCACCCGCCCGACCGCGACCGTGCGATGCGCCGGTTCGGGCACCGCCTCCGCGTAGGGCCACAGCATCACCGTGCGGACACCGATCCACCCCGCGACCAGCACGCCGAGGAAGCGCAGCGGACGGCCCTGCCCGGCCATCACGAATCGACCGCCGCGTCGTCCGGAAAGACATGCGCGGTCTTGTCCCATCGCACCTCGGCACCGCGCAACATCGCACCATAGCGCCACACCGCACGTCGCACCGCGAGCAGCGCAATCAGATTCCCGACCAGCATGCGTGGCAGCGACCACAGCCCCTCGCGCCAGCCGTAATCGCGCGTCGTGAACGCCACGCGCGCGACGATCCGCCACAGCAGCACCGCGGCGTTGACCTGTAACAGCAGAGCGGTCGCGGTGCCGACGTGCGGCATCGGCGTACCCGCCAGCCAGTGCGCGACGTTCGACGCGCCCCAACCGAGCAGCGCGACATAGGCGACGCCCAACACCAGCATCGCCAGCGGCGCGCGGCGATCGCGCATCCGCATCCAATGTTCTGACCAGTGCCGCACCCGCCCCCAGCCGAGCCGGTCCCATCCGGCGAGCGCGATGCCGATCATCCAGCGCGTCTTCTGCCGCACCGCCGTTTCGAGCGTCGCGGGGAAATAGGCGCGCACCGCCACCAGCGGCGTGCCGGCGCCTTCGCGGATGCGCGCGACTACGCCACGCGCGCCGCGCTGGCTCAGCATCAGTCCGAGTTCGTAATCCTCGGTCAGACTGCCACTGTCGAACGGATCACCGCCGCGCGCCACAGCGACGGCCGCCAGCGCGTCGCACGCGATTGCACAGCCGACCCCGGCGAGCGGCAGACCCGCGCCAAGCGTTTGCCGAACCACGAGGTTCTTGGTGTGCGCCTCGGAAAACTCATCTGCATAATGGCCCGAGACCAGCCGCGCCCGGCGATCGATCAGCGGCAGCACCGGCAGTTGCACGACCGCGTAGCGATCGAGCAAGGCATCGTAGATCCGCAACTCGTGACGGTCGACGACATCCTCGGCGTCGTGCAGCACGATCGCGGCGGTGCGCGCGCCGTCCGCCTCGTCGCGCTGCAACGCGTGCCAGAGCGTGTTGAGGCAATCGGCCTTGGTGGTCGGCCCGGGCGCGGTGCCGATCACCAGCAGAACGCGCGGATCGCCCTCCGCGACCGCAGCAACCGCGTCGATCGTCGCGCGGTCGTTCGGGTAGGCGCCGACGTAGAGGCGATAGTCCGCCGCGCCGAACCGCGCGAGCGTGGTGCGCAGCATCGCGCCGATCACGGCGGCTTCGTCCCACGCCGGCACGAACACCGCGAACCGGCGCGGGACGGCGCGCACCGGATATTCGGCAAGCGTACCGTCACCGTCCCCGACATTGGCCCGGCTCAGCCGCCGCCGCGCCCACACCGCGAGAAAAACGAGATCCACCGCGAGATCATCGATCCCGCCGATCAGAAACCCCACGCCCGCAAACAGCATGAATTCCCGCGCACCCGCATCGAGCGCAGCCAGGACGATCCCCCCCATCTGCAACGCCTTCTCCCCCGAATCAGCGTTAACGATCTTTCGAGAGTGTTTCGCATTTGCAACGATCGGGCAAGCTACAATCAGGCTTTACGCCCGCCGTGCCGCCGCCTAGCGTCGCCGCGCTTCCGGGGAGGAACGTTTGATGAAGGTCGCAAGCCGTATCGCGCTGCTGATGTTGGCGCTCGCGCCGGTGGCAGCGTTCGGCGATGCCTCTCCGCAAGTCGTGCTGGCGACGCCGGGCATCGGCGACGGCGCGATCGAACGCTTCACCACCCGCTTCAGCCAGCCGATGGTCGCGCTCGGCGATCCGCGCGCGGCGTCGCCCTATGACGTGAAATGCGATGTCGGCGGCACCGGCCGCTGGGTCGATCCGCAGACCTATGTCTATGAATTCGCGAACGGCCTGCCCGGCGGCACGACCTGTTCGTTCACCATCCACGACAAGCTCAAGAGCGTGTCGGGCTATGAAGTCACCGGGCAGCGCGTGTTCAAGGTCGATGCCGGCGGCCCGGTCGCCCGCGCGGTACTGCCCGCGCAATATGACGGCGAGATCGAGGAGGACCAGACCTTCCTCGTCGCCGCCAACCTGCCCGCCACCCCCGCCTCGATCGCCGCCAACGCCTATTGCGCGATCGATGGCATCGGCGAGAAGATTCCGGTCGATGTGCTCCCCGCCGATCTGCCCGGCAAGTTGCTCGGCGAGATGGGCACGAGCAACTGGAACGTCCGCAGCTTCCTCGACAACGGCGGGCTGCCAGCCGCTGTTCCCGCCAGCGCCGCCGATCGCCAGAAGGCCTATGCCGGTGTCACCGCGCTGAAATGCCGCCGTCCGCTGCCGCCGGGCCGCGACATGGCTTTGGTGTGGGGCGCCAACATTGCCAGCGCGGGCGGCAAGATCGCCGGCGCCGACCAGCGGTTCGATTATACCGTGCGCAAACCGTTCAGCGCGCGGTTCGAATGCAGCCGGGTCAACGCGCAGGCTGGCTGCTCGCCGGTCGAAAAGGCCTATGTCCGCTTCACCGCGCCGATCGCGATGTCGGCGGCACAGCAAATCCGCATCACCACCGCCGATGGCAAGGCGATCGCGCCCAAGTTCGACAAGGACGACGCCAAGAAGGCGACGATCAGCGACATCACCTTCGATGCGCCGTTGCCGCCCGCGACCACCGCCAAGCTGACTCTCCCCGCCGGCCTGAAAGACGAGAGCGGCCGCGTGCTGTCGAATGCGGAGCGATTCCCGCTCGACGTGAAGTTCGACGAGGCGCCGCCGCTCATCAAGTTCGCGGCACCGTTCGGCATTCTCGAAGCGAAACAGGGCGGCGTGCTGCCCGTCACCGTGCGCAACGTCGAGCCGGCGTTGCAGGGGCAGAGCATGGCGATGCCCGGCCAGAGCCTGCGCGTCTCGGGGTCGGACGGCGAGGTCGCGCAGTGGCTGCGCACCGTCGCCAAGGCCGGCGACGAGAAGAGCCACGTCGTCCAGCGCGGCGGCAAGGATGTCCGGATCAACGATACCGGATCGGAAGCCATCCTCGGCGCGGGCGAGGGCAAGGCGCTGTCGCTCGGCCTGCCCGGCAAGGGCAAGGATTTCGAGGTGTTCGGTATCCCGCTCGGCAAGCCGGGCTTCTACGTGGTCGAACTGGCCAGCCCGGTGCTGGGCCAAGCGTTGCTCGGTCGCAACGCGCCGCGCTATGTCGCGAGCGCCGCGCTCGTCACCAATCTGGCGGTGCATTTCAAATGGGGCCGCGAGCGCAGCCTTGCCTGGGTGACTCAGCTCGACACCGGCAAACCCGCCGCCAATGCCGAAGTGCGCGTCACCGATAGCTGCACCGGCGCGTTGCTCGCGCGCGGCACCACCGACAAGGCGGGCGGGCTGTACGTGCCCAAGGGCCTGCCCGAGCCGGAAACCTATGCGAGCTGCGAGGAAAGCAGCAGCGCGCACCCGTTGATGGTCTCGGCGCGGCTCGCCGACGATTTCAGCTTCACCCTCACCGATTGGGGCGAAGGCATCCGCCCCTACGACTTCGACTTGCCCTACGGCTATTCGGCGGCGGGCGATCTGCTCCATACCGTGTTCGACCGCGCGCTCGTCCGCCAGGGCGAGACGATCCACATGAAGCACATCCTGCGCCAGCAGGTCGGCGTGGGCTTCGGCCTCGCCCCGGCGACGTCAGGTACGCTCAAGCTGTCGCATCGCGGATCGGACACGGTGTTCGAACTGCCCGTGACGATCGACGCCAATGGCATCGGTGAATCGGAATGGACTGCGCCGCAGGGCGCGCCGATGGGCGATTACGACATCAGTATCGAGGCGGGCGGCAAGACGCTCTCCTCCAGCCAGTCGTTCAAGGTCGACGAGTACAAGCTGCCGACGATGCGCGCGACCGTCACTGGCCCCAAGGACGCTCAGGTGCGCCCGAAGACGCTGCCGCTCGATCTGTTCGTCGGCTATCTCTCGGGCGGCGGTGCGCCCAATCTGCCGGTCGATCTGCGGATCGGCTATTTCGGCCGCACCGCGACGCCGACCGGTTATGAGAATTACACGTTCGGCGGCGCCAAGGTGGTCGAGGGCACCAAGCCGCTCGACGGCGATGGCGAGGAGGAGAAGACCCCGCTGCCTCCCACCCAAACCCTGCCCGCCAAGCTCGGCGGCGACGGCACCGCCAAATCCACGGTCGAGGTGCCGCAAAGCCTCGACGCCGTCACCGACATGCTCGTCGAGATGGATTATCAGGACGCCAACGGCGAGGTGCTGACCGCCTCCAAACGCGTCCCGATCTTCCCGAGCGCGGTGCAGCTCGGCATCAAGACCGACGGCTGGCTGATGAAGCAGGACGATCTGCGCCTCCGCTTCGTCGCGCTGACCACCGAGGGCAAGCCAATCGCCAACCAGAAGGTGTCGGTCGCGCTCTATTCGCGGAAAATCCTGACCGCGCGGCGGCGGCTGATCGGCGGATTCTACGCTTACGACAATCAGATGACGACGACCAAGCTGTCGGCCGATTGCACCGCGACCACCGACGCGCAGGGCCTCGCGCAATGCAAGATCGACCCCGGCACCTCGGGCGAGGTCTATGCCGTCGCCACCACCGCCGACGCCAACGGCAACGTCGCGCGCGCCACCACGTCGGTGTGGCTGGCCGGTGACGAGGATTGGTGGTTCGGCGGCGACAATGGCGACCGCATGGACGTGGTGCCCGAGAAGCTCAGCTACGCCGCCGGCGAAACCGGCCGCTTCCAGGTGCGGATGCCGTTCCGGCACGCCCTCGC